>Ga0224528_1001137_pt1 | contig 18406 bp, 14 predicted proteins | sample CBST25metaG_2_FD_179888 | JGI IMG/M metagenome (GOLD analysis project Ga0224528, IMG submission 179888) | Peat soil microbial communities from Stordalen Mire, Sweden - C.B.S.T25 | ecosystem: Environmental > Terrestrial > Soil > Wetlands > Peat | place: Sweden: Norrbotten County, Stordalen Mire...
TGAAAAAGCTGGGAACGTCCGTTGGAATGATCGTGGCGGCGCTGCTGGTGGCAGCACCCGCGTTTTCGCAAACGGCAAAGGCTGCCGGCAGCGGAGAGGCCGTGGTGACGATTCTCCCCAAGCAGCACAGCGAGTTGCCCGCCAGCGTGGAGCAACAGGATGTGAGCATTCGGGTAGACGGCAAGCCGACCCAGGTTGACAGTTGGTTCCCCTTGCGCGGCGCCGCTGGCGCACTCGAACTGGTACTGCTGATCGACGGCGGGGCGCGCAACCTGGATGGCAGCAAGTTCGACGAAATCCGTCACTTCATCCTCGGTTTGAAGCCCGATGTGAAGGTGGCCATCGCCTATACCCAAAATGGAGCCGCCAGATTTTCCACGCCGCTTACTGCCGACCACGCGCTGGCCGCGAGCGGGCTGCACATGACCACGGGGCCAACCGCCAGCACCTACTTCAGCCTCTCTGATCTGGCCAAAAACTGGCCTTCCCACCAGCGCCGAGCCCGCCGCGAAGTCATCATGATTTCCGATGGCGTCGAGCCCTATAGCCCCCGATACGACCCGGAAAACACCTACGTCCAAACCGCCATTCACGACGCGGTGCGCTCGGGGCTAGTGGTCTATGCCATTGCCTGGAACCATCGCGGCGGATTTAGCAACGACACCAACAGTAACTCCGCCTTTCAAGATAGCGGCCAGAACTACCTGATTCAACTCACCACGGATACCGGCGGCTACAGCTACGGAATAGGCGAGGGAAACCCGGTCTCCTTCCATACTTTTTTTGATGAGATCGCCCGCCGCCTCGACAACCAGTTTCTGCTGGGCTTTTCGGCTCCCCTCAGTGGCAAGCCTGTTATTCAAAGCCTCAAACTCAAGTTCAAGGGCTTTGCCGCCGAGGTCGTAGCACCCCAGTTGGTCTTGGTCGACGCCGCCGGAACTGCGCAATAAAAGAATCGGGGAGCGGTTCATCCGCGCCCCGTACCGCAGAAAAAGCGTTCGCAATCAGGAAGCAAGAAGCATAAGTTGCTCGGATTTATGCTTCGCGATTTCGATGGGAAGCATTTGATAATTCAAAACCAATGCTTCCACAACATGGTTTCTGTTTTCTTCTTTGCCGCCCACATGATAAAAGTGATTTTTCGTCATCACATGGAAATTGTTCCACAGCGTCTTGACATACTCATTCTCACGAAAATCATTATGATGCCAGGCGGATAAAATGAATTTTCCCTGGAAATCCAACAACTCCCGGAACAGTCTGGTTTCGTTCGATTCATCCCAGCCGCTGTAGTAGTCAACATGACGATCAATATACGGCGGATCGCAATAAACCAAATCGGAGGAAGAAGCCTCTTTGATTGTTTGCGAAAAGTCCTGGCACTTGAAAACAAAGTTTCTGGTGCGCAACAGCTTCTCCACGCAACTGACATGGTGACTCCGTCCGCTCTGTCGTAGATAATCCCCAGGCAGAAGTGACCCGAATAAGAACTGTAAGGGAACTGAATATTCTTTCTGCTCGAACGATTCGTAAAATACTCCCCATGCGAGCCGAGTGTAAAGCCATTGCACAGGTGGGCCTTTTGCGGATTTCGATAGGTGGTCTTGAGATCGACGGCGAACTTGACAGACTCATCGTCCGACTTGACGAAAGAAATATCCGGGTAATAGTTCTGGTGTTCCGCCAAAACTATTTTGTAACCATTGGCCTGGGCGAAGGCAAGGATATGTGGGAATAAATGAATTTCCAGTATCTTTGGCACGATCTTCGTGTCGGGTGAAATTGTATAGACGTTCCTGAAAATATCGATGAAACCCTTGATCGTCCATTGGCCGTCTTCCGTGCTGACACGATCTTTCAGCTCATTCACCAATTGAACGAGCTGGACGGCAAAATCTTCTTTGGGGGTCATAATTTGCTCAGCCGTTCTTGGCCTTCAGCAGTTCGATCGCCTTGTTCAGCGACTCGTCCGTCTTGGCCGGCGGAGCTTCCTCGTCGGTGTCTTCATCCACCGCCTGGCCTACCACCACCGTTGGCGTCACTGCCTCGTCCTGAATCTTCTTGCCCGAAGGGCTCTGGTACTTGGCCACGGTCAGCAGCAGCGCCGCGCCGCCCGGCAGGTCAAAGGTCTTCTGCACCGAGCCGTCACCAAAGCTGCGTTCACCCACCACGTCGCCCCGCTTGGCGTCCAGAATCGCCGCCGCCGTCAGCTCCGCCGGGCCAAAGGTGCCGCGGTTAATCAGCACCACCAGCGGCGCGTCGGTCAGACCCTTGGCCGGATCGGCCACAAAGCTCTGGCGAGCAAACTTCTGTCCCTCCAGCGCCCCCAGCACTCCCTGCTTGATGAAAAAATTGGCCAGCCGCAGCCCTTGCTGCGGGTCGCCACCCGAGGAGTCGCGCAGATCCAGCAGCACCTTGCGCTCCTTGCCGGCGGCCTTGATCCTGGCGGCAATCTCATCCACCCGCGCCGCGGTCAGCGCTCCCGGCTTCAGATAAACAATGCTGCCGTTCTCATACTGCTCTTCGCCCAGCGCGGGCGCGGCCACCACGGCGCGGGTCAGCGTCACCTTGTCAGGATCGGACTTGGGCGGACGCACCACCGACAGCGTCAGAGTCGAGCCCGGCTTGCCCTCCAGCAGCATCTGAATCAGGGCCGGAGCCATCTCGCGCGTCGATTGATCCCCAATCGATTCAATCACATTGCCCGTCGTCAAGTGTTCCTTGTCGGCTGGCGAACCCGGCAATACGCTCACCACCATGGCATAGCCAAAGCGCTTGCTCACCGTGATGCCCACCTGCGCCGTGCCCGTCGCCGTCCGGTCCTTATACAGCTTGTACTCGGCCGCGGTCAGATAGCTCGAGTCGGCGTCGAGCGACTCCAGCAGGCCGTGCATGGCGCCCGCCGTCACATCGTTCATGTTGGGCTCGGTCACGTAATCAGTCTGGATCTTCTTCAGCACATCGCCAAAGACGCCGATCTGGCGGTAAGAGCCATCCTGCTGGCTGCCGGCATACACACCCATCCAGCCGCCCTCGCCCAGAACGAAACCCAGTCCCAGAGCGGCGAAGATGGCTACGGAAAGAACAAAGACAAAACGCTGAAAGAATCGCGACACACACACCACCAAGGCGGCCTTTTGAGGCGAACCGACCGCTCACTCTATAGACGCAATCATAGCGCAAGCGGCGTTCCGCGCGGCTGTTTTGCCACGCTCCCACACTCAGAAGCAGCTCGGTAGCCGGCGGCATCAGCAAAACCGCAGGTGCTCAACTAGCGCCGAAACTGCTCATTTTCCATGAAATGTCCGTTTTAATACATTATTTATCGTTGTTTGACGATTTTTATTGACTGTATGAACAGATTGCAGCTAAAGTTCTGCTCAGGCTGATTTCGTTTGCGCCACTTTTGCAGCATTACGGCGCGCGAAAAATGGCATCGTACGCGATCCACTCAGTCCGGCAGTGTTCTCCAAGGGGAGGCGCCTCTTCACAGGTCGCCCTCCATTTGCCGTCAGAATGAAAAAAGACGGATCAGCAGCAATGAACAAAGTGAGGCCCTGATGAATACGAAGTTTCTGCGGCTTGTGTTGGGATGTACGCTCGCCCTTTTGGCGTGCGTCTCCATGACCTTTGGCCAGACGGTTACCGGCGCGGTCGCCGGTGAAGTGAAGGATCCCACGGGCGCGGTTGTTGCCGGCGCTCAAGTGGTGGCCCACAACCTCGATACCGGCGTGGACACATCCACGACAACCAATGCGGTCGGTTTCTATCGCATTGAATTCCTGCCCATCGGCCACTATCAAGTGAAGGTGCAGGCCAGCGGATTCGAAACCGCGACTGTTCCCGCCTTTACTCTGGAAGTTTTGCAGACGGCCAACTTCAACGTGACCCTGACGGTGGGCAGCTCTTCCACCACGGTCAACGTAAACGCCGCCGCGCCCATTTTGAACACCAACGACTCGGTTCTGGGAACGACCCTGACCGCCAACGAAATTCAGAACTTTCCTTCCAACGGCCTCGACTTTTCCGCAATGACCCTGTATGTGCCGGGTTCCGTGAACACCGCCGGAACCAGCGGCATGACCAGCATTGAGCGCACCACTTATTACACCGATACGCCCAACGTCAACGGCAACCGCGCCCAGGCGAACAACTACACGCTTGACGGCATCGACATGAACGAGACCTTCAACAACCTGATCGCCTACAGCCCGGCGCCAGAAGCGCTCGAAGAGATGAAGGTGATCACCGCCGATTCACCGGCCGACTACGGCAACGTGAACGGCGCCGGCGTGGTCAACGTGCTCAAAAGCGGCACCAACCACTTCCACGGTTCGGCCTACGGCTACGTGCAGGACTACCGCATGAACGCCAACTCCTACGGAAATAACCAGTCGACTCCCAAGATTGCCATCAACCCGTTCTCGCAGGCGCAGTTCGGCGGCGCCATCGGCGGACCTATCCTGCACAACAAGCTCTTCTTCTTTGCCGATTACCTGGGCTCGCGCTGGCATCGCGGCGGCACCGGCACGGCAAGCGTGATGACCGATGAGATGCGCGGCGGCGATTTCTCCGTCCTGCTCACCGGCTCCAATCCCATCCAGCTCTACGATCCACTCAATAACTTCGCCGCATATACCGACAACAAGGGTGTGCCAGTCAACAACCCGGTCGCCAAGTATCTCTTTGCCAATCCCAAGCTTTATCCTTCCCCTAACGCCACTGCGACCGATGGTATCGTCGCCAGCAACTATCAGGCTCCCACGCGCAGCTACAAGGCCAACGATCAGGGCGACATCAAGATCGAATACGATCTTCGGGCGACGGACAAGATCACGGGCTTCTACTCCATGTCCACGGCCTATGACGGCACCAAGCCAGTTTTGGCTATTACCTTTCCCGGCATGAATCTCTTCCCAACCAAGGTGGCGGGCGCCAACTGGGTGCACACCTTCTCTCCCGCTCTGGTCAACTCGGCGCGCGTGGGCTTTACCCGCACCGATTGGAATGAAGGAATGCCGCAGGATTCGACCGGGATCTTCGGCACCGACGGCGATTCCAAAGTAGGCATCACCTTTACCAACCAGGCTTATAGTGGCTTTACCTGGCAGGGCATCAGCGGCGGCGTCGGCGGCGTTGGCACACCGGCCTATGACGGCGGCATCATCGACAACACCTACAGCTACATCGACAACCTGACCTGGCAGCACGGCCTCCACTACATCAGCATGGGTGTGCAGGCCATTCGCTACCAGAACAACTATCCCACCAGCAACAACGACGGCTATCTGGGGGCACTCAACTACACCGGCGCTTTCTCCGCCAATCCCGGAGCGGCCAATGCCGGCGGCTATGGAGCCGCGGATTTCATTCTGGATCGTGTGCAGTCGGCGCAAGCTACTCTGGCCAGCGTCAACGTCGGCCAGCGCCAGTGGCGCGCGGCCGGTTTTGTGAACGACGATTACAAGCTGCTGCCAAACCTGACCATCAACCTCGGCCTGCGTTACGAATACGACCAGCCATGGGTTGAGGAGAACGACAAGACCGGTACCATCGATCTGGCCACCGGACAAGTGCAATATGCCGGCCACGTTCCCACGGGAGCTCCCACCGGCTCGGGAATCTGTTCCAATCCGGCCTGCTACCAGGCCAATTTCCGCCAGTTCATGCCCCACGTTGGCTTCGCCTATCAAGTCAATGACCGCTATGTGGTGCGTGGCGGCTATGGAGCCACCAGCTTCTTCGAGGGCAACTCTTCCAACCAGCGCCTCACCTCCATCACCCCCTTCATCCAGGCGGTCAACGTGTCGGTAACCTCTCCGGCGCTCGGCGCGGTTACCACGCCCCGCACCGCGGAGGAGGGCTTTACTGGCGGCACCACCCAGTACGGCGGCACCTTCAACGTCTATCCCCAGCACATCCAGCCTGCCTACGTGCAGGAATGGAATCTGACCATGGAGTACGCGCTCACCCACTCCACTTCGCTGCAAGCCGGCTACATCGGCGAGCAGGGCCAGCACATTGAAGACTACGGCAACGTCAACCAGTACACCGTCAATGGCGATCCCACCTCGGCGCCCTATTACAACAACAAGTACATCGGCGCCACTGGCATCGATTCCTCGCTGGGCATCGGCTCCAACTCCCTGCTGATTACCGAATCGCGCGCCATGATGAACTTCAACGCGCTCGAAGCCACCCTGCGCCAGCGCGCCAGCCATGGCCTCGAGTTCACCCTCAACTACACCTACGGCAAAGCCATGACCAACAGCCTGGGTAACTATGGCTTGAACGTCAACGGCTACAGCGGCGCCTTCCAGAACTACTACAACAGCGCGGCCGACTACGGCCCGTCGGGATACGACGTGCGCCACAACATCTCTGGCACCGGCGTTTATGAACTTCCCGTGGGACGCGGCAAGGAGTATCTCTCCGGCGTCAACCGTATCGTGGATGAAGCGGTCGGCGGCTGGAAGGTCGCCGTGGCTGGCGTTTCCTACTCGGGCTTCCCGGAGAGCATCACCGGCGGCTCCACCAACTCCAACAGCTACGGCAGCAACCGCGTCAATCAATACCGCAAGCTGAAGATCCGCAATCGCAGCAACGCCAACTGGTTCGGCACAGATCCCTCGGCTGTTCCCTGCACCACCGCGGGCGTGGACAGTGGCACTTGCGCCTTCGGCACCCCGGCCAACAACACCTTTGGTACATCGAGCAACGGCTCAGTCCGTGGTCCCGGTTATCTCAACGTGGATCTGTCGGCCTTCAAAGACTTCACCATCTACGGTAGCCACACCATCGGCTTCCGCTTCGACGCCTTCAACGCTTTCAACATCGTCAGCTACGGCAATCCGGACACTGGCATCACCGACAGCAACTTTGGCAATGTCTCCCTGCAGGGAACGCGTTCCGTCGAGCGTCACCTGCAGTTTTCTGCCAAGTACCACTTCTAGAGCCGACGAACCGGCTGCCGCGTTTTCTCGCGGCAGCCGGTTCGCTCGAATTTCTTCCCCGCGGGTCCTCGACTGATGGCAAGCATTCAGCGGGGGCCCGAACCTTTTTGGGATTGAGACAAAATCACTATGAAGCTCGAAGTTTGCATCGATTCGGTGGAGTCGGCCATTGCCGCCGAGCGCGGTGGCGCGCGCCGTGTGGAACTCTGCTCGGATTTGCTTGAAGGCGGCCTGACCCCCGGCGCTGGCCTGATCGCCTCTGTCCGTCGCCATGTCGGTCTCGAAATTTTCGTCATGATCCGCCCCCGTGGCGGCGACTTTTTCTACTCCAACATCGAATTTGAAGTCATGCGCGAAGAGATCGTTCACGCGCGGCAGTTGGGCGCTGACGGCATCGTCCTCGGCCTGCTCGACGAGCAGGGCCGCGTTGACAGGTCGCGCACCCGCGCCTTGGTCGCGCTCGCCGCTCCGCTGCCAGTTACCTTCCATCGCGCCATCGACATGACTCCCGACCCGCTGGAGGCTCTGGAGGCGGTGATCGCCTCGGGCGCGCAGCGCATCCTCACCTCGGGCGGCAAGCCCAACGCCCTTCGCGGCGCTCATGAAATTGCCCGCATGGTCGAACGCGCACAGGGCCGCATCGCAATCATGCCCGGCTGCGGCGTCACCGCGCAGAACATTGCCGAGATTGCCCTCATCACTGGAGCGCATGAATTCCATTCCAGTGTTCGCACCCCGCTTGAAAGCCCCGTGCAGTATCGCAAGCGCGGCGTGGCCATGGGCGACGTACGGGCAAGCGAATACCAGCGCTACGAAGTGCGTGATGAGAACGTGCGCGAGCTGGTCAATGTGCTGGAAAACCTGGCCGCGGAGCCGGTTTCCGCTTCGGCCTGTTAAGCCATGCCCGCAACGGTCTAAAATGCTAAGGGAATCCGAGGTATCGTTTCCATTCCATGTCCACCAAGACCGATCAACGAGCCAAAATCATCTTGCAGGCGCTCTTGCGCCGCGGCAGCATCTCCGTCGATGAACTGGCGGCGCAACTGGAGGCCTCGGCGGCCAGTGTGCGCCGCGACCTGGCCCGGCTCGAGGAGCGCGGCCTCGTCCATCGCACCCACGGCGGCGCCAAGCTGGCCGGCCAAACCCAGTACGAGCCCTTTCGCTTCGACTCCTCTTTTCAGGAGCGCGAGGAGCGCTTTCCCGAGGAGAAGCGACGCATCGCCATGGCCGCCGCCGAACTCATCCGCGAGCACGAAACCGTCGGTTTCACGGCCGGCACCACCACCACGCAGGTGGCTCGCTGCATCCGCCATCGCAGCGCCATTCACGTCATCACCAACGCCGTCAATATCGGCATGGAGCTGAGCAACCTGGGCAGCCTCAACGTCACCCTCACCGGCGGCACCATGCGCTGGGCTGGCGCATTCTCGCTCACCGGCCCCGCCGCCATGGAAACCCTCAACGGCGTCTTCCTCGACAAGGCCTTCATCGGCGCTTGCGGCGTCGACCCCCTGCGCGGCGCCACCACCATCGAGCCCGACGAAGCCGCCGTCTTTCGCGCCATGGTCCGCCAGGCCAAGCAGGTCATTGTCGTCGCAGATTCCAGCAAAATCGGCATGGTCAGCCCCGCACTCATCTGCGCCGTCACCGACATCGATATTCTCATCACCGACTCTGGCATCGCCCCCGATGCGGTCTCTGGATTCAAGGCCAACGGCGTACAAGTCATCATCGCCTGAGGCATTCACCGCAACAGAACAGGAGTTCACATGAAACGTTCCCTCTGTTTTTTGTTGGGATTGGTGCTGACCGCGATCAGTGCTCAGGCCGCGCCCGTCGCGCTTTTTTATATGACCAATGGCCCGGAGTCGATCCGCTCCTTCATGGCCCACTACCGCCAGATTGATCTGCTCGTCCCCACCTGGTATGAGGTCAACGAAGACGGCTTGGTCAGCGGCGATCCCAACCCCGCCGTGCTCGAGGTAGCGCATCGCGACAAACTGCCCGTCATGCCCATCCTCGCCCTCATGGACAAGAAAAGTTTTCACGCCCTGCTCGGCAATCAAACGGCCCAGGCGCGCATGAACGAGGCCATGATCCGCGAGTCCAAACTGCACGGCTACACCGGCTTCCAATTTGACTTTGAGGATATTGCCTGGACGGATCGCGACGCTCTCTCCGCGCTGGTCAAGCAATCGGCCGCGGCGCTGCACCAGGCTGGCCTCGAACTCAGCATCGCCACCGTTCCCAACGCCCCCGGCTATCCCACCGGCAGCGGCTTCGCCAAGTGGATTTACACCGATTGGCGCGGCGCATACGACCTTGCCGAACTGGCCAAGTCCGTCGACCTGCTCTGCCTGATGACGTATGATCAGCAGACCCGCTGGACGATGCCCGGCCCCGTCGCAGGCTGGCAGTGGACCATCGAGAATATGGACTACGCTCTCAAGGTAGTACCCAGGGAAAAACTCTCGCTGGGCATTCCCCTCTACGGCTATCACTGGTTTACCGCCGCGCCCACCGTCGACAAGGCGACCGGCGAGGAAAAGCCAAATCCCTCCGCCACTTACATCAGCGCCCCCGATGCCGAGCAACTGGCCAACGCTTACCAGGGCAAGATCGAGTGGGACAGCGTCGACCACACCGCATGGTTCTGGTTCTATCGCGCGCAGATGCGCGAGTGGATTTTCTATACCGATCAGCGCACCTTCCGGGATCGCTATGAGTTAGTCAAGCAGCATAACTTGCAAGGCTTCTGCTCCTGGGTGCTGGGCGACGAAGACCCGGAAATCTGGAAGCTTCTGCCCGTGCGGCATTGAGGCAAGCGCTTTGTAACTGTCGTTCACCTGTATTTTCTATCTCGATGGATGAAACTGGGTGCCCCACCCTCGCCACGTTCTTGTTTTTGTGGCTAGGGTGGGAGCGTAATCAGTGGGTGCCCCAGGTCTCATTTTTGAGACATGGGATTGCTGGGTGCCCCATCCATTCCGCGTTTTGTGCGGAATGGGTGGGAAAGCACGAATCTCTGAATGCCAGCCCCACAGCAGGTAGCCTATAGAAACAAGAAATCGGAGACAACTATGAATTTCCGTCGCCCCCAGCGCATGCGCTTCAGCCTTTCCTCTCTAGTCGGCCTCTGCCTGCTTGCGCCCTGGGCGGCCTCGGCGCTGCCCGTCAGCCAGGTTGTCAGCTCCGGCTGGCAATTCCGCGCCGTCAGCGACCGCGAGCACCCCGGCGTTGCCGACTGGCACACGGCTACGGTTCCCGGCGCGGTGCACACCGACTTGCAATCGGCCGGCCTCATCCCCGACCCGTTTTTTGCCGACAACGAAAAGCGCCTGCAATGGATTGGCCGCCAGGATTGGGAGTATCGCACCACCCTCACAGCCGACGCCGCGCTGCTAACTCGCCAGCACATCGAGTTAGTCTTCGACGGCCTCGATACCTTTGCCGAAGTGACTCTCAACGGCCAGCCTTTGCTCAAGGCCGATAACATGTTCCGCGCCTGGCGCGCCGATGCGCGTCCGCTTCTTCACACCGGTGCGAACGAACTGCTCGTCGTCTTCCATTCGCCTTACTCCGTCATGTCGCCGGTGCTGGCCAAGCTGCCTTACATCTTGCCCGGCAGCGGCTACGAGGCTTACGACCCCGCCCAGGGCATCTATCCCGTCGGCCACTACATCCGCACCGCCGGCTACGAGTACGGCTGGGACTGGGGTCCCAAGCTGGCCACCATGGGCATCTGGCGTCCCGTGCGCATCGAGGCATGGGATGATGCGCGCATCACTAAGCTCCACATCGAGCAAAATTCCGTCACCGCCGAGCGCGCGCTTGTCACTGCCGAAATCGACATCGAAGCCGCCCACGCGGGCAAAGTTACTCTTGATCTCGATCTATCAAGCCTTGGCAGTACAACGGGCAACGGTCATCATGTTCACGGCGTCGAAGCTCTCGAAGCTGGCATCAATCATCTGAAATTTCAAGAACGCATCGACCACCCCAAGCGCTGGTTCCCCGCTGGCTACGGCGCGCAAGATCGCTATCAAGTCTCGCTTGAAATCAAAGACGAAAACAGCGCGAAGCGCCTCGATAGCGCCGAAGAAAAAATCGGCCTGCGCTCGGTCGAACTGCGCCGCGATGCCGACCAGTGGGGACGCAGCTTTGCCTTCGTCGTCAACGGTATCCCTGTTTTCGCCAAGGGCGCCAATGTTATCCCCATGGACAGCTTTCCGGCCCGCGTCACGCCCTCCCGCGAGCGCGCCCTGCTCACCGCCGCGCGCGACGCCAACATGAACATGATTCGCATGTGGGGCGGCGGCTATTATCAAACCGACAGCTTCTACGAAACGGCCGACGAACTGGGCATCATGGTGTGGCAGGAGTTTGCCTTCGGCGGCGGCCTCGTTCCCAGCGACAAGGCTTTTCAAGACAACGTGCGCCAGGAGGCCATCGAGCAGGTCAAGCGACTGCGCGATCACCCCAGCGTCGTTCTCTGGTGCGGCAACAACGAAGTGGAAACTTCGTGGGATTCCTGGGGCGATCGCCTCGACTTCAAGAAGCAGCTCACTCCCGAGCAGCGCGAGCGCGTCTGGCAAGATTACGTCGTCATGTTTCGCGACATTCTCAAAAGCGTCGTTGCGCAAAACGGCGGCGGCGCACCCTACTGGCCCAGCTCGCCCGGCGCGGATTTTGAGGAGCGCGCCGGCAACGACCACAACGGCGACATGCACTTCTGGGATGTGTGGAGCGGCGCCAAGCCCATCGATGAATATCGCAAGGTGCAGACGCGCTTCCTCTCTGAGTATGGCTTTCAGGGAATGCCCGACTTAGCTACAGTGCGCGCCTTCGCCGGCAACGAAGAAGACGTGAACGCGCCCGCCCTCGCCAATCACGAGCGCTTCGTGCATGGCTTCGACGTGATGAATCTCTACCTTGGTCAGGAAACCGGCGAGCCGCGCGACTTTGCCTCGTTCGACTATCTCAGCCAATTCGTCCAGGCCGAGGCCATCCAAACCAGCGCCGAACATCTGCGCAGCCAAATGCCGCGCACCATGGGCTCACTCTACTGGCAGTTGAACGATTGCTGGCCGGTTGTATCCTGGGCAAGTATCGATTATTTTGGCCGTCCCAAGGCGCTGCAATACTACGCGCGGCGATTCTACGCGCCTCTGCTTATCGCGCCGAATTTTGCCGACAATCAGATTCAAGCGCACATTGTCAGCGACCACCTCGCGCCTCTCAGCGCCACGCTGCGCCTGCGCGTACTCGATTTTTCCGGCCACGAGCTTTATAACTCGTCGCAAGCAGTTACCATTCCCGCACTCACTTCGCTGGCGATTGCCTCCGTGCCCACAAGCAGCATCGCGGGCTTCGACGCCGCGCGCAACGTCGCCGTCTTCGATCTCATCGCCGGCGGCAAAACCCTCGCCAGCCACACCCTCTTTTTTGCCAAAGCCAAAGACCTGCAACTGCCCGCGCCCATCATTGACGCCCGCGTTGAGAAATCCGGCACGAGCTATCTCATCACCCTGCAATCCAAATCTTTCGCCCGCGCCGTCGAAGTTACCTTCCCCGGCATCGACGCCACGCTCTCCGATAACTACATCGACCTGCTCCCAGGCATCACGGAAAACCTTCGCGCCCAGAGCAGCGCAACTCTTGCCCAACTTCAATCCGCGCTCAGGCTGAATTCAGTTGCAAGCGCCGTGCGCAAACCATGTGGCTTCAGCTTCAATACAATCGTCAGGATGCCCCCATCCATCCTGCGTTTTATGCGAGATGGATGGGATAGAACAATTCATTTGCTTCATGCCGGAATATAATTCTCCCCAAGCCTGTTTGATCGCAATCCACTCTCTCAGCGAGACCCCTATGAAACCGCTTCAACGCACCATTCTTGCCGCCGCTTTGCTTCTGCTCGCCGCGCCTCTGCTCCACGCCCAGGCCTCCGAAGCCGACCTCATCAGCCAGCTCAAAGGCTTTCGCTCCGTGCCTGCGGCCCAGCGCCCCGCCGCCGTCCTCAAAATCGCCGCTGGCATTCGCGCCCTGCCCGGCGGCCCCTCCAAGCTGCGCCTGGCCAACGGCCTCGCCAACCTGGCCACCGAGGGCGACAACGGCCCCGAAGCCCTGCAGGCAGTGGCCGATACCCTCTCCAAGGCTCTGGCCGAGTCGCCCCTCCCCGCCAAGGGTAACCAGCCCCCCGGGCCTTACATGGAGCTAGCCACCCTCGTCCGCTATGAACACCTCACCACCACCCTCGACGATCCGCTCCTCGCTCAGGCCGCCCAAATCCTCGCCAGCCACGACGCCGAAGTCGAAAAGGCCAACTTCACCCTCAAAGACCTGCACAACAAAAAAATCACCCTCTCTGACCTGCGCGGCAAAATTGTCCTGGTCAACTTTTGGGCCACCTGGTGCCCCCCCTGCCGGGCAGAGATGCCCAACCTTGACAACCTCTATACCCACTTCCAGTCCCAGGGGCTGGTCATTCTCTCCATTACCGACGAGGACGCCTTCAAGGTCGCCACTTTTATCGGTCAAGCCGGCTATCATCCCCCCGTGCTGCTTGACCCCGGCAGCACCGTGCACAAGCAGTTCTTTGTCGACGGGTTGCCCAAGAGCTTTGTCTTCAACCGCGAGGGCAAGCTGACCGGCGTCGCCATCGACCAGCGCTCCCAACGCCAGTTTTTGGAACTTCTGGCCGCCGCCGGGCTGCATCCGTGACAAACCGCTAGTTTTCGTCGCAGAAGATGGCCTCGATAGAGCTTTCGAAGAGGCGCGCCAGTTTGAAGGCCAGGGGCAGGCTGGGATCGAATTTGCCGGTCTCGATGGCGTTGACCGACTGGCGCGAGACCTCGAGCCGCTGGGCCAGATCGGCCTGCGACCAGCCGCGCTCGGCGCGCAACACCCGTAGCCGGTTTTTCATTTGTACCTCGCTTTGACCAGTCCGTAGCTGATGCCGACGAATGCCAGATAAAGCGGCCAGATCATGAGAATATCGAGACGCCGGAAGTGGGCGTAATTCTCCAGAAATCCCCAGACGATGATGACGACCAGGGTGGCGCCGATGCCGCCCAGCAGAGACTGAACCAGCACTGCGCTCTGGAATTCATCCTTTTCCTCGGCCATGTAGCGGGCGGTGAGGAGCACTGCTCCAGCGATGGGAAGCGCGGGCAGAATCGCCAGCAGCCAAATCACGATGCCGGTTGGATGCCAGAGAAGTAGCCCATAGGTGGACAAGCCAGACAAGGCACCATAAAGCAGCGAGAGGACGATAAAGCGGCGCGTGAAACGCCAGACGGCGGGATTGTTGGTTTTGCAATCCGCGATAAGTCTCCTTTCCATAAAGACAATTAAACTTTACATATAAGGTGGTTTTATGTCAAGTTTGATTGACATTTTTTACAATTACACGGATGAAGTTTGTAGATTGGCCCCATTAAAAATATGATAATCATCCATTGAGTGGTTGATTATCATGTTTTTAATGGATGATTATCTTAATTATTTTGGTTGATTATCCACTACAGAAAGGAGACAATTACACCATGACTACCCGCCACATGATCGACCGGCTCTTGGATGCTTTGACCGATACGCCCGCCATTCTGGTCAATGGCGCACGCCAAACCGGCAAAAGCACCCTGGTGCAGGCGGCGGAACTGGGCGACAGCCCCCGCCAGTACCTGACCTTCGACGATCCGGGCATTCTGGCGGCGGCGCGGAGTGATCCCAACGGCTTTGTGGCTGGCCTGGGCTCGGCCGTCACCCTGGATGAGGTGCAACATATTCCAGAAATCTTTCCTGTCATCAAGGCCGCCATCGACCGGCAGCGCCTGCCGGGGCGGTTTCTGCTGACCGGATCGGCGAATGTGATGCTGCTGCCCAAGCTCTCCGAGTCTTTGGCCGGCCGCCTGGAGGTGCTAACCCTCTGGCCATTTTCGCAGGGCGAGATGCGCGGCGTGAAGGAAAACTTTGTGGATACACTGCTGGGCCAGGAGCAGCCGGAATGGGCGGGAACTGCGCCCACGCGCGACGAACTGCTGCAGATGCTGGTTGCGGGCGGCTATCCTCCCGTGCTGGCCCGCGCAAGCCAGCGCCGCCGCAACGCCTGGTTTCAGTCGTATCTGCTGACAATTTTGCAGCGCGATATTCGCGATTTGGCCAACATCGACGACCTCTCGGCCATTCCCCGCCTGCTGGCAGTAGTGACGGCGCGGGCCGGAGGATTGCTGAACTTTGCCGAACTCTCCCGCTCCGCGGCCCTGCCGCAGAGCACCCTCAAGCGTTACTTTGCCCTCCTCGAAGCCACGTTTCTGGTGCAACTGCTGCGCCCCTGGGCGCGCAATCTGGGCAAGCGGGTGATTCAGACGCCCAAGGTGTACTTGAACGACACGGGGCTGCTGACCTACCTGCAAGGGGTGACCGTTGCGCGCCTCAAGGCCGAGGGCAACCAGGCGGGCATGGTGCTGGAAAATTTTGTCCACATGGAGTTGCGTAAGCAATCCACCTGGAGCGCGGCCGAACCTGAGCTTTTCTTTTGGCGGACGGCTTCAGGGCAGGAGGTTGATCTGGTGCTGGAAGATCGCGCGGGCCGCATTGCCGGCGTCGAGGTGAAGGCCTCGGCCACCCTCGCCGCCAGCGACGTGCGCGGCTTGCAGGCTCTGGCCCAGGCCGCCGGCCCGCGCTGGCTGCGCGGCGTCGTGCTATATACCGGCACGGAAGTGATTCCCTTTGCCAAAAACCTCCATGGAGTTCCGTTGGGGCGGCTTTGGGCGGCCTGATCCGCCGCCCCGCTTTTCCTCCACGCCCTGCGCCCAATGCAATAAACTCAGAGCGTGGGCTTCTCAGAGTTTCTTGGCAACACGGCTACCGTCACCCACCTGCGTGAGAGCATTCGCGTGGGGCGCTTTCCCCAGTCCCTGATCCTGGCCGGGCCCCGCGGGGCCGGCAAATATACCCTCTCGCTGATGCTGGCGCAGGCCGTCAACTGCCTGGAACCCACTGAATCCGACGGCCTGCCGGACTTTTGCGGCCACTGCCGCAACTGCACCCGGATTCATGATGCGGCCAACCTGGAAGAGCGCGTCGCCGAGGCCGTCGAGGCCCGCGAGCAGATGCGCGACACCGACAAGCGCGAGACCCGCATCCTCATCCAAACCCACCCCGACGTGATGATTGTGCCGCCCGATCCGCCGCAACTGCTCATCAAGCTGGGGCAAGTGCGCCAGGTGATTCACAATGCTTTTTATCGCCCGCCTAACGAGGCGCGGCGCGCCTTCACCATCTTCACTACTTCGGCCTTCATGAAAGAAGCGGCCAACTCGCTGCTCAAGGTGCTTGAAGAGCCCCCCGAGGGAACTTCGCTGGTGCTGCTGACCGAGAATCCCCAGGAGCTGCTGCCCACCATCCGCTCCCGCGCCGTCGTGCACCGGCTGGGCGCGGTGGCCACGGCCGATCTGGAGTCGCTGCTGGCCCAGCGTCGTCCCCTGCTCAAGCAGACGGATCGCGCTCTGGCCGCCAGGCTGGCCCAGGGAGCTGTTGGCCGCGCCCTGACCATTGACCTGGGCGTCTATCTGGCCAGCCGCCAAGACGCGCTGATTGTGCTGCGCACCGCCCTGCGCGAGCCGGATTTCTCGCTGCTCTTCCGCTCCACCGAAACCTATCGCGCCGGCGCCGACGGGCAAGAGAAGACCATCAACCTGCTGCGCGCCCTGGGCAGCCTGATTGAAGATTTACTGCTGATGGTGGCCGGTACGCCCCAACTGATCCGCAACCTCGACATCGAGGCCGAACTGGCTCGCATAGCGCAGGGTCTTACGGTCGACTGGATCGACTCCGCCGCCCGCGCCCTCGGACAGGTCGAGCAGGGAATGCGCCGCAACCTCCTGCGCTCCCTCTCCCTCGACGCCATGGCCGTCGGCCTCGAGCGTCCCTAAGCGAAAAAAAGCAACCCAAGGCCACTTCTCTGCATCTCCTATACAAGCGATTCCAGCATCGTATTTCAACTTGGCAGCCGAGAGCCCTTCCCCGGTATTTCGGCCTCTGCCCTCTTGCTTGGCGCCTCGCGCCTGTTCTTGTGCCTTGGATTTTCAGGAGGAACTGAACCCCATGAACAGCCGAAAGCCCCCCGGCCGCACAGAAATACGCGCCCGAAGAACCGCCCCGCCCATCTTTCCCTTCCACTTGGCGCAACCCGCCGCGCACCAGGACTCTTACCGCCAAGCCGAACTCTTCTACCTGCAAAAGCAAATTCAGGCGCAAACCCCCATGGTGATTGTGCTCGAGGATGGAGAGCGCATCGAGGGCTGCATCGAGTGGTATGACCGCCAATGCCTCAAAATCCGCGGCCGCGCCAAATCCCTGGTCTACAAATCCGCCATCAAATATATGTACAAGCTGGGCGAGTGAGAAAAGCAGAGATCAGGGAACAGTGATCAGTGAGCAGCAAAACTGCATCGCGCCCCTTCTAGTCCCCCACCGGATTTACCGAACCGGCGCGCATGAACACGAAATGTAGCGCCGACCTCTTGGTCGGCTGTGGAGTGGACCTCCTGGTCCACGCCTGCTTAAAGTGCGCTGACCCTTGGGACAGACAGAAAAGTAAAAACAGGGAGGGTGCTCTCTCCCCTATTCCCTGGTCTCTGCTCTCTGGTCTCTGTTCTCTGCTTTATGCGCCGCCTTAGCCAGCCGATCGCGAATCGCCAGCCCGATGCCTGCCGCCGGCGGCACGGGACACAGAATCGCCGTACATCCCGCGGCGTCAAGGGCGCGCAGCCCGGCATAGAGCTCATGCGCCATCTCCTCGGGAGCCTTCCAGTGGCCCCACGGATGCACCACCGCCACTCCCGCCGGCGCGGCGACCTCAGCCGGCAGCATCACCCCCACCCGTTCGCCCGCCAGATCATCCACCGCCTGCGCCAGGCGCGCTCCCAGATCGGCCAAATCCGCATCCACCAGCACCAGCCGCGCACTCGGCGCATAGTGGCGCAGCGCCATTCCCGGCGCAGGCAACACCGCTCCCGGCCGCTTTTCCATTCCCGCCCCGCCGCGAAACATCTCCACCGCGCCAGCGGCAAAGCAAATCTGCGCGCTCGTCACCGCCCCCGTGCGATAGATCGCCATCGGCGATTGGCAGGGGTCCATCACGGTGGATTCAACCCCATGCTCGGTTGCCCCGCCGTCCAGAATCGCGTCGATCCGCCCGTCCAGATCGGCCAGCACATGCGCGGCCGTGGTCGGACTCACGTAGCTGAAAAGATTGGCGCTCGGCGCGGCCACCGGAACCCCCGCCCGGCGGATAAACTCCAGCGCCACCGGATGTGACGGCATCCGCACCCCCACCAGCGTTTTGCCCGCCGTCACCACATCTGGCACCGCCGCCGAGCGCGGCAGCAGCAGCGTCAGCGGCCCCGGCCAAAACGCCTTCATCAGCTTGCGCGCCGCCTCGGGGA
>Ga0224528_1001145_pt1 | contig 18361 bp, 17 predicted proteins | sample CBST25metaG_2_FD_179888 | JGI IMG/M metagenome (GOLD analysis project Ga0224528, IMG submission 179888) | Peat soil microbial communities from Stordalen Mire, Sweden - C.B.S.T25 | ecosystem: Environmental > Terrestrial > Soil > Wetlands > Peat | place: Sweden: Norrbotten County, Stordalen Mire...
GTCAACGCGAAACTTCCCGCCTTGCAAAACTACCTGTCGGCAAGGTAAAACAATCACGTCTTCGGCCAATCTCTATGGCCGCTTTTAACCCGATCACGTATGGCCGGATTTAACCTGATCACCGAGGGCGGGAGCGTCAGCATCGAGCAGGTAGATTCCCCGCTCAGTAACCGCAAAATGTCCCCAATATCCAACATGTGGCGCCTCAGTAATCCGCGTCTCGGGGCCGCCATCCATGGGAACGGTCCAAACGCCTGCCCCGATAAACTTCGTAAAGTAGAGATCCTTTGAATCGTACGACTCGAGGGCTGCGAATCCACCTTGATGAGTGATTTGCTTAACCGCTCCGGTGGCAAGCTTCAGTTTCCATATTTGATATTCCCCAGTTCGATTGGAGGCGAAATAGATGTAGGCGCCGTCCTTGGACCAACTGGGCACGAGATTTTCCGATTCTCCAGAGGTGAGTGCATGCGCGTTTCGCCCCTCCGAGTCGACCACATAAATCTGGCTGTGGGTATCAGTTCCGAAGTCGAAACAGATCCACTTCCCATCGGGCGACCATCTTGGTGTGCCGGCATGCCCACCGAATGAAGTGAGTTGGACTGGCTGGTTGCCATTCAGATCACTTTTCCAAATCTCTCCGGCGCCGGTCCTGTAGGAACTGAACGCAAGTTCGAATTTGCTGGGTGAGGGTTGGGGAGAATCATTGCCGCCGCTTGAATCGAGAATTTTCTTAAGGGTCTTCACGGGCCCACCACTGCCCGCCAGATCAGCACGCCAGATTTCCGATGTGGTTCGAAAGAAGGGGCCGGGCTCGACGTAAGCTAACCGGCTTCCGTCGTGCGTAAGCGTCCCTACTTCCGGGTAAACAGTTTCAGGCTCGACGGGGCCTCCCGCGGCTGGTACGCGCCAGACTGCGGGCAGGCCGCCTCGACTCGAGTTGAATATGAGGTATTTGCCATCGGGCGACCACATCAATTCGGTGATGTTGCTGGCGTCGAAAGTGATTCGTTTTGCCGGTCCACCTTGGATCGGGACCGTATAGATTTCGTTCCGGAATGTAGAAGCCGAACCGATGAATGCGACAGACTGCTGATCTGGCGACACTGCGCGATCACTATCTCCCAAGCCTCCCGGCGGTGGGTCATGCAGACATTTCTTGGTTCCGGTTTCCAGCCAAAACAATACCAGCCCCGGGGGAGATCCGGGTGTGCAGCGATCTCTTACCAAGATCGATTTGCCGATCCAAATCGGCCGTCCGGCAATCCAGTAGGGACATTCGCCATTCGTGAGTCTTCGTTCTGGGCCGCCGAGCGCCGAGATCACCATGATTTCGTCACCGTTGTCACCGCAGCGGCTGAATACAATCTGCTTTCCATCCGGCGACCAGTCGACACAACAGATGAAACCGCTGTGACTTTGCGTCAGGCGCAAGGGTTGGGCGCCGCCAACCTGCTGCAGATAGAGGTCACCTCTATCGGGATTCTCTCCATCCCAGACGTAGACGATCTGGGATCCATCGGGAGAAAATGCCGGGCCCCACACAGCGCCCGGCAGACTGGTCAAGGGGACACTCCGCACCTTTGAAAAATGAGCTGCGGCGGTGTGGCGATGAAGTCCGTTCGAGGTGTTCCACTGACGAAGTGCAAAGCCAATCAGCATCAGAAGAAAACAAGCTCCGGCCGAAGTGATTGCGATCCTCAAGCCCTTCGAGATTCGGGAGCCTTGCCGGGGCAATATGGCTCCTTCGCTGGGATCGATCGCCGACGGATTCAGCTCGCACTCGGTCGATTCAACCTGGCAAAGGAATCGATACCCGACAGTGGGCACCGTGGCGATGAACTGTGGCTCTTTCGGGTCATCCTCCAGGATGCGGCGCAGGGTCGCGATGCTGCGCGTCAGCGAATTGTCTGAGACCGCGGTCTCGCCCCAAATGGCAGTGAAGATCTCCTCCTTCGTCACCAGGCGTAGAGGGTGACAAAGCAGATAGACAAGAACGCGAAACGCCTTCGGCTCAACCGAAACGACTTCACCGCCCCTGAGCAGGACGAACTCGCGCTCGCGGACCTCGATGCCTTTGAACCTGAAAACACGGGATTTGCGGTCCGTCACTTTTTCATCACTCCTCTTTCAGGAATTCGTAATCCCGAGGTCATGACCGCGTCGAAAGACGGAGCCAGATTGCCTTCAGCCAACTCGGCTGAGGTGCTTCTCTATGTTGCTCCAGAAGGTCTTTGGATTACTAAGTGTCGCCGCGAGTTGTTTCGCTGTCCTGAACGCTGAACCCCGCTGTCCCGGACATGTCCCAAGTCTACCCCTGCGCTTGGTCCAAAGCTCACTTCCAATCGTGAGCATCAAAATAAACAGTGACGGCCCCTACGATTTCGTCGTCGACACCGGGGCTCAGGTTACGACAATCGACATTGCTCTTGCGTCCGAGTTGCAATTAACCGCGACCGGCACGGCAGGAGTGAGCGGCGCCGGCACATACTCTCGCAGCCCCTTCACTTATCTGGACTTGCTGGAAGCCGGAGGCCAAACCGTCCCGCATACACTAGTCATTATCCAGGACATTGCACAGCTCAAAGCGGCAGATTCGCGCATCCGAGGTATTCTTGGCGAAGACTTCCTCACCCATTTCGATCTGCTACTTGATAACCGTCAGCATGTGCTGTGCCTTGATACATCAAAATCTCTGGCTCTTTATGCAAAGGGAGAGCGAACCCTTCTTGAAAAGCCTTATGGGTCGGAGCAGGACCTGCCGTTTACTCGCCCCCTGGTAGTGTCAGTGCATATAGGCTCCGCGGAGTTTGCTCCGGTCTTGCTGAGGCTTGACTCTGGAAGTAATGCGCCGCTGTTATACGTTTCGGGTGCGCCTCGCGCATCGCCGAAGAGAGAACCAGTGCTGAGCCGCGTGGTCAATGGAGCGATGCAAGGGTTCGATGTTCTGCGGCCTCAAGACATTCAAATAGGGTCGACTGTTGTTCGGCAAGTGGCATTCGTTTCGCCGCAAAACGAAGTCGGCAAAGGGGCAAGTCCGCGAGAAGATGGAATGCTTCCGACGCTCGCATTCGAGAGTGTATTTGTTAGTTATTCCGAAGGATACGCTGTATTGAAGCCGTGGGCGCCTTAATGCACACCATGGAAACACCGACCTCCAATCCGACGCGGAGAGCAGTGCGATTGAGCACCTATAAATGGCATGTGCGCTCATCGAACCCCACACCACTAGCCGCAATGTCTTCACCTTCCCCAGGCGTGAGACCTTGGCCGACTGGCTCCGCGACGCTCTGTCCACAATTCGGCGAGCGTGCCGCGCCTCGCTGCTCCAATCTTCGAGAGCGCGGTGTCGATGGCTTCGTGAACGGCCGTCCCCTGCATCGGCCGAAGCAAACCTCGACTGAAGTAAAGCGCCATCAATTCATCGACAGTCAGCGCAACCATCTGTTCCGCGCAAAAACCGTCCATGAACCGCCAGAATACGGTGCCGTTGCGTTGCTCTGAAATGAGCGGAAATCCTCCCGCTTCCAATGCATCCATATCGCGCTGGACCGTTCGCTTTACCACTCCCAGTTCTGCGACCAACTGGCGCAGGGTCCTGCCGCGTGGGCCCGAAAGCAGCCGGACCAGCTTCCATTGCCGGCTTAATTGATCGGCTCTCATTTTAGTAAAACTGCTGGTTTTGGGGCCCGCTTGCTCCGTGCTGCAGAATCGTCGAATGAAGAGTCCCGGCCTGTGCCGGAAGTGATTCGGATGTCAGGTGAAAGATTGGCTGAAGGATCGGCCAGACGTGACCGCAAGACAGATCAAGCAGGCGGTGACGTTCAAGAGGAAGCGCCAGGGAATCTGAAAAGGCATCGCCTGTGTTTTTGAACACAGGATGGGGCATTCAAGGCGGCTACAATAATCGGCGCAGCGTAAAGAGGCTGAGACTCGTGCGGTGCTATTCCACCAAAGGAAGAAAGGGTTCGCCCAGATTGGGCGCCAATGAAAGTCACCATTCTTAAGGGCACCCAGGAAATCGGTGGAACCAGCATTCTGCTCTCATCCGGAACAACCAGCCTCCTTCTTGATGCCGGACTTCCACTCAGCGCCGACAGTCAGCCCGTAGACGTCTCGCGCCTTACGGTGGACGCCCTTCTGGTGAGCCACCCCCATCAAGATCACTTCGGCCTGATGGCTTCACTGCCGTCCGGCACACCGGTCTACATCGGCAAACTGGCGCGCAGCCTGATCGACGCCACGCAGGTGTTCCTCGGCAAAGACAGATATGCCCTCGACTTCCACGACTTCAAAGCCTGGCAGCCGTTTACCCTCGGTGACTTCACCATCTCTGCCTATCTTGTCGATCATTCCGCCACCGACGCCTATGGTTTCCTCATCGAAGCTGAAGGCAAGCGCCTGTTCTACAGCGGAGATCTTCGCTCGCATGGCCGAAAGGGAATACTCTTCGAGAATCTTGTAAAGCGCCCGATTCGCGACATCGATCTCCTCTTCCTCGAAGGCACCATGCTGTGTCGAAGCAACGACTTGTTCCCCGACGAGAGGTCAGTCGAAAAAATGATCTTCCAGACAATTAAAAAGCAGAAAAACATTTCGTTTCTGCTGTCGTCCTCGCAGAACATCGACCGTATCGTTTCCGCCTATCGGGCATGCAAACGCGCCCGCAAACTCCTCGTCATCGATATCTACACTGCATGGGTGCTCGAACAACTCCGGCAAATCACTCAAAATACTCCCACTATGGACTGGGAGGAGGTAAGAGTTTTTGCGTCACATAGCCAGGACGAAAGACTCAAGGCCAACCCGGAATACTTTGGAGATTTCAGGAAGCGACTCTATCGCCACAGGGTCAAGCGTGAGGAACTACATGCAACTCCCGAATTGTTTCTCTACTTCGGCAAGATGTCCAGTTTTCGTCTTATCGATGAATTTGAAAACGTCGCAGCCCCCGTCAATGTCATCTACTCCCAGTGGCTTGGCCATCTCGACGGAACTCATGCGGATTACTTCGGTAGTGATCAAATCTCCACCTACCGCAGCGACCCGGCCGTCAACTTCGTCTACGCCCATACGAGTGGACACGCGCCAGTAGAGGATCTGAAGAAGTTGGCGACAGCACTGAGGCCTCGCATGCTCGTTCCCATTCACACCGAACACGGCGAAGAGTTTTCCCATTTTCTTGCAAACGTAGTCACATTCAACGATGGCGAGGTTTTTGACCTGGCTTGACAGCACTCTATGCTTTTCAACTGTCGTCCGTCGTCAAGACGGTGTGCAAAGGAAGGTTCGAAGTGGGTGTTTTTAAAAAGGGCTTGAGTGACGAATTCATGGCGGCGTTAGCCGAACTCGCGCAGAAGTCTGGCTGGTGGAAGGATGTGCTCGACGACGCTTCGCTGATTATCGGCATTCGCGATGAAAGTCTTGACGTTTATTGGAATGGGCAATCGCTCTTTAATGTCGGCTTCGAGGGCGGAAGAGTGAAAGTCAACACTCATGTAAAATACTTGCTTGATCCGGACCGGTCGGATCGTGTCACCTTGAAGGAAGACGGCACCTTTCATGTAGTGTCGACACCGATGCTTGCGAGCTATGCTTCGGGCACGCTGAAGAAATTGAAAAGTGCCGCGGACTTGTTCTCGGGAATGGAAAAACAGGGCGTACACGCCATTGCCCAAGCCAGCGAAAACATCATTGACGTCGAGATTTGCCTCGATGCGAAGGATCTTGACATAAAACGCGACCATCCGCGGATCGACATCGCCGCGTTCGAACAGCGGGCGGATGGTGTCGAACTCGTGTTCTGGGAGGCGAAGCTGTTCGCCAACAAGGAGCTCCGCGCCAAGGAACCCGCCTCTCCAAGGGTCGTCGGGCAGATCAACGAGTATAAGCACGTCCTGCAAAAACGAGAAACTGAAGTGCTCTCTTCGTACCGCCGCGTCGCAAAGAACTTAGTCGCAATTGCGGAAATAAGCGGCGGAGTCCGCAAAGTCGGGCCCGCAATTCGAGCGGTTGCTGGAGGGGAGAAACTGCGGATGAGCTCTCCTGCCAACGTCGGGCTCGTTGTTTTTGGCTTCGATGCTGACCAGAAAGCGGTTGGCGGCATCGGGCACAAGCATTTTGAAAAATTGAAAGACCAGCTCGGCGCAAAATCAGTGCGCGCGTGCGGCAAAGCTGATGGTTTGAAGCTCTGCGTTCAGGGATGAAGAGCGGCAAACATTGAATCTGACTAGCCGCTTTTTTGTGGACTACAGCAGAGAACCTACGGTCTGCTTTCCAACCTATCCTTGATAGGGGCGGTGCGCTGGGCATCAAGAAAAGGGCTCCTTCTTGCCGTCTAACGAGACTCCTTGGAGCCAGGTAATGGAGGGAAAATGTCACACGCGTCGGCAGCCAAACAATGCGTAACTTGCCAATATTGGGGAGGGCCTCGGAAAGCGAACTCCAGTCGTACTGGCGTAGATTACGGAAGCGACCGAGACAAGGGTGAATGCTGTGGAGGGGGGCGTGACAAGCTACAAGAAACTGCTGTGTACACGTGTGGCAAATGGGAGAAGTGGAACATATTGAGGTAGTTGACGGTAACGGGGGCCCAGGTCTCGATTCTGAGACCTGGGATATCCAGCTAGATTCTGAAGATGACAATTGAGCATCAGAATGAAGCCGTCTGCAGCAAGGCAAACCGCCGAAAGTGTCACGATCATTCTGATTTCTGACACGCACGAGTGACACAGAGAAGTCGAGGCCCACCAAGCGACATTTTGATTCACGCTGGGGACTTCACCATGACCAGCCGGAGCGCAGAGACGCTCATCGACTTCAATGAGTGGCTCGGTGAGTTGCCTCATGCCTATCGCGTAGTCATCCCAGGAAATCATGATTCATTCGTCGAAGGCGCCTCACGGCGCGCGCTTAACAATCGACGGTCGACTTGAGACCCACCACTAGGCAAATAGCTCCGCTGCCCGGGCCTTAAATGCGAAGTATTGCTGCGAAAGCCCCAGTGCATCGATCAGGTCCTTGTCTGTTTCGGACAATGAGCTCTCGTTTGTGTCACAACCAAGATCAATATCGTGGACCAGGAGGTCTGCAATATACACAGATGTAGTAGCGTCACAGCCGATGTGAGTGATACGACCCGGGCGGTGATGGTGGGCCACTGCTTCGACGACGAGGCCGTCAATGCCCCATAGGCCAAGCAGGTAGGCCCCGATCTCCGCGTAAGAGGTTCCGATCAGTTGCTCTTCTGCTTCCGTCTGACTGCATCCCGTAGTCTCCGCCAATGTGAGAGCAGCGCAGAACTCACGCGGCATTTTACAGGCCAACACCAACTCTCCGATATCGTGAAGAAGTGCGGAAACGACGCAAACGCCTCGCAGAGAGGACGGCAAAGGAAAGCTTCCGACAATGAGTGCTGTCCGGTGGGCATGGCGTTGCACTTCTTCGCAGAAGGAGATTGGAATGCAGGCATCCGGCACGAACACTCTGAAGGTGTCGGATGCAAGGGCGAGATTTCTTATCGTGTCCATTTCGAGATAAGACACTGCTTCAAGCAGGTTGGTTACCGTTTGCGCCAATCCGAAGAATCCGCTGTTGACGAGTTGCAATACCTTCGCAACCATCGCCATATCGTTTCCTATGATGTCTGCGATATCGGTCAGGGCCACGGCCGGGTTCTGTGCGGCGTCTGCGAGTGCTGAGTAGGTAGCGGACAATGACGGGAGTTCACCGATCGTTCCGATTACCCGGCGGAGTTCCGGCGTGCAGAAGATATATTGAAGTGCGCAGACGCTTTCAATGGATGTATGGAGTTACCTCTCGTCGCACGGCTTGGCGAGGACACGGTGAGCAAAGGGAATGGCCCTCGTGGCCAACGAGATATCGGAATAGCCCGTCAATATCAGACGAGTCGCATCTGGGAGCAGGTCCCTGTCCGCGACATACTTCCATTCCTTTTGGGCCACCGTAATTGTGCTCTGGATGGCTCGATTCAGATCCAGCGGTGCCTTTTCCTTGGTGCCAGGATGAGAGAATTCCTTCATTGTACTCACCAGGGTTGACACGCGTTTCACGCCTTCGATACTGTCATCGATTGCATTTGGAATTTTATCGAGTAGTATTTCCAGGTTGACTCGACTGAGCAGGGATGTAATCTCTTCCTTGATGGACACTGAGACGGAATCGGCGCACGTCTCCTTCCACAATCTGTCGTAAGCATTGAGCACCGCGGTTAGATCGCTAAAGATGTTCTTAAGAAAGCGAATATTGTTTCCAATGTACTGGGTGGGAGTATTGATCTCATGTGCGATGCCAGCCGCCAGTTGACCCACTGATTCCAGCTTCTGCGCCTGCGAGAGCTGTTCTCTGAGGAGCTGGCGCTCGGTGATGTCTTCGAACATTCCTTCAAATCCACAAATTGCGCCGTCTCCGACTTTAGCGCGCACACTGGCGGAAATCCAGATCTTGCTCTTGTCCTTCCGAAACACCTCCAGTTCAAAGCCCCGAACATGCCCAACTTCCTGCATCAGAACCATGAATTCACCCTGCCGCTCTGCTGACGCCGCCGTGGTCCATAGAGGCTCAGTAAGAGTGCTGAGCATCTCATCCGGCGATGAATACATAAGAAACTCGGCCATGGCAGGATTCAGATTGAGAAGATTCCCGGCCGAGTCGAGTTGAAAGATCCCGACCAAGGCCTCGTCAAACATCCCGCGATACTTCTGCTCCGCGGCTTTGAGGGCTTCTTCAGCCTTCGTCAGATTAGTCAATCAGACGACTGCCAACTCCACAAGCAGCCCACTAGGTCGGAAAGTCCGGTGGTGAGGATATCAACCCGCAACCCGGAGAAGTGACTTCCGAAGGTGAGGACGGGTTGGAAACCATGTGGGCGAGCAGGCAACTACATAGGCAAGTGAGCGTTCTTGTTTGTCAATCAGTGGATTGGCGATGACGCTCAAACACAGGCTGTTGCAGGCGACCTCGTTGGGCGTCTAAATCCGGCCATAATGCAGTGCGCTAAGCAGGCAGCGACTGGTAACTCTTCCATCACCATAGATTTGAGCAACAGATCAGATCTTATGGCTGTGCCGTGACCAAAGCGTAGGCCACGCAAGTTATAGGGTTCTCCCTGATATGGTGTGAGAGTGCACTGGAATCCAGTCTGACGGACGGTATCTTTATCCTGGTGTGATCGAGCAACAAGGCAATGACATGATGCCACCAACCCCAACTGCCTCACCGCGACCGGCCAACTCTACATGCAGAGCGTTCCTGCCAACATGCCCAGCGGCAAATACACGTACGAGTTGGGCGGCGTATTCGGAAGTTCCTCGGAATATCGGGCCGGAGTTGTCGGAGTTGTCTCTCTCCAGGCTGGTAGCAGCGGCGGCACGATCACCGGCGGAAAAACGATATCAACGTGGAGGGCAGCAACAATCATGGAAACGGAACCGCTACGCCCTACTCCGGCATGATCGGGCCCTACATCGCGCTCAATCCGACGATGGGGAGGTTCACCGACACGGCCACGATCAATAGCAGGACGGACCACCACGTGGCCTATGCCGTGTCAGGATCGCAGTACCTGCAAATGTGCACAGGAGGTCTTGGCATCGTCGGCCGGGCGTGCACCTTCGAGTTTATTAAGCGGTAGGCAACAACAGAAACGGATAGTCAGTAGGGGCCGACGATCGCCAATCTCAACCCCGGCCAGCCCGTTCCGTCACGCCGAAGATCGACATCCTTCTGGCTTGCTCGATCCCCTGCAACTCCTGCCGCAGATGCCATGGCTTAAACTCAAACTACATGCTTAACCGGGGCTATGCCTACACCACCATCATCAGTCGCAAATACCATGGACAAACTCTGCTCTCCCATCTGGCAAGCCTTTACCCCCACTCAACCCCACAAGACTGGCAACAGAACCTGAACAACGGCGAAGTCACCCTCAACGGCGTCACCGCCACGGGAAGCGAATCGCTCACTTCAGGCCAAACGCTCGTTTGGAACCGTCCAGCCTGGATCGAACCAGACGCCCCTCAGCACTTCGAAGTCCTGTTTGATGACCCCTATCTGTTGGCCGTCAGCAAACCCTGCGGGCTGCCGACCCTCCCGGGAGCAGGATTCATGGAAAACACCCTCCTGCGCCTGGTGCAAAAGCAATTCCCCAACGCAAACCCTGTCCACCGTTTGGGCCGAGGCACCAGCGGCATCGTCCTCTTCGCCAAAACACCGCAGGCGGCCTCCAATCTAACCGCAAACTGGAATACGCCCACAATTCAAAAGATTTACCGGGCGCTGGCTCAAAACACTGCACAGTACGACGTCTACGAAATCCTCACACCCATCGGCCTCGTGCCGCACCCGCGCATTGGTTCCGTGTGGGCCGCCAACCCAAGTGGCAAACCGTCCAAGTCATTGGCAAAGGTGATCTCACGCAGCACGAGCACCACAATATTTGAGGTAAGCCTGCATTCGGGCCGCCCTCATCAAATCAGAATCCATCTGGCTTCCATCGGCCATCCCCTGGTCGGCGATCCTTTGTACGGCGTAACCGGCCAGCCTCTTGAAAATCTCCCCGGCCTCCCCGGCGATGGAGGATATCTGCTGCATGCCCAATTTCTAAAACTCAAACACCCCATCACCGGGGAACAAATCTATCTTGAGGCAGCTTTGCCGTCCGGATTCTCATTGCATCCGTAGATTCACGGCGGGAATCAAAATCAGGGTGGCTGTGGAAACCTGCGCGATCTGGAAACAATCGAAGATAAGGTTGCAAAAGTTTCCCCGGCACTCGCTGCGGTGCTATCGCGCCCTACTCGTTTTTCATTGCGTTGCCGTCTTAACCGATAATTGCTCAGCAGCTCTCCACGGGGCCCGAAGTTGTCAAGCTTGTACGATTTTCGAACTTTAGTCGCGCTGGTTTTGTATTTCGCAACGTAACGCTAACCACTCCTTGACCTGATCACGTCTCCAGGATTCAACAGGCCGCCCTGGCCGGTGTATGCTGACTGCCTTCCAACCACCCTGCCGAATTGCCTTGCGCGCTTCGACTGCCGTTTGAGTCAGCAGTTCGCACTGTCGCGCAACCTCACGTACCGAAAAGCCCGCTTCGTGCATCTTCATCGCGCGCCGACGCCGCTCGTTCAATGCCGGCTCCAACAAACGACGGGAATCAATCCTCTCAATGTCCTTTTAGGCTGTTCTGCGTGCGATAGTGTTGCACACTGTATGGGCCGGGTCAGTTGCCTAGACCCCACGAGTTAGTCCCTAAGGGACGCTATTGAATTGTGCAGCGAGTTTTTTCATTGCTGCGTTTTCGCGTATGACTTCACCAGCCTCTCCACTGTGCAAAGCTATCTCTGCGGCGATTGAGCGACCGAGAATTCGCTGATCGATATTGCCAAACGATCCAGGCACGAGGCTTCCCAACCAACCGGCCCAGGCCGGGGTATGAGCGTTGCCGACAATGATGCCGGGACGAAATATGGCGAGGCGGCGAAAACCGACATTGCGCACGGTGTCTTCCTTCATGCCCATGACTCGCACGTAGCGAAACCGGCTGCGAGCTGTGCTTCCTACCGCAGAAAGCAGGCAAAACTGGGCCACTCCGGCGTCATGGCAGCCACGCGCAAACGCCCCAACGACGCCGACCGCAAGCCGCTTCAATTCTTCTTCGCTCCAGCGCATCGATCCAGAACCGACACCCACACAGCTCACGGCGCTGACGGGACCTTGACTCAAGAACTCGCGGGCAAGCGCGGCAGTGCGCTCGGGAAAGTCAATAGCGCCGGTATCAAAAACGACGTTGCGTACCCGCGATCGCGGCGCAATGGGCTTTCTGGTGATCATCACCACTTCCCGGCATTTCGGAATTGCTAGCAGCTCCGCGACCGGTGCACCACCCACTTGCCCAGTACCACCGATGATCATTGCGGCGAAATTCTGATTCACAAAGAGGACCTCCGCTTACGTAGTGGATCTCCTTTGACGATAACTTCCCAATGTGCGTTTACAGAATCCGTTCGTTGGGATTCATTCGGTTGGGATCAGCAGTCCCGGATGATTGTTCCTTACGTTGCCGACCGCCGGGCTCACCTTCCAAGCCTTCATTTCCTCTCCCGGAAATGGCCTCAGCAAGTCGATTGGCAATTGCGACGGCTGAGCTGGGGTCAACCATCTCTCATAGTCTTGCCGATTCAGTATGACAGGCATCCGATCATGGATCGATAGGCCGCTGATCAATTCGTTTGGGGCAGTGGTGATGACAGAATAGGTATCAAAGGCTTGACCGGTCGCCTTATCAATCCAGGTATCCCAAAGACCAGCGAAAGCGAACAGCGAATCATCAAGCATGGCGATAGCGTGTGGCTGCTTTGTCTTCGCATCGATCTTCTTCCATTCCCAGAACAAGTCGGCAGGAACAAGGCAGCGCTGGCGCTTCATCGGCTCGCGGAAGACCGGACTCGTAACGACAGTCTCTGCGCGGACGTTGATCGTCGAGTAAGAGAACTTGGCGTCCTTCGCGAAGGATGGAATTAGACCCCATCGCATGATCGCCAGCTCGCGCTCGCCCATCTCTCTGCTCAACCTGACCACCGGTTGCAAGCATTGCGGAGCAACGTTGTAGGAAGGCGCCAAATACGGGTCATCAAAGACGTCAGTATTGTGGGTCTGCATCCACTCTGCGATGCGCTGCTTGTCCGCCCGTCTGCCGTATCTCCCGCACATAGGTCTACAGCTTAATGCGGTCGTCGCCTTTGCGCCAGCCCAGTGCACGATCTTTTCGAAAATCGTTCTCGCCAGCGCAATGCTGTCTGTCGCGACTGATGTCATTCGGGCAGTGGTCCGGTGTGGTCCAGTGCCCTTGCGAGACGAAGCGTAGCGATGATTGACGCGGCAATCACCAGCTTAGAAACCCGGTACCATCAGGGACCTCTTCCCGGTTCCTCAGCGCTGGTTACTGGGCGAACCTTGGCTCTTTTCGGCGGGCCAGAACGTAGGCTGCCACCAAGGCAGCAGTGAAGGCCGCTCCAGCACCCAAGGCGAGCGACCAACGTGGACCGAAGTGGTTGGCAACCCAACCGACGATGGGTGCGCCAATCGGTGTTCCTCCGAGGGCGATGGAAACTCGCAGGGCCATCACCCTGCCTCGCATCGCCGGCTCTGTGGAGAGCTGCATCATGCTGTTGGTGCCGTTGACAAAGGTCAGGGCGGCTGCGCCAATAATCATCAGAGCTGCCGCGAACCACCAGTAGCCGGGAGCCAGCGCGGCCAAGCCGCAACCTAAGCCGAAGACAGCGGCGCCAGCCAATAGCGAGGACATGCTTGGTTTCATCCGGCTGGCAGCGAACAGCGAGCCTGCAAGAGTACCCACGGCCATGAGGGAAGAGAGCAGGCCGAATCCTCGCGCATCGGTGTGGAATACATTCACGGCCATGGTTGAAATGAAGATGGGAAAGTTGAACCCGAATGTTCCGATGAGAAACAACATGAGCAGGATCGCCCCGAGGTCCGGCCTCTTCCAAACATAGCGAAGGCCCTCAAGAAATCCACCTGCAGTGCGATGGGCTCTGGGGTTGGGGCGCAGTTCCGAGCGGCGAAAGAAATACATCGAGATCAGCACCGCTGCAAAGGAGAGTCCGTTGAGGAGAAACGCCCATCCGATGCCAACGCCCGCGATGAGCAAACCGGCAACGGCGGGGCCGATCATCTGCGCGGAATTGAAAGACATTGAGTTCAATGCGACTGCATTGGGAAGATCTTCATCGCCGACCATTTCGGCTACAAAGGTCTGTCGGACGGGAGCATCCAAGGCCAGGGCAGAGCCGGACAGGAAGGCCAGGACATACACATGCCAGAGTTGGACGACTCCGGTGATGGTGAGAACTCCCAGGACGAGCGCAAGCACACCCATAGCCGCCTGGGTGGCCATCAGCAACTTGCGCTGATCGAGACGGTCGGCAGCCGATCCGGTCCAGGGCAGGAGCAGAAGCAGCGGGGCGAACTGCAGGCCGATGACAATGCCCAGCGCCGACGCATCGTGATGGGTCAGTTGCGTCAGGACAAGCCAGTCCTGCGCGATGCGCTGCATCCAGGTGCCGATGTTGGACACCAGGGCGCCGGCTGTCCACAAGCGGAAGTTGAAACTCTTCAGGGAGCGGAAGGTGCCCGCTGCCGGATTGATCATGGGCGCTGGGGCGTGTTGCCCCCATGAAACTTCCCGAAGTGACGCGCGGAAAAGAAAGTGATGATGAGCGCGCCAAGGCCGAAGGCGAGGATGTGGCTTGTGGCCCGCGGATCAAAGGCGCCAACGTGCGCCAGGAGCAAATAGGCGACGACCGCGTTGAAGAATCCCCAAACCACGTTGACCGTTGAAGAGGAAAGCCCCTTGCCGGACGGTTTGGCAAAGGGACTTTGAAATGGGTGTCCCGTGGCGCCGGAGACGAGGTGGGGGATGGAGTTTGCGGCAAGAGCGCCCCCAAAGAAATACGATAGAAGCCAAAGCCAATTCATAATGCAGAGGTCCTTTTTTCCAGCAGCGAGATGATTTCGTGTGCAAGCCCTGTCTCGCCGAGACGAGGAAAGACGTTTCTGATGCTGTAGTCGTGCGCTTCTTCGCGCATATCGGTCATGGCATCGAGCGCGAGGGTCACGTTGAACCCCTGCTCGTAAGCCTGGCGAGCGGTTGCCTCAACGCCGGTGGATGTCACTACTCCAGTCACAACAACCTGGGTAATGCCCCGCGTCCTGAGTTGGGCCTCAAGATCCGTGGTCGCGAATGCGCCCCAGCTGCGCTTGGTGACGGCAATGTCATTCGGTTGCCGATCCAGTTCCGGCAGAAGGTCGGCCCATCCCTCCGCAAATGTCTGGCCTGCGCGCGGACCCTGCTCTGTTCGGCCTGGTGCGCGGCCCGCCACGTTGACCAGCACGACTGGAAGGTCGTTCGCACGGAAAACATCAATCAGCGCGCGCGTGCGTTGAACGACGTCGGCCACGGGATGAATGAAGTTTCCGCTGGCAATGCCTTTCTGCAGGTCAATGACGATCAACGCGGAATTGGGGTCAAGAGTAGTGAGCGACATGGAGTTCTATTCCTCGGATTGACATGGGTAACAAGCGGGAGGCAATTGCTTTAATCCTCAACAAGCCGCGTAAGGAGTTTGAGTGCTTCCTGAAGCTTCGCCTGTTCCTGAACAGAGAGCTTCTGGGTGATGGTCGTGGTGATCCAGTCCTGTCTGGCGGCCCTACCCTCCTGAAGCCACTTCAGGCATTTGGGAGTGAGAGACATTAGAGTTTGTCGCCCGTCGCTCGGGTCAGGTACACCACGGATGAGCCCAGACTCCTGCAACGGCGCAACGACTGCACTCATGGACTGCGGGCGCATACCTTCGGCTCGTGCCAGACTTGAAACTGTGGCCGCACCGTCCTTTTCGAGTCGAAGAACAACGGCGGACTGCGACGGTGTCAGATCGTTGCCGCCCCCATGCTCGCGTACACGCATCTTGAGCTTGCGGAATACTGTACGCATCTCGGCAGCCAGCGTTCGAGCGAGCTCGGTTTGAATGGAAGACTTTCGATTGCTCACAGAACCAATATTTCATATATGCAGGTAGTCTGTAAAGTTTGGCTGTATAAATGGCCAGACGCTGCCTCTGGAGGTCGCACAAGCAAGGGAGAAAGAACGCCCTGGCTGCGAATGCTCTCAGCATTTTGTTCCGCTGACCGTTTTGTGGCCGCTGGAGCGGGGAGCCGCCATTTCCCAGAGGGTAGGCAGCCGATTTGGAAAGCGGGATAATTCTCTCTTGACATGTGCATAGCTGTCTATGTATGAAGCTATCTTAGGATGAAAAGACCTGATACGTTACAAGGCTCGCTCGACCTGTTGGTTCTGACGGTACTTTCGCGGCGGCCGAAGTTGCATGGATACGCGCTCATGATGGCGATCAAGGAAACGTCGGGCGAGGTATTGAGCCCGGAGGAAGGATCGCTGTATCCGGCGCTGCACCGGATGGAAGAGGCCAGGTGGATTGGCGCGGAGTGGGTGGTAAAGGAGAACGGAAAGCGGGCGCGAATCTATCATCTGACGGCGGCTGGCAAGAAGCAACTAGCAATGGAAGAGGCGCGGTGGACGACTGTCAGTTTAGCGATCAACCGGGTGTTGCGGGAGGCTTGAGATGTCGGTTTGGACGCGGGTTTGGAATGCGTTTCGCGGAGATCGATTGAATCGCGAGTTGAATGAAGAGTTTGAGTCGCACATTGAAGCGGAGGTTGCCGAAGGTCGCGATCCGGAGGAGGTGCGCCAGGTCTTCGGGTCGATGTTGCGGCAACGGGAAGCAAGCCGACGTGTCCTGGTCGCGGGATGGCTGGATGGGCTGAAGGCCGACGTGATTTTCGGTTGGCGTCAGTTGCGGCGAAACCGGGTGACTTCCATAGCAGCCATTCTTTCTCTGGCGCTGGCGATGGGAGCCTGTGTTTCTGCCTTTCGGTTGATCGACGCGCTGCTGTGGAGGCCCCTGCCTGTGACTGCTCCAGAGCAGCTGTTCGCGCTTTCGCGTGCGGAGCTAACTTTTGAGGGCAAGCCGACACACTTCGATGGTTGGACGTATCCCGATTTCGTGTTGATGCGGGCGGCGGCGAAGGGCCAGGCGGAGTTGGTCGCGGTGTCGTACAGCGACCGTATGGACCTGACATACGCGTCGGACGTAGAAATGGAGAAGGGGTTGGTGCAATATGTCTCCGGGTGGATGTGGGAGAGCTTTGGGCTGCATCCGGCACTGGGGCGGCTGTTTACCCAGCAGGACGACAGAGTTCCAGGCGTGCATCCGGTAGCAGTTCTGTCCTATGACTACTGGTCGCGTCGGTTCGCACGGGATCCAAAAGTGATTGGTCAAACGTTTCGGTTGGGTAACCAGTTACTGGAGATTGTGGGCGTAGGCCCGGAGAGCTTTACAGGGACGGAGCCGGGAACGGTGACGGAGATCTTTGTCCCCACGATGATGCACCGATCGGTAACGCGCGACGATTCGACGTGGTACCGAATTCTGGCGGTCATACCGCCGGGAACCGGCATGGAGCCGCTGCGTGCAAAGCTGGACGCAATCAACATGGCATTTGAGGGCGCGCGCGCCAAGGGATTCAGGGGAATGTCGCAGCAGAGCATCGACAACTACCTGCATCAGCGAGTGGAGTTTCTGCCGGCGTCGTCGGGGGTTTCAGGATTGCAGGGAGACTACCAGCAAGCGCTGGAGTGGCTGGGCGCGCTGGTGGTGCTTGTGCTGCTGTTTGGAATGCTGCCGGCATTGCGAGCTTCGGCGGTGAAGCCGGTAAGTGCATTGAAGGGTGGGGACGACCCGCACGCCCGGCGGCTGACGATGCATGGGATGATCGGGGTCCAGGTGGCATTCTGCTTCCTGGTGCTGTTTACCGCGGGATTGTTTGTGAAGACGTTTCAACGGTTGTCGCATATCCGGCTGGGTTACTCACCGCGGGGTTTGCTGCTGCTTGAGTCGGTGGTGCCGCATGGGAAACTGCCGCAGGCGTGGGAGCAGGTTGCGGATGTATTGCGAACCAAGCCAGGGGTGGAGCGCGTTGCTGAGTCGGGATGGCCGCTGATGGCGTCGTCGTCTAATAATGCGGTGGCCGTAAACGGCGGACCGCCAAGCGTGGACCTGGTGTACTTCCTTCCGGTGTCGCCGGGTTGGTTTGAGACCATGCGAATGCGGATCATGGCGGGCCGGGAGTTTCTGTCGGGGGATCTGAATCCAGGCGCGGCGGTTGTCAACCAGACTTTTGCAAAGCGGTTCTTTAACGGAGAGAACCCGGTGGGGCGATATTTCGAAGAGGTCGGCGACGATGGCTTGCGGCAGCACTTCCTTGTAGTTGGCGTGGCGGTGGATGCACCTTATCGCAGCGTGCGCGAAGCGCCACTGCCGGTGGCATTTGTGCCGTTGCACGAGGTGGATGCGAAGGGCGTCCTGCAACCGGAGGACAGCACGACGTTTCTGGTGCGCATGGCAGGCAACGATCCGGCGGCCCCGATGGCGCGGGCCGGAGAATTGCGGAAGGCTGTTGCGGCGACTGGCGCGGGCATACGAGTGAGCAATGCGCGAGCACAACAGGAATTGATCGATGGGCAGACCGTGCGAGAGCGGCTGCTGGCGGTGCTGGGTGTGTTCTTTGCTTCTGTAGCGCTCTTGCTCGCGGCCATCGGGCTGTATGGGGTGCTGAATTACTCTGTGCTGAAGCGGCGGCGGGAGATTGGGATCCGGGTTGCCATCGGCGCGCGCGGCGGCACCATTATCCGGCTGGTAACACGAAGTGTGTTCTCCATGGTGGCGGCAGGGCTGGCTGCGGGAGTGGG
>Ga0224528_1001152_pt1 | contig 18332 bp, 8 predicted proteins | sample CBST25metaG_2_FD_179888 | JGI IMG/M metagenome (GOLD analysis project Ga0224528, IMG submission 179888) | Peat soil microbial communities from Stordalen Mire, Sweden - C.B.S.T25 | ecosystem: Environmental > Terrestrial > Soil > Wetlands > Peat | place: Sweden: Norrbotten County, Stordalen Mire...
GTCTGCCGTCAGGTCCGATCACTGCGCGGCCCGCCGTGAAGGCCCTTTGCAAGCACGATCATGTGCCCTTCGATGTCCATGCGGAACATGCCGGGAAGCCTGAACTTGTAGGCGTGTGATTGAAGCGAGATTGGCTCTCGCCCCGGCCATCCGGAGTTTGCTGAGGGAGGGGGGCGATGCCTGCCGTTCGCTTAACTGCTTCACGCTGGAGATCGCGCTATGTCGAATTCGCATGCATATGAAGATACGGCATGTGGGATCGAAAGAATCACAATGCGGCTGCGGTTCTGGATCGCTCTACTGCTCGCGCTGCTTGCCTTAGTGGCCTTTGCGCTCGGTATTACAACGCCTCCCCGCTCAGGCCCCTTCTGCACTGAAAAATGCATCGTGTATCCATTTACAGATGCCACGCAGTTTGTGCCTCGCGACTATACCTGGTTGGCGCCGGGGACCCTACTTATCCCGGTCTTTGTCATCGTGGCGGCGTGCATCCACGCACGCGTCGAAGTGAGCAAACGTCCTCTAAGCCTTATCGCTCTCTGCTTCGCGTCCATGGCGGCGGGAATCATCGGCATCGACTATTTCATTCAAATGCAATTCGTGGAACCCAGTTTGCTGCGTGGAGAAGCGACGGGTCTTGGTCCATTTACACAATACGATCCGCACGGCGTATTCATTGCCTTGGAAGACCTGGGTTATCTGGCCTTGTGTGTTGCATTTCTGTTCGTTGGTGTCGCCTTTCCACGGAACTCCCGGCTTGCACGCTCGATTCGGTGGACTTTCATTCTGGCGGCTCTGGTAGGGTTCGCCAGCTTTGTTGGATTGACGTGGCGCTTTTGGCTGGCCTTGGAATACCGGTTTGAAGTCGCAATTATCACCGTTACCTGGATGAGCCTGCTGGCAACTGGGATCATGCTGGCCATCTTCTTTCGGACTGCCGGGCATCCAGGACCGGAGGCATTGTGAAACACCGACCCCGGAAGAAGCCAAGCCCGAGTGCTACGTGTTGGTCCTCTTCAGATGAGGCGCGGATCGGGCCTCGACATCTTGCGCGAATCCAGAACAGACCGAGACGACGTACAGTACCACCGCAGCTCCGAGGATCGCCCAGTTGATATGCAGGATTTGCACCGGGTCTGAAACTCCAGGAACGTAGCCAAAGATCGCAATTTCGAGCGCAACCAGGAATAGAATGGTGGATGCGGTTAACGTCCGCGGCCATAGAGGGCTCAAGAGCGGGCGTGCCGAGCCTGGTTGCACCCGGCGCCAGAAGACGAGCGGCGCCAGAATGCGGGTGGCAACTCCCCACGTCAGGATGAATAAAACAACCTGCGCCACGCCGCCGCCGGTCAAGAAAGAAGCAACACCAAGGGCCAGGAAGACAATGGGACCGCGGCGCGAATGAATGAAGCCGAGTGCCCAAACGATCATCGCTACGCCAATCAGGCTGGCGACAATTCCGCTGGCGAGGAAATTGGGGAGCAAAGTAAATGCGCCCTCACCTCCTTGTTTCCATACCGTCCACGAATGGCCTGATCCAAGGGCGTTCACGATGAGGCCAGCGGTTGGCCGTGAGCCTTGCAGGCATTCCAAGATTCCATGCTCGATGGAACCGATGCCGACCAGAACTCCCAATGTGGAAGCCAGTGTATGCGTGGCTGCATTGACTGTGTAAACTTTCGCCGAGGTCGGTTGAGTGTCAATCATGATGTGCTTTCGATTGTTCGGAATCGGCGTGATGTGGTTCATGGCTCGAGTTTCGAGGGCGTGCGTAGATCCGGCAGCAGCTGCCATTTGAACGGAACGAGGATCGCGGCAACAAGTCTAGCAAAAAACAAGAATGTGAGATCAGCAGGATCAAGAGAGTTTTCCGTCGTCAAGATGCGCAATAAGAAAGACCATGGCTAGAGTGTGTTTCAAAAATGCATCAGCGGACACTGGCGCCGCTTCCTCAGGGGCTAAAGCCCATGGTTCATGCAGCCTTTTCGGCACGACTGAAGTCGTGCCCTGACACTGGGCGGCTTTTTGAAAAAAGCTCTAGTGATTTTATTTGATCTCCCAAAAGCATAGAGGCCAAAATGTGGACGTTGCACGTTCGTCGAGAACGAGGCGAAGCCCCTGAACAACGGGATTTGCGTGTCTGGGCGCCGGGTGCAACCAGGGCATTACGATAACCTGCCTCCCGGTGATGATGAAAGAAGCTGGAAGGGGCGGCGGCATTCTTTGCTGCCGTCCCAGGCGGTTGGTTCAGTCGAGGACGAATATGAATATGGTGTCAACATATTATTGAAAGTTGCTTGACGATGGGGCAATCCTTCACGGGGCACGCAAAAACATCACCATGTCACACAGTTCAAGCAGAGTATCAGCAGCAGCGAGGAGATCGGAATTGGAGGGTTGTGAGGCTGCGCTCGTTGCCGATGTGCCCGCCACTTGAACGCTTCACCGAACATTCACAATGGCCGTGAAGGATAGGGGGCTCCTCAGGCAACCTTCTTGTAGATGCCGCTTCTCAACTTCAAGTCACCGATCCCGGATGGGACCCCTCGCCGCCGCGAGGACAGGTCCAAGGAAAAGATGTTTATGGAGCACTACTCTTGGTTGGTGGAGTGTGCCCTCAACATCACGCGCGGGCAGCGTGACCGCGCTGAAGATTTGGTGCACGACGTTTTCGTTCAGTTCCTCGATAAGAATTCCGACATCGCTTCCATCTCGGACGTGCGCGGGTATCTGAACGGAATGCTGCGCAATCTTCACTTGCTTCAGTTGAGACGGACCACGCGCCATCCGCTGCAATCGTTCTCGCTATTTGACCACGACTCCGCAGTGGTTGGACTTCGCACATGGGACTCGGTCGAACAGCTTCAGTCTGCGGACTTGCTGGTCAGAGCCTGCGACTTCGCTTGCTATCGCAAAGAGGCTGCGTTGACTGCAAGCATTCTGATCCTCCGCTTTTTCCATGGCTATTACCCGGGAGAGATAGCTCTGTTGCTGCGAGCAAGGCGCCGGTCAGTCGACCAGTGGATAGAACGGGGGCGCATGGAGACCAAGCAGTACATCGAATCGCCCTATCCGCTTGCTGGCAGCGAGGGGGCCGAGCGCAAGATCTCCTCACTGGCGACGTCAAATGCCCTGCTCCGGTATCTCCGCGGCCGTGTTTTCGATTCCTGCACTACCGATTGCTCTGTTCTCACCGGCGACCCGAAAGAACTGGGCGTGAAAGAACTGGCGCACCTCGTAAGCTGCCGAGTCTGTCTCGACCGGCTTAGCCGGAACATGGGACTGACAGATGTGGCCGAGCGCATGGCCGACGAAATCTCGGAGCGAGATGACGGACGCCCGCAGGGCGGGAATGGGGGAGGAACCGGGGAGATACTGTCGTTGCGCTCTCGCCGCAAGCCGTCCAAGCGCGCCATTCTCCGCGACGTCTATGCGCGAAGAAGGGAAGTCTTTGAACACCGGCCAAAGGAGATTTCTCTCGCGTTCGACGGAATGCTTCGCGCGACACTGCTGGTCAATGCGCCCAGCAGCACGTTGAACCTTTCGCTCGACAGCAAGGAAGTGCCAAACTCAATTGCGGTACTCAGTGAGCAGGAGTTCCATTTCCTGATTCTGGACCACGATGATCTCACACACTGCGAGCGCCGCGTGCATCGCCTGCCTTTGAGTGACGACCGCTTGCTCGAAGTTACCGTCACGCCCGAGACCCTTGGCCCTTCCATTCAAGTGGTCTATCTAGACCCGCTTTTTTCGGCCGTGACCGGAGACATCGGGGAGGACGAGCCTCGCGCGATCACTGCAGAAGATCGGATTCTCAACTTCCCCTCAGGGCGCACAGACTCCGCTACGGATTCTGAATTCGGTTGGCGAGTCTGGCGTTTCGAGAAACTTCGCAATTTAATTCCAGCCATGAACCCTCTGCTCACGGGCGCTATTGTGCTTGGCATCGCGGCAGCTCTGTGCTTCGTTTTTTGGATGAACAGCAGCCCTTCCCTTTCGGCAGGCGAACTGCTGGATCGCGCACAGAAGTCGGAACGCGCGGCTATCGCGGTTAACCGTCCCGGCGTCATCTACGAGAAAATTCAAATACGCACACCGCGCCGCACCACCGAGCGCACCATCTATCGGGATGCCCAGGGAATACGTCGTCCGCGTCGGCAGCAACTCGCGCCCGAAGACGGGCAGTTGAAGGACAAGCTGGCGGGCGCCGGCGTGAACTGGGACGCACCGCTCTCCCCTGTGGATTACACGGAGTGGCGGCATCGTTCCGGAGCAATGCGGGATGATGTGACACGTTCCAGCCAACACCTAATCACTCTTACCACGACGCCCCTCACGAGTGGCGCGGTTCTCAGGGAATCGCTCACCATCCGCGATACGGATTTTCACGCGGTGGGGAGGTCGATTGTGCTACGCGACAGCGGTACGATCGAAATCGCAGAGCTGAATTACGACGTGCTGCCTTGGGGAGCTGTGAATCAGGATTGGTTTGAACCGCTGCCTGGAGATATTTTGATTCCCGGCCACGTACACTCCTCAGTATTTCCCCGTTTACCTTATCTGCCCTCGACCGAAGAGTTGGACGAGGCCGAGATCTCCACGCTGCTGGTTCTCAACCAACTGAGCGCCGACAAGGGGGAGCAGATTCAAGTTACGCGTAACGGGGACGGAATTCAGGTACGTGGAATCGTCGAGAACGCCCAGCGCAAGCTGGAGATCGAGTCGCAGTTGATCCGGGTTCGATTCGTGACTCCGCTCGTGTTCACCGTCGACGAGATGGCGTACAGTCGCAGATCGGCGGACGGCACAACCAGCATCAGGACCGCCTCGACAACTCGTCAGCCCTCGCCGCTGGAGTTATACCTCGTACCTCATGGAAGATCCAGTGAAGAGGTTTGGCAACTTACCCAGAACTTGCTCCAGGCCGCACTGTCGGCGAGCCGCGAAAGCAAGGAAGTCAGCGACGTGCTGCAGCAATTCTCCTTCCGGCAGAATCTCACCGCAAACGCGCACGTCGCCCTCGCCGCCCTGGTGAGAAGCCATAAGCGGGATATTGGCGCGTCTTTGGATCGCGAGGAACTGTTGCTTCGCAGCGCGGGATTCACGTCTTCTGCTTCGCAAGGCGGCGTGAATCCCACGAACATGCCGGGGAGATTGCCGGACACCGCGACAACGAACCTTGCGCTGTGCCGTGAACTCGTATCCACGAATGGCGCGGAGGCGCGGTCCGTCGATGCCGTCGTTCCGGAACTGTTTGCCGCCATCTCCGAGATGCGTTCGGCTTATCGATCCTTGTCTATTGACCCTGATCTAACCACCGCCGCCGCGGAGCGGCCACCAGCAAGCAAGAACCAATAATGAATGAGGCCAAAATGCATTGGAAGTTGATGAGAGGCTTGGTGTGTCTTTTGTTCGCCGTCGCGACCGTATCGGTGTTTGGACAGACGGCGCGGTTCACGGGGCAGGTGACCGATCCTCAGGGCGCCGCGATCCCCAACGCGCAGGTTCAGATCGTCAATCTGGAGACATTGGTGTCGCGGAAGATCAAAGCAGACACAACCGGTAATTACAGCGTTCCATTTCTGCCTGCCGGCAAATATCAGATTACCGTGACTGCTGATGGTTTTGGGCCCTCGCACAGTGGTGACTTGCCGATCACGGTCGGCCAGGCATTCATCTATAACGTGCAACTTGGCGTGGCCAACGCAAAGACCAGCATTACGGTAGAAGGCCAGGGAACGGCGCTAGTCGAGACGGAAAACGCCGAGATTTCCGGCACCATTACCGGACAGGAAGTCGTCGGATATGGACTTAACGGTCGAATCGCGACGCAGTTGATTGCACTCACTCCGGGAGTTAGCAACCAGACAGGGCAGGACGAAGGAAAGACCGGGGTGATCGGCAGCGCAAAATACAGCGTCAACGGCGGCCGCGTTCAATACAACGTCTTCGAGGTTGACGGAGCGGACATATTGAATAACAGCATCAATGCGGCGCGCGGCGGAAACACCTTCGTCGTTAACCCGAGCGTGGACGCGATCGCGGAGATAAAGGTTCTCACCTCGAGCTATGGCGCGATGTACGGACGCACCGCATCCGGCATCGTGCAGATGACGAGCAAGTCGGGCGCGCGGGACTTTCACGGAAATCTTTACGAATTTGTGCGCAACGAGATGTTCAATGCGCGCAACTATTTTGATAACACGAAGAAAGGCGCGCCGCTCTACCGGCGGAATGACTTCGGCGGAACGATCGGCGGTCCACTCTATATTCCCGGTACCTACAATCGGGAAAAGGATAAGACATTCTTTTTCTTCTCGGAAGAAGCCCGGCTGGAAAAGACGCCTGTGGCCTACAACCAGGCCGTGCCTTCGACGGCGGAGCGGAATGGGGATTTCAGCGATGTCTGCTCTAGCGCCGACATTTTGAATACGTCAAAGACCCAATACCCCGACTGCCCGGTTGGGGTCAGTTACCCGCAAGGTTCAGATCTTATCCCGATCGATCCTATCTCAAGGGGGCTGTTAACCTCCGGCCTGCTGCCGTCGCCGAACTCGGTGACGGGCTGCAACTCGACCGCCACCAGCGCGACAAACCCGGCGTGCTATGTGGCATCGGTTTCTCCCAGCACCTACTACCGCGAAGAGCTGTTTCGGATCGACCACAACCTCACCGCAAATCAGATAGTGGACTTCCGATACATTCACGACGCCTGGAATACGACGGTTCTTTCGCCGCAGTGGGGCATGGTTGTGAACAGCTTCCCCACAGTGCAGAATCACATCGTCGGGCCGGGCCTGAGTCTGATTGCCTCGCTTTCGGGCACGGTTGGGCACGGGTTTCAGAACCACATCTCTTTCGGCTACATTGCCGAGCACGTTACTTTGACCGCGGTGGGAGGGCCCGGAGTCAACCTCAGCCGCTCGGCTCTGGACAACGACATCCTGGATAAGGGCACCACCACACCGGTGTGGGGCGGGATGGGCGCGTTCTTTCCGAATAATGGATACGGCGACAAGCTGCCGGGCTTGCTCTTCAAGGGCACCAATCAGGCCTACGGCGGTCACGGCTTCAACATGGATACCGGATATACGCCGTGGCAGACAGTCAATCCGACCTATACGCTGACCGAGGATGTCACAAGGGCAGTCGGCAAGCATTCCCTGCAAGCCGGCGTGCAAGTGACATTTGCGCAGCAAAACGAGGTTGGTGCGGCGAACGGCCTCAACTCCGCCGATGTGCAGGGAGAGCTGACGTTCAGCGATGAAGGAGCGGGAGCAAGCCCCCTGACGGCGCTGGTGGGCGGCACTCAGCAATGCTCAAATTGTGCCGCCACGACGGATACGACCAACGCATTTGCGAATTTTCTCGGCGCGCAAATTGCCAGTTATTCGCAGGACAGCAGTCAAAACAAGTACTACAACCGCTATAAAACGGCCGAGCCGTACATTCAGGACAACTGGCGCATCACGCCGCGGCTGGTGTTGAACCTCGGATTCCGCCTGGGACTGTTCGGCGCGTGGTACAACGCCAAGGATACCGCCTATAACTGGGTGCAATCGGCTTACGATCCGTCGATCGCCGCTGGAGTCTTCCTCGATCCCGGATATGGGTATCTGGTACGGAATAACATGACGGCCGTTCCCCTGAGTCTGCCCAATCCGGAGCATCCCGCCGAGATCAAGCCGGATCCCTCCGTCATCAACGGCCTGGTGCAATGCGGCAAGAACGGCATTCCGCAAAGCTGCATGAGCAGCCACATCTTCAACCCCATGCCGCGCATCGGCTTTGCCTGGGACATCTTCGGAAACGGCAAAACCTCGCTGCGCGCCGGCTACGGCATCTTCTACGAGCACGGAACCAGCTATGAAGCCAATACCGGCTCGCTGACCGGCAGCGCGCCATCGAGCTCCAGGACCCCCAGCAACTCCGCCTTTACCCTCAGCGAATCCGCAGTGGCCCCGGCGAGCTACCAATGCCTGGGAGGCTACGGGAGCAGCGGGGCGTCCTGTTACAGCCGGGATACGACGCCGATCACCATCACCGGCCCAGTGGCGTATCCGATTAACGTCACCTCGATTCCGAGCAAGGCGAGATACCCCTACACGCAGCAATACAGTCTCAGCCTTGAGCAGGAGGTTCGCAATCACCTGTTTGCGACCTTCGCCTACGTGGGTGCGAAAGGAACGCATCTGACCACGGTGCGCGACGTCAATCAGATCAAGCCAGTCGATTCTTCGCTCAATCCCTACAAAGCCAAGCAGCCGATGGTCTGGACGAGCGATTGCGTTGGGGGGAGGGGGGGATTTGAAATCCTTCAAAACGGCACCTATGCGGGCGGAGTTAGCGTCAATTCGGGAGACCCCGGCTACATCAACATGGCTGTGGCCTGTTACGGCACTCCCGGGTTCGGCACGCCATTCAATCCCAGCATCTACCGGCCCTATTCGACGCTGGGGAGCATCATGGCGGTGGACAATATCGGCGACTCGAGATACAACGCGTTCCAGTTGAGCGTACGCCGCACGGCGGCCCCGCTGGTTCTGGGGGTTGCCTACACCTATAGCCACTCGATCGACGACTCTTCGGATCGCTCCGACGCCAATTTCGTCAATTCCTACGATCTGGCGTCGAACAAGGCCAGTTCGAGCTTCGATATTCGCCATAATCTGGCCGTCAGCTACATTCTCAACCTGCAACTGTACCACCTGTTGCAGAACTTTCTTGGAAACATCAACAGCGACCCGGACTCCGATCGCGGCACGGTCGGCCGTCCGGCCTCCGGTTACCTTACCTCGACCCTGAGCAAGGCGCTGCTGGATAAATGGCAGCTCTCCGGCATCACCTTCTACCAGACGGGAACGCCATTCAGCATTATCAATGGGGGCAGCTCGGGCGGCATTTCGGTTTCCGATACCGGCGGCGTAGCCAACTATTTCGGCACCGGCTCCTATGCCGACTGCAGCAGCGATACGTACAGGCCGATGAAACTGGATAACTCGTACGCCAACACGGAAGGCCCGCTACTGCAAAATACGAGCAAATATGTGGCGCCGCAAGGCTTGACCTTCGGGAATTGCGGCAGAAACTCGGCCAACAATCCCAGCCGCCTGAACTTCAGCATGGCGATGCTGAAGAACTTCAAGATCATGAGCCGGGGCGATCTGGAGTTCCGCGCGGAAGCGTTCAACATCTTCAATCACACCCAGTTCCGCATCTACGATCCAGCCCATCCGGGCAACACCGGCAACAACATCATCGGCTGCTACGGACCGCAATCCTCCCAATATTCAGTGGACTTTGCCGGAGATAGCAGCAACTCAAGTTGCCTGAGCGGCATTGCGTTCATGCATCCGGTGGACGCGCACGATCCGCGCATTCTGCAATTCGGCATGAAACTCAGTTTCTAAGAACGCCGGCATGGGCAAAGGAGAACGAAATGAAAATCAAAGAAAGTCGTTTTATCCATCGAGAGCAGAGCCTGTGCGGCGGCGTGGTCAGTCCGGTGGCGGCGAGTCCGGCGAAGGGTCTGCCCCCGATCGGCGGCGTAGTGTGCGCCATGACGCTGGGGGCGCTGGTCCTCGGCCTGGGCGGCTGCGGCGATACCGCCAAGCTGCCCACGTCGGCATCCAGCGGCCAGGTGCAGACCTATTTCGACGGCAACCAGATCACCATTGACCACCACGGAAAGCAATTCTCTGTTGCGGGCGCTACTGATAATCCCGGGATCGAAGGCACATTCACGACAACCGCTTCGGGGATTACCAACATCTCGGAGACTTTTTCAGCAATTGGAGACGTTACGTTCAATCCGCCTCTGACCGGCGCCTGGCTGGTGGAGATGACCGGCGTTGGCGCCGCCGGCAATCTCCTTTCTACCAACGACGGGACGATCGAGTTCGGCCAGCATACGGTGATGGCCGCCAATACGGAATGTCCCAGCTTTTCCAAGGCAACCCGCTTTAACTTCGTCACCGTACCGGTCCAGCAGTTGAATCCCAGCGATGCCAGGGACCCACATTACTACGGAACGACCGATATCAACACCCAGAGCTCGAGCGTGTACTTCAATACCAGCTACTACACCCTGGGACAGCCTCTGACCAATCCAACCACCTATCAAGGGGATGCGGCCTGCGCGAAAAGCGGGTTGGGTTCGCTGATTTCCTATCCTGTCAATCAGTTTGTTGGGGGCACCGCCGGGTACTCGGCCCTTGCAAAATCGCAGTTCCTGGTTGGCGATATCCCCGCTCCCGCGTGGAACAACTCCCTGTACGTGGTCCAGAAGGTAGTGGGCCTGGCCATGCCTTCCAGTGCGGTCAGCACGACCGGGCTCGCCAGCACGCACTTCATCGGCCTGCTCTATGAGCCATCTGTTTCGCCGGGGTATGGCCAACCTTATGCAGCCTACGATCCCAGCGTGCTGGGCGGAGCATTTGGAGACGAGGCGGGTTCTTCCACGGCCTGCTCGAGTTTCCAGGCCGGAATCACGGCCAGCGTGGCGAATAAAACCCTCAGCCAGGCGCCCTCCGCCCAAGCCGTCTATGGGGGAGACTTTCCCAAAACAAGCGCCAACCCCACCGCCGCTCCCGGCGACGCCGGCACGGAAACCTGCGACATGGCGATCGACCTGGGCACGCAGGACGCCACCAACAATGGCCTCTTCCCCGGCGCGCAGCTCTATACCGGCACTTCGACCGCTGTTACGTCCACCAGCGGGACCGCCATAGTCTCCCAGATCGATGGACGTTCAGTGCTCCTGTTTAGAACGTATTCGACGAGTTCGACCGGCCGGTTGCTTGTCCTTTTCCAGGCGTTGCAGTAAGGAATCGAGCGGCAGCGCCTGGACCGCATTGATATATGGTTTCCCAGGTCTCAAAAGCGAGACCTGGGGCACCCAGGTTCATGGGTAAGAGTACGAGATGGTACGCGCAGAGCTGGCTCGGCCAGCATTGAATCAGGAGAATGAGCGATGTTTCAGTCATTGGGTGGCGAGCGTAAACAGAGATCAAGCGGATCGAGCCGCGTGGAGAATCGCAGGAGCGGGCAGAGCCGGGCGGCAGAGCCAGGGCGAACGGTTCGCCGGCGGGGCGCGCCGTTTGCATTTTTGTGCCTGGCGGCAATCGCGATCTTCGGCCTGTCCGGATGCGGAGGCAAGACGGTTCCGCAGGCCACGACTCCTCAGGTATCGATCGTGATGAACCAGACGCCGCCGGCCACCGTCAACCCCTCCGGCACGGTCACGGTCTCGGCGGTCGTCTCCAATGACCCTTCCAACGAGGGCGTGGATTGGCAGCTCATTTGTTCGTACAACACCGGGTCCACCACGACCAACAGCGGGTACTGCGGCAGCGGACCCGGCGGGAAAGGGACCTACTCGGTCTCTTCATGGCACACGGCGAGCGGCGCTACGACGACCTATACCGCGCCCGCTTATTATCCCGGCGGCACGGTGACGCTCTATGCGCGCGCCACCGCAAATGGCGCCAGCCAGGCGACCAGCACCTTCAATGTTCCCGGCAATTACACGATCGCCTTTACCGTTCCGCCGCCAGCCACGATGGTGGCCGCCTTCAATACATCCTTCTATGCAACGCTGCCAGGCGCGAACGCCAGCGGCCTCTACATCAACTACACGCTCAGTTGCGGCAGCACGGCCATGGGCGCTTGCGGCGGGCTGAACCAGCCCTCGGCTTTCGATCCCACGAATGGTTACTGGCAAGACACGAGCGGCGACCCGGTTACATACTATTCGCCCGCGCAACCTCCTCCGCAGCCTGTCGTCATCACCGCTTCGCTTGCAGAAGCAAGCAATGTTAAAGCCTCAGCCTCGATCACCATTCAAGCGCCGGCGGCGCCGCCCGAAACCATCTCTCTGACGAATCCGGGAGCAAACGGCGGGTTGCCCTCCTCGATCTCTGTCAGCCATGCGTTGATTGTCGGCGCCAATGTCACCAACGACGTCACCTATTCCGGCGTGGACTGGAGCATCAGTTGCTCGGACACGGCGTGGACGGGCTGCGGAACCTTGTCCGCGACCCACAGCGCATTCAATACCGCTTACGCTAATGGCTACACCGGTAATAAACCGCTGAATGCCGGCATAGCCTATACCGCTCCGGCCAAGGTTCCTTCCGGCGGCACGGTGACCATCAAGGCCGCTTCCACGATCGCCCCGAGCGTCACGGCCAGCCAGACTTTCACCATTAATCCCGCCAACTCGCTGGGCCTCAATGGACTGCTGGAAGGCCAGTTTGCCTTCGTGCTGAGCGGCCGAGAAACGTTGTACGATTTGACGACCGCCAATCAAGGCGGCCATTACGCGATTGCCGGCAGCCTGATCGGCGACGGCCAGGGGAATGCGTCGGCCTCCGAATCCGACGTCATGGATTTCAATCTCGGCCATCAGCCAAAACTAATCGACGGAGGCGGCTCTTACTCAATCGGCTTGAACGGCCATGGTCAGATTCAATTGAACGCGGCTTACTTCAACCAGATGATCCTGGATGTCGATTTCATTGACTCCGATCATGCCGTCCTGACCGAAGCGGACGGTTTCGGAACCGCGGCCGGAATGCTGATCCGCCAGAACCTGAACGACGTGGCGACGGCCATGTCTTCGACGGGACTGCCGCTCAACGGCGCCTACACCCTCACGCTGAGCGGCGCGAACCGCGACAACCCGACAGAAACCCTTTACCTGGGCGGCGCGCTCACGGCGACCGCAACCAGCAACGGGCAATCCACGGAAACCAGTTTTGTGGGCGATGCGGATTACGCGGGCAGCACGGTGGCCAATGCCAGCGCCAAGACACAGCCGACGCTTGGCTCCAGCTACGAAGCCTTTGGCCGAACCTCGCTCGGCTCGGTCGATCTGGGAGCCTCTGTCTTCAAGTACGGCGGATCCAGCATTCAGACGCTCACAGCCTATATGGTGGACAAGAGCCACTACCTGCTGATCCAGAATACGGACGACTTTGCGGTTGTGTCGGGATACCTGACCGCGCAGCCCACCTCGGCATCGATCAGCGGAGGGTATGCCTTCACGGAAGCGGGCGTCTCGACGTCGAGCACTCCCATGGCGGCCGGAGGCGTGTTCACCTGCGGGTCAACCGGAACGATGGACGTGACCACCCAGGGCGGCACGCCGCTCAGCAAGGAATCCATTCAGGCCACTTGCACGGCGCCGGCCAATGGACGTGGCCTCATCAGCGTCACCGGAACCACCGGCGGAATCAGCAAATTCGCCGCCTATCCGACGACGGACATGGGGTTGCAACTGGTTGAAATCGACAGCGACGGCCCCACCGGGGCGGGCGTGGCCTGGCCTCAGCAAACAACGGCCATCTCCGCTTCCACGCTTTCCGGCGTCTACGCCAGCGATCTTCTGCTGAACAATGCGGCGGGATTGGAGAGCATCATCGCCCCAATTGCAGCCGACGGAATCAAGAGCGTCTCCAGCACGAGCGGAAGCCAGCAGGCGGATACCAGCCAGTTGACGCTCAGCACATCGAAAGTCGCCACGGTGCTGAATACGCCTCTTACCGGCACGTTCAGCGCCGATGCCAGCGGGCGGTTCAGCGGCGCGTTGAGTTTGACCGGCAACACGCTCGGCACGGAATATTATGTCGCCGACGGCAGCCATGTGCTGCTGACGACGACCGATGCCGCCAATCCGGGCACGGGCGTCATGCGCCGGCAGAGCTTGCCGCTGATCATGGTGGCGCCGTCCACGCTGATGGCGCCGTTGAATGTTCCATTCAACAGCGGCAGCGCGATCGGGGCGAATGGCGGAACGCCGCCCTACAGCTTTGGCGCAACGGGCTTACCGTCGGGATTGAGCATTGCCTCTGCAACTGGCGTCATCAGTGGCACGCCAACCGCTGCGGGAACCTATGCCGTCACTGTGACGGTGACCGACGCCGCCTCCAACGTATCGAGCGCCACCTTCAACCTGGGGGTACAGGGCCCGATCACCATGCAATTCGCCAGCGGCTCGTTTTTTTGGTTTAGTGTCCAACTGCCGCCTTCAATCCTGGTGAACAACTCAACGATTTATTTGGGCGCGGTGGCCGAGGGAGACTACTCCAGCGCGGGCATCGACTGGTCAATGACATGCACCTATCTGGGCACGCCCATAGACGGCTGCAACGGCTCGATCTATAACTGGGATAACTATTCGTGGCACACCGACAATTTCGGCACTGCGGGCAGCTATGACACCGTCATGGAGCTTGATGCCTTCGGCTTTTCGCCCGGCACGATCCTCACCATCACGGCCACGTCCACGGCGGACCCGACCAAATCCGTTACCTCCAACACCACGATAGTCGCGCAATCCCCCACGGTCACGATCAAGGGCGTCAAAACAAATCACAACAGCGTTCCGAGCTATGTTGTGGTGAACAAATCCGTTCAACTTGTGGCCTCGGTAGCCAACGACCCCCTCAACGCCGGCGTAACTTGGAGCGCGAGCTGCGGCGCCCTCTCCAACGAATACACGGAAACGCCCTACGGTGTGTACTCTTTCTATGCCACCTATACGGCGCCGGCCTCTGTACCCGCGGGCGGCTCATGCACCATCACCGCCAGTTCGATCACCGATCCTACCGCGACCGCTCAAGCCTCCATCCCGATTGACCCCAAGCTTCCTGCCGATGGCCTGCTGAATGGAAATTTCGTTCTCCTCGCCAAGGGGCTGGATACGAATGGCTACCTGCTTACCATTGCCGGGACGATTGTGGGCGATGGCAACGGCGACATCTACGACGGCAATGTCTTCGCCAGCGACACCCCGGCAGATTACGGGAATAAGCTGACCTACCCGGTGACACTGAACAGCAGCACGTATAACTTCGGCACGGACGGGCGCGGCACGCTCACCCTGGCAGGCGGATCCGCCTGGTCGTCGGGCTACGGCGCCGCCGGCAGCATTGGAGTGAATGGCAATATCACGTTCAGCGTGACATTTGTGACTCCCACGCATGCCCTGATCAGCGAAAGCGATGGCTTTGGCAATGCCAGCGGTACGCTGGACTTCCAGAACGCATCGGATTTGGCCGCATTCCAGGTTTATTATCCGGGGACGGGACTGAACGGCACCTATTCGCTGGTGGCCAGCGGAGCGCAGTCGAACCCGGACAATCAGTTCTTCCTGGGCAGCGCGATGGCCTTCACATTTACACCTGACTCTGGCAAAGGCGGCACCACGACAGAGACCAGTGCCGTTGGCGATGAATCGACCAACGGCGTGGTCACGGCAAACACCGCCGCAACCTCCCTGCCGGTGACGATGAATCGCACTTACATGAAGCCGGACGATTATGGGCACATGTTCGGAGGCGAGTACGATTATGGCGTCCAAGTGGGGCCAACCAGCGTGTACATGGATGCCTACATGATCGACGCCAGCCACTTCGCCGTCATCGGCGTCACCAGCGATGGCAACAACAACTTTGCCGGCTATCTGGTGGCCCAGCCCGCTTCGCCCACCCTGAGCGGAACGTATGGCTTCACCGAGAATGGAGCATCGGCGTCCACCCCCTCCAAACCGCTGGCCGTGGGCGGCATCTTCACCTGCGGTTCGACGGGCGTCCTCGACGTCATCGGAGCCGGCACAGCCACGACGAATCAGCCCATCAACGCGGCCTGCGTCAACCCAACCACCGCGGGCCGTGGGACCATCACCATCTCCGGCGCAGGCAGCACCAACGTCAGCAACTTCGCCGCCTACCCGACCGTGGATTCCACTCTCCAACTCATCGAACTCGATGGCGGCTCTGCTGGAACCTCCGGTCCAGTAGGTGCCGGCGTCGCCTATCCGCAGACCGTCACGTCGCCCACGGCCTCCGTATTCGACGGAAGTTACGGTGCAGACTTCGTCAACTACGGCAGCACCGAGGACCTCAGCTTTGTAGGCTTGCTGACCGCCGATGGCTTATCCGCCCTCACGGGAACCGTGGACGTGAACACCTTCCAAGCCTCTCCGGCAACAGCCACGCCAACGGCCGGAGCGGCAGCCCTCGGGGGTTTCAACGCCGATACGAATGGGCGATTCACCGGTTCACTCTCGGAGATTGCGCCCTCGATTATCAACGGAGCCTTCTACGTCCTGAGTAACAGCGAAATCCTGTTCCTGGAAACGGATAGTGCCACTCCGGGTACCGGCGCGCTGGAACTGCAACAGCTACCACAGCTACAGTGATCGCCTAGACAGGCGTTGCCCGGTTCGCAGAGAACCGGGCAACGCCATAATCTTGCGCACGGGCGTGCAAGACAGCGATCGTGGCCTTGGGCCGGGCACCTTATCCGGTACCCAACTTTTCGGAATGCGGACGCGACTTCTGGGCATAGTACTGACATGGCAATCAAGGTACAGCGCAAGCGCTTTCGCTTGTAGCGTAAGCGTCCGGAGTTTCCATCTAGCCAAGGGTTGATTCTGGAGTGAGCATTGCAGCATGATGCATGCTGATGATGCGAGTGCGGCACGGCGCGGCAGAAGACGGTGGTCGGTTTCGGAGAAGGTCGAGCTTGTGCGGTTGACGATGGAGCCGGGTGCGAGCATCGCGGAGATCGCGCGGGCACATGGCGTGAACGCGAACCAGGTGTTCAAGTGGCGACGGCAGTTCAAAAAGGGAGAGCTGCGCGCTGGGGCAGGCAGAGCAACGGCGCTGCTGCCCGTCTCGATCTCTGCCGAAGTCGATGGCATGCGGGAGCTGGGCCAGGAAGCTGGCGCTGAGCAGAGGTCCAGCGGCGGCGCGATTCATGTTGAGCTGCCCGGCCGAGCGAACATCACCGCTGAGATGGGCACCGATCCGGCACTGTTGCGCTGTGTACTGGAGAGCCTTCGCAAGTGATCCATCTTCCAGCGGGGACCAGGATCTGGCTTGCTGCCGGCGTGACCGACATGCGACGCGGCGTGTGACATGAAGCTGATTCAACGATTGTTCAACATGGATTCATCATGAAGTGAACCTGCAGTTCCGTCCGCAGTAGCCTATCGGCACCGGCGTGATTGGTAACGGTCAGGTCGGAAGCTGCCGAGACAATATCCTCCGCGCAAGCGATGGAGATTGCCGTGAGGGAATCTCCTTGACTACCAGCGTCAAGGTGGTCAGAGGGTTAGGCTGGATGACAAGCCCAACATATGTGAATCGCCGCAGACATCGTTAGCATGGACCAGCCAAAGACGCTGACAGGCTGAAGCCAAAAGGTAAAGCAGTCGGTTGACCTGAGAACCGAGACAGGTCACACGGACATTCTGACTGCCGGTGTGAAGGCGGGGGCTAAATCATTCGTGTCGTTGAATCAGAACATGGAAACCCCGTTGACCTCCCCAGTACTTCGGGGAAAGCGCCTCGCGAGAGTCGCCGACAGGTCTACGGGGAGAGGATGCTGGAAAAAGCAAAGGCCGTTCTGTAATGGAGCGGATAGGAAGTGGCAACTTCTCTGCGATAAGCAGGCAGACTTCCAGCGGGTCATGAAGGGCGAGAAAGCAGGCAGAACCATCGTATGAGGAAATCGCAAATGAACGTGGATAGCTCCGCGTGTGCATCCTCAACCACCGTGAAGCATTGGGACCAGATCGACTGGGAACGATGCGAACGGCAGGTAGCTCGGCTGCAGGCGCGTATCGTCAAGGCATCGCGGGAGGGCCGCTGGAGCAAGGTCAAAGCCTTGCAACGGTTGCTCACCTGCTCGTTCAGCGGCAAGGCTCTGGCCGTTAAGCGAGTGACAGAAAACAAGGGCAAGCGAACCTCCGGCGTGGACCATGTGCTCTGGTCTACGCAGCAATCCAAACTCAAAGCGATCGCATCGCTACAGCGCCGGGGATAGAGTGTCGTCACGTACCAGAAGTTGCGCTAGCGCATTCTTGGCTGCTTCGTCCACTACGCCGGCGAGCAGGCTCCCCAAGCGCTGACGCTCTGCAGAGAGCGCCTCGCTGATCATCGTCTGCAGGGTCGTGTAGCCGGGCCGGACGATCTTGTGCTCGTTGAGGTAAGCGATCAGCTCCACGACGATAAAGCCGGGCGTCACGTCGCGCCGAACGACCTGGTCAGCTTGTTGCCTGACTTGCTGGAGAAAGTCCGCCGACCATAGCTGATAGGCAAACAACTCCGCGATCAGGGCGCGCTGCGTGAAGTACTCGTGCTTGGTGATCGTGTGCGGTTCAAATGCATCACCGTTGAAATAGCGGATCAGGACGAAGGCGCTATCGTCGGGGACATCGTCCCAGGTGAAGCGAAAGAAGGCATGTTTGGCTTTGAAGTAGCCGATCTGCAAAGCGCAATAGACTTGGGTATGGAGGCCAGGACGACTACTGGCGAGCGCCA
>Ga0224528_1001153_pt1 | contig 18329 bp, 15 predicted proteins | sample CBST25metaG_2_FD_179888 | JGI IMG/M metagenome (GOLD analysis project Ga0224528, IMG submission 179888) | Peat soil microbial communities from Stordalen Mire, Sweden - C.B.S.T25 | ecosystem: Environmental > Terrestrial > Soil > Wetlands > Peat | place: Sweden: Norrbotten County, Stordalen Mire...
GTATTTATAATCATTGATTTTTTCTACAGAAGTTTGTTAGCATATATTCTGGGAATAAATAATCTGTATAATCATAGTTAAAGAAACATAATGAAGCTCCTAATTTTATCTCTATGAAATGGAAAATATCATTTGGAGTATTTTTCCATTTTCCCCTTTTGATTTATATCAACTGATGAGTAAACCAATGCTAACAGTAATGCATACCATTAATTGCTTTCTTTCGCCACAACAGACAAGCCCTGATACCGGCGAGTTCACTGATTATTATAAGATACTGGACCAATGGAAAAATGAAGAAACACCAAAGGGGGAATACCGTGACATAGCATATCAAAGAATCAGAGACTGCGTGGAGACAGGGAAAGCGGTATTAGACTTAAGCGGTTTATTCTTAACCAACCTGTCCCCTTTACCATCGCATATAGTAGAGCTAAATGTCCGCGGGAATGGGTTAACGACACTACCTGTTCTCCCAAAAAATTTGGAAATACTTGACGCCAGTTATAATTTTCTAGAAAAATTTCCCACCATAGGGCCAGAATCGTCTTTGGCAGAATTGCATTTAGCTCATAACCTAATAAGAATAAAGCCGAAAACCGAGCGCGAGCTGCGAGTTCTTGATCTGGACAAAAATTCCTTATGTTTCACCATTCCTAAAATTATTCATAAGGTTTGGTTGGGGGACAAGCCGCTTCCATTTGATGCCATGAGGAACCTTGTGCGTAATGCATCATTAAATCCCGATTATGAAATCAAGCTTTGGGTTGATAACCCTTTACGCACGCAGTCACAGCTCATTGACGCCGGATTTTCATCCGCACTATTCAAGCGTGTAGAGATATTAACGTTTTCAGCGCCGGCTAAACTAGAAGCAGCCATCCTGAGAGAATGTGCTAATACGCGATATAGAAATTACCCAGCAGCATCGGATATCTTGCGATTATCGCTACTTAAAGATTTTGGCGGTGTTTATTTGGATGTTGATGTCGCATTAAAGGAACCCTTGGGCGATTTATTAATCGAAAACAAAAAAGGCCAACCAACGGTTAATTCGCTCTTCAACGTTGTTGTAAAAGGAGTTTCCGATGAAAATACAGATATTTCAGTTTCTAATAATGCTATTGCTGCCATTAAAAATTCCAGCGATATTGATTCTCTCTTAGAAGCGATAATAGTTACTTATGGAGGGAAAGAGTTTACATTTGCCAATAATAATAAAGTAATGGATCTATTTAAAAAATATTGGAATTATTCGTCTAGTGAAAATGTTTTTACTCAACAAATCAAAGAGTGGGAAATTGAAATGATGGAAATCAAGCTTAAGGGATCTGATAAGTCAGAAGCGCTAAAGGCGTTGGATGGCCCTGAGAAAAGAAAGCATCTGGAAAAACTAAGCAATTATAAAAAACATTTATTCAACGAAAATGTGGATTGTAATGACATCACCTGGGGGCTTAAACGGGAACTTGCACTGGTAAGACATACAGGCACTTTAGCTTTTACCGGACCAGGTTTGATTGCCCAATATCTCCTTGATAAAAAACAGTATTCTTTACCTCTTCGCAATATTGAAAATGACAAAAAAAACGGTTTTCACACTATCAAAAAATTTATGAATACCGAGATATTTGGTGAAATAATTGAGCCTAGAGGTAAATGGATTTCTGAAAATCATGGTAAGAACGGTCGCGTACACGATCCGATGGGAAAATGGGTGCCAGAAAATATTGGTAATAGGAAATGGGCTTTCCCCGCTGACGTTGGTCGCGTTGGCAGGAGTGCAGAAGTCTGATTTTGAACATTCTATCAATCTGTATCTTCGCCTTTCAAGGGAGGCGAAAGTTACAGTCTTTTGCCAAGGTAGCCGTCGATTGCGTCAGCATGTGCGCCGTGATGGAAATCACCTACCTGTGTGCGGCCAGGGTGTCAGACGTTATGGAAATGACGTGCGATCAAGATATGTACATTCAGCAGGGGAACACGGGCGTAAAGGCCACACCAACGCTGAATAAGAACGAATCTAGCTACTCATCTAACTACTCATTTATTCAAAGTGTTAGAATTATTTTCTCTGCGAATCTTCTTACTTTTTCTCAGCGTGCCTTTAATCACAGATAAAAGCTGAGCTAAGTGATTGAATAGTGGCGGAGAGACAGGGATTTGAACCCTGGGAAGGATCGCTCCTTCAACGGTTTTCGAGACCGTCCCGTTCAGCCGCTCCGGCATCTCTCCGTTTTAGCGGTTGCTATCATGCCCTGTTTTGCGGCATTTTAATAGTGTTTAACCACGCCTGACGATTCAAGTGACGACTTATCGAGCAACACGATGATGAAATGGCCATGGAAAAGCTCTGCCCCTTCGCCGGAGACCCTTGCTTTATGGCAAGAGGCTTTAGCGATCCCGTTATTATCGCCTTTGTCCGCCAAAGAACAGCATGCTCTGGTACTGCTGGCCGATAAATTTTTGCAGCAAAAAAAACTGGTGCCCCTACAAGGCTTGGTGCTCAACAATGTGATGGAGGCTCGGGTAGCACTGCTATTTGCGCTGCCGGTGCTGGGACTCGGTCTAGAGTGGCTCGATGGCTTCAACGAGGTATTAATCTATCCCTCGCCATTCGTGGTGAATGATGAATGGCAAGATGAGGTGGGACTGGTGCATCAGGGGGAAATGATCAACTCGGGACAAAGTTGGAATCAGGGTCCCATTGTACTCAATTGGCAAGAAATCCAGGATTCATTTGATCTTTCCGGTTTCAATCTTATTATTCATGAAACGGCACATAAGCTGGATGGACGCAACGCCGGTATCGTCAATGGAATGCCGTTAGTCCCATTGCGCGAAGTGGCGCATTGGGAAAAACTGATAGAAGCCGCCATGGAAGATCTGCAGGATGAAGTCGATCAGGTTGGCGAAGACGCAGCCAGTATGGACGCCTATGCCGCCAGCGACCCCGCCGAGTGTTTTGCCGTACTGTCGGAATACTTTTTCAGTTCCACCGAACTGTTCACTGAACGTTTCCCAGAGCTATACAGGTCTTTTGTAGACTTCTATCATCAGGATCCGTTAGCGCGCCTGATTGCGCAACGTTCCGCCCAATCCACCCCGGACCAGCCACTGCCCGCCAGAGAAGACTGACGTCGTGGTATCGGCTTGTCTGCGCGTAATCTTGGCGGCCGACTGGCTAAGGGTTAGACAATCGCACCACAACCGCTGATTTTGCATTGACACACTTGGAGGGGCCGGATATGATTCGCCCCGTTCTCGCGATTCCTCTGTAGTTCAGTCGGTAGAACGGCGGACTGTTAATCCGTATGTCACTGGTTCGAGTCCAGTCAGAGGAGCCAAGATTCTAGAAAAGCCCGCTTCAGGGAACTGAGGCGGGCTTTTTGCTATGAGTTCTTGGCTGACCCTATCCCAATATTCTGCTCCACCCAAAACTGGAAATCCGGCATGTTAAACAATCCTGTATTTCTACTTATCACAATGACAAAACCACTTTTCAATCGCCGCTTTTACCCGCTCAACAGGTAGAAACTCTTGTTCCAGACGGTTGTTCGTCTCCCCGGTCAGTGTCAAGGTTGTTGTCACCCCTGCTGATTTAGGCTGCCTGTTTTTCCCGCTCAGGATTGAGTGTTACGGTACTTATGGGCTGCCAGTTTCTTGTTCCACCACTCCACCGTTCTGGATGTGCTGACTGAGCCGCACGGTACACCTCATCCCGTCTCCTTAGTATCTCCCCGTCATCGCCTCTGTGGCGTTGAGCCGGCGTGACATAGCGTATACCACTGTGATAATGCTCCTCGTTATACCAACGCGTAAAAACACCCACCCATTCACGCGCTTCATCCAGCGTACTGAACCCGGCCGAGGGCCATTGCGGCACATATTTCACCGTTCGGAACAACGACTCCACATAGGCATTATCATTACTGACCCGGGGTCGGCTGTGCGATGGCGTGATTTTCAGCTCTTCCAGCTTTACGTTCAGCGTTTGGGACTTCATCGCCGCGCCATTGTCCGCATGCAGCACCAGGGGCTGCCGGTAGCAGCGTTCACTCAACACCGTGCGCTCCATCAGTAACGCGGCCCACTCGCCGCTTTCTTCCTCATGGACTTCATGACCTACGATTTTTCGGCTAAAGATATCTTCCACCAGATACAGGTAATACCAGCGACCTTTCACCACCGACGGCAGCCAGGTAATATCCCATGTGTACACCTGGTTCGGTCCGCTCGCTTTCCAGGTTGTCACGGGACGGGCCTGGTGGCTGGTCTGTTGCCGCCCTCGGCGATGTACCTCGCTGTGGCGCCGCAGCACCCGGTAAAAAGTCGATTCGCTGGCTAGATAAATGCCTTCATCCGCCAGGCGCGGCACGATCTGCGACGGCGGCAGGCTGGCATAGTCCGGCCGATGACATACCGCCAGTATCTGCTGCTCTTCCTCTGCCGTTAACCGGTTGTCAGGCGTGGGTCTGATGGCGCCAGGCCGTCCATCTTCCGCATGCTTCTGCCATCGCCGCCAGGTCCGTTCGCTCAGATTGATTTCCTTCAGCGCGACTACTAGCCTGGCGCCATTGGCCATAGCCTCTCGCACATAGCCGATAAGCGTTTGGCGCTCGAGGGCTGGCGTCAGTCGTCCCCGTCCGCTTCCCCGTAATAATCCCGCAACCGCTTTCGCAGAACCAGTATCGCTGCCGCCTCCGCCAGGGCTTTTTCCTTACGGATCAGTTCTTTTTTTAACTGCTTGTTTTCTTTCTGGACCTGTTTGAGTGCAGCACGGTCATCCACCGGCGGCACCTGTAAAAAAGCCTGTTTCCACTGAGCAATTTGCTCTGGATATAAGCCTTTTTTTCGGCAGTACGCCGCGATGTCGGTCTCACTGAGTGTGGCGGTCTCGATAATCACCGCCAGGCGGGCTTGCGCCGGCCACTGTTCACTGCTTTTATCTGCACCCGGCACCGGTTTCCCCTCTGCTTTTGCCTGACTACGCCAGTTATAGAGAGTAGCTTCCGATATCCCTTCCATTTGCGCAACTGCGGAGACCGTCATGTTGTACGGAGGAAGTAATTTGGCCAGTGTGGCCGCCTTTCGTTCCGGTGAAATGCATTTCATATAATGTCCCCATCGCCCCATTAGGATTTATGATGGGGGTGACATGTATCCTGACACTGGGGGTCCCGCAGTAACCGTTGGTAGAGTTCTTGTTCCAGGGCGGTCAACTCACAGGGAGAAGTCTCTCCCGCTGATTGTGGTTCTGCAACGGCATTCGCAGGTGCATAGTCATTGTAGACAGCCTCGTTCATCAGCAATACGGTCAGGCTTGGTTGATGCTGACGAGCACGAGCCAACATGGTTAGGCCCCACGCAACCGCCGAATCAAGTATTGTTGACGAGGTTTTAGCAAAAGTTATTGATATACTGGACCCTCAACTGAATTAATAGCCGCCAGAATATATCCCTTTAAAATACAATTTCCTCAGAGCATCCCCATGGGGGAGCGAGCATCTTCCAATGATTTTAGTGGGTTACGCGCCGACGCCATGTCGCTGCCTAGCTTACAAATCGCGAGTTCAACCGGCAGCGGCATAAGCACATCTGCTTTATCGTTCTGTTGAGAGTGCTTACTAGCCTTATCTGTCTTCATGGAGATGAATGGCATTGGCAAGAATACCTATCCGAGTTCGATTATGGAGTGATCGCTCTATGTCTCTCAACGACACGAAAATCCGCCGTCTCAAACCTTCTGATAAACCCTTAAAGTCTCTGGTTCACACGATCCTTATCTTTTCGTCAACTCAGACGTAATGAAATTTTTACGGGAACAACTGCTTTTCCGCGACGGGCAACCCTTCATATTGTCGGCACAACGCCTTTTTCTGATCAAACACCGATCAATACCAGGTGAATAATTATGTACATCGTTATTGACGGCGATCGCGCTGGTTTTCATCACCCTCAAGCCACTTCTTCATTGTTTCTGAGCAACGACCAAAGGAGCACCGCGCCTACCAAATCAAATATGGACAAGAGTACAAACAAGGGACTGAAGCCGATAGTGTCCGCCAAGGCACCCACCACCAGTGCAAACAGACAGCTGGCAAGCCAGGCGGCCATCCCAGTAAAACCATTGGCGGTAGCGACTTCCTCTGATCTGAACACATCGGAAGAGAGCGTAATCAGGGCTCCGGAAAGAGATTGATGGGCAAATCCGCCGATACACAGCAGCACAATAGCGGCAAAAGGATTACCGAACAGACCTATCATCCCCGGAGCAATCATAAGGATGGCCCCCACCGTCACCACCAGCTTGCGGGAAATGATCAGGTTAACGCCGAAAACCCGTTGGAAAAGTACCGGCATATACCCCCCCAAAACGCAGCCCAAATCGGCAAACAGCATAGGCATCCAGGCAAATAAGGCGATTTGCTTAAGGTTAAAACCATAGGTTTTCACCATAAATAGGGGAATCCATGCATTAAAGGTCCCCCAGGCGGGTTCCGCCAGGAAACGGGGAAGCGCGATAGCCCAAAACTTCCGCAGGCGCAGCAGCTCGCCCACCTTGATTTTTTTTACCACCGCCCCGTCAACAGCATGATGCTGCCCGGCAAGGATGTACCGACGTTCTTCTTCACCCAGATGTTTTTGTTTGGTTGGATGGCGGTAGACGCACAGCCAAAGCACGGCCCACGCCAGACTAAAACAACCCACGATAATAAAGGCCAACCGCCAACTGTGATACATGATGGCCCAAGCCACCAACGGTGGCGCGAAAATCGCCCCCGCGGAAGATCCCAAATTAAAATAGCCTACGGCGACGGAACGCTCCTTTGCCGGAAACCATTCACTGCTCGCTTTGAGGCCAGCGGGTATCATGGCGCTTTCCGCCAATCCCCCGGCGCCACGGCATGCCGCCAGGCCAATCCAGCTGTGGGATGTGGATGCCAGGATACAAAACAGCGCCCATATAACGGCAAATAATGCATACCCGACCCGGGTTCCCAGCGTGTCAAGGACATAGCCCACAACGGGCTGGGCCACCGTGTAACAGGCGGAAAAAATAGCAATAATGTAAGAATATTGCTGAGTGGTGATATGCAACTGCGTTTGTAACGTCGGTGCCGCAGCGGAAATTGTGTTCCTGGTGAGGTAACAGAGGATGGTACCAAGTGTAACCAAGCTAATCATATACCAGCGCATACCACTTATCTTGCGCATACAAAAATACCTCCAAAAGAGTTGGAAAAATTGGCAGAAAAGGACATAGGTAAAATCTTGTTATTTTTTTGGTTTGGGAGGTTAACTTCATCGCTGCAATGGGTTCTCTAGCAGCGTGGGAAGGAACTTATCCTACGTGAGATACTGCTAAACTCGGATAGATAACCGGTTGATCTTTGTCAAATTCTGGCAGAATGGGGTCGTTTATACGGAATTCACATGATCTTGATCACAAATTTTTATACTCATATTGACTTTTTAAATGTAACGCAGAGCAAAAAAACATTTTATCCATTGCGGATTGCAGGGCCGCATTAGCGCTGGAAGCATCGTAATTTATCATCCTCATGGCGGCTAAGGGCAGCCAATGGGCAAGGCTCTGATATGGACTGGAATGTCAGCGTTAAGGGGGACCACCCGCTTAGGCGCACCCGCTTGTTAGCATGCAGGCGCGCCTTTATTGCCTTATAAACAGACGATTAGTTGAATACCATGCCGCCATCAATAATCAGCGCTTGTCCGGTCATATAGTCTGAGTCGGGTCCCGCCAGATAGGATACACAGGCCGCCACGTCCTCCGGCTCGGATATCCGGCCCAACGTGACTGTTTTTGCCCACTGTTGCAGACCCCACTCCAACGATTGCTTATTTTCATCAGCGACTTTTTTGGCGATGTTCTCCATCATCGGCGTACGCACAATGCCAGGGCAATAGGCATTGACAGTCACGCCGAGTTTAGCCAGGTCGCGGGCAGCCGTTTGAGTAATGCCCCGGACGGCAAATTTGGTTGCGCCATAGACTGCCAGGTCAGGGTTGCCTACTTGTCCTGCCTGGGATGAGGCGTTGATTATCTTGCCTACGATTTCGCCGGGTTTGGCAGGTTTTCTGGCTTTGAAGTGTTTAAGGGCGGCTTGGATACCCCAATAGACGCCACCCACATTCACGTCAAAAACTTTATGGTAGATTTCCGGCGTAATATCCTCAAGCGGGGTCGTCGGACCTAAACCTGCATTATTGACCATGACATCGAGTCGGCCGAACTTTGCCACCACCTGATCGACAGCGGATAGAACCTCTTCTTGTTTTGACACATCCACCGACACGGCCAAGGCTTTGCCGCCGGCTGCCTCAATCAATGCCACCGTCTCTTTTGCTGTAGTCGTGTTAAAGTCCAGGCTGCCGATAGCAAAACCATCTTTAGCCAAGCGCAGCGCAATGGCTCTACCAATGCCCTGACCGGCCCCGGTGACAACCGCGACTTTCTTGCTTGAATCGACCATTGTTTCCTCCTAGGTCTCTGATTTACACGTGAAGCCGTTTTACAAATGACTTCCGATTATTCTCTTTAAGGCATAGCAGAAAAAAATGACTTTTTCTTGGTAAAAGTCATCATTTGACACAGGGTTTGAAAAATTTCAACGCCGGATTGTATTTAATCAGCTGGTGCTGGATGACAAAGCGCATAATGATTTAAGAAATAGAAAAGTAATCAAGAAAGTAAAAGAAAGTATTAATCAACGCACTTTTGATGAACTAGTGCTACACAATGAAAAAGGCAATTGAGATAAGGATTTTACCGCATGTCAAGTAAAGCAAGATTAAGTTTATTATTTTTGTTCTTGGTACTAATCGTTGGCGGATCAGTTATTAGCGGATCGTTTTATACCATTGATCAGGGCGAGCGTGGTGTTATTTTACGGTATGGTAAAGTTGTTGATATCGCGGAACCGGGGCTGGGTTTTAAGCTTCCGTTTATTGAAGATGTTAAAATTGTATCCACACAGATACATGCGGTTACATATAAAGGATTGCAAGCATATAGTCAGGATCAACAACCAGCGACAATGAATGTCTCAGTTAACTATCACGTAACAGATGGCGATGCGGCAGCATTATATACTCAGTTTGGCACAGTCGAAAATCTGGAGTCACGCATCATTGATAAACAAGTTCCAACACAAATGGAAAATGTTTTCGGTCAATATACAGCAATTTCGGCAGTACAGGATCGTAATAAGCTGGTGGCTGATCTAACGGCTGCAATTAAAAACAAAGTCGTTGGGCCTGTGATCATCGATAGTGTTCAAATTGAAAATATTGATTTTAGTGCTGCCTATGAGCAATCCGTTGAAACACGGATGCAAGCGCAAATTGCAATTGAAACACGGCAACAGGAATATAAAACATCTCAAATCAATGCACAGATTCAGGTTACCAATGCACAGGCTCAAGCTGATAGTCAGCTAGCGAAAGCAAAGGCAAATGCGGAAGCAACACGCATACAGGGTGATGCAGACGCGGCGGCGATACTGGCGAAAAGCAAAGCGTTGCAAACAAATCCATCATTAGTAGCATTAACTGCTGCTGAAAAATGGAATGGTCAACTACCGACAACGATGATCCCAGGCAGTACTGTTCCATTTATTACAGTAGGAAACGATAAGTAGCACTAACCGTTTTATAAATCAAAAAACCACCTAATGGCGCAGAAGCATTAGCATCAGCCGCCCATCGTAGGCGAGCATCCCATGAACGAGCCAGATGTGGTGGCACCGCGCTGGTCAAGAGCGTGCCCCAGGCTGCGAACAAAATGGTCGGGAACCTGTGCGCAACAGGACCCGATCCGTATCCGTATTATCTGCCGGTATTAAAAAAGGCCACGGTTTCCGTCAGCCTCCGGGTTTGCTCTTCCAGGGCGCTTGCCGCTACCACCGCCTGCTGGATAAGCACAGAGTTCTGGTGAGTCACTGCGTCGATTTGCACAACGGCTTCGTTAACATGGCTGATTCCTTGGCTCTGTTCATCGGTCGCGACGGAAATTTGCGACATAATGTCCGAAACATGCTGCACAGCCTCTATCATGTCGTCGATATTGCTGCCGGCCATTTTAATCTGTGAAGAGCCGCTATTGACGCGATCCATGGACTCTTCCACTAGTCCTTTTATCTCTTGCGCGGCCTGGGAACAGCGTAATGCCAGACTACGCACCTCACTGGCAACAACGGCGAATCCCTTGCCTTGCTCACCGGCTCTGGCCGCTTCCACCGCCGCATTCAGGGCAAGGATATTGGTCTGGAAAGCGATACCGTTTACCACCTCAATAATATTGGCTATTTTCCCGGAACTTTCAGAGATACCGTTCATTGTGTCATTCACACTCTGCATCAACACACCGCCGCGAGAGGCAATGTCCACCGCGCCACGAGCCAATTCACGCGCCTGCCCCGTATTCGCCGCATTTTGTTTTACGGCGGCGGTAATCTCTTCCATGCTGGAGGAGGTTTTTTCCAGAGATATCGCCTGCTGCTCGGAATGCGCGACTATCTCCTGATTTCCGGCGACAATGTCATGGGTGCTGGTGTTGATGATATCAGCGCCATCGCGGATCTCTTCAATGACCGCGGTCAGTTGCTCGCGCATAATGCCCATTTTATATATCAGGCTTGAGCTGTCATTGGCTTTTTTATCAACCGCGTGGAAAAGCTCCCCGGAAGCAATCCGGTTGGCGACTTCAACGGCATAGCGCGGTTCACCGCCCAAGGTGAGCAATGTACCCCGGTTAATCACGTACACGAGCATAGAGAGCAGAATGCTGATGCCACCGAATACAAAAATATTCTGATAAAGCGAGACCAGAAACGCTTGGTTGATATCATCAACATAAAGGCCAGTGGAAATTATCCAGCCCCAGGGCGCCCACGGAATGCTGTAAGCAATTTTTGGCTGAGGTTTCGTGTCGCCCGGACGGGGGAAAACATAGGCCGTATAACCGGCATTATTGTCTTTGGTGATGGTCACCATGTCTCTGAAAAGATATACCCCATTAGCATCGGTGATGTCAGGCCCTTGGCCAATCAGCTTTGCATTGATTGGATGCATAATGACCTGGGCTTGGGTATTGAGTACCGTAAAATACCCCGTTTCGCCATAACGCAGATTCTTAACGGTCTGAATTGCGCGCTGTTGCGCTTCCGCTTGTGATATCAATCCTTTGTCAACAAGATCGCTTTGCATTTTAACGACGCTCAGGGCCAGTTGCGAGACATCCCTTAACTCGTTTTTCCGCAGTGTAAGCTGGTCTTCTTTAACCTTCACCGAGCCAAAGATTAATGTCCCGGCAAGGCATGCGAGCGCGACGACGAGTGGGAGCCAAAGTTTATGGGCAAGTGATAATTTCATGGCATGATTACCTATTGTTGTTTTATATGGCTGGTAACGCGTCGACCCCCTGGTTCCAGACCGCGTCTTTATGTCTTTATCGGAAACAAAAAAAAACAAATTAATCGATAAAAGTGATATAGAGATTCGAGATGCTAATTTTTGTTATAAGCAAATTAACCATATGATAATAAAGTTATTATTTTGCAATGGGGTGAATAACCCATTAAATCTTTATATGCAAAATACGAGCGTGATCACGATATGTTAATCAGCGAGTAGCGGTTAAGTTTTTCTTCAACGCGGTAAAGAGGCTTCGCATCCCTAAAATGATGGAGATAATTTTGGCGGATTAATGAATTTAATTCATGGAAATGGGATAGCTATATCGCCGCGCTAAGCTACCACGTCACCGCCGAAGACGAACAGTTTATCGATAGCCTGGTGGTGCCGTGGCACGCTTCAACAGCGGGATATAACGATCCGAATTATCCTGTGGAACGACGTAGCATTCGCTGAATCGACATGACCAATTATGGCTATTTCAGCCAACCTTATCGTCTACCCTCTAGCCAAGACGCAGCTATATTAGTAATGTCTTATTGATTAGCGCAAAGCGCGAAGGCTTGCTCAAAAATGCAGTTATAGATTGATAACGTATTTTGCTTATGAGGAGTCAGTTATGAAAAAGATTGGTATTAATGGCTTTGGACGCATTGGTCGGTTGGTGTTGCGCCGTATTCTGGAAACCAACAGCGAGGTGGAAATAGTCGCCATCAACGACCTCACTTCACCTAAGGTGCTGGCGTATTTGTTAAAGCATGACTCAAGCTATCGCAACTTTGCCGGTACGGTGGATTACACCGACGACGCCATTATCGTTAACGATAAAAAAATTGCCGTCTATGCCGAGAAAGAGGCCAAAAACATCCCTTGGGGCAAACTTGGCGTCGAGATTGTGGTCGAATCTACCGGTTTCTATACTTCCAGCGAAAAAGCCCAGGCCCATCTGGATGGCGGCGCGAAAAAAGTGCTGATTTCCGCGCCTGCCGGAAATATGAAAACCATTGTCTTCAACGTAAACAGCGACACCATCACGCCTGAAGACCAATTTCTGTCCGTAGCGTCATGCACCACCAACTGCCTGGCTCCGATGGCCAAATTTCTTAACGACAGTTTCGGCATTAAAATAGGCACCATGACCACCATCCATGCTTATACCGGCACCCAGTCTTTAGTCGACGGTCCCCGGGGCAAGGATTTGCGCGCATCGCGGGCGGCGGCGCAAAACATTATTCCACACACCACCGGAGCCGCGAAGGCAATCGGTCTGGTCATCCCCGAGTTGCAAGGCAAGCTGAAAGGTCACGCCCAACGGGTGCCGACGCTCACCGGTTCAGTCACGGAACTGGTTTCGGTATTAGAGAAGAAAGTCACTGTCGATGAAGTAAATGCCGCGGCGAAAAAGGCGGCTGAAGGCAATGAATCTTTTGGCTATACCGACGAAGAAATCGTCTCTTCCGATATTGTCGGCACGCATTTCGGGTCGGTTTTTGACGCAACCCAAACCGAGGTCAGTGAAGTGGGCGATCTGCAACTGGTGAAAACCGTGGCTTGGTACGATAACGAGTATGGCTTCGTCACTCAATTAGTGCGCGTACTCGATAAAGTCGCGGCGTATTGATTGTACCTCCTCTCCCCGGTCGTCTCCTGTCGGAAGGGGTCAGGGAGAGGAAGTATATCGATTGTTTGCGCCTGATTGGAATGTTAAATCTCGATCTGCGTGCCCAACTCAATGAGCCGATTGGGTGGAATCTCGAATTCTTCCGCCGAGCGCAACGCATTGCGGCTCAGGGTGATAAAGAGCTTACCGCGCAGAAACAGGTACCAGGGCCGTTTCCCCAGAATCAAGGCTTCTTGCGACATAAAGAAGGAGGTTTCCATTATCTGGCAGGATAACCCTTCCAGACCGCAGCGGTGAAATACCTCCAGCATATTCGGCTTTTCATGCCAGCCATAACGGGCGATCACCCGCCAGAAAGTGGGCGAAAGCTGCTCGATAACCACCCGCCGGACGTTATGCACATAAGGCGCATGCTCGGTGCGCAGCGTTAAAAGAATGACGCGTTCATGCAATATCTTGTTATGTTTGAGATTGTGCAACAACGCAAACGGGATCACATTAATCCCCCGCGACATAAACACCGCTGTCCCCGGCACCCGCATCGGCGGATGTTTTTCCAGCGACGCAATCAGCGCCTCGAGGGAACGTCCGTGCGCGTTAAGGCGTTTAAGCAATCTGAAGCGTTCGCTCTTCCAGGTGGTCATGATGATAAACATCACCAGACCCAGCGTCAGCGGCAACCAGCCGCCGGAGAATAATTTAAGCGCATTGGCGGCGAACATCGGCGCATCGATAATCAGAAGCGCCGCCAGGATCGTGTAGACCAGCCCGCGAGGCCAGTGCCAATTGTTCACCGCGACCCAGGTCACCAAAATACTGGTCAATAGCATGGTGCCGGTTACCGCAATGCCATATGCCGCCGCCAAATTGCTCGAATGTCGCGTGGCGGCGATCACCAATACCACCGCGATATATAAAATCCAGTTGATAACCGGCACATAAATCTGTCCGGCCTCAATTTCCGACGTATAGATAATACGCATCGGCGGCATATATCCCAGGCGCACCGCTTGTCGCGTCAAGGAGAATACGCCGGAAATAACAGCTTGCGAGGCGATAATGGTCGCCAACGCCGCCAGAACCAACAGAGGAATCAACGCCCAGGCCGGCGCCAGTAAAAAGAATGGATTTTCAATGGAGCCGGGATCTTTTAGCAACAACGCCCCCTGGCCAAAATAATTAAGCACCAGAGCAGGTAAAACCACTGAAAACCAGGCTAACCGGATGGGAAATTTACCGAAATGGCCCATATCGGCATACAACGCTTCCACGCCCGTGATCGACAACACCACCGCGCCAAGGGCAAAGAATGACAATTGTTTGAATTTGATGAAAAAGTGCAGCGCCCATTGCGGATTAAGCGCCCGCAGGACATCGGGATAAGCCACAATACTGCGCAAGCCAAGCACCGCCAGCGTCAGGAACCAGATCAGCATCACCGGCGCAAACAGCTTACCGACGCTGCCGGTGCCATGTTTTTGAATCATAAACAATAGCGTTATGACCAGAATGGAGGCAGGGACGATATAAGCATCATAGCCGGGAGCGACAATCACCAGCCCCTCCATGGCGGATATGACTGAAATAGCCGGCGTAATCACGACGTCGCCATAGAAAAACCCGCTGCCTATCAACCCCAGTATCACGATCCATGAAGCGGTGCGACCCACGGCATGACGGCCAGCCAGCGACATCAGCGTCATAATGCCGCCCTCGCCCGCATGATCGGCCCGCATCACATAGATCAGATATTTTAACGAAACTATCAGGATCAGCATCCAGAAAATCAGCGAGAGGAAACCAAACACCGCGTCAGGACGCACTTCAAAACCATATCTGCCGGAAAAACATTCTCTCAAGGTATAAAGGGGACTGGTGCCGATATCACCATAAACCACCCCAATTGCCGCCAATGTTGCCACCGATAATGGCTGTTTGTGTGCTGTATTCATGTTATTACAGTAACATCCGAAGGCTGTAGGCGCGCGTCAGGAAGCCATGACGACTGCACAAACCGCCCAGTATGCGCTTATCAAACCAATTACCCAGCGTTATATCAGATTGAGATGTAACATCCGTTATCTTCCGCCGTACTATGACGCCTACCGTAACACTGATTCAGGCAATGTTAAACGGAAGGGAAGTGTGATATGCCATCTAGAAAAATACTTGCGGCTGATCTACAACCCGAAAATCTCTCTGGCTCAGTGCTTACTCTGCAATAGCCAGGCGACCGCGAATGCAGTCACCTGAAGGAAACGGAATTGGCGCAACAAGCTGCCCGACAGGCTTGTGTCATTCAAAGAACATCCAGCAGCCATTTTTGCGCGGGCGTCAGCCGGCTGGCGGTGGCCGTCGTCAACCATTTGCGTTGATCTTGCTGCTGCGGATCGTTGCGATCAATGTATAGACCATGTAATACGCGCCGGCGCGTGCCGATCCTGTTAGTGGTGCCGCCATGCCAGGCGTGGGCGTTATAAATCATCACGCTGCCTGCGGGACATTCAAAGATGATTTCATCGGGATGTGGTTTACCCGTATCAGCCAGTGCGTCTTCCGGCAATTCGGGGCGCAGATGCGTGCCCGGAATAATTCGCGGCGCGCCATTGGCCGCGCTCAACTCATCAATAGCCCAGATGCAATTGACCAAATGTATTTTGGGAAAATCCGGGCGCGGTTTTTTCCAATCCGCATGCAACGGTTGATGACCGCCGTTTTGCAGCGCTTCACGGGCATTCAGGCTGGAAAGCTTGAACTCGCCCTTGAAAATATGCTTACATGCCGCCAGCACCAGCGGATGCGACCAAACTTTTTCCCAAACCGTTCCCTTGTTAACCAGGTTGGCGATGCGCGTCGCCGATTCTTCCTGATGATGCTCTAACGCCAGGTTATCCCCTTCTTGTTCAACTATGGCGTCGAACATGCTGCGCATCTGGACAAGCCAGTCAGCATCAATGACATGATGCACCACTGTATATCCCAGGGTATCCAGTTCAGTTATCATGTGCCGGGGCAATTCAATGTCGGCGCCTAACGCGTCCAGATAGTATTCCGATTGATGTGTCATAGGATTTATCCTTTTGGCTTTGTAACGAATTTGTGAAATAAAATTAGCTGATAAACCGCGGGAAAAATGCAGGAAAATTATACGAAATACTGGACAACAGTGGACTCGCAACGAAAGTGTGACTGACTGCAAATGTTGCTAAGAGGTAAAATTCCACTACGCTTAGCTCCTTCAGTTATAAATAGACCAGTGACTGGGGTGCGAAAACACCTGCAATTTGAAGTATGACGGGTATGACGGCAATACGCGACGACGGTTGGTTTATAGCTCGGTTACTGTTTTTACTCTCACAATAATTATTATTTTCATACGAAGAATTAAAAAGTCTTTCAAATTGACGCTACCATCGAAAATCTCCCGCTCGCCAGAATGAACTTAATTTCCTCAACACAAACCCTGAACAAGGTATAATAGTGTTGAACCTTTAAATAAACAGCGCTATATAATCTTTGAGGCGCGGTAAAACACTTTTTTTATTGTGTCAAGTAACGGCAAAAACCGTGATCTAGCTCAATAAAACTTCAATTGAGTTGGTTAATACTTACGAATGAAAGTTATACATGTTCCATAAAAATTTTTGAGGCGTTTCACGGCATAGCGAGAAGAACCGACCTGTTCTCGCTGGAGGAAATAGGCAATTAAGTTGTAATTGAAATAAATATATTGCAAGACCCAATAGCGTTAGGAACGCTAATAACTGACCAAGAGGTGCAAAATGAGTAAATTCGTTTTCTCTTCACCACGGAAGTATGTACAAGGCCAAGGTATAATTAATCAACTTGGAGATTATATTGCCGAACTCGGCACCAGTGCTTTTTTAATCGCAGATGAAATAGTTTGGCAATTAGTGGGTGAAAAAGTTATTTCCGCATTAAAAGCTAAAAGTGTGCAATTTAATTATGAGTGCTTCAATGGCGAAGCCTCTCGCCAAGAAATTCTGCGTCTCGCGGATCGATCCCGAAAAGTCAGTTCATCAGTTATTGTTGGACTCGGCGGCGGCAAAACGCTGGATACCGCCAAAGCGGTGGCCGATGAACTGAAAAAACCCGTCGCTATCGTCCCGACTATCGCTTCGACCGATGCCCCCTGTAGCGCGCTTTCGGTTATCTATTCCGATTCCGGCGTCTTTGAAAGCTACCGCTTTTATACCAAAAACCCCGATCTGGTGTTGGTGGATACGGAAATTTGCTGTCAAGCTCCGGTACGCCTGTTCGCCTCAGGCATCGCCGATGGGCTGGCGACTTACGTTGAAGCACTGGCCGTCGTCCGGTCCCATGCGAAATCAATGGTTGACGGCACGCCCACCATCGCCGGTATGGCCATCGCCGAAGCCTGCGAAAAAACCCTGCTGACTTACGGTTATAGCGCCTATACCTCCGTGGCGGAACATTTAGTGACGCCGGCGGTGGAAGCGGTGGTTGAGGCGAATACCCTGCTTTCCGGCCTTGGTTTTGAAAACGCAGGACTGGCGGGAGCTCATGCTATCCATAATGGGTTTACCGCCATCAGCGGAGAAATTCATCATTTGACGCACGGCGAAAAAGTCGCTTATGGCACCTTGACGCAAATGGTGTTGGAACAACGCCCGGATGAAGAAATCGCGCGGTATATCCGTTTTTATCGCAGCATAAAAATGCCCACTACCTTGAAAGAAATGCATCTGGAAAATGAAAGCTGGGAAAATCTGGTTAAGATCGGCAATTTAGCCAATAACGATGGCGATACGTTGAAGAATCTGAATCCCAATCTCACCGGCGAAGATGTCGCCTGCGCTTTGCGGGCAGTGGATGCGTTCAGTAAAGTCATAGACTGATGGGGAGTTGGAGAATGGGCTAGCGCCCCGTTTGATCCTGCTCGGAGTGTTAACACCGACCGGTGTGGTTTGGGGGCGCGTGGAGCCTAGCCCGCCAGGGGGCGTTGGTCGACTTTCGCCGATTCGCCGCCCCTTTGGCGGGCTTTCCCGATGGGTTGGTGCGTCGATCCCTGACCGATGTGGGTCCGGTGTGCGCCGGGCTGTGCCGCTAATTGAAGCTGTTTGAATAGTGTAATCTTATTTTTGTGTTTATTTTCAGTATCTTATATTTATCTACTTAACATTTTCCCCCTCCGTTTCCTTCTCTTGGCCAAACATTTTTCTGACCAATACCCGCTTTCCGCTGAAACTTAATATGTGATCTTGCCTGCAAAAAATTCTAATCAGTC
>Ga0224528_1001155_pt1 | contig 18258 bp, 11 predicted proteins | sample CBST25metaG_2_FD_179888 | JGI IMG/M metagenome (GOLD analysis project Ga0224528, IMG submission 179888) | Peat soil microbial communities from Stordalen Mire, Sweden - C.B.S.T25 | ecosystem: Environmental > Terrestrial > Soil > Wetlands > Peat | place: Sweden: Norrbotten County, Stordalen Mire...
GTGGCCAATTTTCGCGCTTCTATAGCATTTTCGGAATTGGTGTAGATCGAAGGCAGGGCGCTATAGCGAAACCAGAGTAGCTGTACCCAAGGGCAATGCGGCAAAGTGGCTTTTTTCTCAAGAAAAAGCCACCTCGGATACACTTTTCGAAGGCACGATTACTCTGGTTTCGCTCTAAGTGGTTTTTTGCTTAACAAAAATCCACCTTGCGCACCGCTCAAAATGTCTACGTGTATTTTGAAAATGCTCTAAACGGGGTCTTCGGAGGAGCACATCAGCTCCCGTTCTTTCACCCCATCGACGGCACCGACGCCGGCTTCGACCCTGTCGATCACACCGCGGTCAATGAGCGACTGGGCACGTGGGACGATCCGCGCGCTGGGCGCACTCACACGCGAGATGCTTCCGCGCTCTGATGCAAGCGAGTATGGCGTTTTGCAGGAGGGCATCGGGAAGGCCTGAATTGTTGCGGATGACCTGGCTTACACTCAAACTGTATGCTCAACCGCGGCTATGCCTACACCACAATCATCAGCAGCAAATATCATGGGCAAACCCTGCTCTCCCACTTGGCAAGCCTTTACCCCCACTCAACGCCGCAAGCCTGGCAACAAAATCTGGACAACGGCGAAGTCACCCTCAACGGCGGCCCCGCCAACGGAAGCGAATCGGTCACTTCAGGCCAAACCCTTGTCTGGAACCGTCCGCCGTGGATCGAACCAGACGCACCTCAGCACTTTGAAGTCGTGTTGGATGACCCCTATCTGTTGGCCGTCAACAAACCCAGAGGGCTGCCCACCCTGCCCGGCGCCGGCTTCCTCGAAAACACCCTTCTGCGCCTGATTCAAAAGCATACCCCCAACGCAAATCCTGTTCACCGGTTGGGCCGAGGCACAAGCGGCATCGTCCTCTTCGCCAAAACATCGCAGGCTGCCGCGAATCTGACCGCAAACTGGAACACGCCCAGAATTCAAAAAATCTACCGGGCGCTGGCGCAAAACATTGCCGAGCACGACACCTACGAAATTCTCACCCCCATCGGCCTCGTGCCGCACCCGCGCCTCGGTTCGGTTTGGGCCGCCAGCCCCAGTGGCAAACCGTCCAAGTCCTTGGCCAAGGTGATCGCGCGGACAACAAGCACCACAACCTTCGAGGTCAGCCTCTATTCGGGCCGCCCTCATCAGATCAGAATTCATCTGGCATCCGTTGGGCATCCACTGGTTGGCGATCCTCTGTACGGCTTAACCGGCCAGCCTCTTGAAAATCTTCCGGGCCTTCCCGGCGATGGAGGATATTTTCTGCATGCCCAATTTCTGAAATTCCAGCATCCCATCACCGGAGAACAAATCAATCTTGAGGCTGCTCTGCCGTCCGGATTCGCCTTGCATCCGTAGGTTCACGACGGAAATCAAATCAGCATAGACGTTGAAACCTGCGCGAACCCGGCCTTCCAAATCCTGACAAAGCGAGTTTCTTCCGCTCTCCGTTCAATTCACTGCGATGGTTTCGGTGGCCAGGTTCCATCCGCGCAGAGTGAGCGCAAGCCGCGTGGAACCAGCCGGAAATGCAATGGTGATTTCACGATCTTCGCCGGGCAGCAGCGAGACGTAGTTCTCGCTATAGTACGCGGGCAAAATACGCTCGCCTCCCGCCGCGTTTTGGAGCGTCAGCTTGATCATCAACGCCGGCACGGCAGCACTGTTTTTTATCTTCACCGTGACCTTGCGTTCGTCGCCCGCCGCGGTCAAGGCGGCCGTGGCTGTCAGTGTGGCAGGCGCCATTCCGTTCAGTTCGCGCAGACTCTCTTCGTCCTTGGACCACCAATAGAAGTTATCGCTGATCCGTGCGCTGTCGGCGTCCATTACCTGCAAGCTCACCAGCACCGGGTGACCGTTGGCTAGTTTCTCAAGGTCAGGCTTCGCGACCCGTGTGCGATTGTTGGCCGCAGCCGCGACCGGCGTATTTTCCTCACTCAGCAACTTACCGTCGAGTCCCACCACGCGCGTCCGCACTGTCAACGAGCGGGCCGTGCCGAGGTTGATCAGATCCACCGCGCCATCGGTCAGATCAAGCTGTGCATGGACTGGCTCGCAAGCCTTTTGCGTTCCATAAAAACTCGATTGCGTATCGTAGTCCGAGCCCAGAAAGTTCCACTCCATGCTGGGCCACGCCGGCTGCGTCATCCAGATCAGGCGGCCAGAGTTGGGCTGCCACAGGTGCGCGGCAAAACCCTCGAAGATGGCGCGATGGCCCACGTAGTCGAGCATCTGCGCCTTGCGCTCGAAGTCCTCAAGGCTGGTCGCGGCGCCGAACTGCTTTTCCAGATGCTCCATAAAAGGCGCCACCGCACCACCGCCGCTCTGGTGCCAGTCGTGATAGGCCCATGTGTCGCTGATCGGCCAGCGGTCCGCCTCGGGAATAAACGATTGGATGGCCTCGAGCGTGGGTACGCTGGGAATGCCCAACTCGACGCTGAAACCGCGATTGATGCGGTAGAAGGTGTCGGGTGTCTGATGCTGATAAGGACCGGAGTTGCGCAAGTTCACCTGATTTGAACTGCCGGTATAGTAGCGCGTGTGGTCCAGGGTGCGCGTCAAAGTGGCGAGACCTTCGTTGATGATCGGCTGCGGCACACCCTCGTTGCGCCCGCACCAGACCACGATGGAAGGATGATGACGAAAGCGCAAAATGCTGTCGCGCGCGTTTTGCAGCAGTAACTGCGGATCTTCAGCTTCGAGGTTGTAGTTCTGCGTCGACTCCCAAAAATCGTTCCACACCATCAGGCCGTACTTATCGGCCAGCGCGTAAAAATTCTCTTCCGAATCCTGGCCCATCCAGTCGCGGATGATGTTGAGATGGGCGTCGCGATGGAGGCGGAAATAGGGCTCCAGGCGCTCGCGGCTCACCCGCTTGCGGCTGTCGTCCATGCCCCAGTTGCCGCCGCGCGCGGCAATGCGCACACCATTCACCTTAATCACCAGATCAGTGCCGGGCCAGCCGCCCTCGACCGGACGAATGGACGGCGAGCCCTCGGCGCCTGGCTCGAGCGACTGCACCCACGTGTTCCGCATCCAGTCGGGCAGCGATTGGCCCGGCAGCAGCAGGTTCGGCGTCGTGTCCTCGATCTGCCGAATGCCGTCATGTGTTTCATCAATCAACGACAATTGAGCGTCATGCGTGCGGCTGGGCAGCACCTCCACGCGGCGCAAGTGACCGTCTTGGTCAAAGAGGGAGGTCTCATAACTCAGCTCCCTCATGCCGAAATCAATCTGACGCTCTGAACTTACTTTGCCGCCGACAGCAAAGCTTACCGTCAACTTGTGCAGTGTCGGTTCTCCATAGCCGTTGGGCCACCACAGTCGCGCGTGCTCAACGCGAAGCTGCGCAAAATCCTTGGGGTCGAGCCGCACCACGGTTTCGCCGGGCGCTAACTTCACGTGCTTGGCTACCTTCACGTCATCGAAGCTGGCTGTCAGTTGGCCCTCGACAGTCTGGCTCGACGCGTTGCTTAATGGCGCTTCAATCTCGACATCAGCCTCACTGCGGTCGGGCTTGGGCAGAGTCGTAATTACATTCAGATCGCCCACTTCCACCGCGCCAGAGGCTGACAACGTTACATCCTGCCAGATGCCCGTATTGCGGTCGCGAATGCCGGGAATCCAATCCCATCCTTCGGAGGCCGCGAAGGTCGGGCCATCGAGCACTTCCACGCCGCCGTTGTTTCCCGGGCCTCCCTTCAGCGACTCCTCGTTCGCAGTGCCCGGATGCGGCGGCGGAGTTACTCGCACCGCCAACGCATTGACGCCGCTGCCAGTCAGCAGCGATGTGACATCAAAGTTCCCGCGCGCAAATGCGCCTCGAAAATTGCCCAGCTTTTTGCCATTCAGCCAAACCTCGGCGGCATAATTGACTCCCTCAAATGTCAGTTTCAGCCGCTTGCCATGCGCTTCTACCGGCGCCCTGAACTCCACACGATACCAGTAGTCCTGATGAGCCAGCGACTCGGGGATGGCGAGATTGTTAAGCCCATAATCAGGATCGGGATAGATGCCACGATCGATCATCGTGGTCAGCACCGTGCCCGGAACCGTGGCCGCAAGCCAGTCTTTTGTGACATATCCCTGCCGCGAAATCTCCTCGCCCGCCGCTTTCACGCGGGGCGCCGCCACCAGTTTCCATCCACCTTCAATCTTCCAGGGATTGACGCCCACCAACCGCGTGTGCAGGTCAGCCTCGCGCAGCGGCTTGGCCACGGGCTTCTGTATTCCGCCCTTGCCGCGCGGCAGCGTCGCCGGATCTTGAGTCTCCACCTGGCCGGCCATGCCCGCGATCTGCACCGGCCAACGGCGCGAGGCTTCTTCATAAGCAGGCAGTTCAAAATCTGGCGGCGTGGCATAGAGCGCAGCCACCTGTGCGGGCTTCAAGGCCCCGCGATAAATCTTGAGTGCGGCAATCTGGCCGCCGAAATGATTTGAAGCAATCGCATCAACCGCGGCCGGCGCCATTTCCAGAAGCGATGCGATCTGGCCCTGCGCCAGCGCGCTCTCAGCCACCGGCTTGCCGTCGGCAAAAAGCGTGACCTGCTGGCCATCGCTTACCGCCGCGGCCAAATGCCACTTGAGCGCGGCGAGGACGTCCAAAGATGCCGTTAATTGCCGCGCACTCTGCCCCTTGCCCAACCACAGCGCGAGGTGTCCGTCGGCAACTCCGATATAGCGCGCATCCTGCCCTGCCGCATCACCGAGCCCCGCTAGCAACACAACGCCGGGCCGCGATTCCACGGCGCGAAACCAGAAGGTCAGCGTCCATTGCGCTCTTCCGTCGAGCAGTGCGTCGTGCGCCTCCAGCGGCTTATTCAACCCCGGTCCGTCGGCCAGAAAGACAGCATTGTACGGGCCGTAAGCCTCGGCGGGAAGCGCCTGCGCGCTTACCTCGACTCCCAGAAAGACCTGTGCGATCAGCCATGCCAGAAAGCAGATGGCTTTGCAGCGAAAATTCCGGCTCCACATGGCCGTGACGATTGTTTGCATGATAAACATTATCCAATGGAGAGGTGAGATTGTTTGCTTTTTCAGGTGCGAAGAGAAATGCCGCAAATATGAAAGCAGGAAGAAGGTCGGCGTCCCTTCCTCTTGTAAGATGTGCTGGGCTGTGAAGCGGATTCACGGGTCAAGTGAATTGACTACATTTGAACCTTCAGCGGCTCGCCTGTGTACACCACACTGCGGTCCCACGTTCCCGTGTGCTCTCCGACGCCGTGGGCGGGACGCACCAAGATGAAATGTAAAACACATCGGTTTTGCATTCCTTCGAAGCTGCCCTCGCGCGCGCCTATCTTGAGCACTTTGGTCTTGTCATCCCAGTGCATCGCAATCCGCGCATGCGCGCCCTTTTCGTAGTCATAGCTGGCGCCGTCGTCGTCGTATAAATTCAGATCTCCGTCGGCGCCCGCATAAATGCGAACTTCCAAGGGGCCGCTGGAGTGCTGATCACTGTATTCTTCTTCCGGCCCCAGGGGCAAAATCGATCCGGCCCGGATGTACAGCGGCATGACCGACAGAGGAGCGGCCTTGATTGTGCGCTGCCCGCCTTTGATTCGAGTCCCCGTCCAAAAGTCATACCACGTGGCGCCCTTGGGCAGATAAACGCGGCGCTGCTGACTTGCCGCGTCGGTTACCGGGGCTACCAGCAGGGAGCGGCCGTACATAAACTCATCTCCAATTTCGAGCGCCTGCGGGTCTTGACGAAAATCGAAAGCCAGAGCTCTCATCGGCGTGAATCCATCAAACGTGGTCTGCGCCGCGTTGCTGTAGATATAGGGCAGCAGGCGATAGTGAAGACGATCATAGAAAGTCAGAATCTTCTGCGCCCGCGGCCCATAAGCCCAGAGTTCATTCTCATTGGTCTTGCGGAATCCATGCACCCTGAAGATGGGGCACATGGAGCCAAACTCGAACCAACGCACAAACAAATCACGGTATGCGGGATCGTTTGGGTCGCCGCCGGTAAAGCCGCCAATATCCGTTGTCCAATACGGCAGCCCGCTCATGGAGTAGTTGAGTCCCGCGGGAATCTGCCGCTTCAGCGTTTCAAAGTCGGCGGCGGTATCGCCCGACCATACGGCAGCTGCATTTTTCTGCATGCCCACAAAGGCTGAGCGGCTCAGAATGAAGACGCGCTTGCGGTCGGTCACATTTCGCTGCCCCTCATAAATCGCCTTGGTGGTCATCAACGGATACATGTTCTCAAAGCGCGAGCCGTCGCCCAGAGCGGTCTTGGCCCCCTCCAGCATTGATCCGCGTTCTTCCGCATACAGATCGCCGGGCTCTGTCGAGTCCATCCAGAATGCGTCCACGCCCAGGTCAAGCAGCGATTTTTGAATCTGCGCCCAGTAGGTTTTGCGCGCTTGGGCGTTAAAGGCATCGTAGAGACGTGAGCCCGCGGTGTAGGCCGGGATGGAATACTTTCCGCTGTTCAGAAATCCGTCCTGCTTCAGCATTTCGTCATAATTTGCACTGCCCGGCGTAAACAGCGGCCACACCGAAACCATCAGGTGCACATGCTCGTCATGTAACTGCTGAATCATGCCGCGAGGATCGGGAAACCGCGGATTGAAGATGCGCGAGCCAAAGCCGTTCGTCTCCCATCCCGCATCCAGAATCATGTTGTCCAGAGGAATGTTGAGGCTGCGGTATTTGGCGGCCACGGTCAGCAATTCGCTCTGGCTGGCATAGGCCAGCTTCGACTGCCAGTAACCGTAAGCCCAGCGCGGAAAGATCGGAGGCGCGCCGGTCAATTGCCGATAGCCGGCCACGATCTGGTCGAACTCCGGCCCATAGATGAAGTAGTAATCGACCGCCTCAGAAACACTTGAACTAATCTTCAAAACCGGCAAAAACCGGTTGTTCCACTCCGTCACGGAGCTGTTATTCCAGAGCACCCCATATCCCTTCGAAGATAGAAAAAATGGAATAGAAATGTTGGTGTTGTCCTGGGAGAGTTCCATCTGCAGACCACGCTGATTCAGCAGTCCATGCTGATGCTGCCCCAACCCGTAGAGCTTGTCCTCTGGGGTAAGCGCAAACCATACTGAGGCACGGCTACCCTCTGCTCCGCCGCTCGATACGCTGCGCGGAAAAGGCCAGTCCGACTCGCTCAAGAGCTTGTTGTGCTCCTTGTCTTCAAAACTTACCGCACCGCTGTTCCGGTTCACAGAAACGTGAATGCCAGCAGCTTGTACTTCGATCTCCTTGGCCGTGTCCACAACGGTGAAAACGGCCGGCACACAGGCTTTCTCGGTGATGTATAAATTGCTTAAATCGGGTATTTGCGAAGCCGGCGCATAGCTGATGCGCACCATCGAATGCTCGCATGGAGCGATGCGCAGCACGCCATCGGCCAGCGTAATCAACGCAGCTCCAGCGTCTGCTTTATAGCCCTGCACGGCATCGGGGCGTGGCGCAGGCTGTGTCGCGCCTATGGCCGCGGCAAGCGACATCGACAGAATCACGCCCGCGCACCGCGCATTCATGTGCCGTTTCTTTCCAGCCCGCCAGATTGTTGGCCTCTTCTTCATTCCTTCTCCCATATTTTTTCATTTGCTCAAACTGCTCGTTCAAAAGCAAGGCATAGACAGACCCCTATTCATGCCGGGACCGCTCGCTATTATGCAGATGGAACCGGGCAAGCCGGACTTGACGAGCATCTTTATTGAAGACAATCCCGCCATGTTGCGATAAGCTCCGCCTTCCACCAGCAGAAAATTCATATCTGCTGGCCGGTGTGTGACAACTGTTAAAAAATTTTCCGATATGGATGCTGGGCCGTATTCTTGCCACCCTTTGTTCAGAAGCTAACCTCCTGCGAGGCGCCGTCATACTGAACGCTGCGGAAAATCTCACTTTCGGCTTCTCCCAAGCCGTGAACGGTGTCCACGATCGTGATTGAAAATTTGCGATTCGTCTCCATGCCGGGAAAATGGCCCGCGCGCGCGCCGATGGTGAGCACTTTTGTCTTATCGTTCCAGTCGAGGGGAATGGTTGCCGATAAGCCCTTTTCGTAATCGTAGCTGGCGCCATCGTCTTCGTATATCTTGAAAGAGGCGTCCTGTCCGGGGTAAATACGTAACTCGACGGGCGCATCGGGGTGTTCATTGCTGTATTCCGATTCCGGCCCCATGGGGAGAATCGAGCCCGCGCGAACATACAGCGGCATGATGCGGAGTGGGGTCTCCCTGTTCACTTCCTGTCCCCCCTTGGTTTTCTCTCCCGACCAGAAGTCATACCAATCCGCGCCGGCGGGCAAATACACGCGACGCGACTTGGCGCCGGCATCGGTAACAGGAGCTACGAGAATCGCCGGTCCGAGCATGAACTCATCGTTGATCTCCAAGGCCTTGGGATCCTGCAGAAAGTCGAATGCCAGAGCGCGCATCGGCGTGTAACCCTCGGTCGTGGTGCGGGCCGCAAGAGTGTAGATGTAAGGCAACAATCTGTAGCGAAGACGGTCGTAGAACGTGAGAATCGTCTGGGCATTCTGGCCGTGAGACCAGAGTTCATTCTGATGATTGCTTCTTACTCCATGCGCGCGGAAGATCGGGCAGAATGAGCCATATTGAAACCAGCGCACAAAGACTTCCTGGTAAGCCTGGTCGCCCGTATCTCCGCCAAGAAAGCCTCCTATATCCGTGGTCCAGTAGGGCAGCCCGGTCATGGAGTAATTCAGCCCCGCCGGAATCTCCCGCTTCAGCGTTTGAAAGTTTGTGGCAATATCGCCGGACCAGGCAGACGCTGCATGATGTTGCATGCCCATAAAAGCCGAACGGGTAAGAATGAACACCCGCTTGCGGTCTGTGGCGCTCCGCTGTCCATCGTAGATCGCGTCTGTGGTCATGAAAGGAAAGAGGTTCGCGTAGCGAGAGCCATCGCCCTTTGCGGTGTGTGCGCCGGCGAGCATCGCTCCCTGTTCCTCGCCATACGTATCCGAAGGTTCTGTTGAATCAAGCCAGAAAGCATCCACGCCGATGTCGAACAGGGAGTCTTTTGCCTGCTTCCAGTAAGCCTCGCGGCCCTTCTTGCTGAAGGCGTCATAGAGACGAGTCCCCGGAACCCAGGGTGTGATCTTGTTGACTCCCACGCCCGTGAAGAGACTCTCTTTCAACAAGGTGTTGTAATTCGCGCTGCCCGGCTGATACACGGGCCAGATGGACACCATGATGTGGACATGCTCGTCATGAAGTTGCTGCACCATGGCGCGCGGATCGGGGAACCGATCGTTGAATACGTGAGATCCCAGCACCGTCTCCCACCCCTCGTCAAGCACGATATTGTCAAGAGGGATATGAAGGCTGCGATATTTCTCCGCGATGCCAAGAATTTCTTCCTGGCTGCTGTAGGCGAGCTTCGATTGCCAGTATCCATAGGCCCAGAGAGGAAAGAGAGGCACATCGCCGGTGAGCTTGCGATAACCGGCGATGATTCTGTCAAAACTCGGCCCATTCACGAAAAAATAGTCGATGGCGCGGGCCACGTTAGAACTCACGTTCAACACGGGCTGAAAGCGGTTGTTCCAGCCCGTGACCGATGCGTTATTCCACAAGACGCCGTAACCTCTGGAAGAAAGAAAGAATGGAATCGAAATGTTGGTATTGTCCTGCGACAATTCCAATTCAAGGTTGCGCTGGTTGAGCAAACCATTCTGATGTTGCCCGAGGCCATAAAATCTTTCCTCGGGCGTCAGGGCAAACCACACAGATGCGCGATTCGTCGCCACTCCATTTGTCACTACGGGTTTTAATTGCCGGGGCTGCGGAAAATCCGACTCGCGTAACAACTCGCTGCCATCGATTGTCTCAAAGCGCACCGCTCCACTGGCTCGATCAACCTTAACCGTGAGGTCTGTCATGCGAATGATCACAGTCTGGGGATCGCTTTCCAAAGTGAATGAAACCGATTCGCAAGCCGTGGTCGACAGAAATGCGTTGGAAAGATCTGGAATGGTCGCCCAGGTATAGTAGGTAATTCGCGCCGCGTTCGGCATACACGGCTGGACACGCAGTGTTCCGTGTGCGAAGCGGATATTGACCCCGGTCGAGTCCCGCTTTACACCCGCTACAGACGGGGTCGAGCCAGGCGTCTGCTGCGCGAGCGCGCAAGGCGCAATCATGAGCACCAGAAACAGGAATTCCATTGACAAGCTCTTACGTTTCACTCTCTGGCATCTGCCTTCCGTTGCTCTGAATCGCATGAATCTCCTCGGATCGTTGTAAACACATTCCTCTCCTCGCATACTGCCGATCGGCCTCCGCGCGTTAATCAAGGAATCTACCCTATGGAACGTCCCCGCAAGAAAACGGGCAAGGTACGATACAGTATTGAGCGCCTTCATGCAATGTAAATGTCTCATTCCATTGCGGAATCACCCCTGCGTAACTTACCCCTCCCGAAGCGGTTTTGTTTTGATCGTTGCACCAATTAACCGCGCTATCTCCTCGCGGAGGCAGGCGAAAAAATCGGCCTCTGGATGAAGCCCCCTCCATCTTGGAAGTGCGAGCCGGCGCACTTGCTACTCGCTCCCAATGAATGTGTATAATGAGTGACTGTAATCAACTTGCAGGTTTCACCCCGAAGGATTCTTCAGCGGAGTTCGTCCGTGTTGTCTACAAATCCTATTGAAGGATGGACCAGTCTGGAGCGCGCGGACGGCGATACACGGCTGCCTGCTCGACCCGGGGGATAACTCAAGATGGCATCTCATGAAGGCGTGAAGCATGCAGATCAAGCCGCAGCCGATGTGGAGCCAGCCGTAATTCGCAGCTCTATGGAGGAAATACTCCTTAGCGCCCCTTTTTGCACCAGCAAGCAATGCCAGGAGATGCTTCGCTACGTGGTTGAGAAAACGCTCAAACACGAGCGGGAATCTCTGCGCGAACGCGTCATCGGTATCGAGGTCTTCGGAAAGCATAACGACTACGACACGAGCGAAGATCCTGTCGTGAGAGTCCGGGCCGCCGACATTCGCAAGCGTCTAGCTCAGTATTACCAGAACCCGGCCCACGCCAATACCAGGGTCCGCATCGAGATTCCTTCCGGCTCCTATGTTGCGGCGTTCGAGGTTCTTGCGCAGGACCACATCACCCCATCCATCGAATCAGGCGTTGCGCTGGCCGCGATTGGGCCTCTGCCGCCGGCGCATTCAGAGGCCTCGGCGGTTGAACGGGAACGCAAGATCACCGTCCCGCGTTTTCGCTACCGTGCTATTTGGATCGCAGCCTTTCTGATCGTGATTGTCTCATCCGCAATCGTAGCGCCGCGTGTGTTCTATCACCGGCCGAACACGCTGGAGCAGTTCTGGTCGCCGGTTTTCGGCAACTCCAAACCGGTCTTGATCTATGGCGGCGCCAATGCCGTCTATCGGCTGTCCGCTGGCTTTCTTGATCGCTACAGGAAGGCGCATCATCTTGAAAATCAGGGCCCTGAGTTCTTTCCCAATTTTGCCCCGGGAGAGAAAATCGACACCAGCGATCTGGCTCCGGTGACGAACACCACGGCCGACCCGAGGGCCTGCGCGCATTTCGTCTCACTTCTGACGCGCTACCAGCGTCCCTTTGAGGTCCGCTACGGTACTGACATCTCCACGGGAGATATGATTAACTCGCCCGCCATCCTGATCGGCGCCTTTAACAACAGTTGGACACTAAACATTACTCATCAGTTGCGTTTCGTCTTCAAGGATGGCGACCGCATTGAGGACACCTCGGGAAAGACCAAAGGCTGGCCGATCATCAAGCTGCCGAATGGCGAGATACAGGACGATTACGCCGTCATTACCCGCCTGCTCGATCCTAGGACGGGACAGGTACTCATTAGTGTGGCCGGCATCGGCGACCTTGGCACTGAGGCCGCCGCGGAGTTCCTCACCAGTCCACAGGAGATGGAAGAGTTCGGACAAAGCGCAATCCCGGGATGGCAAAAAATGAACATGCAGATTGTGCTGCACATCAAGGCTTTGAACCAGGCTCTCGACAAGAAAGATATCGTAGCGACGCAGTATTGGTAGATGGCTGGCGAGCAGCGCGAGTTATGGCGTCGTTGAGTTGGCTTCCCGTACCGCAACAGCAGCATTGGCATCGCGTTTTTTGATCAGCGCTTTGGCTTCCTCTGCAGCCTTTTGTGACTGAACGAAGTTGCCTGCCTCTTTGTAGAGCCGCGAAAGCATGTAATGTGTGCTGCCATCCTTATCTATGGGTAACGCAAGTTCAAACTGAAGGATCGCCTCTTTTTTATCTCCATCCTCGAACGCTACACGACCCAACAGGTAATGCGCCCTAAGCTGAAGTTCAGCCGGATCGGTAAGACACTTTGCCAGATAAGGTTTTGCCTGGTCGAAGTTGGTCTTCGCCACCAGGATCTCGGCCATAAGCAGGTTCAATTGCGGATCAAGTGGACGATCGTCAAGAGCAATCTGGTCCATCGCGGCAGCCTCTTCAAAATTGCGCACAAAGAGATAGGCCTTTACCGCGCCCATAAGCGCAATTGGATCTCGTCCATCGATGGCCAATGCTTTCTTGTATTCGTTAAGCGCGCTATTTGCATTTCGCTGATCGCGGTAGAGATCACCTATCAAGTCATAGGTCGTAGTGGATTTTGGAGCCATATCCTCGAATCTGGATAGCGCTGCGACGGCAACGCGCTCGTTGGCCTTCACCGACCAATACAGCGCTTCAGCGTTTTGCGGAGACAGCTTGAGCGCCTGCCATGACTGAGCAGCGCTGCGCTGGTAGTCGCCCGTCCAGTATGCGCAGGCAGCGGAAAACATCAGTGACTGAGGCTTTTGATCCGCAGAAATACACGGCGGTAAGGCTGCCTGATCCTGGTCAACTTTGAGCTGCGCGTTTAGGCTCTGTAGCGCATCTCGAGAGTTCGGCGACAGCGGAAACAAATCCGGGCGGGATTGCATCAAGTTCAGAGTGCGGGAAAAGGTAGCCTTCTGCACGGACGATGCCTCGTTCAGCGCTACTTTGTAAGTATCTAAAGCTTCGAGTGGCCGGCCTTGAGCCAATAGTTCATCGGCATAGAGAGCACGAGTCCAAACAGAATGCGCCGCAGAAACAGCCAGGTTGCGGCCATCTTCCGTGATGACATCGAGAGATGCCGCGCCCAGACCGAGCCAGACGTCTGCATTTTCCGGGGAAACACGCGTTGCCTCCGCGTAGAAGGAAGCTGCCTGCCGCTGCCGATTCAACGCCACATTTGCCTTGCCAAGACCTAGAAGAACTTCAACATCATTCGGTCGTTGAGAATGCGCATGATTGAGGTAGAGCAGCGCCTGTTCTGGCTTGCCAGTTTGTATATATATTTTGCCGAGAAAAAGCTGGGGAGCGAATAAACCAGGTTTGAGTTGCAGGGCATGTTTCAGGCTTGCGGCGGATGTATCGAACTGATCGGCAAGGTACTCCACGATTCCGCGATTGGCCCAAAGCTCGGCAGATGCCGGTGCAAGAGAAGTTGCGTGGCTATAGAATTTCGCCGCGCCTGTATAGTTTCCAGTAGATTGTGCGGCGCGCGCACTCTCCAGCAGTTGATCGAGATCCTGCGCCTGCCCGTACAATGGGCAGGCCGCAAGAGGAGCGAGCAACAGCATGACAAGCAACGCGCGCCGAACAAGTAATTGCATCAGTTCACCAATTTACCAGATAATCTTGACCGCGCCTTGAATCTGGCGATTATCCGCGGCATTTGTGATCTGTCCTTCAGACGAGCCTTGAACGTTGGTATTGGGCGCATACAGGTTGGTGTGGTTGAACAGGTTGAAGAAATCGGCTCTTCCCTGCAACTTCAGATTCTTGAAGGGAATATCCCAGATCTTTTGAGCGGACGCATCCCAATTGACGTACCCGGGAGCGAGGAGATCCGACTGGAAGCGGCTGGCGGTGCCATAGGTCCACTCTTTGGAGCCGGTGAAAGCCGCGGTGTTGAACCACTGTTTGTAGCTTCTTCCGGATTTGAGTTTGGGACTGGCAACCTCGTCGGCGAATGCGTTTCCCTGGTATGGATCGACGGTTCCGTTATTCCAGACATGCAGCGGGAAACCAGACTTCGCGCTGGTGATGCCGGTAACCTGCCATCCGCCGATGACGGCATTGGTTGCCCCGTTGACGTGAGTGGCAAACTTTCCTTTCTTGCCGAAAGGCAATTCATAGGAGTAGTTCACCACCAGGCTGTGCTTGATGTTGCTGCCGTCGACGGACTTATCCATCTTCAGGTTGTAGGGGTTTCTGTAACTGCTGCCGTCATTGCCTATATACGCCCAATCAGCAGTTCCACCGGTATCATCGAGAAACTTCGAAAAGGTGTAGGAAACGAGCAGATTCAGTCCGCTGTGGTAGCGATGGTTAAAGTCCGCCTGCAACGCATTGTAGAACGAGTCGCCCGCGGGCGCTTCGCTTTCACTTACACTGCAATACTGCGAGTAAGACTGTAGCGATCTGCCCAGTGGTATGGTTGCCGCAGTCAGATCGTAACCGCTGCATCCGTTGGTGGTGATCAGCCCATAGTATGGGTTCGTCACATATTCCGAGGATAGCTTATTACCCGACACAATAAGTGACGGCTTCAAGCTGCTACGGGAAACACCGTCGGTAAGCATATGCGCTCCACGGTTGCCGACATAGCTGGCCGTGAGCACATCGTTGGGTGTAAATGCATACTGAACGCCCAGAGAATACTCCTGGAGCATGGGTGAATCTCGATTGTACGGAACGCCTGTGCTGGCGCTCGATCCGACGTCGATCAGAGATCCCTTGCTATTACCCGTCGGCGCAGTTAATCCGTTAGGAAATGGATTGCTCAGACTCGGCCCCAGGGTCAGGCCATTGTTTGTGATGCCGGAAATCGTCGTGGCTTGGCTGTAACCGGGATTGGCCATCGTCCCGGTGAATTCGGCGGGCGGATAGAAGATGCCATAACCGCCGTGGACAACGATATTGTGCGCGATCTGGTCGCTAAAACCTATGCGAGGTGCAAAGTTCCTGAAGTTCGTTGCGCTCTCGTGGCGGGAGTTATTGCCGCCAACATAGACTTCTTCGCCAACAGCACCGGCGCCGATGGGGTTCTGAGCGTTGTAGTCGAAGTACGCCAGACGATTGTGCCGTTCCGTCCAGGGACTCTGGAACTCCCAGCGTACTCCCAGGTTGACCGTCAGGTTTCTCGTCAGTTTGACGTCGTCCTGAAGGTAGAAGCCGGTGTACTTTTCCTGGGGCGCGGTGCCCAGGTTGTTGGAGGTGGTGCCACCGCTCGGACGACCCATCAACATCGCCGCCATGCCCGATCCGGTGTTAGTTAGGGTGGTGCCGCTCACGTTGAGCAGGTCTGCCGTATCGCCCGCGGAAAAGTCAAGGTAGGTATCAGACGGCGTGAATCCGTTGTTGTTTTGCAGAACAACATAGATGGAACCCATGGTAAGCGCGTTCTTCTTGAGCGTCTTGGTCAGATCGACCGACGCGCTGCCCACGTTCGTGGACGGAAAACTTTCGGCGCCATCGACGGGGCCCAGATAACTGAAGTCTGTGCTAACGATAGGAAACAGGGGCGAGTTTGTGGTCAGGAATGATTGCAGGCCGATCGAGCTGTAATCGAAGGGGTAACCCTGGTCCAGCCCCTGCTGATGCCAGCGATGGAATCCCGCATTGGCGCTGATGGCCGTGGTGGAATTGAAGACGTGGCTGAAACCGGCAACCACGCTGAAGCGGTTGTTGGGGCGGATATTGCCCGGACCGCCGGGGTCGTCGCCGCCGTAGCCGGCGTCATAATACTGCGGCGCGTTGGTTTTCTGCTCGTACTTGTATGCCCACCGAAAATACATGCGGGTGGCGTCCGAGAGGTTGTGGTCAACGCGAATGATGTACTCGTCCGAGGTAGTCGGCGCGGATGCGGCGGCAATGTAGTTGTTCACATACCCGGACCCGGTCGGCTTCGGATAGAACTTCATGAGCGCGGCGCCGACGGAATTAATCAGATTCGCCGAGGCCAGATTGTTGTTCGGAACCGGAAAGCGATAGTTGCAAGTGGCCGGGGTGTACAACACTCCGTTTGAATTTTCCACCTGGGGGCAGGTAGCAGTTTGAGGAGCCGCCACGCCTGTGATGGGATTGATGTAGCTTTCTCCCGTGGTTAGAACCCTGGCAGTGCTGGGATCGTAGATCTGGTGGTACAAAATCGGATACCCCAAGGCATCCGTGCCTAAGTTGGTATTCTTGATGCCCGAGGCCGTCGTCGGTACATACCACTCGGAGAAGTCTCCGGCGTGCATCTTTTCCGTGGGAACGGAAAACGTGCCGTTGACCGGGGTGTTCATGCGCACACCCTCATAGACGCCAAAGATAAATGTCTTGTTGCGCTGCTTGTAAATCCCGGGGATGTAGAGCGGTCCGCCAGCGCTGGCGCCAAACTGATTGCGGCGATAGGGCGTCTTTGATAAGCCGCTGAGGTTGTTGGCCCACTTGTTGGCATCGACCTTCTCGTTGGTGATGAACTCAAACATGTCACCGTGAAAGTCGCTCGATCCCGACTTGGTTTCGACCTGAAAAACGTTGCCCGTGCTGAATCCACTCTGCGCGGTAAACGAGTTGGTCTGAATCTTCATATTAGCTGTGGCTTCGACCGAGGGAACGTAGATCACCGCGCCCCAGGTGCTGTCCGTATCCCAGATGCCGTCGAGCATGTAGGCAGAGGTTCCGAAGAAACCGCCGCCGAAGTTCAAAAAAGAAATATCCTGGTCGGCTTTGCCTGAGGTTCCGCCTTCGCCCAAGTCCTGACTTTCGGTAGAGTTCTGAACGGATGAGTTCAATACGGCAAGCCCGTAGACGTTGCGAAGGTTGAGGGGAAGATCCTCAACCTGTTTCGATTCGATTTCCGCCGACAGACTGGCATCGGTAGTGTTAACGAGAGCGGTCTGAGCATTGACAACGACCTCCTGGCTCTCAGAGCCTACCGCGAGGACGATGTCCTGCCGTGCGCCCTGACCGGGGAGAAGGCCGATGCCTTTTTGTTCATAGGTCTTGAAGCCCTTCGCTACAACCTTCACTTGATAGGTAGCGGGGGGCAGCAAGGTAACGGTGTAGCCACCGACGGCGTCCGTTTTCACGGTGCGCACCACTCCGTTGTCCACGCCGGATACCGTGACCGTCGCTTGGGCAAGAACCGCGCCCGTGCTGTCGGTGATTGTTCCGGTCAGATTCGCTGTCGTTGTTAGATCTTGAGCGCGCAGAGCCAAAGGACTGGCCAACAACCCCAAGAACAGGATCATGGGCAGGCAAATGCACCCCAAAAGGCGTAGTCGCTTCATTGTGTCTCCTCCTGAAAAGTACCCGCGGTAGAAATCTTTCAGCGGTTCCCGCCGCTTTTTTTGGGTAACGTAGTACGGGATAAATGAATATTGTTCCCTAATATCCTCCGTAAGGTGGACTACGGTAAATATCATTAGAATAGGCATAAGCCCATTATTTGCAATATTTTGCCGATGGAGTAGCCTACAGTAGACTACTGGATGGACGGGGTAAAAGGGCCGCTGCGCCCTTGATTTTCAAAGCCCGAAAGCCAGCAGCGCAGGAGCGGGCGTGACCGCCCTTTGCTGAGTGTGATCGTGAACACTTTGCTCTCGAAACCGGAAGTCTGCCCCCCTTCCGCGCCCGCAAGCAGCAACACGATCTTCGGCATTTCGCGGCGCTGCTCGCTGCGTGAAGGCAAGCCTCCTGCCTCCTCTGCCCTGGAGCAAAGCCGTATCGAGCTGATTGGGACTGCGCTTTTGGATTGGGGGTATACAGACTCACTTTAATGTCTTGGCACACCCCACGTGATGATCTCGGTAGAGAGTTTCGTCACATCAATGAGCCCCCTTGGAAGGGCGAATTTATATTGGATACAGATTACCACCTGCCGCCGTGCGCCAGCCTGCAATCCTGCGGCACAGACACCTGTCCACAACCGCGGAGAAATATCATGCAGAGCCAGCAGAACGCCCAGAGCCTGTTCCTTAAGGCGATAGGCAAAACAGGGGCCAAGAAAAAGCGCAAAAGAAAGGAAAATAACCATCACGGGTTGGATCGTTACGGAAAAACGCTCTAAGCCACGACTGGATTCGAACCAACGACCTCTTCCGTGTCAAGAAATGCCACGAATCGCATGTTGTTGACGGTGCAGTAGTTATAAACCGGCACAACCGGCAAAAACGGCCCTCTGGGCGGTATTTGCGACAAAAATG
>Ga0224528_1001161_pt1 | contig 18192 bp, 18 predicted proteins | sample CBST25metaG_2_FD_179888 | JGI IMG/M metagenome (GOLD analysis project Ga0224528, IMG submission 179888) | Peat soil microbial communities from Stordalen Mire, Sweden - C.B.S.T25 | ecosystem: Environmental > Terrestrial > Soil > Wetlands > Peat | place: Sweden: Norrbotten County, Stordalen Mire...
CCACTGCCATCACCGCCTGCACCACTCTCAGAATCAGCCGTGAAGAGATGATCCGTGTTATGCATGCGGAGCACAGCTTCTCAGACCTCTTTTTGAAGGGCATGCTTAACCGCACTATGCGAATTCAGGCCGACCTGGTCGATCAGCTTTTCAACTCCAGTGAAAAGCGCCTTGCGCGGATACTCCTGTTAATGGCGGAACTTGGCAAAGCTGGCGAACCGGATCAATATATCCCCAGAATATCCCAGGAAACACTGGCGGAAATGATCGGCACCACACGGTCCCGCGTGAGCTTCTTCATGAATCGATTTCGCAGGCTCGGGTTTATCGAATACAACGGGCGCATCAAGGTTCACAAGTCGTTGTTGAATGCGGTCCTGATTGATCAGATGTCCAAACTTGATCCCGAGAAACCGATGGTTTCGGCCGAACAGCGAAGTGTCTCAAAGCCAGGCTAGCCGCCCGCGGATCCTTCCTGGTTCATCGCCTTGTTCAGCTTCGTTGGCTCGCCTTTATCGCGTTCCTGAGTCGACCGAACTCAAGTTCCAGGTCGGCCATGCGGGGCGCCACAAAGTGCAAGTCCCCCCGATCGGCCGCCTCTTCCATCAATGAAGCCACATTTCGAATACGGTTGCCGCCTACAGTCGCGGAAGCGCCCTTTATCGAGTGGGCGAGTCGAGCGGAGCTAGCGGCATCCCCGCATTTTACGCGATCTTTCAAAGCCTGGATCTGGACTGGAATGTCCTCAAGAAATGCCGCAAAGACGATCTGCGCCAGTTCATTGTCTCCGTCCATGCGGCCCAACACGCCTGCCCGGTCGAAGATATCCACCGTGCCGCCAGCAGTTTTGAATGGACCAACTCTCCCGGTCGTCGGGGGAATCGCGACATCACCGGCATGCAGCCATTTCTTGAGCGTATTCCTCAACTCGGCCTTCCTTATCGGTTTCGGTAGAAACTCGTTCATGCCCGCCGCAAGGCATGCTTCCCGATCACTCTGCATCGCGTTGGCGGTCAAGGCGACGATCGGTATTTCGTGATTGAGTACCGCGGACCGCGGATCGCGAATTTGGCGCGTAGCCTCCACACCGTCCATTACCGGCATGCGCATATCCATCAGCACAAGGTCGTACGGTGTCGCCTCAAGAACCTTGACAGCTTCTGCTCCATTAGCCACCGCGTCAGCGCGCAGGCCGAACTTCCGGAGCAAGCCCAAGGCCACCGCTCGGTTGGTGGAGTCATCCTCGGCGATCAGAACTCTCCCGTAGAGGTTGGCCGTCGTCTGTGTTTCCAGTTTTGATCCTGGGGGCCGAACGTCCAATCCCTGACTCAGCCCCAGGCGCACCGTGAACCAGAACTCCGATCCCTTGCCTACCTCACTGGTGACGCCAACCCTCCCGCCCATCAGTTCCGCCAGTTGTTTGCAGATAGCCAGACCGAGACCTGTTCCGCCATACTTCCGCGTTGTGGATGCTTCCACCTGGCTGAACTTCTCGAAGAGAACGCCGATTCTGTCTTCCGGTATTCCGATGCCCGTATCGCGCACCCAGAAGCGCAGCAGGCAATCGGATTCGCTTTCTTCCTCCAGCGTTACGCTGACCAGCACCTCACCCTTCTCCGTGAACTTGATGGCGTTGCCTGCCAAATTAATAAGAATCTGGAGCAATCGTCCTAAGGCTCCACGAAGCTGAGTCGGGACCATAGGGTCGGCAATGCACCGCAGTTCGATTCCCTTGGTCTTTGCCGACGCCGAAAGAATGGAGTCAAGATGGTCAAGCAGGATCCGAAGATCGAAGTCGACCATCTCCAGTTCGAGCTTCTTCGCTTCCAACTTGGAGAAATCGAGAATGTCGTTAATGAGTTGCAGCAACGAGTCGCCACTGGCGCGGGCAGTCTCCGCATAGCGACGTTGCTCGGCGGTCAAATCCGTATCCAGCAACAGCCCGATCATGCCGATAACTCCATTCATCGGCGTGCGGATCTCGTGGCTCATGTTGGCCAAGAACTCGCTCTTGGTTGCATTGGCCGCATCCGCCACGACAGACGATTCGTGGGCGCGCTCGGTTTCCCGCTGGAGACGCAGATTGCTCTCGAATATCGCTGTGGCTGCTTCCTTCTGGGAAGTAATGTCCCGATTCGTGCCCACGATTTGTATCGGTTTGCCAGAAGCATCCCACTTCACAAGAGCATTGGCGCGGATGTGGCGGATGCTTCCATCCGGCCATACGATGCGGAACTGGGAATCGAACTCTATTTCACCTCGTGCTGCTGCTTCCAACTCCTCTTCCACGCGGCCGCGGTCCTCCGGGTGCAACCGAGCCAGCCAGGCTTCCGGACTAATGCAGAACTCATCCTTCGTGGTGGCGTAAAGGCGGTACATTTGCTCGTCCCAGTGCCCCTCACCACTCACAAAGTCGATGAACCAGATGCCGGCGCCACCTGCGCTTGCCGCCAAGGCCAGCCGGTCCGCGGTCTGCTTCAGAAGTTCTTCCGCCCGCTTGCGTTCGGTAATGTCGTCCGAGATTCCGGCGATCCTAATCACTTCCCCGACATCGCCGCAAATAGGAGTAGACCGGACACGAACCCATTTCTCCGTTCGGTCGGGTGTTCTGATGCGATACTCCGCGATGGTGTGCTCCCCCGCGAGTTGCCTCGCATTCAATTGAGTCACTCGCTCCCGGTCATCGGGATGAACCGGATCCAACCATGACAGAGGTTTCTGGTAGAGGCTTTCGAGGGTCAAACCCCAAATCTTTTCGTAAGCGGGGCTGATATAGAGAATTTCGCCGGTTACCGGTGCCACGACCCAAAAGACGCTGCTGATGTTATCCGCCAACTGCCGAAACTTCTCTTCGCTGCTCCGCAACGCCTGCTCGGCTTGCTCGCGATCTGTGACGTCCATACTGGTGCCGACGAAGCCCAGGAATTCGCCATCCTGCGAAAAGCGCGGCGTCGCGTACGACGTTGTCCAGCGCCACTGGCCATCGGCACGACGGGAGCGATGCTTGCTCTTAAAGTGCGAGTGTTCCTGTAACGCATCGTCAAATGCCTTGAAATGCGCAAGCGCATCGTCCGGGTGAATCAGCGACTTCCACGTCTTCAGATGGGCCTTTTCGGCGGTCCACCCGACAAATTCCAGAAATCCCCGATTGGCAAAACGAGCCCCGCCCTGCGCGTCGGTTACCCAGATCGCAATCGGACAACTGTCGGCCATGATGCGGAAGCGGTGCTCGCTCTCGAGCAACGCCTGCTCGGCTTGCACACGCTCGGTGATATCCGCGCTGAGTCCGATGTGCCCCAGGAACTTTCCGCTCGGTGACATGTGCGGCTCGGCGTTGGATCCCAAAAGTCGCCACTCACCATCGGCCCTCCTAAAGCGCGCTTCAGCTCTGAACAGCGTATGGTCAGCCACAGCGCGATCAAAAGCCTCCCGGTACTCGGTTGCATCATCCGGGTGAAGCAGTAAACGGCATTTTCCCGGTTGCACTTCTTCACCGGTGACAGCGAAGTATCTTCGGTACGCCTTGTTGATGAACTCTAATTCCCCGTCCGCACCGGTTACCCACATCAGAGAGGGGCAACCGTCAGCCATTGCCCGGAAACGCTCCTCGCTCTCCCGGAGTGCTTCTTCAGCTACTTTTCGCGCGGTGATGTCGATATGGTCGATCACGACTCGGGGACGATTACCTGCGTAGAATCGCCCAACTTTGCCGAGGAACCAACGTTGCACACCAGGCGAGTGGCACGAATACTCTTTCGAGTATTCCCTACATTCACCTTTCAGTACGGCCTGGATACCCTTCGCGAATTCCAAGGCATCGCCGGCATCGTCGCCTTCGCTTCTCCTGCATACCTTCAGATAGTTGGCTCCAACGCCGATACGATCTCCCCACGCAACTGCGTCCGATGCCTGGTTCAGACCCTCTGGCTTATTGGCCTCCCCAAAGTCCCTCCATGCCCGGTTTACAGTGATGATCGTGCCAGTCGCGTCCAGCACGCAGATGCGGGATGAAAGCGCGTCGATGGTCGATTGAGCAAGCTCCTGCGATTCGCGTAAGGCCTGGTGATTCGCCCGTTGCTTTGTTACGTCGTGTTTGATCGCCACGTATCCGGTGGTGACGCCCTTCGAGTCCTTGACCGGGGCAATCCGCATCTCCTCATCAAAGAGGGTGCCATCTTTGCGCCGGTTGGTCACGTCTCCGTGCCAGACTCGCCCGTAAGAGATCGTGTCCCATAGCCCTTTGTAGAATCCCTCGGGGTGGCATCCGGATTTGAGCATGCGAGGATTCTTCCCCGTAGCTTCTTCGCAGGAGTATCCCGTCATGGCGGTAAAAGCAAGATTCACGAACTGGATTGTTCCTTGGGCATCCGTGATCAAAATGCCGTCAGCCGCCTGCTGGGCGGCCTGAAGCAAACTGGCAGGTTCGATAGTGTACCCTTCGTGTGACACGCTTCACCTCGTGATGGGAGCACCACCTTCGCCGCTATCGGCAGATTTCCCGCTTGTCTCAAGCGCAACGACACGAAGAAGGTCTGGCCGAGGAAACAAAGGTACCGTCAACCGGCCTGGTCCGAGTGGCTCACATCGGTATCGTGCGTTGCGTCTCAGCAACATAGCCCTATGTGATCGGAATTGCTCTTCTTATTGTCCCAGCAACGCCCATACTCCAAGTTGTTAGTCCGTCAAGCGAAACTTCCCCGAGTTAGCTTCGTTGGCGGCACGTCGACCAGCGGAGTCCCTCTATTCGTAGCCTATGGATTCCTATGCCGAAAACTGAGAGGAATCAAATGGCGCTCATCAAAAAATTCGCTGCCCAGACAGCCGTAGCAACGGACGGGAAGAGTTCCGCACTCATTGCCCGCGAAGCGGACGCGCAGCGTAAGAAGGCTAGGACGCTCGCCAAACAACAGCAGGCCGCAGAGCGGATTGCGGCCGCCACGGGACAATTGGCTTCGGGAATCGCCGAGGCGTCATCGGCTTCTGAAGAATTGAAGCGCGCCAGCGACCAGATTGCCGCCGGCGCCGAAGAGGCCTCGAGCGCGGCGCATGAGTCTCTCACCGCTTTTCAGCAGGTAGGGGGTTCCCTCACGAGGCAACTGCAGAATGCTGAAGCCAGCCGCACCAAGGGCGATGCAGTTCAGTTGTTGATTGTTCGGACCGGTGCGGATGTGGCCGGATTGATTTCGAATGTCGGAGTGGCCGCAGAGCGGCAGAAAACTTCAGTGCGCATGGTGTCTGAGCTAGAAGCCCAGGCTGCAACAATTGGAGACATCGTGAAGGCGGTGGCGCGGATTGCCGACCAGACCAATCTACTGGCGTTAAATGCGGCGATTGAAGCAGCACGCGCAGGAAAACACGGCAAGGGCTTTGCCGTAGTTGCCGACGAAGTTCGAACACTTGCCGAAACTTCAGAAAAAAGCGCCAAGCAAATTCAGGATTTGATTGGAAAGATTCAAGTTGACGTCAAGGCTATCGCCGACGGGATCAACACGTCGGCCAAGACGGTCGAAGAAGAGGTTGAGAAGGGCAAGATCGTTACCGCCCAATTGGAACAGATCCGCCTGGATGCAATTGAGATCGTGAAGGGTATCCAGGAGATCGGCGCCAATGCCACACAGTCCAATGTCGCATCCCAACAGGCGCTGAAGGGATCGCAAGACATTGCGACCGCGGCAGAGGAACAATCCTCCGCCGCCGAAGAGTCGGCCAAGACCGTGGCGGAGCAGACCCAGGCGCTCGCCGAATGTGAGCAAACGGCGCAGGCGTTGGCGGAACTGGCGGAGGATCTGAAAAACTCGACTGACGTGGCCAAGAGCGCGGAGCAAGTGGCCTCTTCGTCCGAGCAATTGTCCTCGGCTGTACAGCAGATCAACCGGTCAAGCGCCCAGATCATGACAGCGTTAGGTCAGATCCGAAAAGGGGCCGAAATTCAGTCCGCGGCTTCCGAGGAGTCCGCCTCTGCCACCACTCAAATCGAAAAGGGTCTTGAGATTGCTCAAAAGCGCGCTCAGGTCAGCGCGGTAAAGACGGCGTCGATCAAGGCACTTCTGGCCGAGAACAAAACCTCCATCAATGCATTGATTACGGGCCTTACCTCTTCGGCAGAGGCTTCCCGCGCCAGCATCAAGCAGATGACCGACCTGGAATTGGTTTCGCGGCGGATCGACAAGATCGTCGAGGCCATCAGCACCGTATCAATCCAGACCAATATGTTGGCCGTGAACGGCGCCATCGAGGCCGCGCGGGCCGGGGAGTTTGGAAAGGGGTTCGTAGTTGTGGCCACCGACATACGAAATCTCGCCCACGACTCCTCAGAAAACGCCGACCGCATCAAAGACCTGGTCAAGGGGGTGCAGGACCAGATCAGCGTGGTGGGCCGCGACCTGAACGAGATCGTGAGCACCGCTGTTGCCGAGGTGGCAAAGGCAAAAGCCACGACCATTGACCTTGCCACGCTTGAAGGCGACATCCAAGGGGTGGAGCAAGGTGCACAGGAGATTCTCTCCGCGTCGGAAGAGATTGCCACTGCAATCGTGCAAGTGAAGAAGGGGATCGAGCAGATTTCGGCGGCTGCCCAGGAAGCTGACAAAGCTGCAACCGAGGCTTCTACCGCGGCACAGCAGCAATCCAAAGGCGCCGAGGATTTGTCGGCTGCCATCGAAGAAATTGCATCGCTCGCGGATGAACTTCAGAGCGCAGCGTAAGGGGCCGAATCATGGCAAATGAACCGTTGGAGCAGCAGACGAGCGGGGCGCAATTCGAGGAGGACCATGCCGACGAGGGCGCCTCAACCACTCAGCAGTTTGTTACGTTTTTGTCGGGCAATGAGGTGTTTGCAGCGGATATGGCGCCGGTCAAGGAGATCATCCGCGTCCCAGCGGTAGTGCGCGTGCCATTGGCGCCGTCGGCGTTGGAGGGACTCGCGAATTTGCGCGGCAAGGTTTTGCCAATTATCTCCCTGCGCCGGCTGTTCGGCTTTCCGGAGGTGGCGCACGACGACGCAACCCGCGCCCTAGTCGTGGATGTGGGTCAGCCTCTTGGCTTCGTGGTGGACCGGGTTTCAAGTGTGGTAGGCGTGGATGCTAGCCAGATTGAAGATGTGGGAGACTTGCGAACGACGGTGAACACCGAAGTGCTGTCGAACCTTATCAGGGACGTGGGTGGCCACGCCATGGTGATGGTGCTCGATTTTGCCAAGTTGATCGAGCGAGACTTTTCGCAGATTGCGGCGCTCTCAAAGAGCAACGTTGACGCGGGCTTTGAGGATGCCAGTGCGCAGAGCGAGGAAGAGGACTCTAGCGATGAGCTGCAACTGGTCAGCTTCGACGTCGACGGCCAGGAGTATGCAATCGCGATCGAAGACGTGCAAGAGATCGTGCAGGTGCCAGAGGCAGTGATTCACATTCCGCACTCGGAGTCCCATGTTGTGGGCGTCATGACTTTGCGTAGCCGCCTGCTCCCCTTGGTGAACCTGCGCAGCATGTTCGGACTACCTGAGTGCGAATTGGATGACAAGAGCCGAATTGTTGTTCTAACTCTGGGTGGTATCTCAGTTGGCGTAGTGGTAGACGCGGTCAGCCAGGTGCTTCGGGTGTCAAAGTCAGGCGTGGACGCGCTCCCTGCAATGCTCGTTCGCGAAAACAACATGGCGGAGATTACGTCAATCTGCCGGCTCGACAATGGAAAGCGGATGGTGTCGATCATGACGGCGCGCAACTTGTTCAGCCACTCTGCAATCAAGGAGGCGCTAAGCACCGTGAAGGAAGACCAAATGGAAGCCAACCTGGAGACCTCCACGACGGATGACCAATTGGACGATGACGAACAGGTCGTCGTGTTCCGTCTGGACAAGGAAGAGTTTGGCGCGCCGATCGCAAGCGTGCAGGAGATAGTGCGAGTTCCGGACAACCTGGTACGGGTACCCAATTCACCCCCGTTTGTCGAGGGAGTAATCAATCTGAGAGGAACGGTGCTTCCAGTGATCGATCTGCGATTGCGGCTTGGTCTGAGCCAAGTGGAGCGCAGCGACAGGCAGCGAATCATCGTCTTCCTGATCTCCGATGTGCGGACCGGCTTCATTGTGGATCAGGTAGCCGAGGTGCTGAGAATTCCCAAATCGGCAATCGAACCGGCGCCGCATCTCTCCGCGGATCAGAGCCTCCTGCTGAGCCGTATGGCGAATCTGGAAAAACAGAAGCGGATGGTGCAACTTCTGGACCCGCCATACTTGATGGGCAAAGGCGAGTTGGCCGCGCTTGCATCGGTCAGCGGGTAGGGCAATTGATTAAGTTGCTGATCGTCGACGATTCTGCGCTCATGCGCCGCCAGTTAACGCTGCTGTTCCAAGCCCAAGGAGACTTCGACATTTGCCAAGCCCGAAATGGCGCCGAAGCGGTGCGGGAAAACAGCGAGTTTGAACCGGACGTGGTGACGCTCGACATCAATATGCCGGAGATGGACGGACTCACTGCGCTTTCTCTCATCATGGCGGAGAGACCTGTAGCGGTCGTGATGGTTTCGTCACTGACTGCACAAGGGGCGCTCGCTACCTTCGAGGCACTCAATCTGGGCGCGGTCGATTACGTGGCCAAGCCCGGTGGCACCATCTCTCTGTCGATTGACAAGGTCGCGCGAGAACTGGTGGAGAAGGTCCGCGGCGCGACAAAAGCAAGACTCCGAGGGAGGGAGTCAACCGGGACAACCGTAATCCGGCGCATGCAGCAAGAGCGCAAAAAAGCAGCAGAACTAGCTGAACGTGCTGCGGCTCCTCGACAGGTGGGGGCTGGGAATGAGATCGAGGGCCTCGTCGTCATCGGTGCATCAACGGGTGGGCCACGCGCGCTGGAGACTGTGCTCGCGGGTTTGCCAGCTAACTTTCCGTGGCCGATTGTGGTGGCGCAGCATATGCCCGCCGCGTTCACCAAATCCTTCGCAGACCGGCTCGATCAGTGTTGTGCGCTTCATGTGACGGAAGCGTCGAGCGCGCTGTCGCTGGAATCTGGCACGATCTATATCGGAAGAGGCGGTGCAGATACGCTCGTGGCCAATCGGGCAGGCAGACTGACGGTGCTTCCGGCTCCAGAGAGTCCGAGCTTTCTGTGGCATCCTTCTGTCGAACGGTTGGGCCGTTCGGTGCTTGATAACTACGATTCGAAGCGAGTCATCGCGGTGTTGCTCACCGGCATGGGACACGACGGGTCCGACGCATTCACAGAGATCAAGAAGCGGGGAGGCCGTACGATTGCTGAGTCGGAAGACTCTGCGGTGGTGTATGGAATGCCCGCTGAACTGGTGAACAAGGGCGGCGCAAGCATGGTTCTGCCCGCAGAGAAGATCGCCGCGCAGGTTTCCACGTTGGCCGGCAGGTGAAGAGAGACTATGGGCCTCGTCAAAGGAAAACCAAATCAATCGTCAAGCGCCGGCAAACCGAGGCGGCCCAGCTGCAAACAGCTTGCTGCGGGGCTCGAGAGCGCGGACGCGGCCGTTCGCCGGCACTCCGCGCGAGACATGGCTCGTTGTCCGAATGCAGTCGAAGCGCTCTCCAACCTGCTAAAGCAGGAGGAGGATGTTGCCGTACGCGAAGCGATCCTTGGCACGCTTGCGAAGCTGAAACAACCCTCAGCAGTAAAGGAACTGGTTGCATGCCTGCGTAGCGAAGACGCGGCCTTGCGCAATGAAGCGATTGAGACCCTCAAACATATATCGCTCGACTTATCCGTGACGATCAAATCCCTTCTTTCCGATCCAGACGCCGACGTGCGCATCTTTGTCGTCAATATCCTGGAGTCGCGATGCGAACCGGATGTGGAGAAATGGCTGATCGATGTGATCGAACGGGATCAAAACACGAACGTCTGTGCCGCCGCAGCTGATCTTCTCTGCGAAGTCGGCACGGAGGCGGCTTTGGATCCACTCCTGCGGCTGAAGGCGCGATTTGCCTCGGAGGCCTACATCCAGTTCGCTTCAGATCTGGCTCTAAAGAGAATTCGCGAAGCCTGAACCCCTCATGAGCACAAATTTCCACCAATCCGAAGGGGAAGCCGTCATCAGTGACGAGGACTTTCTGAAATTCAAGGAATTCTTTTATCGGAAGACGGGTATCAACTTCGAAACATCGAAGCGTTACTTTGTGGACAAACGCTTGGTGGAACGCATCGAAGCTACTGCCACAGGCACGTTTCGCAGTTACTTTACATTCTTGCGGTTCCAGGCATCGGGCGAAGAGTTGCAGCACCTCACGAATGTGATGACCGTGAACGAAACGTATTTTCTGCGGGAGGATTACCAATTTCAGTGCCTGGTCGATTCCATTCTTCCGGAGATTGTGCGACACAGAAAGAGCCAGGAACCGATTCGAATCTGGTGCATTCCTTCATCTACCGGCGAAGAACCTTATTCGATCGCCATGTATTTGCTGGAAAATTGGCCCGGAATCAATCAGTGGGACGTCGAGATCATTTCGTCCGACATCGACACTGGTGTCTTGCGCCGCGCGCGTGCCGGACTGTATTCAGAGCGGTCTGTGCAGAATGTACCGCCGCAATGGCTGAAGAAGTACTTCAGGCCTGTTGGGATTGAATACCAGCTGAAGGACGATGTCCGCCAAGCTGTGGAATTCACCAGAGTCAATCTCTCCGAGCCAGCAGACACGGCTCGCTATCGCAACTTCGATGTGATCTTCTGCCGCAACCTGCTGATCTATTTCGACGATGCATCGCGGAAGACCGCGGCAGACACATTCTATGAGGCGTTGAACACGGGCGGCTACATTTGCCTTGGACACGCGGAATCAATGAGTCGAATGTCGTCTCTCTTTAAAGTATGCAAGTTCCCCGCAGCTATCGTTTATCGGAAAGGCACGGAGTCTCAATGAAGCGAATTCTGATTGTTGACGATGCGGCCACCGTGCGCATGTATCACCGTTCTATCCTGGAAGCGGCTGGCTACGAGGTTGGCGAAGCATGGAATGGGATTGAGGCGCTCGAAAAGGCGCTCGAAGGCGTCTCGACCAGACCCTTCGATCTTTATCTCGTCGACGTCAATATGCCCAAGCTCGACGGATATGGATTCCTCCGTGAATTGCGACAGCAGGAAATTCCGCAACAGCCTGCCATCATGGTTTCGACCGAATCCGGCGTGCAGGATGAGATAGCAGCTTATCGAGCGGGTGCAAATGGCTATCTGACCAAGCCAATACAGGCGCCACAGTTGCTCACTCATGTTCGGCTGATGCTAGGGGAGGCCGCAAAATGAACCCCTTACTGGAGCAGTTTCTATCGGAAGCGCGTGAGTTCTCCGAAGGCATCGGCAACAAACTGCTGCAACTCGAGAATGAGCCGAACGACCAGGACGCAATCAACGAGTTGTTTCGCCTGGTGCATACCCTGAAGGGCAACAGCGGACTCTTCACCTTTCCCGAGATGACGCGCGTTCTTCATGCGGGTGAAGATCTATTGGGGATGGTCCGGAACGAACAGATCGAGTATTCGCGGGAACTGGCTGATTCTCTCCTCGATGCAATGGATTTCGTCATGGCGCTGTGTGACGATATCGAGAAGTCAGGGGTAATTTCAACTCGTCATTTGCAGAGTACGGAGCGCGTTACAGACGCGTTGCGAGCGCTCATGCCGGTGCTGCCTGACACCGCCGAGACTGATGCGGGCGCCAAGGCTGATCGCGCGAAGTTTGCAGCGAGCCCACAGGCCTTGCTTCCTCTTGCTGCGGTTCCGACAGACGCGCGCGTGGAAGCAATTCGCCACGTTCGGGCCGGAGATCCACTGCACTGGATCGCTTATACACCGGTGAAGGAATGCTTTTTCCAGGGAGACGATCCTCTTCACATGGCGCGTCAGGTTCCTGGCCTGCTATGGGGCACTGTGCGGCCTACTCAGCCCTTGCCGTCGCTCGCCGAGTTGGACACCTATAGTTGTGTACTGGAATTCCATCTGCTGACGACAGCTCCGCGCGAGGAACTCAACGAGCTTTTCCGTTATGTACCAGAGCAGGTGAAGATCGAGAAGGTCGATCTTCTGTGGCAAGCAGTTCCAGAGGACGGCCAAGCTTACGCTGTGCAGGCCGAACCAACCGAAGTTCCCTCCATCATCTCTCAAGAGGAAGCGGTTGCTGTTGAGGCGATTCTGTCTGCCCAGCAGCAGATTCTAGGCCTCGATGATCAATCGGCCTGGAAGGCTGGGCGGATGAGATCGGTAGCGTCGGTGCTGAGGAATCTATCGCAAGGTCTCGGCCAGGATGCGGACGCAAGCGATATCGAAGGCGCCCTCGCCTCATCGCTGGCCACGGGCGATGGCGCACCGCTTCTTCAGTGGATGGAAAAACACCGGGAGAACCTGTCTCACCGAACCTGGCGATCCGATACTGTAACGACGGGCAATGAGCCGCTATCACGGGAGACCGCGACGAATTCCATGGCTGCCGGAGGTATTGCCAAGCCAGTTGCAGAGGGAGACATCAAGTTCGGCCGGCGCGCCGAGGATACCATCAATGGTCCACGCAGTCTGAAGGTCGATCAAGCCAAGATCGACCTGCTGATGAACCTGATCGGCGAACTTGTGGTCGAAAAGAATGCCCTTCCCTATCTGGCTCAGCGGGCAGAGGTGCAATATGGCGTGCGCGAGCTCTCTCGGGAGATCAAGGGCAAGTATTCCGTAATAAACCGCATTGCAGACGAGATGCAATACGCCATTATGCAAGTGCGAATGATGGCGGTTTCTGTTGTTTTTCAACGCTTTCCGCGGCTGGTGAGAGATATCTCCCACAAACTGGGGAAAGAAGTGCAACTGGTGTTGGAAGGCGAACAGACAGAAGCCGATAAGAACATTATCGAGTCCTTGGCCGATCCCTTGATTCACATCGTGCGGAATAGCTTGGATCACGGCCTCGAAACGCCCGAGGTGCGTCGGGCTTCCGGCAAGCCGGAAACCGGTAAGTTGACCATCCGTGCTGCACAGGAAGCGGATCGGGTGGTGATCGAAATCATCGACGATGGCAAGGGAATCGATCCAAACGTAATCAAGCGCAAGGCTTACGAAAAAGGACTGATCGACGAAGCCGCCTCGGAGCGCATGGGCGATCAGGAAGCCGTCAACCTGATTTTTGCTGCAGGGCTGTCCACAGCAGAAACGATTTCAGACCTGTCGGGACGTGGTGTGGGAATGGATGTGGTGCGCAGTGCCGTCGAAAAGATGAACGGCGCTGTCGTCATAAACAGTGAGTTGGGAAAAGGAACAAAGATCCGGATTTCACTGCCGCTTTCGATGGCTGTGAGTCAAATCATGATCGTTGAGAGTGATAGGCAGCTCTTTGGCGTGCCTATGGACCACGTCGTCGAAACGGTTCGCGTGTCCAGGCATGCGGTCCGGTTTATCAAACAGAGCATGACGGCCATTTTGCGGGGCCGCGTGGTCCCTTTGAAAGCAATTAACGCGCTTCTGGGGATTCCTGCTCTCGCCAAGACAAACGCGGACGATGAGTTTGCCGTACTCTTGGTTCAGGTTGGCGGCGGAGTGATGGGATTGGTCGTAGACGGCTTTCGCGAGACGATCGGTGTGATTCAGAAGCCCTTGGCAGGTATACTCTCCAGCCTGTCGACCTACTCCGGTTCGGCACTCATGGGGGACGGTTCGGTACTCATGATTCTCAATATCAGGGAGCTCATCTGATGTCGATCGAATTCAATGAGGAAGAAGTGACGTTTCGCGGTGTGGCATCGGTCGAAGACGCCGAAGTCTTGCTCGATTGGCTGCAGAAGAACCCGGCGGCTACAGTGCAGCTGGGGCCGTGCAGCCACTTGCACACGGCGAACCTGCAAGTGTTGATGGCCGCTCACCCAACGATCGCGAGTTGGCCGGAGAATCCGGAACTGCGAGCTTGGCTGGAGATTGCGCTGAAATCTGAATTGTGAGGGCGTTTTGAATGGCAATGACAGTACTTATCGTCGATGACTCGGCCACAATGATCATGAGCTTGCAGACCATATTAGTCATGAGCGGCTTCAAGGTGGAAACTGCCACGAATGGGCAGCTGGCGCTAGACAAACTGAAAGCCGGCCTCAAGCCCGACCTCATCCTCACGGACATTAATATGCCGATCATGGGGGGCTTGGAGCTGGTTGGCAAGGTGCGTACGCTTCCCGGTTTTCGCTTCACCCCGATTTTGACGCTGACTACCGAGAGCGAGACCTCAAAGCGAAATGAGGGAAAACGTCTCGGAGCCACGGGATGGCTGGTGAAGCCGATTGCCGGCGATGACCTCATCAAAGTGATCAAACAGGTTCTCCCCGGAGCGTGAGTTATGGATCAGGACCACAGGGAAAACCCAAGCAACACGAGTGAATTCGAAGACCTTCGAAACATGAGCGACTCAGAGTTGGCGCACATGATGTCCGGGCGCGCGGCAACGAGAATAGAGCTCGCAGATTCGCGGTTGTACATCGATGTTGTGAACGGACAGATTGGCGATTCTCTCGCTGAGTCGGAGCGCGAGGTATTGTCGGCCATTGGGCAGATCAGTTACATGATTGACCAGTTCGCTAAGCATAGGGAGGATATCGCACTTTCGGTCAAGAGCGGCCGTGATGTTACGGACGGCACGCGGTTGCAGGTTGAAAAGAACAGAGAGTCCATCGCTGGGATCGAAGGGCAGTTGCAGGAACAGACCAACGAAATGCGGTCCAACCTGGCTCACATCCAGGACCTGGCCAACGAGATGTCGGCATTAACGCCCCTCGTCAAAGTGATCACTGCAATCGCCCACCAGACCAAGCTGCTCGCGCTGAATGCAACCATTGAGGCGGGGCGAGCAGGCGATGCCGGACGCGGATTTGCCGTGGTTGCCTCTGAGGTAAAGGACCTGGCTTCACTTACCGACCAGGCTGCCGCCGATATTTCCCGTAAGATCGCGTCGGTCTGCAAGAAAGTAGACACGGAGGTGGCAGATGCTCAGAACGCGCTTGAGAAGCACGAGTCAAATGAAGTGATGAGCCATCTGATCGAAGAGGTCGGTGAAATGCAGCAGCATTTCTCAAGGAACAGCGAAATGCTGCTCACGGTCATTGGTGGAGTTTATGCAAACTATGGCGATAGTGTTCTCCAGCTCTCAAAGGCATTGGGACACATCCAATTTCAGGACATAATGCGCCAGAGGATGGAGCATGTGCAGGAAGCTCTCACGGAAATGTGCGAGCATTTGCTGCAGCTCGGCAACAAGCAGGAAGGCTTCGGTTGGGATGGCGAACTCGATTCGAACTTCAAGGATATGCTTGCCTCGCACCTCAGCCGGTATCGGATGGCGAGCCAGACCGCCACACATCTTGCGGTAGCCGGCGAAGGGGATAAAGGCGACAATGGGCATCCTGCGATTGAATTGTTCTGAGTCTCAAGGCTTCGCATCCCTGAAGGCTTTCCGGCGGGCCGTCCACGTCAAGCTTCCTTGATGAAACTGAGATGCTCCAAAGACTGAGCGCCGGCAGCGGCAACTGTTTCGACACGCGGCTGAGGTCGATTGCCAGAAAGATGCAGCAGCCCGTGAGCGAAGTTTAATGGGGCCGGCTCGGCAAACTGGCACCTCAGGCGATAGAGGAATTCAAGCTGCTCAATAGCACACCTGAGCACGCATGATGGGCATAGACCAGTCAAGGAGCACTATGAAAACGCTTATCGTTGATGACGACGTTACGAGCCAACGTCTTCTGCAGACTTATCTTTCCCGCTATGGCGAATGTCATATCGCGGTGAACGGGACGCAGGCTGCGGAGGCATTTCGGATGGCTGCCGACAACGAATTCGACCTCATCTGCATGGACATCAGGATGCCGGAGATGGATGGCAAGGAGGCAGTCAAGAAGATACGTGCAATGGAGGAGGCCCGCGGTGTTAACCCGACCCATGGCGTGAAGATCATCATGACGACAAGTCTGACTGACATGAAGGAGATAATTGAGTCGTTCCGAGAGCTTTGTGACGCATATCTATTCAAGCCTGTCGACACCACCGAACTACTCAGCAAGCTCAAATCATTTCGGCTTGTGAAATGACAGTATTCAGCAGGGTCAGCCGCCGAAGAACTGCTGGAAATCATCATGCGACGCTACGAGCGAGCCAGTTCGTTAATCACCTCGAATAGACCCGTTGAAGACTGGGGAAAGCTGTTAGGCGACAGCGCCGCCGTCTCTGCCATGCTGGATCGGCTACTGCACCATGGGCACGTGCTCAAGTGCGGCCCGCGCAGTTGGCGGACCAAAATCGGCAGTACGGGAGAAAGCCAATGACAAAAGCAAAGACAAAAGCAATATGGATGCCGGGCAAAAAGCGCCCGGCGGTGTCGCGACTCGGGATCCAGAAGCCTCTCCCGACGAAGCCTCACTATAGGAATCATGCTGGAAACACGAAACCCTCCGACAGCCAGCCCATCGGGCAAATCGCAGAGGGTCTCGATTACCGATTCCTTCGGAGCCCGCCCCGCGTCATCGGCCCTGGGTCACTCCGCAAGGCGCGACCCCGGCGGAGCGACTTCAACCATAACACGCGCCCAGAAGCCTTAAATATCAGGCGCAACTCCAACGACTCAATCTGCGACTTGCGTATGCTCCGCTGAGCGCCTCAGGGAGGAGCACTGTAACTCGCAAAGCCGGAGGATAGCCTATGGTCCGCGCAACCGGTTGGCAATCTCCCACATTTTATCCGTTACTTCCTTGTGACGTTTGGTTAGCAAAGTACCACCATTGTAACGCCCGCACCGTTCGTTTCACGCTACCAACTGCACAGCTGGGTACGTGGTTGTGCTCTTTTAAATTCTGTCACTTAGGCACCGCGATCTTCGGTGGCCTTATGAATGAGGCAGAGGAACCAGTCGGCACGCCTGTGATCGACGTGAGGCTGGATCCTTCATCGCAAGACGTGGCCCCACGTGCATTCGTAGGCACCTTATTGCCAGAATTTGTCTCAGGCTCCTGCGCAAGACAGGTTGACAGGGAGGCAATGAAATGAGGACGAACAAGGTCGAGGCGCCCGGAGCTTTCATGGCGTTCTATCAGATGAGAAACCCAACGCTGCGAATTGTTCGCGAGACAACCTGCCGTTTTTGGTTTAATCAGATTCACATTGTCAGGTTCGGGATTTGACTGCGGATATGGCGTTGTCAAACAAGACCGTCGCTGCGTTCGTTCCCTCCCGCGCCGTGAAAACAAGGTCGAGGATCGGAACCGCCCTCGGGCTGAAGAGTATGGACGTATCGACGCTCATCCGCGCTGCAAGCGTCAGCCTCTCCTGGACCTCCGTCAAGAAGTTCCTGGGAGCCACCGGACTCAATAAGCAGCAATTGGCGATCTATCTGGGTATTCCGGAACGAACTTTCGCGCGCAGACGCGAGGCCGGTGCTTTCGATCAGCACGAGTCCAAGCCATTGCTTCGTCTGGCAGAGATCTGGGAGGCGGCGCTCGATCTGTTTGACGGAGACTAAGCGCGGGCGCGCTCGTGGCTTCTGGCGCCGGCTTTTGGTCTGGGCAATGTGACCACGATCGACTACGCGCGCACCGAGTTCGGCGGTCGTGAAGTGCGCGCCCTGATCGGACGTATCGGGGACGGGGTGCTCTCTTGATAGATGCATACCGGATATGCAAGGAGCCTAGCCCGGCAAAGGCACTCTCCGGACAAGGCTCGATCGATTGGGGCGGCAGGTGGAACAGCAAAGGCGTCGCGGTTGGCGGTTTAGTCCTATGCTCAGTATGTGGAGTACGGGATTATGCGCAGTGCCAGCGTCAACAGACTGTGGATACAGAGTACGACCACCAGTTCACTATGCATAATCCTGGCCATCAAGCTCTCCGCAGCCAGACAACTTCCTGGCGGGCGGTCACCATACCGAAACGTTAAAGGATGCATTCCAGACGTTCGACTCGCGCTTTGTGGCGAGGCGAGAAACACTTCAGGCTGCATGGGCGTCTCCCACTACTCACTGATCGCGATTCTCCGAAGAAAAAGGTAAAGTTGCTCCACTAATTGCGCTCTCGGTTGCATTCGCGCGAACTCACAAACGAAGTCATGCGACTAAGAACTTATCCGTGAATAGAGATAGTCTGTCTCCAACAGATCATGGCACAGGCGAGTGAGAGAAGTGCGACATAGCTGGCCTCTGTCTTTTCGAAGCTGACCAGCAGTTTTCGGAACCGGTTGATCC
>Ga0224528_1001165_pt1 | contig 18149 bp, 16 predicted proteins | sample CBST25metaG_2_FD_179888 | JGI IMG/M metagenome (GOLD analysis project Ga0224528, IMG submission 179888) | Peat soil microbial communities from Stordalen Mire, Sweden - C.B.S.T25 | ecosystem: Environmental > Terrestrial > Soil > Wetlands > Peat | place: Sweden: Norrbotten County, Stordalen Mire...
CTTCCGGCACGATGACATGATCCATCATCCCGGCGCCCAGCCCTACGGCTACGTGCCGACCTTGGTTACAAGAGGGGTGGATCAGTTTTGCTTAGCAGGCATGGTCTGGTTCTGGAAAGCGCTGAAGTTGTTACTGTCATTTAGTTTGCCTCCTTACGGACGGGTGGCCAGCATCAAAAATGAATTCCATCAATGAGCAGAGAGCGTGCAGATGCGCGATGTTTCGCGGGGCGCTCCAGACACAGTACTAAGACTTTTTAGGAGTAATCAGCGTTCGAGTGGCGCATCTGTAGCAAACAGAACACTCGCTCCTTCACGGGAGCTCAAAAAGGACCCCAATCACCTCAAGGGCGTGAGTTATTTTCGGCAGGCTCAGCGAGTCATCAAAAGTGAGCAACTCGGACGCGGTTGTCCCGTCCGGGTTTAGGCTTTCTAGAATAGCGATTTGGCCTGAACACTGAAGTCGCTTAAAGTAACGCGTCCCGTCCTCGTCGACCGCTACGATTGGGCGGCCGTCAAGGGCCTTTATTTCGGGTGCGGTCTTCATTATATTTCTGGTGATCAAAAACTGGCCATTCAAGGCGATTGGCTCGGCGCTACGTCCTCTTACCTCCAGAAGTCGCGCACCGTCGAGAAGCTTGCTCAGTGCGGCCCCGTCGCCAATGGGTGCAACTTCTCGACCTTCTTCGAACAGCGGCATTGGCAAAATGTGTCGCGTGAAAACCGTCCCGACAATCTTTTTCATTTCGACGGTTTCTTTGGACACAATTACAGGTTCCGGTGTGACAGTCGGATCGACTGACTGGCCGGTAAGTACGGCAATCCCCGGATGGGCATCTATTAGGTTGTACCGCCGGGCGAACAAGTGCTGCCCAAAGCACGCGACGACGAGGTTGCGCGGGTTTACCTTAGCGTAGTTGCTCACAATAAGCAGATCTCCGATCTCCGCGACTGGATCCAGTGTGGCCGACGCTAGCTGGTAAACCTCGTGATTCGGCAGCGTTAAAGGGGTAGAATCTTGCCATTCCTCAACCGTTACTACTCCGTCGCCAGCGATGCCATCGCTCTTGGCGGCGGCGGCCACGCCGGTTTGCAGGAAGTTGAGCGCTTTTACCTCATCCTTTCTGCCTGACGGGAAAGTGATCACATTCTTCGCCCATGGGAAGCTCCGTGGCTCGCCGTTGTAGGACTCGAACTTATCGTACAACTCAAATGTTTCGTGTATCTGGCTGCGGAGTTTCGTCTCCCACAAAACCTTTGCGTCTTGTGCCTCTGCTATCCCGATAGACTCGTCGTCCGAGTGGTGAACGTTATTGATATGCTTCATCGACTTACCGCCGCCGCCTTCCAGTGTGTTCAGTAGGCGCGTGAAGGACGGGCGGTCGAACGGCGCCACATGAGTATCGTGGAATTCTCTCAGCTTTTTCTTCAGTGCATCGAGGGAAAGAAGCTGGACGCCTGGGCCTTCGCCCCGGAGCATGAATTTCAGTAGGTCTTCGCAATATATTCGGATGTCTCCGATGTAATCGCGGGCTAGTGAGTCGTCATTCGCATCAACGGCTTTCCTCCATGCGCGTTCCAGACAGCTGCCGTTGACAATCGTTGCAACGCCGCAGGTCTTGTTCACGCCGCCGATAAGCGCCTGTTCCCCCACGAGCTTCTCGTGGTCGACGATGCATTGGAAGAACTGCCTTTCGTGCGTGGTGAGGATAAGCTGTGCTCCGCCAGCCGAAGCCGAATCCAGATTTGCAATGCGGACGATTTCTTGTGCCCATTTGCGCTTGTTTCGTGGGTCAAATGTTGTTTGTGGATCGTCCAGAACCATCAGCGGGAACGGATTTGAACCAATAGCTTCAATGGTCTCTTCGCGTAAGGCCAAGACGAATGCCCACAGAATCGCCCTGAGCCATGAAGAGTTGGCCACTTGTGCCGCATCGATCTGCACCTCCGGATCAAATCCACCGGTCACGTTCACGCTCTTCTTTCCCAACGATGTTTCTGAATAGGCCAGTCGCTCGTTTAAGTGAATGCGCGATAGTATTTCTCGTACGCGTGACGAGACGGTCGCGATGGATCGGGCTGTCTCAGCGCCGACCAACGATTTCAGATCTTTTAGTGGCGTGAGGGCCGTCGATATTGCTTCCCTGAGCTCCTGTTCCTTTTGGATGAGGGCCCACTTTGCTGCCGAATCTGAGGCTGCCGCGAGGAAGCCAGACAGCTCGTCGAGCGGCTCAGCCTTGGCCAAAGCCTGATCGATCACATCGAGTTCTCCTTCGAAGGTATTAGGGGCGGAAGAGCCGTCGGCTTGCTTCTGGCCCACTATGGCGCTCCAAGCCTCGCGAAATTCTCTGCGGTTTGCGCCCCACCACTCGCAGAGTGAAACAAGGCGCATGAACTCGTGGATGGTCCGGCGCAAGTTAACGGCGGCAGCGGGCTCGTCCCCCATTTGATCTAGATGGGGAAAGGAGAATGGCGGCAATTGGTCGCGTTGCCCTAGGACAACTATCTTCATGCGCCCCGCGAGTCCTACAAGAACATCGCTAAACGGGGGTACCTCCAAGAGTTTGCAGGTTAGCGTGTCAGAGTAGTCCTGCCTAGGATCCATTGCGGACAAGTATTCTCGATGCTTGGCGAGCCCTGCGGGGAGCTGCTGTAACAATTCGTGCTCCAATTCTCGGCAGACATCTTCGACCCTTCTCTCAGCCTCTAGTGCTGACTCTTGTAACTCCGCGAGCTCCGCTGCCAGGGCTTTTTGTTCCTCCGACAACAGCGCTGATAAGCACAGTGGACACTTCGCTTGTTGGTTGTGTTCATGCGGAGGAACAAAGGACTGCGCTGCTAACGCCTTGAGCCGGAATTTCCTGTCCGATGCCTGTCGCTTGTGCCACGAGAGAGCGCCTTCCAGCTTTAGGGAAGAGGCCTCGATCAGGGCAGGGAGCTTTTTGAGCGGTGGATGGTCGGACGCTTCCTTAAGAGCGGTCCAGGCTTCAAAAAGCACGAGACTCTTCGTTGCTTGCGATATGATTGCCCGGGCCTCACTCACCGCATTGCGGACCCGAAGTCTGCCTTGGGATGTGCCGGTGTCTATCTCTGGGGCGATTTCCGATTTTAGGGTCGCGAGGTGTGTTCCTGCCTCGGCCGATGCACTGGTCGCAGACTGCTTGAGCACTTGCGCGACATCCTTGTCTTCAAGATCACGCTTTTCCGGGATAGCGAAGCCCCATTCCTTTGCCTTCACTTGGGCCTTCGCCATGTTCTCTTCAAACCTTGTTTTTAGTCCGTCGATTCCATTGTCTTTGCCGTATTTGAGGAACCTGCTTGCCCTGTTCGTAAATCGGCTACAGCCGTCCGCGATATCGGAGAGCTGGTCCAGCCCGGTGAGCATTTTCACAGCCTCGTAGAGCGATTGGCTTTTTTCGCCAAACCCAACCCTCGCAATTCTCGCTGGCATCACGACGCCAATCTCGATAAGTTCTCGCGCCTCGAGCAGCCTAGGGTCTATTTTTTCCTCTGTAACCGGTTCTCCTGTCACGGGACAAGTCATTTTGCGATAGGCCGTGGCAAGCTCGCCTGTCTCATTGCTGAACGTCAGGCGCACCCAGGCCTCGGCGTCATTCTTGAGGGCTTGGGAGTTCTCGGGGTAGGAGACAAACGACGGCCAGCCGCCGATGTTCGCCCCTTCGCTATTCGTAACCGGCAGTCGCACGCCTTCCTCGTCGATTGGCCCGTCCTGCTCACGAATGCGCTTGCCTGTCAGTGCCCACATTATGGAACTAGCCAGGGATGTCTTCCCGGAGCCGTTTTGGCCCTCGATGCACCAGTTTTTCTCGTCGATCCAAAGGTCGAATATTCCAGCGCCGAAAAGCGTGAGACCACCAAATCCAGATGCCTCGACGCGCCTTAGTCGCCAGACCCCGGACCCGCTAATTGGCTGTTTTTCGGTTGCTACTGCAGCGGGGTCTGAATCCTGGTCGCTCCACGAAGCTATTAGGCCCGGGAAGAGTTCCTCGTTGCCGTCCACGACTCTTGACGGGTTCTGCTTGAGTAGATAGGCAAGCAATCGCCGTTGGCCTGGCTCGCTGAGTCGAATGGTTCCGCGCTTATGGCCGCCGAACGTTCCCCAACTCAAGGTCTTTCCGTTCAAGAGAGATTCCCGTACTTCGGCAAAAGAAGGCATATGCACTCCATGTAAACGGGGAATATGAGCAATTATGAACCCAAAAGTGCCTTCTGGCTTCGCCGCGGGCCGGACGAGCGCCGATTTACCCTCGACAAAACGCCAAATCTGCCCAGCAAGGACCGCGGTTCTGCTGGGACTAATACTGTAAAACGCCGCCGTGCTGGAGGTCCCTTCGGACACCAGCCCAACCGCAGATCTCACGATTCCAGTCGAAATAGCGACTTTCGAGAACCTATTTCTACCCGGGTGATGTCTTTGCGGTTTCCAGAGATTAACGACGAGGAATCGAGATTCAAGCGCTGACGCATCGCACTATCATAAGTTCAGCTCCGGGATATTCGACGAGCACACGACAGGGATGGACGATGAGGCTTTTTAGGTCGACACTGCCAAACGGGCAAAAAGTATGCATTTCACGTGATCAGGTCAACTCAGACGGCGATGCCGACGAGATCGCTGCTGATGGAGCCCGTTTGACGTCTCTGCTCAACTCCAAGGCCAGTGAAGTCGCCCTGCTCCAGTTCATCGAGGATGTGTGCCCAGTGATCTTTCCCGAGTCCGCTCCAAACCCCCAAGTCATAAGATCCCACGGCAGGTCTGAACGAGGCCTTGACTTAGCATTTGTACTGCAAGATCAGGCGGGAATTGGCGCAATTGAAATCAAGCATCCGTTATCGCAGGCCACACAAGCCGCGACCTCGGCGACTCAGCAGGTTCGGAGTTTCCTAGCGGGTCATTTATCTCCAACCCCTGTCAAGGTTGTATATATCATCGCAGGCAGAGGCTCCATCGCACCGAGAGCCATGGAAACGGCAAAGGACCTTCAAGACGACACTGGAGTTCCAATTCACCTGTGGTCGTGGGATACGGTGGCTGGCAGGTTGAAAGTTCCAAGCACCGGGCCAAGAAATGACGAAATCACAGTCGTACTAGTGGAAGTGATTGACTTCTCAAGGCGTTTGCTTCGCAGGCTCGTGGAAAATCGCCAATTTCTCGATGGTATTGATGATAGGAAATTCGAGGAGCTCGTTGCGACGCTACTGTCTGATTTGGGACTTCAAGATGTGGAACTAACGCCTCCACGTAAAGATGGAGGTAAGGACATCGTCGCGACACACGTAAGTGCGGAGGGTAATCGATCTCGCTTTCTTATTGAATGCAAACATTGGGTCTCCGGCGCCAAGGTAACCATGCGGTGGGCAATTCGACTCTTATCCGTAAAGAAAAAGGAAGGCGCGGACGCCGCAATACTTCTGTCGTCCAGCGGATTTGGGCCAAGACTCCTTGACCAAGAACTGTCTCTTACAAAAGACAAGCTGTTCTTGAGAGGGGCGGAGCACGTAACGAAGTGGATTCAGCTTTGGGAGCGCCAATATGGCTCGATTGTCATTCAGCCTATCCCTCCGCAGGTGCTGTTCGAAACAACATAACTGGGGGTGTGGCTTCAAGAGAAAGGTACGAAGGGTGCGCTGACTGGATCGATAGATGGGGCCGCAGCGCCAGTCGTCGAAACCAGTTCACCCATCTTCGGTGGTCAACTATGGGGCTGCGCCGGAACAGATTCCGGCGCAGCAGTGTCCGGAGGCCTTCTTCTCGGACACCAGCCCAGCCGCAGAGCTCACGATTCCAGTCAAAATACCTACATAACATTACAAATTCTGGGGTAGCATGTTCATTCAACTCCCCGGTGCAACGATACTGGAGAAGGTTGCATCATGCCGCAAGATGTCGCACAGGATTCTGTCCACGGCCTGCACTGATAGGCTTCGCGTCAGCCTAGCCGGAGTACCTGCCGTGAGGCTTGAAGTTCAATACGCTGCTGATATACTTGCCGCGCGATTGGCCGTCCGCAGTGAACTCGGCCCAAACGTCGGGTGGGCAGGCGGAATATGCCCATTCCACTCCATTAGGAAAGCGAACCAAGATCCGCTCGTTTTCGGCGTCGTAAGCCTCAGCCACAATCCGCGTTGATCCGCTGACTTCAATCCACTCAATCATCTTCTGCCTCGTATGTGCCGCGCCAAGCTGCCAGCGCGTCGCCAACTTCGGGAGCCTTCGGTTCCTCTCTCCACGGTTTCAATGAAGGATCGTCGGCCAGCGGCTCTGGCGCCGGTCGGTCGAGGAGTGCCCTGGCTGGGATCACAACGGCCTCTCCGCTAACAATCGCCTCGCCGGTTCGCAGAGACGGCAACACCGCGGCCAAACCTGAGACAGTATCGGGCAGGGCAGATCGAATCGCTCCTTGGTCCGCGCTGTTCGATAATCTCAAAGCGATGATGGTGCCGCATTGGGCAAGAGCTGTATCAGGAAGCTCCGTGGGACGTTGGGTGACAAGTAGCAGCCCGATGCCGTACTTTCGTCCTTCGCGCGCTATCCGATTCGCCGATTCCCTAGTCAGAGGATTCGCGCTTTCACCCAGGTAGCGGTGGGCCTCTTCCAGCACGACCAAGACAGGGCTCGGCCGACCGATGCCTGGGCCATCGCGTTTGCACCGCAACACGACTTCGAACAAGAGATTGAGCACGACTCCGATCGCGAGATCGGCCGCTATTGCGGGCACTCCACTGAAGTCAAGAACCGAAATAGGCTTCTCGTGACCAAGCCACTCCTGCATGACTCCGACTAGCGGGTCATCCCCTTTAGACGTACCCGCGGGCTCCTGAAAGAACAGAAGCCTCGGGTCCAATAGTCCAAGCCGCAGAAGATCCGGCGTTGTTCCGTACGAACCGTGGAACGGGCCTTTGTGAGGTGGTGTGCCGCCGGGACCGTATGGCTCGAACTCGGTCGGTCTCAGTTCGGCTGCGTTCCCCTCCTTTACTACACGTCGCGTGCTCGGATCAGCCTTGCTTTGCAGCGTCTCACGATTCTCGGAGTCTAACGCGTGCCAAATTGGTCGGATGTCAAACGGGACCGGTGTATCGGCTGTGACCGCAGACGGGTCAAGTTTCAGCCATTCGGCTTCCTTTACAAACTCTCGACGCGCCTTCGTCACCAGCTCTGCAAATCTATTAGAGAAGGTCGCCCCACCCGTCGAGCCTGCGAAGATTCGAGAGATGTCGGCGGCGGGCAGGGCCCAGTAAGGCACGCGAAGTCTGTTCTCACCCTCTCCGAGAACACTGTGCACCGATGCGCTGCTCTGGAGTGCCTGTGCGTATTCACCATGTGGGTCAACGACGACGATGTTCGCTGCTTTCCATCCGCCCCGTACAAACCCTTGCAGCAAGGAAGCGACGGCACTCGTCTTTCCTGATCCGGTAGAGCCGACGATCGCACCGTGGCGAACCACGAGCCGAGCTGCCTCCAGGCAGACCGGAACCTCCTCAGCAGCAGCGAGGCGCCCCAAGCGTAAATGGGTTTCACTAGGTTGAGGAAAGACAGATCGAAGCTGTTCGGCAGTTGCAAAGTGAACGGGATCATCCAGGCCGGGATACGTGCCGACACCACGATGGAATTGGCCAGTGGCGCAATCAATCTCGCCGAGTAGCTGAACTTGTAGCCAGCGTTCGCCGTGTTGGATCGAATCGGACGGTGCCAGCTTCCCCGATAGTTCAGCAATTCCGACAAGGCTCACCGTGGCGATCAGGTCGACCATACCCTGCGGGATGCGCACGAGCGAACCGATCTGGCCAACCGGCTGCAGCTTGCCTCGATAGATCGGCGCGATGCCTGCCAGATCTGCATCGAGCGCCACCGTCACAGCAGCGCCGATGACATGACGGACTCGTCCAATGCACGTTGGGTCACGCTCAGGCATTTGGTTTCGGCTCTTCCTTCGGTTCCAGTGACGTAGCCGGCTCAGGAGTCTTAGTCAACAGAGCCAGAAGTTCACTCAGCTTGTTGTTGTCCGGAGAGTCTTGGCGAACGCTCTTGGCCAGGTACTCTGCGAGACATTTGAAGTCTCTCAGAGCAAACTGCTCGTCAATCCACAGGCCATGCGGTAGGTTCGGATTCAGGCTCCAGCAGGCGCGCTGTCCCGACAGAATGGCCTCTTTCCCCGTGACCACTTGAATGTTCGGGGTCAGCGCAGCTTTCTTGGCAAGAACCTCCGGTATGGTGGAGTAGCAGAAAACCACGAATTCGGAGCGCTCGCACCGCAGCGCCGCGTCAAAAATCATCTCGTTCAGATGATCATCACCAAATGAATATCCGGTGATGATCGTCAAGGTCTCATTCTCATGCAGCGACCGTCGGAAGCGGTCTTGGAGCATCACAAACGGGACACGCCGCGATTCTTCGTACTTTGCGTCAGAAGGATAGATCGCGGCAACGTGATCATCACTCGCCGCGGGGGTCCCGAGCCGAATCACGTGCTGCTCCGTCTCCCAGGTCCAATTTACTGAGCCATGTAATTTCCATAACCGCACGAAGTAGGCGGGTACAACCTCACGATCACGCCCCGGCACGGCCTCAACAAGTTCGGTTTGGAATCGTGCTTTCAGTACGCCAATGAAACCATCGAAATAAGGCACTCCCAGCGTCTCAAGCGCCGACTCCAAGATCAGGTCGTAATTGATCGTAAAGAGTTCGATTGGTAGATGGTACTTGCTCCGAGCGATCCAAGCGGCAAACATAACGGCCGGGGACAGGTTGGCGTTTGCTATATCCAGCTCACCGACGATCGCTTTGCAAATGGACTTGTCCAGGTTAACGGCTTCAGTCGCAGTCAATCCGTCAATCGTCTGTTTGTCGCTGAGCAGTGCGGCGATCCGCCGAAGCCTGCTCAAAGCCTGCTCAAGGTTCCTTCCCGAGAGCTGGGCGGCCAGCGCCTTCTGATCTGCCTTATTCAGCTTGTCCAACACTCGCTTCTGCAATTCTGGGACATCGGGAAGCCCGCATGCGCGTGAGGCACCTGCTCCGAGGAAGGCGCAAACGTGACGTGAACGCGTCGCCAACTTCGCGCCGAGGGAAGTAATAAAGTTCAAAGGATCGTGTTCCGGCATGAGCTCATCCCAAGACACACCTAATGCGATGGAGAAACCGACCAGCGACCGTCACACATCGTGAGTTACGCCGGTACCAACTGAGTCAAGACTTAGGTAGTGTTATCCAGTTGGCATGGATTTTACGCCGCGTGAAGGCAATTGTCTCCCGAAAGATTGATAAGAAACGAGAAACGCCGATGGAGCCGGGGATTTGGCCTGGCAGAAAAATAGTTAGAAGAAAGGCTTTGTGGACCGGACTTCTGCTATGGCTGGTTTCGCTCTTTTGACCTGTCCGCAACCTCTGCCTGTGGAGGGCAGAGGTCTGTAACCAAAAAGCAGAGGTCGGCGAGGGTGCTGACGAGGGTGCTGAGAGTTTGCCTACCGATTTTTATAAGAACTTAGGGTGCTTTTGTTAGCCATCAGTGCCCATAGTTTCAATGGGTTACGATCAAAAGCACTTCTGTCACGACAGGGGTCGCGGGTTCGAGCCGGTCATCCAGCTTCAATTTGACGGTGCGGAGAGGGTAATGCGGCCGTGGGGGTAATCCAGCGTGACTACATAATCCTTTAGGAATGCATTTCCAATTCGCAAGTCCCAGGGCTCATTGTCCATACCCATTCCCTTGCCGGCAAATACCACAGTGGGGTTGTTCACTGAAATCGTGCCTACCGTTACGTTGCTCACCTTACCTTCGAGATTTTTCAGATTACCGTTGAACCCCACCGAGTTGCTCGCATGCGCACGGGCAACGTCCTCGCTCAAGCCCACCTTATCCACTGCGGCAGGAGGAAACTGGAAATTTGAATTTGACCCGGTATCTATATTCGTGATCACCGGTTTGCCATTCACGGTCACACCTGACGCCAGGATGTCATCTTTGTATCGAAACGAAAGTGTCGTGTGCCTCGGAGAATGGGAACGTGTGGCGCCAGCACAAGAAAGCGCGCTCCTACAGAAGCGAACCCTGCGATTCGGATAGTCGATCTGCACAATGCGTTTTTTGAGCAGACTGTAACCCAGGACGCCGCTGATCGGGCGTCCCAATGTAGAGCTGAGCTTTGACAAATCCATCGCATATGCGTCTACGTTGGTTGCAGTTAAGCCGCCAAGCTGTACCAGCGGCAATGAAGTCTCGTACGCGAGGTTTTGGCCCGTCCCTCCACCCGATCCTTGCTGCCCACTGGTCGCAAGCTTCAGGCCAATGCCCTTTGCTGTTTCGAGTTCCACGACAGAAGGATCAGCTCCTGTATCGAGCAGCATCCAAAACGGACCGTGTCCATTCACCGTCGCCTGAACAACAATTGATTCATGAATAAACTCAAACGGGACCTCAGTCACCGGTTGCTTGACGGTTGGAGCTTGCGCAAGCACGTGAAGGCAGCACGTGATGGCGAAGACAAATAGCGCTGAGTTCGATGCAGACGATCGCTTCATATTATCGAGATTGTAGCAGCGGTTACATTGAGTGCTTTATTGCTTTGGCAGCGAATACGATCGCTGGCCGGCCTGCCATATTTATCTTTCCTAAGAGCATGATCTCTGACGGTGTTCGCACAATGAGCGATATGCTCTGCTGATCGGTTCAGGTTGGAACGGTCCGCGCGAGCGGAGAACAGTTGCCTGTGGAGGAACTCGGTTTGCAGACCGCGCCGCTGGTCCTTTCGAGGAATCGAGGACGCGTACTACTCGGGCTGGATTGACTTCTGAGTACCAGACCCCGTGGATGTTTCATTGCAATGAGCGCCGTGACAGAGTCCGAAGATGGATGCGGGCGTGGTATATGCTGAGAAGGTATTTGCGTTCAGCGAATTGAGGAGATGAAAGAACCATGGTAAAGAAACAGATTGGCCACAAGGCGAAGAGTAACTTGGTTAAAGAACTTGATGCGGCGATTACTCTACTGACTCGTGTTCGTGCTCTCGCAGTTGCCGGAGAGACAGAGGAAACGACAAGTCCCAAGGCAACCAAAACGGTTGCGTCCAAGAAGACTGCGAAGCGAGTATTGAGCACGAGCGCTCGGGAAGCAATCGCAGCAGCACAGAAGAAGCGTTGGGCAAAGGTCAGGCGTCAGAAGAAACAGGCTGAGCGCGCAGCACTGGCAAAGTAGTCTTTGGAACTACTGGTATCGAGATGCTTACACTCGCAGTAGTTCCAGAGCTGAAAAACTGTAATGATCTGCACACGCGGCCCGCATCCTTCAGCCCCCTGCAAAACCATCAAATGCGTCCTGCACGATTGCTTCCAGCGCGTCGACCTCTTTATCCTTCAGCGCGGCAAATTCATTCTCGCGTCGTTTCTTGCCGAGTTTTCCATTGTTCTTGCGAATGAATATCAGAAGATTCTCCGCCAGCCTGTCCGGCATCTCTACGGTATTCATGATGCGCTGCATCGCTTCATCATGCCTGCGAAGATATTCGATCTCCAGCGGCAGGTCGTGAACGATTGTTTGCTCCACGCAGCCATACAAGAACTCCGCGTTGTCTGTGCAATCGAAGTAGCGGTAGAGGTCAGCGGTTTCGTTCTCAACCTCGACATTCCTCTCCGGCGTAGGGTGCCATTCAATGCAATTCATCAACGGTCCAGAGTGTTTCTGTAATGTGTCTCGATACGCTTCGATCCGAGCAAGCATCACCGAAGAAACCGGGAAGACCATCCCTGCTGGAGTAAATTTTCGTTCGGCAAGAACATGATGAAGCAGGCAGCGGTGCAACCTGCCGTTTCCATCTTGGAAGGGATGAATATAAACGAAACCGAAAGCGGTGGCCGCCGCCTGAAGGATTGGGTCGATCGCGTCCTCCTTCATCCGGTCGTTTGTTGCAATCATTCCCGCCATTAGGTCGTTGAGATCCTGCGGGCGTGCCCCGATGAATTCAGGCAGCGGGTCTCCTTGGTCATCGCGCTCGCCCAGGAAAACACCATCCGGCCGGAGTCCAGCGCGGACGAAGCGCCGATCCTCAATGAGTACGCCATGCAGGCGAAGAAGTTCATCTAGTGTCAGTGGAGATTTCCCCGCCTGAAGCACGGCACGGGCCCACCGCTCCAGCCTCCCGCGTGGAGGACGCTCTCCTTCGATAGCAAAACTAGCCCGGCTGTCGGCCAGAAGCAAGAAACTAGCTGCGCGTGCCACAACATGCGCACCCGTGCGTCCGATAATCTCATTTGCTTTTTCGCGAAGCTGGCGTGCAACGATCTCTTCCAATGGCTTGGTTCGCCGGATGATAGGGCAGAAGCGCGATGTTCCAAGTAGGTTATCCCGTACCTTATGACGCTTTGATAATCGCGGCGCACCGGTAAAGTAGGTTTTCCCGTCCAAGAGATCGATTGCTGCAACAGACGGCAATTCCGGGATGTCCAGAGTGCGGCCGGTCAAAAATTCGTACCAGAACCATGCGCGGCGACTCGGCACCCCTGTTGGCGCACTGGCTACAAATTGTTCAACGGCATTCCGAGGTACAGCTTCAAACAGCCGCTTCAGAATGAGTGGGTCCACGTTTTCGTGGCGAAATGCGAATTGCAAGTGGCTGGCAAAGTCGTCTCCTGGCCAGTATCTCTTGTCGAAAACAATCCACTCTCCGTCTGCTCTTCGGCTGCCGCTGATGTGCTGCTCCGAAACAGCGCATGGTCGCCGAACCGGTGCTTGTATCTCTAAAGAATGAACGAGAGCCGACCAGCCAGAGAGCCGGGCATCAACCGGTACCGTCTTTTCCTGAAATGTTCGTACTGGGATCAAATTAAGCTGCACGGTCGAATACCTCTCATACTTGATCGAAAAGTGACGCAAAATACCTTACTTCGTCGAAATGTGATCTTATAGTCTCTTGCGTCGAAATTCAAGCTTCATCGTCGAAAAACACAGCAAACTGTTTGTTGATGTCGAAATATACATATTCTTACTCCCGAGGCATCCGTTGGAATGCAGCCAAGAACAAGCCGCTCTTTCGCATTTGGAGGCGAGATCTTCTTTCCTATGTCGGGTTGCAATCCTTGTTGCTGTGAGGTTTCTGCTTTTGCCAGTTCTTCCATGCCTCGCGGCGGCAGATGCGGCAGCGTTTGAAGGGCCGGCCATTGCGGTTTTCGATGACGACATTGTCGGGGGTGAGCAGATGGCCCTGCTTACAGGCAGTGAGTTCTGTCTCGACCACCGGTCCTTGCAGGCGGTGATGGGCTGGGTTGCAGCAGGCTTTGCCCACACAGATCGCGAGCTTGCGAGAACGGACATGATGCCCCTCGGGAATCGGCCCTACGAAGCTCTCCCAGAACAGTCGCTGGGCCGACCGCTGACCGCTCTTGGTGCGTAGTACGCCGTAACCTTCCTTGCTGCGGGCACCCTCCCAGATCCAGCAGCCCGAACGGGCTACCGCGACGCGTTCCATCAGACTAGCTTGGCTAATGATCCTCATGTGAACCTCGGAGTGTTTGGGGTTGTTTGGGTCTGTCTGGGGAGGGGTAGATGAACAGGTGGCGGAGGAAATGACGGCGGCAACGGAACAGCGGGGAACGCCCTTCCTGTTTGGGGTACTGGGGTGCCTTGGCAGAGATTGGTCGTCCAGCATCAGCAGCGGAAGAGAGGACAGTCGCGGTGGATCGATCAAGGTATTGGATTATGTTTGGGTAATAATGGATATTTTGGCGGAAAAATTCTCCGGTGTCCGTTCTGGTGTCCGTTTGTTTTCGAAAAAAGTGCGGTCGCATGCGGCGCTGTGCCTCGCTCGCGATCAGTATAAACTAGATTAATTAAAGGGGATATAGGGAAGAGTGCGGGGAAGTGCGGAGGGATGCGGGAGGGGCAAAATCACTTTTCGAGTCAGGTGCATTCAACCGGGATCTGCCACCTCTCCGTCTTCTTAAGCCGCTTGTAATCAATCAATTGAAAGCGACACTCCCAATATTGGTATTATACCAGAATCCATTTGTGGGAAGTCTTGTTCATTGGATGGGGGAATTGGTACATCGCCGGAGGTCTATTCTCCCACCTAGGCGGTCGGAAAGTGTCTTGGTCAGTTCGCGTTCACCTCCACAGCCGGTAGTTCACAGCCAGCGGCCAATTCAAAGGGGCTGGGGCCCACCATTACACCTAAATTATGCACAGTGTGAGCTGACGGCAGGTGCCTGATCTGTGGGGCAGCGCCATCGGGAGTTTGCTGAGAAGTTCGGCGAAGACACGTATAAGTTGTTGTACGCCTCCGAGCAACGGCATGGTTGACGGGTTCGGGGTGTGCGCAGGTAGGCGACTTTGTTGTTTTTGCGGCGTAGGCCATGGGGGTGAGTTCGGCCAGTGATTGGATGGAGCGGTCGGCCAGTCCGGGGAGCACATCGGCCAAGTACTGGCGGACGGGTACGCCAAGCTCGCGGCAGCTCTCCATGATGGAGAAAATGGCCAGGATGCTTGTGGCGGGCGCTCGACGGCTTTGCCGCATGTGTATTGTCTGATTGCGCTCTTGCGGAAACATCCGGCAAAGGCCCGCGCTCCACTTCGCCAGCAACCTCTTCGCTGGACACACCAGGCTCGCAAGTTAGCAACTCCAACTGGAGATCGGATAACTTCTGGGATCGCGAGCCGTACTTCCGGATGCGCTCCAGGCGCAGCGCTTCCTTGAGTTGTTGAATGATCTGTTCAGCAGCATGCAGAGCCTGATCCTTCATTACACTTGCCTCGGTGAGAGGCTGGCGCAGCCACTTCCGCTTCCTGGTATCGGCTAGATCAATGCCCCCGACAAGCATTGCAAACTCCGTCTGCGTCAGTTGCACGTGGCCATCTTCGGAACTCGGCCAGTGCATGCGGCCCTGTTCCATGCGACGCGCGCAAACCCACAAGTTGTCTTCACAATGCCCCTTTTCGCTATGTGGTTGATAAATCGAGAACTGCTTGCAGCGGAGAAGGTACCACGCCGTGCATCTTGTTCGTTCGAACCCGTTCCAGAAAACGCAGAGCCGATTCACTTTTCAGATTCTGCTCGTTGAGTATCCATGGGCCGCAGGGAATAGGCCGTTCTGCTGTAATATAGCCATCTTCGATGGCATGTTGCAATGTGCGTCTAGATACTCCGATTCTTTTAGCAGCATCTGTAAGATTCATCCATCCCTGGTCTTGCTGAAGCTGTTCGGAATGGCATTCTATATCATTTCTGTGGCGGAGAGATGTTATCGTGGTGCGTGTCCAGTAATTGCCATTCCCGGTAAGAAGTTTAGCTCGATTGAGAACGGCAGCAATCTTCTGATCGTCGCAGATACGAGATAACCCGCGAACGGACTCGATAACATCCTTTGCGATGTTGACCCGCCTGTCTCCTGGACGACGGCGAGGAAGACGAAGAGGAGTATGTACTCCTCCCTTCCAATGAATAAGTAATACGACTTCACTCGTTTGTTCATCGATATCCACGATGATTTCGCGAATCAGAGCGCGTATCAACCGTTTCTTGGTGCGTTCGTCTGCACAGGGGTCATTCCAGAGGGATTCAAGATCGCTCGCAAGATCCCGGAACTCTTCCATTGTGCCAACAGCTGCACTCTCTGCATTTGTTGTTTCATCCGCGATCCGCGATTCGATACCACGTACGGCTTCAAGTGCGGCGTTCCATCGGCGCTCAAGTTCTTGTGTAACCAGGCGATTGTCTGGATCAGAGGCTTCATATTGCCGCTCGGCGCGATGTGCTCGATAGCGTGCGGCTTCCAGATCGCGGCGCAGCGCCTCCAGAACATCGGAATGTGCATTAGCCTGTTGTTGAGTTGCCATGATTGCTGCCTCTAGTGCCGCCGGCTGGACTGCCAGAAGCAATTGACGGGCAACGGCGGGATCGACGTTGCCACCGCTGAAGGCGACACAGCGTGGTTCCTTACTATCCTCGCGTCCTCCTGGGCAGGCATAACGAACGATCTCACCATCCGCTCCCTTGTAGGTTACCCGCAGCATACGGGAACAGCGTCGGCAACGCAAGAGTCCGGTAAGCAGTCCGCTGCCGCGCCGAGCTGCTCCAGAGGGTTCGTAATCGCTCAGGTTATTGCTGGCGATCATTTTCTGTACACGCTCGAAACTTTCCCAGCTTACATACCCTTCATGCGCTTCTGGAATAAGCGCTACCCAGCGATCACGTGGTCTGCGGCGAGTCCGTTGTGTTGAAATGCCGTCATGGATGACAGTTACACGTTCCGTCTTGCCGTATGCAAAAGCTCCTCCATATGCGGGGTTGGTCAGTATATGGTAGATGCTGGAATAGGTGGGACGGCGCCAATGAACATCGCCCCCTATCGTACGGGCTGGTATGGAAAGATCATTTTCCATAAACCACAATAGAACTTGGCGCGCGCTGCCCAGTTCGAATAACTTCGCATAAGCCAGTTCAATGGCCCTGCGTATGCGCTCGTCAGGGTCTTTCTGCCACTTGCCATCTTCATCCTTCACAAAGCCAACTGGACAGTGGAATCCAAGCTCTCCTCGCCGCGCCTTTTCTACACGGGCCTCGCTGGCTCTTTGACGAAGCAAATCAAGTTCATACTCGTTGAGCGTGCCTTTCAGCCCGAGGAGCAAGCGATCATTGCCAAGACGCGGCGAATAGACCATTTCCTGATCGATCAGGAGGGTATCCACGATCCGGCATACTTCCACCAACTGCTGCCATTCCCGGCTATTTCGAGCAAAGCGTGAGACCTCGCGCGCGCTGACCGCGCCCACTTCTCCGAGACAGACTTGCGCCACCATGCGCTCGAATCCGGTGCGCGTAACACTTCCACCTGCCGAACGCCCAAGGTCTTCATCGATGATCTCTACTTCATTCCAACCCAGCGATCTCAGATGGGATTCCATGGCGTATTGAAGCTTTTGGCTCTCAAGGTTGTTCATTACCTGATAAGACGAGGACTGACGTACGTACAGGATGGCCTTGCGTGAAAGGTGATGCGGTTTGATCTTGTCACTCATCGCGTCCTCCCTGTTCCTGGGAAACGCGATTGGCCGCCTGAACGCTGACGAGCAGTTGCGCCAGAAGACTTATCACCTCGATTCGAGTCGATTCGGCGAGATCGCTCCAATTCGGTTTGATGCTCTGTTCGCTGAATAACACCATCTGCGTTGTTCGATGGGCAGTTGGAATCGCTATCATCTATGCCTCCGTCCCCGGCTTGCCGGGATAGCTGCGGTTGTATCACCGCGGGCTTCAAGGAGGCACGCTGTTCAATAATTGTTTTCTTCAGCAAGCGTAGTGTTGCACAGTCTACATGAGGGTCTGCGTCGATCCGCATACTTCCACACTCTGCCAAGTCAAACATCCATTTCGGGACTTCAACCAGCATCGTATATGGTGGCGTTTCGGGAAGTTTGCAAAGATAGGCATTCTCAAAGTGCAAACTAGCTGCCCTGCGTGTCTCAATGTTGCGTCCAAACCAGCGATGCCACGGATAACGGACCTCACGCAGGTCAAATGTGGTTTCATGGGTTTTCTGTCGTGGGTTTGCACGCGCTCGATCCATCGTAAAAGTAAATCTTCATGCGGTCTTTTCGCTTGTTGGCGAAGAGAAACAGATGACCGCTCTGCGGCGACTGCTTGATCTGTCCAATGACCAGACTGTGGAGCCCATCGAAGGAGAGCCGCATGTCGGTTGCTCCGGTGGCTACGAAGATGCGCGTGGCAGCGCCCAGGCCAAACATCACGCTACTCCTTGCCCAGAACGGCGACAAGCCGGCGCAGCGTGATCCCATCGAAGTCCCGTTCCACGGCGATGCGGATGCCGCCGGGAATTTCGACATACAGCGAGGAACTCTTCGTCACGACCGCGGCCACGGGGTGGCCTTCGACAATCTTCACGGGAAGAAAGTCAGTAGCGTTGTGCGCATCATGCGCGGCCGCCGGCGATGCCGTCGCGGATGAATACTTGCCCGCATGACGGCGATGCAGACTGGAAAAGTTTGAGACCGGCATCTGGTGAGTTCGCTCGTCTGAATTGGCCCACTTCGCTCATCTAAACTGGCCCACCTGTACAAGCCCGGATGTAAGGATTCCGGGATGGACAGGAGGCATAAGGTGGAACTATTTGAAGTGATCCGGCGGGG
>Ga0224528_1001168_pt1 | contig 18120 bp, 13 predicted proteins | sample CBST25metaG_2_FD_179888 | JGI IMG/M metagenome (GOLD analysis project Ga0224528, IMG submission 179888) | Peat soil microbial communities from Stordalen Mire, Sweden - C.B.S.T25 | ecosystem: Environmental > Terrestrial > Soil > Wetlands > Peat | place: Sweden: Norrbotten County, Stordalen Mire...
TAGCTACCGTGGTCAACACCATTCTGGCGCTTGTGCAGGGCATCTCTAGCAAGGCGGCCGTGGCGCAGATGGCCGCACAGAGCACCGTCAAGCTGGCCGCTGTGATGCCTTATCTGAATCAGGATCAGGCCGCGCAGATCGTCGCCGTTCATTACGGAGACACCACGGCGGAAAGCGCAGAGCAGACGCGCCAGGCATTGGCGAACCTGCAAGGCGCTGGCTTCTAACTCAACTCCATGCAACCCAAAGGCCTCGCTAACTCGCGGGGCCTTTGCATTTGTAGGCATAGTGGACATAGGGAGACGCCCGTGTCGCAAACTGAGTCAACAGCAATCCACGAACTAACTGAGGAGGTGCGGGGCCTCCGCACTGATCTGCGCGTGTTCTACACAAAGCTCTTTGGAGATGAAACCGGAGAGAACGCGCAAGGCCGAATTCCACGCATCGAAGCCACCCAGGCAAACCATGAGCGCCGCATCGTTCGCATCGAGCGCTTTACGTGGATCGGCGCGGGCGCGGTGATGATCCTCGCCTTTGCCGGTAAGGCGGTTGAATTTATCTATCACATCGTTGGGATTGTGAGGCACTAATGGCTGCCGTACCCGTAAGCACTCAGCGCAAGATTGTAGAGCTGGCCGGCAAGGGACTTTCTAACCGGGCCATTGGCACGAAGCTGAATCTGCACAATACCACCGTCATGCGCTATCGACAGAGCGGCGTGCATGAGCCAGTGACCGCCCCGGTCGATGTGGACGCGGAGATTCGCAAGCAACTCCGCCGCGCCCCGGTGACTGTGGCCGATCTGGCGGGAATGATGGGAATCACCGCCGGCACCGTCAAGCGGACCATCGGCCAGATGAAAGAGCGCGGCGTGTTGATTGCAGAGCATCCGGGCGGCATCTTCGAGATGGCTTCCACGGTGAACCTCGCGCCGGGCCACTTTGAACTCAAGTCCAAGCCAGGCGAAGAGCAAGTCTACGGCGTTACCTCTGACAACCATCTGTGCAGCAAGTACGCGCGCCTGGACGTGCTCAACGCAGCCTATGACCACTTTGAACGCCGTGGCATCGAGCACGTTTTCAACGCCGGCAATTGGATCGACGGTGAGGCCCGGTTTAACAAGACTGAGTTGTTGACCGCTCCCGGCATGGACAATCAGCTTGACTATCTGATTGACAAGTTCCCGGTGCGCAAAGGCATCACCACGCATTTCATTGCCGGAGACGATCACGAGGGCTGGTATGCCCAGCGCGAGGGCATTGAGATTGGCCGCTACCTTGAGAACCGCGCCAAGGATGCCGGCCGCGCCGATCTGCACTACCTGGGTTACGCGGAGTCCGACGTTTCTCTGCGATGCGGCTCCGGGGCCGCTGTGGCCCGCGTGGTGCATCCCGGGGGCGGTTCGGCCTATGCCACAAGCTACACGGCACAGAAGCTCGTGGAGAGCTATCAAGGCGGCGAGAAACCGCAAGTGCTCATCATTGGCCACTACCACAAGTTTGAGTACGGATTCCCGCGCGAGGTCCACTCCGTACAGGCCGGATGCACGGAAGATCAGAGCCTTTTCATGCGCAAGAAAAAGATTGCCGCGCACGTGGGCTTTCTGGAGTTGCGCATCAAGCAAGACTCCGCCGGCGTCATCACGCGCTTTGGCGTGGAGTGGTTCCCATTCTTCGACCGTGGTTACTACGAGCGCCGGTACAAGTAGGAAAGTAGGTTTGTTTCGTACGATACACACCAAGAAAGGGAGAGCATGAGCGGGACTGTGCTTGAAGCAAGCGCAACACAATATGAATTTCTCAACGCCAAGTTCCTTGAGGCGATGAACGACATTGGCAGCTATGGGAATGACAAGTACGGGAAAGATAGCTTCCACCAACGCGCCAAAGCCGGAGACAGGTCGCGCGGAACCTTGGCACGGACAGACCCGGAAGTCATCATTAACCACGCGCAGAACCATGGTTCCGAGTACCTGGCCGGCCTACTACACGATCACTTCCACACCCGCAAGCATCAACTTGCCGCCGTGGCCTTCAACGCCATGATGGAGTTCTACTTCGCAGGATTGGAAGACGAGGCGGAGTAGGGCCGCCTCGCCTTCCGGGTTGAGTGCCTCGCTTATGCGCTCTTGCGCACCATGCGCGGCCCAGGTTTGATGCGGTCCTTTTTGTTGAGTTCGATGGCCATCACCGCGTCGTATTTGGTCTGGCGGCGGTGATGGCTGTAATACTGCATCATTTGCTCGGTCACATGGCCGGCAATGGCCCGCACCGTCTCCGGCTCCACGCCGTTTTCCAATAGGCGCGTGATGCACTGATGCCGGAGGTCGTGCGGGTTGAGGTTTTGAAAGCCTGTGGCCTTGCGCAGCTTATCCCAGCTCTTGCGCAGAAACCACCGCGTTGCCGGCCGCGCCGGGTCATACTTGGCATTTCCTACAGATGCCCGCTGACCTTTCTTCACCCGGTTGAGGCGAAAGGAAAACAAGTAGTGCTCCGGATGAGTCGAGCCATTCGCCAGCGCCCGTTTGTAGCACTGCTCAACTGCCCACCGGGCCGTACGGTTCAAAGCGATCTTGCGAGGCCGCGAGTTGTTTTTGACGGCATCTTCCGGGATGTAGATTTCCGAGATGTCGTCCTTGTCCCGTAGAAAGATGTTCTTGAGCCGCAAGCCGCGCAACTCACAACCGGCCGCCGTGGTGTTGTTCGTGATGCACGCAACCCAATAGGCCAGCGCGGCCTCGGGATGGCTTGCGGCCTTGCTGAACAAGTCCTCCTCATCCTCTTCTGAAAGGATGTCGCGCGGGCTCCACTTGGGGATGCCCTCGGGCGAATAGTAGGGCTGGAGTTTTTCCCACAACTTGCAATGCTTGAGGATTTGGCCCAGCGCGGAGATTTCGTGATTGATGATCGAATGACCGGCCGCGCGCTTCCATGGATGCGTCTCGCGGCCATTGATAGAGAGTGTGTTCGATGCCCGCGCGAGTTGATATTCCCGCAGATTGCCGGGGTTGATGTCGCAAAGCCGCATCGGACCGAAGAATTTCTCCAGTGCCTCTATGTACCCTTGATTGGATTCGTGGGTGCGCGGTTTGAGGTTTCGGCGTTGCCGCCGGATCACCATCCAAAGAGAGGACGCTTGAGTAAAAGGCAACCGAGAAAAGTCCGAATCAATCTGAATCAAAAGCAAATTAGCCCCAATACACGCAGGACAGTTATGGTGGTCGGCGGTGTGCTGTAACTTGTCTTTGCGAGTCTGCGCACCGTCCGCTACGTTCCCAACAGGTTTGTGTTTCGGAATGCGTCCCATTCTAGGCCGCCCCCTCTACAAAACAGGTGTGACACGACGCACGTCGATGCGTCGCAAATGCACATTGGTAACGCCCGCGCGTGCATTCAGACGCTTCTACGATGACTTCATGGGACTTACGAGAATTAACCTGGGGCTGGCAATGCCCATGCTGAAAGACTTGGACAAGCTGGCGGCCAAGTATGGGTTCGACCGAACGAACGCGATACGTTACTGCATTAGGGTTATCTGCGACAACGAGCTGAAACCCCCGGAAGAAACCCAAAGAAAACCTGCAAAACAGGTATGAAATCACAACCATGCGTGTCCTCCATCACATACACACATGGCTGTGACATTCCATTCTTGAACACAGAAATCGGGCGTAAGCCCAATTCTGCATTACAGTTGGACCAAAATTCAGAATGAATTGCCAAGCGGCGCAGTCGGTGTTTAGAGCACCGGCTGAAAAGGGTTCAACCCCCGGCCTTCTAAGCCGGGGGTTGCGGGTTCGAGCCCCGCCTTGCCTACCATAGATAATAAAGGGGTTGCCGCGTTGGCAACCCCTGCGTAGTTTGAGACTGGGGGGGATTTTGGGGGGACCCCAAAGGTGCCCAAGGGGCAAAGAGGGCAAATTCGATAGACGAACCAATCGCTTTTAAATCCAGCCAGCGTCGCCGGTAGGGAGTCAACACGAGATCAGCCGCGCGTGCCGCCGCCAGTGAAGCACTTTCGGAATTTGGGGAAGTGTCAATCACAACAAAGGTCGCGCCTTGCCTGTTGGCTTCCTCCAAAAGGACCCCGAGTCGGTTCACCTGGGCAGGCTGGACAACCGGAGATTCGTCTTCCCACAAGTCTTTCCATGTCGAAGCGCTTGCCTGGGAATCTAGATCAATGATTACAGTTGGTTGATTGTCGCGCTCAGCGGAAACGGCCAAGTGTAGAGCCACTGTTGTCTTACCAACTCCGCCCTTCTGAGAAATGATCGCCACCGTCTTCATGTCTACATGTTGCCGCGTACAACTTCCAAACGGTGGTTTAGATTTGCACATCGCTACACTTCAAGCCCTTTCTGTAAATCTTGACGTATCATGACATATCATGATGCGTTCAAAAGAACGATAGAGGTGCGCCATGACAACTCAGGCCCGCGAGAAATTCGCTACCCAGGTCAATTCTGTAATCCTGCGCGCAGTGCGGCACATCGCTCAGAATGAAGGCCGACAACTTCAGGTCTTGATCGAGGAGGCTCTGGCCGATCTGATTGAGAAGAGAAAGCAGGGCAATCCGCGTACCCATATCATGGCGGCCTACCAAGCCAGTCACGAGAAATTCGCGCCGCTCTACAAGAAGCTGGCTGAATGACTGACTATCTGACCGTCGTCGAGGTGCTGGCAATCCATGACGACCAAATTGAGCGTTATGGCGGCGCGTCCGGGGTGCGGGATCGCGGCTTGCTCGAAGCCGCCATTTTTCGATCACAGACCGGCTATTATGCCGATCTGATTGAGGAAGCCGCCGCTCTCTGGGAAAGCTTGTCGCAAAACCACCCATTCATTGACGGCAACCAGCGCACCGCCTTCGCCGGAATGTATACCTTCCTTGCCATCAACGAGGTTCGACTGACCGCAAGCGATGGCGAGACAGAAAACTTCTTGCTCAACCTGTATGTCATCGGCCCGTCTGATTTCGTGCATCTGTGCCAATGGCTGCGAAGCAATGTCTCGTTTCAGGACCGGTTCTTCGGCGCTAACGAAGAATGACCCACTTGTGCTCACCAAAAGTTACCTACACCAAGAACACTCAATGGCGAGGGCAAAAGAGCGCAAAGCATCATCCACGCCGAGGGCGTGCGGGGTTCCGCCTCGTGTCATCCATGCCGAAGGCCTCCAGAGTGCTTCGCCGACCGGAAAAGTACTTGGAAATGTCCAGAAGGACCGCCTCTTACTGCTTGGCGCGCGCCAAACTTGGCCAAACGGTCCTCATCTTACTTCGAAGAAGGTTGACCGCCACGACGCCTGAAACAAGATGATGGTTCACTTTTGGCGAGCAAACCCGGGCCAATTCTCGAGAGCGCCGAAGCCGGTTTCACTAGTTCATTTCTGCCTTGGCATAAAACCCATGCAAGCCCTTGAAAAAGTTAGACGGAAAACCATCTATCGGGTGCCGTAACTATATAGAGGGATATTTGTGCTCTACCGAAAGAATTCGCCATATAGCGCCGAAGAAACCCCGCCATTTATCTCTGAAGGTCACAGAGGTCGTTCATCGGTGGTACATGCAGCCTGTCCGGAAATGGAAAAGCGATGCCGATCTGTATAACTCCGTGGTTGACACTCTATTGATGACGGAATTATGAGGAGAAGGTCGCCAAAGTATTAGCTATGTATCGTGTAATAACACATAAGTAAGTAATAAGTCGCGTTGATCAACACGAGCCAAAAGTAACCTTAATGGACGGAAATGGCAGAGTTATGGCGTCTCGATTTGCCGTGAGCCAGTAGCTATTAAATAGCAACTATCGCGCACGGGCAGCCTCGGAAAACGTTCGCGATGGCGACATTCCGGGAGTAGCCCAGGGAAAGACTGTGGCGAACGTCGGGTAGTACACAACTGGTACCCTGCTTCAGGATTCTGCGTGTAGGCCATCGCATGTTTTCCTTTGATCGAAACTTGAACGGTAAGAATCGAGAAGCGTTACCTGACTGAACGCGCAAAGCGTCTGAATAGCGACAACTTCATCGGCAAGACGGGTTCTCAATGCGCACGTTCGGCTGCCACTGGCCCCAGTCGGTCGCTTCCAACATTAGCCACGCCAGCTTTACCGATGTCATCATCGGCGGATCGCCCATCGACCACAAGATCTGACGCACTATTTTTCGAAGCCAAACGTGTAGTAATTTGCTATCGAAGCGTGGGTGCCAGACCATCGAGTATCGTATTCAGCGAAATATCTTCCGTCGTTTTCATGCCTAGCAAGTTGAGTGAGCCTAGCTCTGTCGCTTCGAGCGTTCGGATTGCGGCCAAGGAATAGGGCAGGTAAACCGAGACACGACGCTGCAAGCAAGCTTCACCGATCGAACGGCCGATAAGGCTTTGCTGGCTTGGTTGTGTTTCCACGGAGATACGGCGTTATCTGCCATTTCACGATTCTGAGCGTGCTTGTGAACTGTCTATTTTGTTCCTTAGCCAGGCTTTTGCCAATTTCAAATCACGGTTAACCGTGGCGGTCGAAACGCCCAGGACAAGGGCCGCTTCTTCGGCGTTCATTCCGCCAAAGTATGTCAGTTCGATAAGGCGCCCCTTGCGCGAGTCCTGCTCCGTCAGCCGCGACAAGGCAAAGTCCAACGACAAAATGTCGAGATTCATAGGCGGTTGAATCAGAAGCTGATCGTCTAACTCAATTCTTTCCGCACCGTTGCCTCGTTTCATTCGCTTGCTGGATCGTGCGTGTTCCACCAGAACACGTCTCATGGTAATGGCGGCAATGGCCAGAAAATGAGCGCGATCTTCCCAGTCGGTCGTTGCGTCGAACATTTTGAGATATGCCTCGTGAACCAGGGCCGTAGCCTGAAGCGTATGTTCGGTGCGCTCCCGCCGCATATAGTGCGCCGCTAACGAACGAAGTTGCTCGTACACCAAGGGCATAAGCTGGTCCATGGCATCGGAGTCGCCAGAGCGGCAGGCATGCAACAGCCGGGTTATTTGTGAGATTGACTCCGCCATGGTGAGAAACTTCTCCTAGTTACTGGACCTATGTCGCGTTAACGAGTGAATGATGCGCTTTCAGCCATTCACGCTCTTCATGGTAGGTCCCATCGAGGGAGGCGAGCAATGGGGCGCGGTATTTGCGCACAAGCACTTGGGCTTCTTGCCGCCGTCCTGAGGCAAACAGGCAAGCGGCAAGGCGGATGCCCACCTGGGCGGTCTGATACTGGGTAGGACCATACGTCTCGGTATCAATGGACAAGGCCTCGCGGAGTAGTGGCACCGCCTGATCGAGCTTGCCATCGCGGTAGAGTGCCCAGGAGAGGCCGGACAGAATTGCCGCGAGGCGAGGATTCCTGGGCGGGAGAATCTGGCGGAACCTGGCCACCGACTGTTTACCGAACTCCTCGGCCTCCGGCAGCTTGTGCTGCGCTGCCAGAATCTCAAGCATTACGGCGTCAAATTCGGCCAATTGGGGATGCCCGTGGGGGCCGTAAGCCCGCTGCATGATCTCGATCGATTTGCGGCTCTCCTCCGCAGCCAGCGGAAGGTCCGCGGCGGCAAAATCGACCATTGCCAGGAACATCCAGGTCTTGCCAATTTGCATGTGGTTGGGTGGGAGCAGGATGAGGCGGGCATTGAGCGCGGACTCAAATTGTTGCCGCGCCGCGGCGGTGCGCCCCTTGGCCAGCAGGGCGAGACCGAGGGAATCTTCCGCGAAGGCGGTTTCGCGGTGAGTCGGTCCATAGAGATTGACCACGGTTTCTTTGGCCTCGGTGGCGAGGGTAAGCGCTTCGTCCGCTTTGTTGCGATCAAGCAGGATGTAGGCTAGGCTCGTCTTTGCGCCGGCTGTGACCGGATGCTTTTCCCCGTAGGCCCGAATGCGGAGAGCGAGTGCGTTGCGCATCTCCTGCTCGGACTCGGCAAACCTGCCCAAACGGTAGTGAAGCCAGCCGTTGTAATTCCAGGCCAGGCCGAGGTTGGGGAGATTCTGAGGACTGAGCGCCTGCTCTGCGGAAAGAAACTCGTTGTAGTAAGGCTCTGCTTCGATCGCCTTCCCCTCAAGGTCGACGATGGTCCCCAAATCTCCAATCATCTCCAGCGTGCGCGGATCATGGCGCCCGACCAGGCGGGTACTAAGTTCCAACGCTTCGCGCTCATACGCTTCCGCCTGCGGCATCTTGTCCTGCTCCCAGTAGTCGGAACTGATCCTTGCCAGACGAATGGGGATACGTTCGTCCTCGCCTCCAAGCTTGTTTCCGAAGCGGCGGCGATAGGCGGCCAGGGCGCGTTGATTCAACTGGATTGCCTGGTCGTAGTGGCTCAGATCGGTTTCAACGTCGGCTAGGCGAGCCAAGGTGTCGGACTCGGCGACATCGTCTTTCGGGAGACGTTCGAGGCGAAGGCGCAGAGACTTCTCGAGCATCTCCTTCGCCTTGTCCGATGCCCCAAGGGCGTTGTAAATGGTCCCCATGCTGTCCAGCAGGCGTACCTGAATAACGGGGTCCTGGTCCGCGCTGTCGTTGAGATGGGCCGCGCCCTTGTCCAACAATTCACGGGCCGTGATCTTGTCGCCACGGCCCTGCTCCGGGTCGTTGGCTTCGAAAAGGCCAAGCAGAAAAGCTGTGGTCTGGTTGGCAATGCGAGCCTGCTGAGAGGCGAGGCGGGCGAGAATAGCCATACCAACACCAAAGCTCGCCAGCAACAGGAGGAACAGGCTCGCCGCAGCCACGCCGAGACGGTGCCGGCGAGCGAATTTGGCGGTCAAATAAGTCCAAGAGGACGAACGGGCGTGGACGGGATAACCGTTGAGATACCGCTCAAGATCATCTGCCAGGGCACCGGCTGAGGTGTAACGGCGCGTGGGCTCCTTTTCCAGCGAGTGAAGCAGTATGCGATCAAGGTCCGCATCCAGGTTTGGTTTTGGCGGAATAGACTCGCAGATCGCCCGCTCCAACTCCCCCATGCTGGCTGTCGGTTTGAAAGGCCGCGAACCGGTGAGCAACTGGAAGAGAAGAATCCCAAGCTGGTAGACATCTGTCGCCGTGGTAATGGCCTGCCCGCGCACCTGTTCCGGGCTTGCGTAGTCGGGCGTCATCAACCGAGTGCCGTCGATCGTCTGCGCACCGAGAATACCCTTCGCCTCCAGGTCAAGAGCCTTGGCAATGCCAAAGTCCAGCAACTTGGGTTCACCTCCGGCGGAAACGAGGATGTTGTCCGGCTTGAGGTCGCGGTGAACCACCAAGTGCTGGTGCGCATAGTCCACCGCCCTCGCCACGGTGACCATAAGTCGGACGCGGGAGCGGCGGTCGAGCGCCGCATCGGCGCAGAAGGCGTCGATTGGCTTGCCGGGCACGTACTCCATTACGACAAACGGAAGCCCGTCGGTTGTCGTGCCCCCGTCAAGAAGGCGCGCGATGTGCGGGTGGTCGAGGTTGGCCAGTATCTGGCGTTCGCGTAGAAACCGTTCCCGAAAGTCGCTGGTCAACGAACTAAGTGCGGCCACCTTGATGGCCACATCTTTCTCATATTCGGCGTCGTCGCGAGTGGCTCGATAGACCACCCCCATGCCGCCCCGACCCAGAATCGCAGTGATTCGATACGGCCCCACGCGTCCGCCCAAGGCGGGTAGCGCAACGTTCAGCGCTCGACTCGCGGCCGCTTCAACCAGCCCGCCGAGCTTTGTGTCAGCCTCAAACGAAGCGATCAGCAATTCCACCCGAGGGCGCAGATCCGCAGTCTCCGCGCACGCCCCGTCGAGATAGTTCGAGCGCGCCTCACCGTGCAATTCCACGGCGGCATCGAAGATCTCCTGCAGGCGAATCCAGTCTCGGGATGTCAAAAGTGTGGGCATGGCCGTACTTGCCCACTATCATACCCCGGGGTTGCATAGGCGGACCTGCAAATTGCAGCCCATGCAGGATGCCGGCTGCATTGCTCCTCAAAGTTCATCGCAAAAGCAGCATGGCCCTTGCCTCTGACGCAAGGGCCATGCTGCTTGCAGTGCCTATTGTACTGAGCTCCGACGCGCGTAATTGTCAGCGTTCCTTACGCGAAGTCAGTGAACGCCTAATGCGACGAGGTATGGATGCCTTGCGCGTTATCAATTGGATATGTTTCTTGAGGTGACACGATCGTTGCCGGTATGGTCTCCACCGGGTCCTCCGACACAACGGTGAGATTATCCCCGTTGACAAGCCCGGTGACCGTATCAGTGACCATGGGGAGCGGGCTCAGATACATGCCGGTCACATTGTTCGATGAACTACCGAAACGGTCGGTCCCTCGCACGTTGAATGGCTGGGCGAAGTTGCTGCCATGGAAGGTCGTCTGGCCATTTCCGATAGAGATCGCGATAGCCGCTGCGGCCGCGGTTCCCGTTTCATTAAAGGTCGTGCTGAGTGTGGTTCCGGCGACTGTCGCCGTTGCAATCAGGCTCCCCACGGCGGTTGGTGTCGCGGTCACCCCGGCAATGCCCGAGGTGGTAGTGGTTACGGTATTACTCGAGAATGTCATCTGCGTGGACGTATAAGTGATCGGAACACCCCCCAGGTTCGCACTCAGTGCTCCGGACACAGTCACTTTCAGCGGGTAGGCAAATGGCGTGCCTTTGGGAGAAGACTGACCCGAACCGTAGTAGGCGGCAATTGTCCTCGGAATATCAATGACCAATTGACCGGTTCCGAGAACAACTGTGTAGCTTGACGGCGCAACCAGTGTCCCGATATTCGCGCTGATCGGATAGTAGCCAACCGGCGAACCCTTTTTCGCCGTGGTCGTCAAGACCGGTACGCCGGTGACCTTGTCGCCATTGACGAGTCCTGTGATGCTATATTGCGTGAGCGTGAAGCCCTGGTTCAAGTCCCAGGCGAATGTCGTGGGAGTCACGGTCAAAGTGGCCTTGGTGCCGGTTTCGGTGAAGGTAGCGGACGTGGTGACGCCGGCGACCTTTGCGGTCGCAGCGAGTTTACCGACCCTGGCTGCGCTCGCCATGACGGTGGCGTACCCGCTGGCATTGGTCCGCACTGTCGATGAGGCGAATTTGATTCCAACGCCCGAGAAAGTCACCTTCGCGTTTGCCACTCCGGCCCCTGAGGCGTTCTGCACAAGCACCTGCAAAGGTGCTGCAAACTCGGCTCCGTATGCTGCCGTTTGGCCCGATCCGCCGACGTTGGTAATTGTTGTCGCCACATCCGTGCCTGTGCCATTCAGCCCGATCGGGGCTGAGTCAGGATTTGCGTTGAAAGCGAGCAGGTCTGAACTGGCCAGAGTCCCGGCGAGGGTGGGCGTAAAGCTGAAGCTGAGTTCGCAATTGAATCCCGGTTCGAGCCAGAAGACCTCGGTGCAGTCTGTGCCTGCTCCCGTGTAAGCCACTTGAGCAAAATTCGTGCCGTTGGTCAATCCGCCGGCAGCCACCAGAGGCACATTGCCCACGTTTTCAATCTGTACCGACTTGGGACTGTCACTGCTCGTTGTGCCCACCTGCGTCGATGCAAAGCTCAATGACGGGACGTGCGCCCGAGCGATTTCCAGGATGCGGCCGTTCCCGTAGTCCGCCACAAACACGTTTCCGCCTGCGTCCAGAGCCACGCCGCAAGGATTCAGAATGCCCGTTCCAAGATTTACCTGCGACGCCCCGCTCGCCGGAATTTCTACCACAGCATTGATATCTGAGTCACCCACGTACACATTACCGGCTGCATCCACCGCCAGACCGCAGGGTTTGATGAAGCCGCTTCCGAGAACGGTCGAGACGCCAGTGTTGATGGCCAGCTTCCACACCTTCGGATCGGTGACACCCGGCCCATCGATGGCATACACATTCCCCTCACTGTCCACAGTTACCGATTGCGGGAGCGTCCAGTTTCCAGCCACAAGAGACTGATAGCCGCCAATCGGCGACACCTTTACGACACGGTTATTGGCCTCGTCCGCAATGTAGACATTGCCCGCGTTGTCCAGCGCTACACCGAGCGGATTCGTTATGTTCTTCCCCAGGCTGGTCTGCGTTCCATTGGGCGCCACCTTCACCACCTGGTTGCCATCTGAGTCTGCGACGTAGACGTTGCCTGGGGCGTCAACGGCCACAGCAACTGGATTCACAAAACCGCTACCGATCGTCTTCGAGGACCCGCCGCCGGCTGGGAATTCCACAACATTGTGTCCCGGTTGGTTTGCGGCAAACACGTTGCCTGCGCCATCCACAGCAATGGCCATGAAACTGTTCCCCGTGCCCACCGTAGTCTGCACGGGAAGGCTGAAAACGACTTGTGGCCCAATGCCCATTCCATAGACTCGTGTGCTCGACTGCACCTTCCCGCTCGCGTCCAAGACCTGCATCACCGCGCTGCGCGCCCCGCTATATTTTGGCGAAAACGTCACGTCCACTGGGCATCCATACCCGGCGCTCAGTGCTGTCGGTGTGCATGCATTGGGGGCGTAGCTTGCTACGAAATCCTTATTCACCACACCGCCCGACATGAACCGGACAGTCGGCGTAACCGCTCCGGCGGTATACAACCACAACGTTTGCGTCGCGTTGCACGCGGACACCGACGTCCAACCCGGAACGCAAATCTCCGCCGATCCGAAATCCACCGAAACGCGCTGCGTCTTCGCTACAAAATAGTTTGAATTGCTGCCATTCACCGCTGTGAACAGCAGGTTTCCGTTCATATCTACTGCAATGCCTACCGTCGGCGCGACATAAGGATCATTATCGACCGCCGCGTTCTGCCATCTGTACGCCGTAATCGGAGTCGTACTGCCTGCCGGAATCTCGTCGACCTCTGTGCCGTTGTCGTAGAAGACATTTCCGGCCAGGTCGGTCGCGATTCCCCATGCGGAACTGATGCCGGTGACCAGAGTGGTTTGCGCGGTGCGATTGGCAGACAGCTTGATGATCGAGCCCTGGCCATAGTCGGTGACATACACATTTTGCGCCGGATCAACCGCAATTCCATTGGGTGAACTCAGTCCGCTGATGTTCAACTGAGTGCGCGTGCTGGCCCCTGCTGCTACCTCGAATACGCCGGAAACATTCGTCAGATTCGCATTTGCATCCACCACAAACACATCGCCAGCCAGATCGGCTGCAATCGCTACGGGACTTATCCATCCCGACGCGATTGTGCTCTGCGCTCCACCCGGCGTGAACTTGATAATAGAACTGGTCGATAGCCCGCCAGAAGTCGTCGAATCATTTGCGATATACAGGTTTCCGGCTCCATCCACCGCGATCCCCAGCGGATTGCTGACGCCCTTCACATTCACTGGGGCTAACTGGTTGCTGCCTGCGGGAAGCTCTACAACCGAACCCCGGCTGATACTTGCCAGGAACAGGTTACCGGCATGGTCTACCGCGACAGAGTCGAAGGTGTCTTGAGACGCTTGAGTTGGGGGAAGAATTTGCGCCGTTGCGAACGCAAAACTTGGTGTCTGTGCTGTCAGGTGAGTACTTGCGGCACACAGCACAACGCCACCCAACAAGGCAGCTATTTTGTGCGTCAGGTCAGGGATGCGACGAAGTGCTGCTTGCAGAGTCATAGGAGTGTATCCTTTGCAATTCTGAGTTGGGCAAATTCTTGGGGGGGAAGAATCTCCGCCAGATAAATTTCCAGCGGCTCCTGATTTTGCCTACACTCTCTAATGCGCCAGGATCGGGAAAACTCTATCACTCTTGGCACAACCCGGCTGATTTGCAGCCCGGTTGTGATGAGTAGCGCCTGTTATTCACTTCGGACGCGGTGCTTTTGCACTGAAACTGCTGTCGGCTCGCCGATACGGCCGTGGTCCACATAAGCAAGTTCGGTGATTTTCCAGGTGATCTGCTGTACTTTGTTGACTTGTGTTTCAAACCGTACGAAATATGGCTGCGTAGAATTGCAAAATAAAATTGCAGCGAACTTTTGGACTTTGGAAGGGCTGTAGAACTCGGCGCAGGGCGAACCCCAAACGCAGCGCGTCAAAAAGCAAATGAGTGATTGCCAGATCGGAAGCGTAGGTCCGCAACTAAGGTTCTGGTACCGATTAGTATTGGGTAGCGCCGTAGGGTGCGAAATTGAGAATTGGATCATGCTGTTTGCCACGGCGACAGGAGGCCGTTTCTATGGCAGAGAGCAAGATAAAGCGTAAACGTGCTCCGAAATCCGTCCTCAAGCTCCCGGATCTCGAGCAGTCGAAATCTGCCGTTCTGAACGGCCTGACTTCACCAAGTTCACAGCGAACCTACGATCACGCGATCAGAGAATTCATCGATTGGTACTGTTCGGAACCGAGGTTAGCCTTCAACAAGACCGTAGTCACCCGGTACAGGATCTCTCTCGAACAGCAGCATTATGCATCCGCGACCATCAATTTGCGGCTCGCGGCAGTCCGTAGGCTTGCTTATGAAGCAGCTGATTGCGGACTTCTAAGCGCCGATCTGGCGGCAAGGATTCGCCGTGTGAAGGGCACCAAACGACTGGGCATGCCCGTAGGCAATTGGTTTTCCGCGGACCAAGGTAAGCGTCTTCTGCGGACTGTAGACAGTAACGGTCTCCGCGGCAAGCGAGACTATGCGACGCTCGCCATTTTCTTGGGCTGCGGTCTGCGGCGTGCCGAACTGACTGCGTTGACGGTTGAAGATATCCAGCAAAGAGAGGAGCATTGGGTCATTACCGATCTTGTTGGCAAGGGTGGCCATATACGCACCATCCCAGTTCCGGACTGGGTCAAAGCTGGGATTGATGCATGGATGACGGTGTCCGGAATCGCGGATGGCACTCTGCTCCCGTCGATCAACAAAGCCGGCCGTGTCTGGGGTTGCGGCTTCAGCCCTAAGGTCATCTGGGGTGTGGTGAAGGAGAAAGCAAAGATCTGTGAGATTCCAGCGCTAGCGCCGCATGATCTCCGTAGGACCTGTGCCCGCCTTTGTCATCAGGCAGGTGGCGAGCTGGAGCAGATACAATTCCTGCTGGGTCATGTCTCCGTGCAAACAACCGAGCGATACCTTGGAGGCAAACAGCGCTTCCACAACGCCGTCAATGATCGGATCGGAATCGAGCCGGACCCGCCGGGATCTTCGTAGGTTCCGCATCGCTGGGCGACATATCGTTCCCAATCCCGGGAGCGGGCAGCTCTTCCGGGTTCGCGTCATGGCTGGGACCCACCGGACCGATTCTCAGAGCGCTGGCCTCGAAAGTTGTGAGGTTGACAAAGAGGCTGCAATTCCGCTATTGCTTTTCGGTCGCGGGCGTGAAGTCTGGAAGTATATGCGACTCCGAGCGGAAGAGGTGATACTTCTCAAACGCCATATCGTTCAGGACCGTTTCGAAGTGTCCATAGACTTTGAAGCTCTCGCCCCATTCGTCGATCGCGACCACCATCCGCTGCCTTGCGAGAGAGACACTTCTTGATGGGCAGATGTAGGTGATCCCGCCGATCGTCACCGGACTGTACTCGACCATAATGCCGGACCTGTCGAGAGGCAGACGCGGTTCAAGATTCGCTTCCACAGTCAGACGAAGAATCGCACCGCTCCCCGGATCAATAGCGATCTCCCCATGGGCCCCAGTAACTACCGCGACCGGATCTGACCGGTCGTCCTGCGCGATACAACTGAAGCCACACTGGAAACGAGCCAGATCCGCTGGGGCATCGTAGCCGAATACCGCTTGGGTGGCGCTTGCGCTATTTTCCCAGCGGCGCCAGGTAAGCCTGCCGGGAGCTCCAACTGCGGTCCCGAGCACAATGTTCAGGATCGGACCGAAGGCGCCACTGGAATCCAACGTCCGCTCTATGGGCTTGGGTGTTTTTCCGTTCGCGGGCTTGCTCGCCGCGATCTCTCTCCCATTACGGACCAGCACTGTGGTCTTGGATGTCTCCGCCTCATGCAACGACTGATCGCCGGACAGGGTCTTCCACGCTGGCAAGGTTTGCGCATCGTTCGTTGCAGGCTCTTCATAGCGGGTAGTCGTCCGTACCGCGAGGAAATTCGGCAGGTTGCGGATCGTCTTGGTGAGGTAGTCTATGCTGCGCGCGATCATCTGCTGCTGCACCGACGTGTCTGGCGGCGCCATCGACAGAATGTCGCCTGTAGGGGGAGCAAGAAAAACCGATTGATCGGCCAGCGCAACCAACGCCCGCCGCGCTTTCTCGCCGCGGAGTGCGGCCTTGAGCGTGACGAGCCGCGCGCTGCTGATCCTCTCAGTCAGCTCCATACCAGAGAGTTGCCGCTCGATATCAAAGTCAGAGTTGCTTCGCCCCTCACTTAGCACCTGCTCCAACTCTGCGACCGGAACGCGGTTGATTTGGGAAGAAGGCTGATCGTAGAAAGTCGGCTCGTCGTAGTAGCCGGTGTTGGTACTGGCCGTCAGGCCCGGCTTTACCACCTGCACCTTCAAATCGTGATACTCGTCGACCACACGAGTGCGCGGCGGATCGAACGTCAGCGTATAAGAATTGTCTGCTTCTTCGACTTGTTTCTCGATCAAGTCCGTCAGGTCGTTTTGCAGATTCAGCTCGCCGCCGCCACTTTGCGCTGCGATAACTTGCAGAGCCAGGTTGTCGAAGACGACCTTCTCGCCCGACGTTACGCCGCGAAGAGAATCCTGATAGGGAAGGTCGTCCGCGCCAAAGACTCGCCACTCCGGAACGCCCCAAATTTGGATACGGGCCTCGCGCAGCCTCGTTGAGAGCTCGGTGATAATGCCAAAAAGCCCACTACCCGCGGCTCGATGAGACTGCCAGCCAGGGCCAAGCCAGAACATCAGCTTCCTCCCAGGCCGCCGGCGCTCCTCGATGGCGATGGAACCGAGCGCTACCAGAGCATTCGGCAAATTGCGCCCTACGGCGTCGGAGGGCGCCGGCGCGTGAAGGCTGATGGTTCCCGAGGCGCCGATGCCAACGGTTCCCCAGCCATCGCTTCCAAGGTGGCCTGGTACTCGCCAATTCACTCGAGATGACTCTTCACGCATGAGTCCGCGGGCCAGCAAATCTTCCGGCACCACCGAGAGTCCGGCATCGGAGATCCGATAGACGACGACCGGATGGACAAGATGAAGTTGGTTCTGGTGGATGAAGGTCTCAACTTCCCGCTCCGCCCCTGCAAACTGAATGGGCGACAGGTCCAGCGCATCGAGCACGAGAATGATCTCCACCGGAGGATCAGGCTTATTTGTGATCCCGTCGAACGCCTGAAAGCTAACGAGTTTCTCCGGCTGCCCATTGTCGAGTAACGTAACGTCTTGCGGCTTGAGCCCCGGTACGGGCTTTCCAGCTTTATCCCTCACCGTCAGGTCCAGCTTGATCAGCCCTTGGGCAGGGTGAAGCACGCAACTGGATGGGGAGATCGCCGGCTTAGACGGCGAAACCTGACTCTCTTGCGCGCCTGCAATTCCCGGCATGCATAAGAGCAGCACCACGCAGATAGACGGAGTATTCATTTGATTGGTCGACCGGAACCGCACCCCAGTGATCGGAAAAAGTATACTCTACGCTTCATCTCGATCCTGGCCTCGTGTTTTGCGGATTCCGGTCGTATAAGGCGGCGCCGCGTCGGATCGCCGACTAGGCTAGATAATGGTAAACGCCGTTCAGGTGCAGGATTCAGTTGGCAACGCTGGTGAATGAATTTGCGTCTCGTGCAGGATTTGCGCGGGCAGAGGCGAAATACGGGCCGAACTTGTCAGGTCCGAGTTTGCGGTCGCCGAGGAGTGTCAGCAGTATGCACATTCAGCGAGGCGATTTTCTTCGTATCGGGTTCTTCAGCCGGAGCGAAGACGAGCCATCCTGCGCTTCCCGCCAAGAGCGCTATGCCGAAGCAGGCGCGCACGGGCGGAAATGATGGTTCCAGAGCCATGCCCGCGACGATAGTGAACAGCGGTGCAAGAAGAAAGCGAGCTGCCATTCGCGAGGCGCCGAGGCGGCGCATCAGCCAAAAGAGCAGGAACAGGGCTGGAATGTCTATGAGCAGCGGCTCGAGAAGTTGAGCCGGCAGCGCACCCCAGCGCCACGGAGCATGCGGCGTGAAATTCACCTCAACCGAACACACATTGCCGACCGAATACATGCGACCTTCGACGCAGGACCCTCCGGCGACGTGGAAGTCGGCGCTGGCGGAGATGCTAGAGATTTTTGTTGCCCGGT
>Ga0224528_1001171_pt1 | contig 18093 bp, 17 predicted proteins | sample CBST25metaG_2_FD_179888 | JGI IMG/M metagenome (GOLD analysis project Ga0224528, IMG submission 179888) | Peat soil microbial communities from Stordalen Mire, Sweden - C.B.S.T25 | ecosystem: Environmental > Terrestrial > Soil > Wetlands > Peat | place: Sweden: Norrbotten County, Stordalen Mire...
GAGGCGGTTGAGGCCGTCTCTTTGGTCGCTCCGGGGAGATTGCCCTTGACCGAGGTAGGGGCTTCCATAGCTTCGCGCTCCCGGTTGTATTCGTCGAGCCGCCGCTGCTCGGCATAGGACAACGAGCCGTTTGCAGCGGTCGTAACCGGGGTCTGCCGGTATTCAAGGGGCGGGATGGAGGTTGTTTTCGCTGAACTGCCCGGCGCACCCGGCTGAGTCGTGCGGCCTGCCGGGGTCTCGCCGGTCAATATAGAGGAACGGAGCGTGGAGGTGTCCGGGACGTGGGTTTGCCCGGTGTTCAGGCCGCTGCGCGCCTGATCCGACAGTAGTCCCTTTTCGACCGTCGTGGCCGGCCCCGCGCCGACCTTCTGTGTATCGGTTTGTTTGACCGTCTTCTTGTGACGGTTGGCCAGCCCATGCCGCATGTAGGCCGCGGCCAGCACAACCAGCGCAATCAGGATAATGCCGGCCAGTGGGCGCAGCTTTCGCGCTTTGGGCGTGAGCGATCCATTGACGCCCCGCACGACCTTATCGGGCTGCGCGGTTGCGAGAACCTCTTCCTGACCTTCTTCGCGCTCGCTTTCGAGGTTCACTGGCTTGGGATTTTCGTCAGGCTTGATCATCGTCAGTTTTCCTTTCCAGCTTGGGTGTAGGGCGTCTCGCGCGTGATCGTCACGCGGGTCTGTTTCTTTCCCACGCCGACCACGAGAATCGCTTTGTCGAAGAGGCGGTCCACGATGTAGCGCGTTCCATCGACGCGGAAGTTGACCAGCTCCGTTTTGCCGTTGACCACCAGGAGCAACGTCGGCAGCTCGCGGAAGCGGCCATCGTTCGGATAAATCAGATAGGTGTGCTGACCATCGTCGAAGACATGATCTGGACGAAGATGCTCGTCTCCAGAGAACTTGTAATCGAGGTAGAGCCTGTCAACGGTGTTGTTGGCCATCGGCACAACACCGTCCTTGCGGTCCTTTTCGCGGCGCTCCTCGGCAATGGCCTCGGCATTGCGCCTGGCCTCGTCCTGCCGGGCCGCAAAGGCGACCCACTTGGCGCGGTCCTCATCGGGATATTGGAATGCCAGCCGCGAGACGAATCGCGTAGGATCGGAGACCAAGCGCACCACATAGGTGCGCTTATCCGTCGGCACAATCAAATCGGTCTCAAGACCCGCTTCAATTGGCTTCACGATAAGAATCGGCGTTTCGTCGAGTCCGGAGCCAGAGAGAACAGGCGTGATCTCCCAGCGGCGCGAGTCGCCAATCTGCGGCTGGCTCTGGAGATGCTCGCCCGCTTGAAGTTCGATGGCGCAGACGCGCAGCGGAGCGCAGACGAGCACCGGCATCCCCTGGCCATAGATGTAAACGACCTTGCCGTTCTCACCCTGCGTCGGTATCGACGCGCCCGCCTCCCAGAGGCGAGAAACCTCCGCCGCGCTCAGGCCCACCGCATTCAGATCAGCGTGAGGCAGTTTCCAATTCAACGGGACGGCTGAGCCTTTTTCCGTTGAAGCCGTCGATTGGGATGCCTGCCCGGCAGGAATGCTGCTGACAATCGGCGGCACACTGATTTTCGGAACTGAGAGCGCAGGAATCGGCGTGAGCGATTGCTGCTTCGTCGCAGGTTGATTTGATTGCGACTGAAGTGCGGATTCCGCAGCCTTGAAGTTGTAGCCGGAAAGATCCTGCTTCTGCTGGGGCGTTAACGGTGCAGCGTTTTGCGCTCCAGCCGCCGTGCTCGTGAGTGCAAGGGCTACTGCGATAGTTACGAACCGTGTCATTGATTCTGTCCTCCGTTCGGCTTCTGAGCGTTGCTGCTTTGGGAGTTGCTGTTTGGCTGGTCGGCGGCAGTCGAAACCACTTCACCCCAGGTCAGGTTCGTGACATAAAGCCCCAGAGGATTGACCAGCGCCTGCCTTGCGTCCGTCACTTCCTGCGTCACGACGGAAACAAAGGCCCGGTATCTGTGGCTCGACATGAGGTTGCCATTCAGGTCGCGCGTCACTTCCGTCCAGGCCACCTCATAGGTTTTGGGCGACTGCTGCACGATGGATTCGACCGAGGCATCCACGGTCTCTTTCGTCAGCAAGTCGAAAGGCGAGTTCTTCGAGTAGAACTCCGTGATCGTCGCCGAGGCCGGCGAGTTCTGCCCGGTCTCGGCGTACACTTCATCGACCAGCCGCCGCTGGGCCACCGCATCGGCTATGACTGTGCGCAGATTTGTGACCCAACGGGCGACGACGGCTTCCTGCAGGCGGACATCCTTGACCGCAACTTGCTTTGCCGGAATGACCGGAACCGCCCTGCCAACATCGTCAAGGGCAACGACATAGGGGACGGTGTTCGAGCGGTAGCCGATGGCGACCATGCCGGTCACACAGACCAGCGCCGTCGCCATCGAAAGAAAGGCCGCCAAGCGCCAGTTATTCCGGCTCTTGATCTGGTCGCCAAATCGTTCATCCCACTCCTGACGGGCTCGGATGTATGGCGTTAATGCGATTGCTTTATCTGTCACGAGCTACTCCTCTCTCTCGACTCTGAGTTGCGCCGACGGCGAATGACCGGAGCCATCGTGCGGGACGTGGATATTGGTGGCGTGCTGTGCCAATGTCTGGAGATTTCTGGCAGTCGAAGGCTGCGCTGACGGCGCGGAGGGAGTACTTGCCTGGCTTTCCGACGCAGAAGGCGGCGGTGGAGGTGCTGGCGGTGTACTGACCGAGCCAGAGTCTGTCGGACCTGGAACCGGCGGCGGTGGGGCGCTCGCTGCTTCCATTGCGGCATCACCCGCCCCACCGGCAGCAGCCATTCCGGCGCTGCCTGCCGCGCCCGCTCCTTCCGCGGCTGTGCCTGCAGTTTCGGTGGCCGCCAGAGCGCCGCCCGCGGCTGCTCCCGCGCCCCCAGTTGCCGCGACAACAGCGACCGTCGCGGCAGTGAGAGCGGCGCCTTTGGCGACTTCCATTCCCATCCCAACCAAGTCCGCCGCGCCGGCGCCGAGTGTGCCCGAGGCGACAGAGGCCGCCATCTTGGGGATTATCCACGAGGCGAAGGCGAAGAGCAGCATCGACATCAGAGTTGGGAAGATTTGGGTGATGGGCAGATCGGCTGTATATCCGTTCATCGTGGCGATCCAGTTGGCCGAGATCGTCTTGAAAACTCCCAGCATCAGGTAAATCAGCATTAGGCGGACACCGGTCGAGATCGCCAGAGAAATGTACCTTTCAAAGTAAGGCGCAGTCCACCGGCTACCACCGAAGCCAAGGAAGATGTAGCCCGCCGACATGACGATAATCGCTTCGAGCTTGGTCACGACGTAATGGAGCGTGATGATGATGTAGGATGCGAGCACAATGCAGGCCGCAAGAATGGTCGTGATCGCTCCGCCGGGTTCCGAGAGCAAGTTGACCGCAGAAACCTTTGTAAAGAGGTCCGAGACGATCTGGAGACCCTGCATCATGATGTCGGACGGATTCTGCACAAGCGATACGCCAGCCGCGTTCGCGCCAAGTTGCGCGAAGCTGTTGACGATAGCCGGTATCCAGGTCTGACCGTTGATAAGTACGGCATAGAAAAAGCCAATGACGAGCAGCTTCTTGATCAGACTCATGAACAGGCCCATGAAGTCGTGCTCACGAAGGAATTGCGGCGCGCTCCAGGCAAAGTCAAGCGTTGCCAGCACGTAGAAGAGGTACGCTGCCTCTTGCATGATGGTGGGAATCCATGCGTTGGCCGCCTGCCCTATCTGGTCAAATGTGCCGCCGACATCGACCGGGGCCTGCGCATGGGCAGTGGCGGCCGAGGCCATCGCCGCAGCCGCCACAAGAAGAAATCTCTGTCTTCGCACCATGGGGTACTGCTCCTCAGAACTTCACGCCATCGGATTTCAGTTGTGGTTTGCCGAAGAAGTTCGCCTGCGCGTTTGCCGTGCAGATCTTCCCTTCGTTCGAGCCCTTATCTGAATTCGTCCAGTTCGCAGGCGCTTTCGCCCGCTGCGCATTGCAGAGCGGCGTCAACTGCTTACGGAGATCCTCATGTTGTGCCAGAAAGGACGAGATGCCTTGCGGCGTCGCCTGTGCAACGTCGCCGCCACCGGCATTCTGAAATGCCGCTACAATCTGGCTCTTCTCTGCCGTCTTGCATCCCGCCAGCATCAAAACAATGCTGATACCACAAACCGAAATCGTCTTCATCGCTTTCTCCTAGAAGGTCACGCCGTCGCTTGTGACCTGGGTTTGGCCGAAAAATTGGCCGGAGTTGGCCTGTTTCGTCGCGTCCGCCTGCACCATGGCGCTCTGATATGCCGCCTTGCTCTGCATATCCGCCATCATCAGTTGGCGCAACTTCATCAACTGTTCCGCCTGATTTTCGGCAATCTGGTTTCCGACCTCGATTGCCTGCATTCGCCCAACAGCCGACTGGCTTTGGCTCTTGAGGCTCTGAAGCAGGGCCGAATCGCTATCAAACTGCGAGTTCTGGACACCAGCGGCCTTCAGCGCCCCAAGAGTGCTGTCAAGGCTCGTCTGGCTCCAGGTCTGATACGACTGACCATAGTTAGTAGATGGACTGTAGCCGGGAAAGCGGAGCCGGAAAGTGCCGTCCATATTGCTCAGCGTGTAGGAAAGTGCCTGCCCTGTATTCACAATCTGGCGCAGTGTTGTGATGTCCGAGGCGACGGTACCAAAGAGTTGATCGGTGATGGTGACTCCGTGCTTGGCCATGTCGGCAAGCTGGTTCAGTTGGTTCTCGACCATCATGACTTGCTTTTCAAGTTGCCCAGCCAACTCGGCGTAATTGAGGATCTGCGTGTACTCGGTTGCGAAGACACCCGGAACTCCAGCGCGCGCCGGGACCGGGCAGACTGTCTCGACCGCCATGATGGCAACGAGGGCGATCGAGGTTGCGCTCTTAACCAGCCATTTGTGTCTCATGTTGTGCCACTCCTTCGTAGTAGTCGATCCAGCCTTTGTCCACCTTGCGTTCTTGCATCCATGCCGAGATCCATGCTGGACCCAGTTGCTCGGCAAGAACATCGATTTGTGCTCTGTCCTTCTGGCCCGCCACCGCCAGAAAGGCCAGAGCTACCGGCCCGAGGCGGAAGGAGATCATGCGACGACCAAGTCGCTGCACAATGTAGTAATCCCGCTTCGGTGTAGCACTCTGAAGTAGCTCGATTTCACGGCTGTTCAGCCCGGCATATTCGTAGAACTGGCGCATTCCCTCGTTGCCGGCTTCCGAGTTCGGCCGGTAAATCTTCGTTGCCGTGCTCTGGAGAATCGCCGACGCAATCGGCGATTCCTTCACATCGGCCATGCTCTGCGTGGCAAGAAGAACGACAGCATTCTTCTTGCGCAGAGTCTTCAGCCAGTCCTGAATCTTGTCTCGCCAGGCCGGATGCTTCAAGAAGAGCCAGGCTTCGTCGATGGGAACCAGTGTCGGACTTCCATCGAGAGCGCGTTCCATGCGGCGGAAGAGATAGAGCAGCACGGCCATGACCGTCGCCTCGCCATAGGAGCCGCTCAAGAGCGTCTCCATCTCGCAGATGACAAACCGCGAAGTCGTCAGCCCGTCATTGCGAGCGTCGAGCAACCCGCCCAGCGCGCCATCAATCACATAAGGCTGCAATCCGGCTTTGAGCTTTTCGTCCTGGAGGTTGGCTTCGAGTTCGGTCAGCGTCCGCCGTTCGCGTGGGGCCGAAGCGAGCTGCTGAAGAGCCCGGTGAATCGTGTGCCGCTCAGCCGGACCGACCTCGACCTGCTGCATTCGCAGGACGGTCTCGACCCATTCCTGCCCCCAACCGAACTCCGCCTCATCGTCAATGTCGCGGAGCGGCTGGAAGCTCAATCCACCCTCGCCGATGTCGTAGAAGCGCCCGCCCGCGGCCTTGCACAGCGCATACAACGAGTGACCCTTGTCGAAGGCAAAGACCTGGGCATTGGGATAGCGGAACCACTGTGCCACAAACAGTGCCAGGCTGACGGATTTGCCCGCGCCCGTTGGGCCGATCAAAAGCGTATGGCCTACATCAAGATCATGGAGATTGAGCCGGTATGGAACGCCACCCTGCGTCGCAGCATAAAGTAGCGGCGGCGAGTCGGGCGGCATAAGCGGCGACGGATTATTCTTTTCACCGGCCCATACAGACGAGATCGGCATCAAGTCCACATAGTTGCGCGTGTGAGCAATGACGCGGCGTACTTGCGCCACCCCATTGCCGGGCAGAGTGCCGAAGAAGGCGTCTACGGCGTTGATGTCCTCAAGCCGGACGCCGAAGCCACGATTGATGAGCGCCTTACGGAACTCGCCGATCATGTTGTCGAGGAAGCGGCGGTCCTTATTCTGGAGAATGATCGACGAGGAGAAGTAACAGAAATGTACATCGCCAGAGGTGGCCTCGGCCAGCGCGCCATCCGAGTCCGAAACCATCGTCATGGCGAACTGATTCAACTGGCCGCCGCCACTCGATTTAAAAACCTGGTCCTTCAAACCTCGCTGCTGGAACTTCCACTTTTTACCAATCTTGGCGATGACGCCTTGCGCCTCAGATGGGTCGAGCAGAATGGCCCGCGTATTCCAGCGGTATTCGCAGGGAATCGAATCGAGCACTGACAGCGCGCCAGGGTATGTCGAACGCGGGAATCCATCGAGCGCCAGAGTCCGCAGATGCCGATCCCCCATCATCGGCTCTGTCCCGCCGCACAGGTCCTCCATCGAGAGAAGATCGTTCAGAAATACCGGAATCTCCGGCTGCATCACCGGCCCTTTAATGCCTGTCAGGCACCGGCGGAGATATGAAAGCATTTCGTCCTCAATGCGCTCATATCCATCCCCGAGCTTCGTCACCTGCGCCCTCAGGCGCGTGACTGGAAGCTGCGCCGCGAAGACATCCTCGAACTGCCGAACCTTGGCCTTAAAGTAGCGCAACGCCTCTGCCCCAGCGCCGTCGTTCGTATTCGATGAGCCGGAGATCATGAAGCCTTCGAGTTTTTCCGATGCCACGAGCGGCGGTAGATAGGTCAGTGTCAGGAAGTATTCGTTTTCGAAGTGGCTGCCTTCCTGTGCGAACTGCTCCCGCCGTTCGCGGTCGATCAGTGCCGTAACAGGATCGCGAAATGCACCCTCCGGCACGTATCCGCTCGAAAACGACCGGATGCAATCGACCTGAATCATCCAGCCGCTACCTAGCCGCAGAATGCGATTGAGCCGCTTGGCGACCGCGGCCATCTCCGCATGAGTCGCCGATTGCAGATCGGGACCGCGGTATTGCCAAGCGGCGAGCAGCGACCCATCGCGTTGCATCACGATGCCGTCATCGACGAGGCCGAACCAGAGAAGCAGATCGGCCAATCCCGAAGGTTGTTTGCGCGTTTCTCCAAACACTTCTACCTCCAGCCTCTTTTGGGCGTTTTGCCAAAAGCAGTGACCCCGCTTTTGGCGGGGTAGAAATCCTTGTAGCCGAGATGGCGGCTGTAAACCTTCCGCATCATCGGATCGGCTTTGCCGATTCTGGCCAGCACAGCAACGATGGTCCAGAACGCGATGATTGCGATGAGGAAAGACAGAAAGCTCATCACAGTCACGGCCATCATTGCCGTGCCAAGCCCGGCCATGATGACCAACTCCCGGTCTCCACCCAGCAGTTGTTGCGGCCTGCTCAACGAAGTCCGCATGATCGTCTGTTCTGGCCCATCGAAATCCAAATTGCCCATCTCGTTCTCCAATGTGTGGGGACGGTTGCTTTCAGCCATCCCCACTGGGCCTCCATACTGGTTATCCCCTCGCAATAAGCTGAAGGGCGGGTTGAGCGACTGCATGAACCGGCTGGAGCAGCGAAACCTCCGCGGCCTGGCCGATAAAGGACGACATCACCTGCGCGGCGAAAACAACCAAGCAGACGGCGATGCCGATTTGCAACAGGCGTTTCATGGTCTCGCCCATTTCGCCGCTGGCGAAGGCGAGCGTTGCGCCCAGCGCAACGATGGCGATCACTGAAATGGCGTATGCGACAGGGCCAGTCAGGGAGGTGACCAGCGTGTTGAGAGGGCCTTCCCAGGGAAGGTTGCTTCCGGTTTCAGCTGCAAAGGAAACGGCTGATCCAATGAGTACTGCCAGGGCCAAGAACCCGGCGTTCCGCGTCCGGCTGAGAATGCCGCACGATTGTGTATCGAGACGTGTGAGTGTACCTTGCATCTTGATCCTCCATGTGCCCTCCGGCACGGTATACGAAAGGCAGCCGCAACGCCCTTCATGTTTTCGTCTCAGCCCCGGCGCGAAGACCGGAACCACTGCAATTCAAACTTGCGTCAGCACGTAGCGGCCATTTTCGTACCCTGTGACGACGGCCACTTCCTGCACTTTGCGCCCCTGCACCGGGTCGTTAACGACCGAGATGACAAGATCGACCGCGCTTCCTATCATTCGTTGCTGAGGCGCATCGGTCGCTTCGCGTACCAACGCCTCAAGCCGGTCGAGCGCCTCCGTTGCGCTATTCGCGTGCAGCGTCGAGACGCCTCCCGGATGCCCGGTATTCCAACTCTTGAGCAGGGGAAGAGCGGCGGCTCCGTCGCGAACTTCGCCGACGACAATTCTGTCCGGCTTCAGCCGTAGAGCCACCTTCAGGCACTTCAACTGATCGAACTCCGTCGTCGCCAACATGCTCAGGCTGTTCGCGGAGTCCAGAAGCAACTCCTGCGTGTCCTCGATGACGAGCACCCGGTCACCCGGCGTCAGCGTCCCAATCTCTTCGAGAATGGCGTTTGCAATCGTCGTCTTGCCCGCGCCGGTCCCGCCGACGACAAGAATGTTCTTGTGCGCGATGATGGCCTGCTGAATAACCTCAAGGTGATCGAGATTACGAACAGCGTCAATGAAGTCTTCCTGCTCCAAGCGCCGGTTCCGTGGATCGTCTTTGGTTGTCAGGATTCCCTGGCGCTGAAGGTCGCGCAGGCTTCGTTTTTTGTCCGACTTCACGCGAATCGCAAACGAGGGCGACAAAACGACCGGCTCAATCAAACCGGCAAACCGGTACTTCCAGATCGGGAGTTGCGATTCGAGAACCGGCTTCGATTCCGTCACGGTTGTCTTCTGCATCGAGGCGATGGTCATCATCGCCCCGCGAGCCTGGCGGCTGTCGAGTTCGCCGATATGCTCAAAAGCCGCCCCTGTTCGCTTGACCCAGACGCGGCAGTCCTCATTGACGAGAATGTCTTCGATCCCGCTCGACTGATCGAGCAGGCCGCAGATCACCGGCCCCAGCTCGTCGCGGAGCTTCTCCTTGAGCCGTTCTTGTTTCTCGTCCGAGTGGTGATCCTGCATCAAACGCCCCCACATTCTGGGTTATTGGAGTCTTGCATAAATTTCAACAGAAATGTACATTCCAATACGAATACATCTAACACCAGTTCCAGACTTTTAGCAAGTCCGCCGAAAAGGAGGCCGTATGGATCGAACCAGAAACGCTGTCGAACGAATGCTCGGCGCTCTCGACGCCCCGGCCTACGACCTCGGCGTCTTGAGCGAGCGGGGAATGCTCCCCGGCCTGGCGAATTTGAGCGTAAGCGGCGTCATGTCGCGGATTCCCCTCCTCAAGGCCCAGAATGCGCGCGGCGCGCACATCTATATCCGGCCAGCCGGAGAGCACCGCTACACCGTCCTCGACGACCTCGCTGCGGAATCCGTAGAGCGCCTCTCGGTGGACGGCTACGAGCCGAGCGCCATGGTTGAAACCAGCCTTGGCAACTTCCAAGCCTGGCTGAAGCACGATGGCGTGTACCCGGCACCGCTGTCTACATTCATCGCCCAGGCACTCGCGAAGCAATATGGCGCGGATCCCAGCGCCGCCGACTGGCGGCGCTTTGGCCGTCTTCCCGGCTTTACAAACTGCAAGCCCAAATACCGCAGGGACAACGGCCTCTATCCCTACGTTTTGCTGCGAAGTGCAACCGGAGTGCAGTACCGGCAGGCCACCTACCTGCGACTGGAAATGACGAAACTCTACCAACTCCAGGAACAGGAGCGGAAAGAGCGCGCCGTACAACATCAGGCGCGTCCCGTACCTGCATCCGGCCAGCCTGCTTATTCGTGCCTCTCTCTTGAGCGATTCCGCAACGCGCCCAAGTTCCACTTGCGGCCTGCCGCCGCTGACCTCGCCTTTTGCGTCGCCGCATTGTCGCTGCGGATGCCGGAGGATGCGATTGCAACGACCCTCGACAGCCAATACCTCTCCCGCGACCCCAACCCCTCCCGGAAAGCTGCCTACATCAAGCGCACTATGGCGAAGGCGAGATCATGGGCACAACGTTAGGCACATTCCAGTTGCCGATACCCGACCTTGGCCTCCAGTTCTGCCCACCGCCTGTGCATCCATTGGTCCGGCTCCTTCCCGCCACGGCAAGACCTCTGCAATCCCGACGGCTGAACCTAAGGAGTTTGAACAGGCCGCTCCAATTCAGTTTGCCTTTCTGTTTGCGTTCAGCGTGCCGCGCTCAAAGCACCCACGCCCGGCGGACGCACGCTCTCCCTCCAGAGATTCTTGTCCTTCGGATGTGGACTCCTCCCCCGAGGCAAGCTCTGGTCCCCTTCCACAAATCTCTTCCACTCGCCTTGGGAGTGGGCCGCGACGGCACACCCTCCGGGCAAGCATGTACCGCATCCAGCGGACAAACTTCAAAAAAGGAGCTACAAACCATGTTCAACAAAGTCATCCTCATCGGCCGTCTCGGAAAAAATGCAGAAGTCAAAACCGCGCAGAACAAGAAGGACTACGCCGTCCTCAGCATCGCCACCAGCGAGAGCTGGAAGAATGACAAGGGCGAGTACGAAACCCGCACCGAATGGCACCGCGTATACGCCTGGGGCAATCTCTCCAACTTCGCCAAGACGCTCCAGAAGGGGCAGCTCGTCAGCCTGGAGGGGAAGATCAAGTACCGGACGGTCGAGGAAGATGTCGAGGGTAAGCCGTTCAAGCACACCATCGCCGAGATCCACGCTTCCAGCATCCGGCGTCTCTCGAAGGTCGAAACCGCTGACGATCCCAGCGACGGGGCGGACGAGGCATAAGCCTCGTTTCGCACCGCGCTCATAAGCCATAAACCGATTTGATCTTCAACACGCGCTTTGGCCATCAGGCTTATCGCCTAAACCCAGGCTCACTATACGCGCTGACGCACGCGGATTCTCTCGCGGACTCTCTCATAGAGGCCAATGTTTTCGTGATGGCTTAGTTCGACTACAACGGCAAACCGCTGTTTCAGGAACTCGTCAGGGTTCCACTGGTTTTCGCAGCGAACAACGAGGTAATAGGTGTTGTTGTATTCCTGTGACGGGTTCTGGCTCATTGTGAATGTGGCGCACTGCAATGTCCCACGCTCACGGACTTGTGGGCCAATGTCGAATCCGCAATCAAACTTTCCTTCGAGCGCTGGCGGTTTTCCCTCTTCTTTTGTGCGTTTTTTGAAGTGGTCGATTATTTGTTCAAGTGTTTTGCCACGCACGAGACGGAAGGATATTTCCACTCCGAGATAATCATTTCGGGTATGTCGAGTAGGCGGATCAAACGCAAGAGTGACGCGGATTGATCTTGCCCCCTTCGTCTCTGTGAACTCAGTGGGGATAGGAACCTCGTAAACGTAGAAGTGATCCATCTCAATCGAATCATCTGCGTAGAGCACTACGCGATTTGTGTCCGAGGTCGATGCTAATTCAACGTTTGAGATGCCGTAGCCGCACAGATTGCGAATAGCTTCATCACCCTGATTTTGTAGTTTTGAAATTGCAGCAGGTGGAATACGCGCGGAATTTGCCAATAGCGCACGTAGCAAATTGGCACTAGCTTCAGGAAATGCTTGTAGTACCAAAGCTGCTTTGTGGGCAACCAAGGGGGCCGCGTAAGAAGTTCCCCGAGCCGTGGTAAACAGGCGCTCCAGATAACGCGAAAATGTTGTCACGACTTCACTCTCGGCGAATCTCTTGAGCGTCTGAGTCGTTCCGTCAAAGAGGACATTGCCGCCGTCATCACACAAGTCTGGCTTTATGGCTTTTTGAATGCCGGGGCCGCATCGCGTAAACGGGGCGGGTTCTCCGACAGATGCAATTGGGCGCACGCCAACCGTACCGGGCAGGTCATTAGGCACAGCGGCGGCTTGCGCAACAGCTCCAACGGTGAGGACATTCGCGCCAACAGATGGCTCTAAGAGGCGGCTCGGGGAGTCGAGAAGATACGTTGGGTAAGCTGTCAATACCTCTTCAGCATGGCCTTGGGCGGGAATATGTTCATAGTTCCCCGTTGAAACAACAATCAAAACGTTCAACTCGCGGGCAAGGTCGTCAAGCGTGGCGGTCCAAGTTCCAACCTTACCGCCAGAATAAACGGCGTTGCGATCCCCAAGAGAAATGTTGAAAATCCGGCAGCCTCTTTCGTGAAAATGTCTGATAGCAGCGTCCATCTGTGACGGGACCAGCTTATTGTCATCGAAATTGCCCTGATCGTTTACAACTTTACCGGCAAGCAAACGCACACGCGGCGAAAAGTTCTGTGTTTCTATGCAATCACGTATATCCCCGTAAGCGGCCACACCACTCACTTTAGTGCCATGCCCAAAACTATCGCTTACCCCGATTGAAGAGGGAAATCCCGCTCTCTCTTGCACCACATTCGTCAAAACTGGGTGTGCATCATTGATGCCAGAATCGAGTACAGCAATAGTTGGAGCGTCCTCGGAGGGCGCTGCTGGTTCTCCAATTTCACTAATAGTTGTATCGAGCAGGGTCTCCATGTGCTCGTCGATAACCGGAGGTCTGTCGATAATACGCACAGTCGGGAGATTTAACAGCCAGCGAAAGGTGGCACCTGTTCCAGAAACGCGAAGTGCAGTAAATGACACTCCGACATATCTGTCCGTGATCTCTCCCCCATGCTCCGATAACCGTATCTCAAGCAGATCGACCTGCGTAAGACGTTCATCTTGGCTGGCAATTTCCCAGAGTTCTACATCGAGTTTGAAAGTCGCGTCCAGAGAAAAGTTCTCTGGGGTATCGAAGCCATCCCCCTTAAGCACATTGCCGATTCGGTCATTGGGCGAAAGTGGGCCAAGCTCTTCAATCGCAGCCATGAGAGAGGCATATCGTGGATTTTTCTGGCCGACGGGAACGCCTTCTGAGTATGCGTCTAGCATCGAGCGAAACACCGTTAGATCAGCATCGCTTGCGAAAAGGATGACAGCGTTGTTCTCATCTTGTCCGAGGACGATCAGACCCGCTCTCGTCCATTGCTCTTCTGGCAGAACATTTGCTGTTCGTACTCGCACGATTAGAGCAGGGTCAACGATTGTTGCGGTAAGAGTTCTATGGGCAGCCAGAGCCTCATCAACAGCCCTTGAAACCTTCTGGCTTTGAACTCTATAGTCGCGAGTCGGTTGTGATCCGTAGCCGGGCCTTTTACGCCGGTCCATATCGACTTTTGCGCGAGGAAGAATGAGGTGAGGCAGCTCAGGCATTGCTAAGGGCGGTCACTTTCTAAGTTGTTCGGCGATGACTCTCCTACGGTTTTCAAGGGCTACACATTCCAGAAATCGCCGTTTACTCACTATACTGCGGCGATTTAGCACAGCACGACGGATTGCGTTCATGCAGACCCGTTCGATGTCTGCATGAGAAAAACCGTCAAGGAAACCGGCTACGCTTTCTGGTTCAAAATCAGTCTTGAAATTCTTGAACTTCAAGCGAATGAGACGAACAATCTCTTGCTTTGCCGGTTTTTCAAAGAAAATCACTTCGTCAAACCTGCGCCAGATTGCCGGGTCAAGGTGCCTTTCATGGTTGGTTGCTGCAATGACGAATCCTTGCCCCTTGAATTTATCAATGAGCATAAGAAGGCTGTTTACGACACGGCGCAATTCACCATTCAGCGTGTCGTCATCCCTCAATCTGGCTATTGCATCGAACTCGTCCAAGAGCAAAACAACAGGCTGTACTGCCGCGAAATCGAAAATCTTGCGCAGATTTGAAGCTGTTTCTCCGAGCAACGAGGACACCATTGTGTCCATGCTGGCGACAAGCAGGGGCAGTTTCACCTCATGGGCAAAAACTTCCGCACATAGGGTCTTTCCACAACCCGGAGGGCCACAAAACAGCAGCCTCGACCGTGCGCGTAGCCCATGTGCCCCTAATACCTCTCTTTGCTTGAACTCATCCATGAGAGACAGCATCAAGAGCTGGTTATTCCTATTGAGGATTAGGTCTGACGCGCGGCGCTCTGGATAGATTGTGTCAACAAGAGGGAGTTGCTTCTCGCGTTCAATGGGTACAACGGAAAGCTTGTGCGCGTTAGTGTTGTTACTGGTCGCACCCGTAGGCTTGCCAGAGAGCTTTGGCGCAGAAGCAAGATTCCGGCGCAGCGCATTTGCTAATACGCGATTGTTCTTCTGTTCCTCATCGCGAATGATCTCACTGGCTACATCGTGAAACGACTGAGCGTCGCCCTGCGAGTAGCTGTGAAATAGTTTTTTTAGCAGTTCGCCACGCGGCATGATGTGCTCCTTGGGCCAGCTCGACTTTGGAGCAACGGCGTCATTTCAAGTGTACCAACTCACCGTTCACGCCATTATGCACCATGGCGAGCGCTACTGAACAGAATTTCCCGCCGGGCGAATCTGGCGAATACATAGCGAATCCAGATCTTCCCAGTTCTTAGATCTATGAGACTCAATATTAATGACTTATATTGGAACGCGTCTGAAGCAGGAGGGGTGTCTGTTCAGCCCTCCCGCTTCGAATTTTCGATGAAACGGGCGTGGCGATGAAAAGTTGATGCGAACTGATAAAAGGATTCATGCCAACAGTCCGGTTAGAGATAATTGACGAGGATGAACTGTCCAAAACTCTAGCCGCTCATTGTAAACGCCTACCAGTTTCTCCCCAGCCAAAACCCGCCAGCCAAGAGGAGTGCCCCGGCTATCAGCCCGCCCCCGATGCAGGCCCAGAGCAGCCTTCCCCAAACGCCACTGAGCTTGCTTTTGAAGTCGTTGTTGGCGGCGGTCAGCGCCTTTTGGGCCTCGGCCATCGAGTGTTCCAGGGTTTTCTTGACCCACTCGTCCATGCGCCCATGCGCCACAGTCAACGCACGGGCCAGGGCATCATCGATCAGTGATTTGATAACGGCCGCGAAATGCTTCCGGGTTTCTTCGGAATAGCTCTTCAGGATTGCGTCTCCGGCAATGGCCTCATGCAGGCTGGCCTGCACATCTTCGAGCAACTGCCGGGTTGTCTGCGAGGCGGAGTCGATTGATCCCTTCATCTGCGTTGCGGCGAAGTCGGCAATCTCACGGGTCACGCCGCGGAGCCGCGCCTGCTCCGTCGCGGCTTCTGTGAGACTGCGTGCCGTATTCTCAAGCGCGCGGCACTCAACGATGCTTAGCTTGTACCGCAGCCATTCGGGATCTTCCGGGTCCATTTTTGAGAACTGCTGGACAAGGTCGATGAGGACGCGCTCGCGAGCTTCACCTTCTGGGAAAGCCAGGAAGACGAGATCACGAATCCATGCAGTTTTGTCGGATACGAGGGCCGGAGGTGTGCTCATGGAAGGAGTACCTTTCTCGCTTCCGTGAACTGACTGAAGGCACGGAAGCGGTACGTCCTTGCGCGCAGGGTCATGTCCGGCGCTCGCAGCTCCGGCACGGTGGTACGCCGCTCACCAACATCGCTGAGCGTGACGTTCATCGTCCGCATCATTCGCTGGAGGTCAGGCCGCCGCGCGTCGATCCGAATCTCGACCGGGGAAAAGGCTTCGCGAAAGGCCGCCACATCTCCTGCCAATTTCGGATTTTCCCAGGCCGAGGCGACGCCATCCTGAAAGTGGTTATGGACAATCACGTAATCGACGGTGTCTTGCAGTTCCTCTCCCCATTCGATGACCGACCGGGCGGAGGCAATATCCCCATCGACGACGCCGAGCGCCGTCCAGCGGAGGTCAAGTCCTGATTCCTGCATGACCCTGTAGAACTCCCGGAACCAAGGAATCATCCGGTGTCCCTGTGCCGCGCCCAGATCAGCAAGAATCACATCGGCGGTCGATTCTAGCGAAATCCCGAGCAGCTTGTCGTAGGTCCAGCTTTCAAGCGCCGGGAGCTTGTGCGCCTGAGCGAATAGCGCCTTGAAGGACCCCTCGGCCTTATTGTCCGGGTCCATGTCGAGCAAATCAGCCCGGCACGAGTTGTCTGCATACCATTCAGCCAGGGTTGCCACCACGGTCGTCTTGCCGACCCCGCCTTTACCGGCGATGGGGAAGACAACCCGCTTCGGCTTCATGCCCAGTTCCGCCGCTACTCCTCGCCTCTGCCCACAAACGGGCTCGGCTTGAAAATCTTCACAGGCCGCAGCCGCTCCTCCCGTTGCCGGTTCAACTCCGCTTCCCGGTCCAACCGGGCCATCAATTCTTCCCTCTGAATTTGCCATTCGAGCTTCTCCTTTGTCTCTGTGTTCTCGCTGTTCAGGCCGTTTTCGCGGACCATTGGTTGAAAAGCTTCTTTCCCCACTACAGGGGGCGGGAGGTTCTTGGTTTTTCTTGCGATGTGGGGCTGAATCCCTTCAATGACTCGATTTGCTGCTTTACAGAACTGCTGGTATCCGCCGGGATACCCTTCTTCTCGAAGCGTTTCCCAGATCACGCGCCAGGTCAGCCCACTGTCCTTAGCTGCACGCAATTCGGAACGCACCGCTTTGAGGAGTCTTCCCTTGAGCTGGAAGACACCCTTGCGAAGCGTTAACGCTTCAACCAACTCGACCAGTTCAGGTGGACGATTATAAGCAATGCACATTTCACTAGAAGAGTGCCAGAACCTCTGGTGAGATTGCAAGCGTACAAAGACGATTCCGCAAGAATAATGGCGAACAAACACGACAAAGGACGAATAAAGACGATTCGCAGTCTGGGCATACATCAGTCGTGTTTGTTCGTCATTAATCGTCCTTTTGTTGCAGCCGCAGGCTGCGCTTTCTGGAGGTCGAAGACCGGCGGGAGGGTGGCTGTTAGGCAGCCGTCTTCATTGGGTAATGCAGTAGTGGAACATAAAGCGCAGACGCGCTTTGAAGGTTTTCTCCATACATCTTTATTACCATCAACGGCAATGTATGACGCGCCATGGCACTTTAGAGAAGGCCTCGTGCGTCACCTTGCTATTGCAATGTACAGTGCTATATAGTGCTTCCATGCCGAGACCGAAACCGCCCCATATCGTTCGCTACACGATTCGCCTCAATCGCGCTCAAGGGGAGCGCGTTGCGGCCTTGAAGGCGCAACTGCACGCCAAAAGCGACAACGAGGTTTTTGATTACCTCGTCACTATCGGCACCAACCAGCGCGACGACCTGGAGCAACTCGTCTACGCACTGTTTGGGAATTTGGCGGACAGTCTAGCCCGGAGATTCCAGAGCTTGGAGACAGTCAGCCAGCTACACCTTGCCTTGACCGACACGTTCATCAAGTACGCGGTTACGGCTCTGCCCGAAGTGCCCCCTTCGCTTGTGGCGGGAGCCAGGGCGCGGGCTACCAAGATTTATGAGCAGGTGAACCTCACCGCAGCCCGCGAGTTCCAACGCCGGAGAGAAGCGGATGCCTATTCCGCTACAGAACTTGGGCTTGGGGAAGAGCCAGCGACTCTGTCGTAAGCCAGAACGGAGATGAGTGCCAATGCCCCGTGGATCAGTGCAGCAACGCGAGGTCAAGGAAAAGGACGAGCGTTCGAGCAGGCTTCGGCCCGGCAAGGTTCACCAGACCAAGACCCCGCCGCCGCGTGTCACCAGCACAGCAAGAAACCTGCTTCGACTTGTCCGGCTTGTCAGCCGGGCGTCTTCCGGCGGCGCTCAGTCTAAGTCAGCATTCAGCCGGTTGCCCGGATCTGCAAAGTCATCGGCTTTCCAGCGCCGCGCCATCGTGAACGTCCGCTATGCGTCCGCTCGGACACCGGGGGGATGGAAGGCACATGGAACCTACATCGAGCGGGAGAGCGCCAAAGGCGACCACCTGCCGACTGCGAAACAGGCGGGCGTTGCAATCGACAGTCAAGCTATCAGTTCCGACCGGCTTGGCATAGCGCAGGAACACTCACTC
>Ga0224528_1001173_pt1 | contig 18044 bp, 17 predicted proteins | sample CBST25metaG_2_FD_179888 | JGI IMG/M metagenome (GOLD analysis project Ga0224528, IMG submission 179888) | Peat soil microbial communities from Stordalen Mire, Sweden - C.B.S.T25 | ecosystem: Environmental > Terrestrial > Soil > Wetlands > Peat | place: Sweden: Norrbotten County, Stordalen Mire...
GATGAAATTCGGAACTCACAGGATAAACTGCGCGGATGCATTGTCCAATCCGAGTTGACCATTTTTTTGCGCTGAATCATTGCGTTATTTATGCAGTGTTCAATAATCGGAGAACTGCGCCAATTGCTCCGGCTTCGGGGCGCGCGTGAACAGGCTCACGACGATCATGGCGCCCACGGAGGCGAAGAGCGCGGGAAAGATGGCGTCGCGCTGGGCCAGGATGGGCGGGAAAAACTCTCTTACGGCCTTGATGCTCCAGGTCAGCGTGACCACAGTGCCTGCGCCGATGGCAGCCACAGCGCCCCAGGCTGTGACACGCTTTGAGTAGAAAGCCGCCAGAACCACAGGCGTGAGCGCTGCGCCGTAAATGGTGTAGGCCCACAGCATCTTTTCCAGAATGCTGGGCGCGTAGATGGCCTGATAGAGCGCCCAGCAGCCAAGCAGCACCACCGATAGCCGCGAGATGATCAGTACCCGCTTGTTCGACGCTCCGGGCGCGATGTAGCGCACGAAAACGTCTTCGACCAGATTGGTGGCCGGAGAAAACAGGTAGTTCGAGGCCGTCGAAATAACTTTGGCAAAGACCGCTCCGAGCAGCAGCGCGCCCATGAAGGCGGGCAGGCCGTGGCGCGCGGTGTAGGGAATGATCTCGTAGGGCTGCGCGGCGACTTCGCCGGTGGGGTAGAGCGCGGAACCGATGACGGCGATGGCGACAATCAGGGTTTCCAGCACCACGGTGCCCACAATCCATCCGATGACCGAGATGCGCGCGTCTTTCTCGCTTTTTGCGGAGAAAAACTTCTGATACATGACCTGGTTGCCCAGCATGAGCAGCATGGTGGGCACGAGGAATTCCATTGCGCGGACCAGGGTCAGGTTGCCGAGCACCTGAAAGTGCGAAGCAGGCAGCGCGGCGTGCAGACCCGCCCATCCGCCCGCATGAAGGAAAAGCATGGGCGCGGCGATGATGCAGATGACGGTGACCAGCAGGCCGATGGCCACATCCATATAGGCCACGGAGGACATGCCGGCCAGGGCTGTGGTCAGGATGACGAAGGCGGCGATGATGTAGGTGCCCAGCTCCGGGGTAATGGAGTCTGGAAAGATGAGGTGTAGTACGTTGCCGCCACCCTTGAACTGGTAGCTGGTGATGCCGACGTAGGAAAACAGGATGGCGAAGGTGCCCAGGACACGCGCCGTCTGGTTGTAACGGACTTCCAGCAGGTCAGGCAAGGTGAATTGCGCGAATTTACGGGCGCGGGGCGCGATGAAGTAGATGAGCAGCAGCGCCAGCCAACCGCCAGCCGGTTGCCAGAGCGCCGCAAAACCATTTTTGTAGGCGTTTTCAGCCCCGGCAAACAGCGAACCTGCGCCAATCCACGAGGTCAGCAGGGTAAACACCAGTACTACAGCCGACAACGACCTGCCCGCGACCAGATAATCGGCCTTGGTTTTCACCAAAGAGGTGCGGTAAAGAGCCACCGCCAGCAGCGCAACAACAATAACAATCAGGACAATGATATAAAGATGAGACATTCGCAGGCTTCCTCAGTGGCGTTAATAAGGGGTTGCTGCCAGTTTATCGGATGGAACCGCCGCCGGGCTCATCTCGCCGGTTGACCCGACTAGCCGCTATTGCTAGACTGGTTATGCGGGGTGGAGCAGCCCGGTAGCTCGTTGGGCTCATAACCCAAAGGTCGCTGGTTCAAATCCAGCCCCCGCAACCAATCAAATCAATAATTTACGAACTGATTTTGATTGGTTCTTCCTCTGAAATCACTCCCACTGACTCCCAATCGCAAAATTCCTGGTTTCAGGCGCTCGCTTTCAACGGCTTGATCACCATTTCCACGATCTTGCTATTGGCTTCCCGCTTGGAACTCGACATTGCCTGTCCATAGACGTTCATCGTCGTCTGGATTGAAGCGTGTCTCATCAGTTCTTGCTGCACCTTCATCGGCGCTCCGGTTTCGTCCAGCCACGAACGGTACGTGTGGCGGAACGTATGCCAGCCAATGCGGGCGAACTTCCCGGCGGCAGCCTGACGCTCTTCATGGATGAGCAACCGCTTGCCGTTCGGAGTTGGTTTAACCTGGCTGCACCAGACGCCGACGCCAGCTTGGCACTTCGGGCATTCCACCAGACAGCACCCTGCCGGATGTATGTGCCGCTTCTGAATCTCTGTCGGATAGTACGGCTTGTTCGAGAGAGGATTTGCGAAGACCCAGCCTTCCTCGGTTGGCAAGGCTTCCTTCTCCCATTCGAGCAGCACCTCGGCTAAAGATTCGTGAAGTGGAACATAGTCGCGGGAATACTCCGTCTTTACGTCGTCCACATGCCCGCTCACAAAGCTCCGTTGAACGAGTAGTTGGTCCTTTTCGAAGTCGAAGTCGTCCCATTGAAGCGCCGCAATCTCGCTGACGCGGAGACCGAGGCATTGCGCAACAATCACCATCGTGCGGTACGGTTCTTTCAGCAAACCGAGGATGGTTTCGTATTCTTGCACAGTCAACACCGTAGGACGCACACGTCGTTTGGTCCCGCCCTTTACACGAACCATCTGAATTGGGTTCCGGCGATCATTGAACAGTTCCCAACGGGCCGCGCACTCAAACATCAGGTGCATGACGCCACGGATATGAGCTTTCGATTTTGGTGCCATATCCAAACTCTTCAACCAGCCTTCGACCACCATCGGACGGATCTGGTGTAACAGGTAGTGCCCCCACCTTGGACGAATGTGAATCTTGATATTCGACAGATACGATTTGCGGGTCGAGTAGCGCTGCGGCAACTCTTCCTCAACGTACCGGTCGCATATCGCGCCAAAGGTGACAGCGCCCAGGTGATGCTGTGGTTTTTCTTCGTTGAGTCTTAGGAGAAGGGCTTCGACTGCAACCCGCGCCTCGGATTTGTTCTTGTACTGATTCGCGGTTCCGATGAAAGTCGCTTTCCGCTTTCTGACTCCATCGGCCTGCGTTTCGTAGTAGCGGAACTCCCAGACGTCAGCGCCCTTCGCCCGTTTCTTGAGCGTGACACTTCCAAATTGGTATCGTGTGCGATCCATCAAGGCTGTAATTCTCCTCGACTTCACGGCACAAATGGCTATTAAAAGACTACGCCATCTGTGGGCAAAGCAGCACAAAAAACAGAGGTTCTTCCGCGAGGTTGCGGGCTCTAGCGATCCATCCACGCCTCAATCGCGGATGCCTTAAAACGCCAAAGTTTACCTACTTGAATGGCGTGAATCTTTCCGCGGTGTACCAATCGTTGTAGAGTTCGAGGATGAATCTTGAGTATGGCTGCCGCCTGACAACTATCGAGCAATGGTTCTCTAGGCGTTCGGGAAAGACGCTCTTTCGGGAGATCTGGCACAAGAAGCTGATTATCGTCTGGCATCGTGGCTCCTCTCCAACCTCGAATTTCGAGGTTTTCACGTATCCCCGAGATTCCTCTATGCTGTCCGTACTGTCCAATGAATTATCAGAAGCAGCTTATTCCATCCAGGAATAACACCAAAGTCACGTCTCATTTTGTGCAACTGGATTGACTATCGAAGCATCTCACAATCATCATGATTAGTGCAGCATAGACTCGTATTTGTGCTGCAAGGTGTGAGATTGCTGTCCTGCCTGGGTTCTCCCCCCACCGCTAGGAGGATAGCTATGGTGCTTCCAGAAATTCGGTTCCTGCATGCTGCAATTGCGCTCGCTGAAGAGTTGAACTTTTCCAGAGCAGCGGAACGACTACATGTGGAGCAATCAACTCTAAGCAAGCGAATTGCCGATCTGGAGAGTCAGATTGGCTTGCGGCTTTTCGAGCGCAATCGCAATCGTCAATCTGTTGAGTTGACCGAAGCGGGCCGTCACTTTGTGGCAGAAGCGCGTAGCGCCATTCTGCACATCGAACGCGCAGTGATGAATGCTCGGGCAGCCGCGCATGGCGCAGACGATATTCTCCATATCGGCAAGTCGGCCTATACCGATCCGTATCTGGTCACAACTCTCTTGTCGATTCAGCTTTCGCTCTATCCGAGTTTGAAGGTGAAGTTGTGGAGCAACTACTCACACAAACTTGCTCACCTGGTTGCCACGGGAGAGCTTGATTTGGCGCTGATTACAGCGATTCCCGACACGCCCGAACTCAGTTCCTTGACGGTCGCAGAAAGTCCTATCTACATCGCCTTATCCACGGACGACGCGCTTGCCCGCAACAAAAAGCTCCGCCTCGAAGATTTGCGCGCCTGCGACTGGATTCTCCTTGCTTCGTATGTCAACCCGCACATTTTCGAGAGAATTCATGTGATTGCTTCTGAGAAGGCGATTGCCGTTTCCGACATGCATTACGTCATGACTGCCGAGGAGGCGTCAGAGTTGGTTCAGGCGCACAAGGGAGTCGCGTTCCTGCCCGGCGATGCAGCGTGGCGTATCGCGTGTGATGGGGTTACGATACGACCACTCATGGAGGAGCGCCTGCGGCTCGTGACCAGGTTGGCGACGCGATCTGATAATAAAGCCCGTCTCGTGAGTGAGTTCGTTCGCGCCACAGGGCGCAAACTGAGCAACACTCCTCCACCACGGCAAGACCGCCTGCCTCTAGCTGGATGAGCGATTGTCCTCCGGCTTTTCGCTGCTCTGCTCCTCAGGCTCTTGGACCTCCCGTATCTCGATATTAAGAGGGCCGTCGAGGCCGCACTTTGGGCAATGATAGACACCGGAGGTAATTGCTCTACCTGTAAACTCTTCTCTCCGGAAGGCGCTGCCACAGTGGACACATACGTGAAAATGAGAGAGTTTGCTACGCAAGTTACTATGTTCGTTCTCCATCGATTTCCTCGTTTTCAGGAACTGACTCAGTCCAACTGCGTTTTTATGTCGAGTGTGCGACCAAGATGCAAAGAAACGAAGATTCAGGTTCTACGCCCCATCCGGTAATCAATGTACAGAATATGAGCTTTGATTTGGTCCTCCATTCTGTACTTGATATGGGTAGCCATTTCCAAAAGGCTTAAGATGCTTGATGGATTTCCATCGCTCCACTCAACAAAAGAGTGCAGCGCCGATTCTAGATTGGTCGCGCATAGGCCAAGGCTTTCCGCTTGACGCTTTGCGAATTCGAGAGCGATCGGTTGCGGCCAGTTCTTCAGTTCGATCCGTTCCGTCTTGAGAGCACAGAATGCCCGCAGCGCGCCAATGTCTTCCATGTGCGGAGATCGAGCCGCGAAGAAAATTGGGGTCCGGCCGTAATAGTACAGATCCTTGATGATTCCGGTCAGCACACGAGACGGGACGCTCAAATGGTCGATAACGATGAGGTACGGTGCCGAATCGAGAGCCCTATGCGCAATTCCTTTCAAGGATCGCGCCGACAGGTTGGTAGTATCCTTCGAGATCGTTCCCCCCTTTGAGGTTGAGCGCATGGCCTCCAAGAGTTCCAGAAGAAACTCTCGCGGCGATCGGGAATTGTTTACGAAAAGAACAAACTGCTCGTTGGCACAAAAGGTTCGGAGCAAACGAGATTTTCCCACGCCCTCCGGTCCAAAGACGAGCATCGATTTCCGTGCGCGGGCTTGTTCGCGCAGATGGCTAAGTTCCTCCGTTCGCTCCACAGCGTCGAGATACTCACGTACAGCGTCGTGTTGGACATATGGTGAAGGCATGGTCGCTCGCATTCTGTATCTGACATCGAGATCAGTTCGTAGACCCTTGCACGTACCGTTTGTGACAAGATTCAATGCAGTCCCTTGCTGCATCTCTGTCCTTCCAGCCAAGAACTTTGGTGCGCTTGCCTTCCAGGTCTTTGTAAACAGCGAAAAAGTGCTCGACCTCGTGCAAAAAATGCTGCTGAATGTGGGTGTAGTTTGCGATCCCAGCGAAACGTGGATTGCCTGTTGCGTACGCCAAAACTTTCTCATCCGAGACGCCTTGGTCGAGCATCTCGAAGAGTCCTATGGGGCGAACCTGATAGACGCAGCCTGGGAAGGTTGGCGTATCGCTCAGGATCAGGATGTCTAGGGGAGCACCGTCTTCTGCTAGCGTCTGTGGAATGAAGCCGTAGTCGCCTGGATAGTGAACTGGAGAGTGTAAGTATCGATCAAGTCGAAAGACATGCAGGGTCTTGTCGTACTCATACTTGTTCACGCTGTCCAGCGGAATCTCGATGACAGCGGTGACAATCTCCGAGCTTTTGTCGCCGATTGGGATGTCTAGGTAGTTCGTCATTTTGTCCCTTTCGCTAGAGCCGCACAGGGACAAAAAGAAAACCCCTGCGCATTCGCAGGAGTCATCAGCCTACCGTTTCGGTAGGCGGTTGATGGCGGATTCCTTCGCCAAACCACTTGTATCACAAACAGATATGACGCTGCAAGCGCGACTCCGAATCGAATCCCCGGAAAGGCTCCGGTGAGGAGAATAGGCGTCGGGCACAGTGCCGTTGGTTATTTCCGGCGCTGGCTTGGGCGGTCCGTTTTCGGAACGCTTATTTGTACGCCTAAAAACTGCATTTAGATCGTACACGGCGATCATGCTCCATAATGGTATTGGAAAATCTGGCGATGGAATCCGCCATCAACCGCCTGCCGGTCATGGGCTAATGACTCCTACCAAATTGCACGGCAAGGAGAAAGTCAATGAAACCCGCAGAAGGAAAGGCCAAGCCGAACATGTATCCCGGCAACAATGCCAAGGGAAGGATCGCACTTAGATTCGTTCTCATGATCGGCGTGGTCAGCTTTTTCGCCGATTTTACATACGAGGGATCAAGATCAATTACCGGCCCGTTCCTGCAAACGCTTGGAGCAACGGGTGCAATCGTCGGAATCGTTGCCGGTCTTGGGGAGTTGCTGGGATATGGACTGCGGTTCGTCTCAGGACGCATCAGCGAACGAACCCAGGAATTCTGGCCAATCACCTTCTTCGGATATGTCATCCAGATGACCGCAGTGCCGCTGCTTGCGTTTGCCGGAAACTGGAAAATAGCCGCGTTTCTCATTCTGCTGGAGAGAATCGGAAAGGCTATACGGAATCCTCCCCGCGACGTGATGCTGTCGCACGCAGCCAAAGAGATGGGTTTCGGTTGGGGCTTTGGGATTCATGAAGCGCTCGACCAATCTGGAGCTTTGGTTGGCCCGTTGCTTGTGGCATTCATCTTGGCGCATCGCGGATATTACCGTCTGGCGTTTGGTACGCTACTCGTTCCCGCAATCATGACCGTGCTGCTGCTCTCGGTCGCGAGACTCCTCTATCCGCATCCTGAAGACCTTGAAATGAAGCCCCGAGTCTTGCAGGGAGTGGGCCTGCCTCGCTCGTTCTGGATATACCTTATTGCGGCTGCTTTGATGGCTGCGGGGTTTGCCGACTTCCAGTTGATCTCCTTCCATTTTCAGCAAGCTGCAATCGTAAAGACGATCTGGATTCCCATTTTCTACTCAGTCGCCATGGCAGTCAGCGGCGTCGGGTCGTTGGTCTTTGGAAGGCTTTTTGACCGCTTCGGTATATCTGTCCTCATTCCTCTTACCGTGCTTTCCGCATGTTTTGCCCCGCTGGTCTTTCTCGGCGGATTCTGGATGGCGCTTTTCGGTGCTGCGCTGTGGGGGTTGGGAATGGGCGTACAGGAGTCCATCATTCCGGCTGCCGTTGCAACGATTGTACCGACAAGCCGACGAGCATCTGCATACGGATTGTTTACGGGTGCATACGGTCTGTCATGGTTCCTGGGAAGCGCAATCATGGGCAATTTGTACGATCATTCGATTCCTGCTGTGATAACCTTCTGCATTATTGCCCAGCTTGCAGCGATCCCTTTACTTGTCAAGGTACGAAGGCAGATGGCTCGCTAATACGAACCGGAACATTATGGGTACGCATGGAAACTGATGACTCCGCGTGGCACGTTATGGCGCGCGACCGTAAAGATTCGGAAGCTGCAAACCTAAGTCGCATCGGCGGCCAGCGCTGCCTGTGAAGCCATGCAGTAATCGAAGTTTGAGACTGCCGGCGTCCCCATTATGCATTGGTGAGGCGGACGCCGGCAAATTAATTGGAATTAGTCGCAAGACTTGAGCAAAACAGCTAAGCGGAGACCGCAATGGGCTTCATTGCGGTTTCAACGGCAACCGCGACGGCGACGGACGCGCCAACCATCGGGTTGTTGCCCATGCCGATCAGGCCCATCATCTCCACGTGCGCGGGCACCGAGGACGACCCGGCAAACTGCGCGTCCGAGTGCATACGGCCCATGGTGTCGGTCATGCCATAGGAAGCAGGACCCGCAGCCATATTGTCGGGATGCAGCGTTCTGCCCGTGCCTCCGCCGGAAGCGACCGAGAAGAACTTCTTGCCATCCAGCAAGCGCTCCTTCTTGTAGATCGCCATCACCGGATGCTGGAAGCGCGTGGGGTTGGTCGAGTTGCCGGTAATGGCGACATCGACCTTCTCCAAGTGCATGATCGCAACGCCTTCGCGCACGTCATCGGCGCCATAGCAGCGAACCGCAGCCCGCTCGCCCTTGGAATATGCCTTTTCGCGAACGATCTTCAACTGGCCGGTCTTGTAGTCGAACTCGGTCTGGACATAGGTGAATCCGTTGACGCGGGAGATGATCTGAGCCGCATCCTTGCCGAGGCCGTTGAGGATGACGCGCAAGGGCTTCTTGCGAGCGTTATTGGCCGAACGAGCCAGGCCAATGGCGCCTTCAGCGGCGGCAAACGATTCGTGGCCAGCGCAGAAAGCGAAGCAGTCGGTCTCTTCGCGCAGCAGCCGCGCGGCCAGATTGCCGTGGCCAATGCCGACCTTGCGATCATCGGCAACAGAGCCCGGAATGCAGAAGGCCTGCAGGCCAGTGCCGAGCGTTTCGGCAATGTCGGCCGCGGCGGTCTGCTTCTTCTGGATCGCGACAGCAGAGCCAATCAGATAAGCCCAACCGGCATTTTCAAACGAAATCGGCTGGATCGATTTCACGATCTTGCGGACATCGACACCCTTGTCCAGGCAGATTTTCTCGGCTGCCTCCAGCGACTCAATCCCGGCGGCGGCAAGATAGGAGTCGATCTGAGCAATCCTTCTTTCGTATCCTTCAAATGTAACCATGATCTTCTCCTTATTCCTTGCGGGGGTTGATGGTTTTGACGGCGTCGGCAAAGCGGCCATACGTGCCGGTTGCCTTGTCCAGAGCGGTCTTGGGATCCACGCCCTTGGCAATCGCTTCCATCATGGGTCCAAGCTTGACGAACTTGTAACCGATGATCTCGCTATCCTCGTCAAGCGCGATTTCCGTAACATAGCCCTCGGCCAGTTGCAGATAGCGCGCGCCCTTTTCGCTGGTGCCGTACATGGTTCCGGTCACGCTGCACAGGCCCTTGCCCAAATCTTCCAAGCCCGCGCCGATGGGCAGTCCGCCCTCGGAAAAAGCCGTCTGGGTGCGGCCATAGACGATCTGCAGAAACAGTTCGCGCATGGCGACGTTGATGGCGTCGCAAACCAGATCGGTATTCAGGGCTTCGAGAATGGTCTTGCCGGGAAGGATTTCGGCGGCCATGGCGGCGGAGTGGGTCATGCCCGTGCAGCCGATGGTTTCAACCAGTGCTTCCTTGATGATGCCTTCTTTGACATTCAAGGTGAGCTTACAAGCGCCCTGTTGAGGAGCGCACCAACCCACGCCGTGGGTCAGACCTGAGATGTCGCTCACTTCTTTCGCCTTGGTCCAGTGGCCTTCTTGCGGAATAGGCGCCGGGCCGTGATTGGGCCCCTTGGCGACTATGCACATCTGTTCAACTTCATGTGTATGCATCTGGAGTTGCGCTCCTTTGTTCTGTTGGTTAGGTCAAGAACTCGTTTCGTAGAATTCGACGGCACCGTATGCCACCGAAAATCTACCTCATGCCGGATTTATTTTAATGCCGCCGTTTTGGAGTGTATGTGACCGCCAATTTGGCATATTGGATGGCTGTTTGGTGAGGGCTCAGCCAGCATAAATTGTTAGGGCTATCTGCAAGCCGCGGTTTTTGAAATCATGTGCATGTCGCTCATCATAGGTTGTTTCCATCATCAACTTGGACTCAAGTGCACAGAAATTGCCGCATATGATACAGTCATCTTGGCGATGGAATCCGCCCTTAACCGCCTTCCAAAATGGAACGGCTGATGACTCCTACCGATCAGGTAGGAGTCCGTATACCCTACCAAAACTTGAATTCGACGGAGTGAATCAGGAGTACTATCTCCGCACTCAGCCTTGCCGCATAGTTTTATGAGAACGCATAGGCGTTATGAGCATTCACAGCATACTGTTGGATGGATTCGCCAGTCGCAAATCAGAGGTGTGTTTTGGATCGCCTGTTCTTTGCAGCGATTTATACCTGAGTGAACTCATCGGTGGCATCACGGCCAACAGGAAGGGCAATGACTTGGCACGGTTCTATTCCAAGCCACTGAACGATTTCGACACGATAGCTGCACACATACCTCCATAACGCCAAGGTCGCAAGATGCAAAATCTCCCCCAGCGTCGGGGCAAATGACATACAGTCACGGCGCACCTGAAACACCTTAGCCCCACAACAGGAAACCACGGTTCATCACCTTACCACTGCAAAGGAGACCTATGTCGAACGAGTATCGCAATTTTCTTGCTCTCTCCTATGAAGAACTGGAAGAGCTTAACCTGCAAGCCAAGGCCGACCGCGCTAACCGCGTCGCGGCTGACGAAATCCGCGAGAAGAGGTTGAAGTACCTGACCGACGAAAAGCGGATCAAAGCCGTTACTGTGCTGTTCTCGGATCTCGAAGGCCGCCTTCACTTGCTCGACTACGACAAGAAGTTTCTGCTGGGTGCCCACGAAAATCTGACTTTTGACGGCTCTTCAATCCGCGGCTTCACAGCCCAAAAAGAGAGCGATCTTCGTCTCGGCATCGACTGGAGCGCTTTCTACTGGGTGCCCGCCGACGTCTTCGGCACCGGCAAGGTGCTGGTCTTCGGCAACGTCATTGACAAGGACGGAAGCACCTACTCGGGCGACTTGCGCGGCGTGCTCAAGGCCTATGCCGACGAAGAGTTCAAAAAGAACGGTTACACGTTTAACGCGGCCACTGAGATCGAGGGCTTTCTCTTCGCGGGCAAGGACGCGGAGCAGAAATATTGCGAGAACAATAAATTTGAACTCATCAGCACCGGCGGCTACTATCACTCGCTGCCGCTGGACCCGCTGCGGCAGTTCATCGACACCTCCGCCGAAGTGCAGCGCGCCCTGGGCTTCCAGAACGAGAAGGACCACCCAGAAGTTGCGCCCAGCCAGTTCGAGATCAATTACGGCTACGCCGAAGCGGTGGGAGCGGCCGACCAGATCCAGCTTTACAAGCTGTTGACCCGGCAGATCGCCAACAATCTCGGATACACGGCCAGCTATTTGCCCAAGCCCGTGGTCGGCGTGAACGGCAGCGGTATGCATACCAACGTCTCTGTTTCCAAAGGCAAGACGAATCTGTTCTGGGACGAAAAGGGCGAGGAACAGCTTTCGACCTTCGGCTGGAGCTTCCTGGACCGCATCCTGACCAGCGCGCTCGATCTCTGCCTGGTCTTCAACTCCAGCGTCAACGCCTATCGCCGGCTGGACCCGCACTTTGAGGCCCCCAACCAGATTCGCGCCTCGGCCGTCGATCGCGGTGCCATGGTGCGCGTACCCATCGGCAACAGCCGCTCGATGCGCACCGAAGTGCGCGCCGTTGCGCCGGACGCCAATCCCTACCTGGTGCTCTACTCGATCTTCAAGACCGGCATCGACGGGGAAATTTCCAAAGAAAAGGGCCTGCGCACCGGCGGACACTTCCTGCCCGACAATATCCAGCAGGCAATCGCAGACTTCAAGGGATCGAAGTGGATTGCCAAGATTCTGGGCACGGGTGTGCAGGACCGCTATGCCGACCTGAAGCAGGCTGTTGCCAATCGCTCCCCGCGCGAGCTGGGCACCATTGTCAAGAGTTCCGAGGTGCAATTCCACCACGCGGTCTATAACCAGTCGCTCTGGAATATGTTTTAGAGAGCAGACCAAACGAGTAGACGCGTACAATTCAAGGGCGGCGCAGCTTATCATGCTCGCAGCCCTTGCTTCGTTTAGCCAGAGCCGTACTGATTTTCATCACTCCCCGGCAGCTTGCGATCCCAATATGCGTGTCAATCGAGTGCGTCAGCCCGTGTTTCTCAGGTTGCGCGGCACTCAGCTCGTGATGGGCAGAATTGCTTATATCCTGCATAGGCAGTTTTCTTCACCTTTTCCGTCCTGCTGTTGAACAGGATTAGACAAGTGCCGAAACATCTCGTTCCAATCGGTCGAGCCGTTCAATTGCCGACTGTACGGCGGGAGCTCCTTCTTCTTTGACTTTGCGCGCCCGGTCAAGAGCCTGTTCTGCAATGCGGCTGATTTCGTGCAGCAGTTTGCGAATCTCAGCCTCCAAGCGCCCCCGGCTGTCCTGAATGCGATTGAGAACATCGTTTTGCACGCGCGCGCTATTAATTTCCAGCAAATGCCGCAGAAAATCTCTTGCCTCATTGGTGATTACTTTGCGTGCGCCCACCAACGGCAAAAAGACGTCGGCGAGCCAGCGCAGTGGGGATGGGGGTTGCGCAGTTCCGATGAATTTCTCGAAGATGAAGCTGGAACGTACGCGCAAGCCCTTCTCCGGATCGAGCGCATGGGGCATCCGCGTCAGTTCGCTGAGACCAGCATCCGCCAACGTTTTCAGAAAGTTGTTTCCCATCTCCACAAATCGAAGTGCCACGGCGCGATATTGTCGCTCGCCTTCTTCCTGCTCAGGTTTGAGCCATGGAATAACCTTGCGTTGCGAAATCTCCTGGGACAGGTGCATCACTCGGAGCCGATAGTGCGGACCAAAGCCGAGAGGCACGGACGGTAGCTCCTCACCAAATTCTGTTTCAGATTCCGTCCATGCAGAACGGAAAAACCTCCGATGACGTTCGCCAAAAAGGTCCGAAATCCGCTGGAGCTCGGCCATAAACATGTAATCCATTTCGCGTATCGAGCGCTCAGCCTCATTGATGGTTTCCTTCATTAACTCGATGCGTCGTTCGGATTCTTCGATTGGCCGCTGAAGCGCATCACGGTCCTCACTGATAATCGCCAGTAGTTGTTCGCTTAAGCGCTGAAGGCCTCGGTCGCAAGCGGCGCGCACGAGATTCCTCCCCGAGTCTTCAACGAGGTGGTGCAGACTAGCTAGCAGTTTTTCCCAATCCCGCAGCGGACCGCGGTTTTCCATCCGCTCTGCGGCACTCACCTCAAAGACCTCGCCCATCGGGCGATGTAGCCTCTTTTCCAGAATCTCGCGCGTGAACTTAACTGCCGCTGCACGCTCCGGATCGCTGGTGCGGTCTGCCTTGTTGATTACCAGGATTAAATCTTGAACTTGTGTACCAATTGATTCCACCAGCGCCAACTCCTCGCCTGCAATGGGTGGATCGGCTCCGACCACCACCAATGCCGCATCGATGTGAGGAATGAACGCCTGCGTAGTTGCCGTGTTTCCAGTAAAGACTGATCCCAAACCAGGAGTGTCCACAAAGCACATACCGGAGGACAACAAAGGGCTGGGCACAAATACTTCCGCGCCGTCCACACCCTTTTTATTTTCGGGGTTTAATTCTTCAGTCACGTATTCCTTCAGGTCAGGCATGGCAACGTCTTGCCAGGACCCGTCTTGCATACGAATGCGTGCATGAAGCGCGTCGCCAAAACGAATTACGGTAGGCACCGCAGTGACCGGAACAAAGCCGGTCGGGACAATCTCATGACCGACCAGAGCATTGAGCAGGGTGGATTTGCCTCGCTTGAACTGACCGATGCAAGCCACATAGAAGCGTCCTTCGGAAACCCGCGCGGCGAGTTCACGTGCTTCCTCGGCAACAGGCTCCGCCCCAAGTTCTTCAGCCAGATCGGCGAGTCGTAACAGACGGGATGCGCCATCCATAGATACGGATGGCTCGGTCGGAAGGCTACCGTAATCCTGCACTGTGGATCTATTGTCGAACTCCTGCATCAGTTATCACCCTTGTGGTCGAATACTTTCTGGGTCGCCCGGTAATTTGTACATCTGGGTTCTGTTAGACCTTCGCTGGTTCGTTCGTCGAAGCCCGCGAGTATCGAATGACCTCGACATCCGACGTTGCTATTAGCCCCTCCTCGACCATTTCATCCAGATGAGGGATCAGCACCGCGATTTGATCTTCTTTGTCGATGATGGTCAGCATAATGGGAGCATCTTTGGAGAACGTCCAATGACTTGCATGGTGAATCCTGGTACTTGCACCGAAACCTTCGATGCCCCGATACACGATGGCTCCGGCCATTCCCAGTTCCACGCATTTGGCAATGATCGCTTCATGCAGCGGTTTGCCATGCCACGTGTCGCCTTCGCCGAAATGAATACGCAACATCCGTGCTTGAAATTGTTCTTTCATCGCCATTCCTCCGTTCATGCTGTAGCACTATCAGGCCCTTTAGACATATCCTGCTGATCAATCTCCAAAGCGCGATAGGAGTACTTGATGATGTCAACATCTGACATGACCACCAAGCCTTCCTCCACCATTTGGTCAACAAGCGGTAGAAACGATTTTAGTTTCTCTTCCGTGTCAACAGCCGAGAGCATGATTGAGCAGTTGTGGGACAGTTTGAGAGCTTTGTCTTTTTGAATCCTCCGATGCGCGCCATAGCCGAGGATGCCTCGGTAGACCGTGACGCCCGCAATGTCATTGGCGCGCATGGCTTCGACAATTGCTTTGTAAAGAGGTTTGTCTTTCCACATATCAGCTTCGCCGATATAGATGCGCATCATCTGTGCTTTACCCTCGATCTTCACATGTGCTGGAGGAACTGGCGTTTTTGGCTTCGGGACCTGAGCAGCTTTCGCCACATTGGTCTCTTGAATCTCAATCATGCCAGTTCCGGCCAATTCCTCAAGCTTCCCAAGAATTTCGTTAACTTTTTCGCGAGACTCAATGAATTCAATCTTGAGAGGCATCCGATCAGAAATATCGACAAGGCTCGCGGTATGCATATGATGATCCGCGCCAAATCCGGCTACCCCTTTCAGTACGGTTGCGCCAGAGACGCCCCGATAGAAAAGAAAGTCGATAATACTCGAATACGTTGGGACCCCATGATGCGTTGATCCCTCGCTCAGATAGATTGAAACCTTTACAGCTTTTCCGGCACTTAACATGTGTCCTCCTTCAGAAATGTAATCCCCGCTGCGAGACCAGAAATTCGGCCGCACGCCCAAGCGAGCCCCATCCTGGTCTCTCTGCCTCCGGCTTATCAAACAAATTCTGCAACTCGTGCGTCAACTGCTGGCGGCAGTTTTCGATAATTGTGTCAATTCGTGCGGCAACCACGGGTTGAACCTGACGCCGCAGTTTTATCCCGTGCGGAATACAGAGTGTCGCGTTCGTTCTTAACCAATCGGATATATCTGTTCGATGGATGCAGCTCACGAATTCACGAATACGCCTGTCCTCCTCTACAGAAATCTCCCTACAGATGTCACAAGTCGGGTCTTCGTTGGAGATGGAGGCAGGTTCGTCGACAAGATGGATGAAGACTTGCGCCGCAGTAAGTGCGTTTTGTACTGCCGCCAATCCCCACGTGTGAAAGTTGCACAGGTAGTGTATGTCCTGTTCAGAGTGGTGTTGAAGGCACGCCGCCTGGTACTCCTTCAAAAAGCGGCAGAAAGGGCATCCTGGTTCCTGAAGCACTTCCAGGATCGATTGATAAAAAATGATCTGCTTATGCGTTCTCATCAGAGTATCTCCGCAATCAAAGAACCGCCCCAAACGGCAGCAAGGCCAAGAATAAGACTGCTGACGGAGTAGAGAGCGGCCAATAGGAATGCGCCACTTCGGATCGTGGACAGAGTTTCCCACTCATACGTTGAGAAGGTGCTGTATGCGCCAATGAAGCCAACCGGAACCAGAAACCTCCAGGCTGGATTCAGATCCGCTCTTCGGGCCAGGAATGTGAGCGAAAAGCCAATGATGACGCAGGCCGAGATATTAATGACAAAGGTTCCATAAGGAAATCTCGTTCCCACGCGGCTGGCAATCGTCGATCCGACCCAGTATCGGGCCATGGAACCAAGTGCACCGCCGAATGCGATAAGAAGATATTTCTGCAAGCTTATGCCTCCCTTTCAATAAGTCTGCTTGCTTCGGGAACATGGTATGTATTCCAGTTTTTCAAGAGAGTTAGGTCCTGTTCGAGCTGAGGTGCGTCGATGGTGTGTTCCGAAGTTCCATCGATTCTCTGAAGTTGAACACGATAGGCATCCGCATAGGAACTCACCAAAAGCACCATCTTGTTTACAAATTGGCTGCTCCATTGAGACAGCGCATTCCCATAGAGATGAAGTTCCTGCTTCAGCAATTGCCCAATGCTTTTTTGCAGGACATTCCTGATTCTGGAGCGCGCAAAGTGGCTTCCCAAGAACATCCACGATCTTAGGTTGATGTCTCCCGGAAGGGTTGCCAACTCAAAGCGCGGCAAGTCGCGCAACAGAGCGTCTAGTTCGTCGGATGCGGGAACGTCGGTGCGCCCCATCTCCTGTGCAACCGTTTGTAGCGTGTAAACTGCGTGTCGGCTGACGCTATGCACGTTCTCGATGTGAGGCTCGACGGACTTCCAAACAGCAGCATCAAGCCACTCTGACAGTTGAAACGACGTAACAAAAGCATCGGAATGCGACCTGATCCAGGCTAACGCACTGTCTGTCACATCGCTCACAACAGTCTCCGAGTTCTCACCCAGTTCAAAGAAGGCTTGTCTGAGAACAGTGCGTTGCTCTCCGACCTCTCCGGTCACCAGACGCAATTGCGCCTCCAAATCATGCACATCCGCTGAAATATCCGGAGTTCTACGCTTCGTCTGGTCGAGAGCCGTCTCCAGGGCCGCTATCAACGAGTCGCGTAAGGCCCCGATCTTTCTCGCAACAGATGCGTTTCTAAGACTTCGGGCCTGATCAAATCTAGGTAGCAACTCTTGTTCAAAAAAATGATCGAGCAAAATGGCATGGTCCGGGAACGAGCTTACCGGATGCACATTTATTGTCAGGCCCAATTCGGCTTGCAATTGTTCCTGGATATAACCCGTGACCCGATGCAAATCCCCTTCCGCCAAGAGGTCCGCCTTGCTAAGCAGAACAATGGCGGGAATTCCGCCCTCATAAAGCAGGCGCAGCGTTCCGATGTCCTCCTCATTCAAAGCCGTTCCTGCGTCAACCAGGAGAAGCGCAAGATCACAGGATGGAAGATAGGCAAGGGTTTCCGCAGTGCCTCGTCTAGCCAAGGAACCAAGCCCCGGCGTATCTACCAGCACAATACCCTGCTTGAGGCGTGGCGATGGGACTTCAACAAGTGCTCGCACAACATTTCGTAGGTTGCCTGGATTCCCTTGTTCCGTTACCAGCTTCGCAAGCTCCTCGATCGTGACGGTCTCTTCTCTCCCACCGCCGTAAGCCACGTCAGCGCGCAGTGTTGCTCCATAGCGCAGTTTTGTAGGTACGGATGTGATGGGGTTGATGCCTACCGGAAGGACATTCGTGTTCAGGAGAGCATTCAGCAATGAAGATTTGCCACTGCTGACTCGACCGAAGAGAGCCACTTCCAGGTTGTTGTCCTCCAGACGGAATGCAAGCGAATCGATGCGCGGTCGAAATTCCACCAAACCATGGCGAGTGACGAGTTGCTCGATCAACCGCAAAAGAACCACATCGTACCCGGTCTCTTCCAGCTTCCGAAGACGGGTTTCCAGATTCGCACCCAATTCTTGACGGACATAACGTTCCATGCCTTGAACTAAAGAGCGAAGTTCATACACCACCCCGTTGAGTTCTTTTACCGCATCTTCGGGCACGGCCCCGCGCCCACGCATATAGCTTGGTTTCAACTCTTCGATCGCAATGTCGATAAAAGCAAGATCAGTTGTGATCGATCGTGTGACTGGAATCTCTGGCGGCTCGGGCTTCATGTGCTGCCAGGCCAGAGCAC
>Ga0224528_1001174_pt1 | contig 18042 bp, 14 predicted proteins | sample CBST25metaG_2_FD_179888 | JGI IMG/M metagenome (GOLD analysis project Ga0224528, IMG submission 179888) | Peat soil microbial communities from Stordalen Mire, Sweden - C.B.S.T25 | ecosystem: Environmental > Terrestrial > Soil > Wetlands > Peat | place: Sweden: Norrbotten County, Stordalen Mire...
CCGCGCGGCGCGGCGGCGGCGGGCTTGCATGGCGGCGAAGTCTCGGCGCGGAGCACTGGAGCGTGTCATGCCTTATAGCTTACTGCTATATGTCTAATATTGACACTATATTATGCGAGGTTCAGTAGGCGGAGGCGGAACCCCTGTGAGGTACGATCCTCTTTATCCCAGTCTCCGTCCCGCTGTGCAAGCTTGCCACCGACTGGGCAGAAGACTGCGACAAGGTTATTTTACGCCGATGCCCGGTTTGTGAACGGAATTCTATCGTCGGTCACGGTCGTCGTCGCAAGCAGGCTCATGACGAACACCACGACTGGATCTGGATTCATCGCGGCCGCTGCGTCGATTGTGGGAAGACCTTCACTTTTCTTCCGCCGTTCTCTCTTCCGTACACGCATTACAGCCTGATAGCGCGCTGCCAGGCGTTGCTGCGGCGCTTTACGGAGCAGTATCCGTGGGAAAAAGCGCTACCGAAGCTCAAGGACCCTGATCGCCTGCCCGATCCGACCACTGTTCGGCGCTGGGCGAGCGACTTGGACTGTTCTCAGCCGCAGCTTTCCTTCCTCAACCAGACCGTCACCCGGGTAGCTCATTGGCTGGCGCGCAGTCATCAGACCGATGGCGAAGCGGGGCCATTGCGCTGGATCACTCCGGTTCTCAAAAACCTCTGGCCTTTGCGTCTCTGAGAAAAAACCTTTTCACCCACCATCCTTGCCTGGGATTGCCGGCGTCACCCGCCTACGCTGGGCTCCGGAGGCGAAAAAGCGCTGTGGGCGAAGACGTTGAAGCACTCAAGCGGCAACTGCCGCTGTTGGAGTATCTGCGGCAGCATAACTGGACAGGCCATCCTGTCGGTCGATCCGAGTTCGCCGGACTCTGTCCGCTACACAAGGAGACCCAGCCCTCGTTCTATGTCAACACGCGCAAAAATGTCTTCTACTGCCACGGCTGCGGGCAGGGCGGCGATCTGATTCGCTTTATCCAGTTGTCCCGCCATCTGTCCTTCCGCCAGAGCCTCGCTTGCCTGGATGCACAGACCACTCCTGCAGTCGGCACTGCCGCCGTGCTCGAACAGACTGCTGCTTTCTATCAGCAGCAACTCGATCACTTTCCTGAAGCGATGCGCTATCTTAACCGGCGCGGACTGCATGACTCGGTCCTGATTAGCGAGTTAGAGATTGGCTACGCGCCCGGCGGAAGTCTGCGCCGTTATCTCACGGCACAAGGCTATTCCTTCGATTTGCTGCGGCAAGTCGGCCTGCTCAACGGGAACGGCTCCGACGCTTTCTATCAACGCATCGTCTTTCCGCTGCGCCAGGGCGAACACATCGTTAACCTCTATGGCCGCAGCATTGGCGCCGCCTTCGCGCATCGATTTCTTCCCGGCACCAAGGGTGGTCTGTACGCGTGGGAGAAGGTCAGGCACTACTCCGAGGTCATTCTTGTCGAGGGTCTGTTCGACTATGCCGTGTTGCGACAGGCGGGCTTTCAAAACGTCACTTGTTCGCTAGGAACTCATCTCAACGCGGACCAGTTTCTGGAACTATGCGATGGTCCGCGCACCGTCTATCTCACCTTCGATGTCGATGCCAACCAGAGCGGCCAGCAAGCCGCCGAGCAGCTGGCTCATCGCCTTGGTACGCATGGCATCGTCGCTCGTCGAGTCCTTTTGCCGCAGGATCACGATCCTAACTCCTTCTTCGTTGAAGGTGGCAACACACGACAGTTCCAGTCTCTCTTGGAGGCCGCTCAGCCATGAAGTTCCGCGTGGTCCGTCAGAAGATCCCATCGGGCGCAGACAGTCCGATTCATGTAATCGAGCAGTCCACCGGTCAGGGCGTCGGTTGGATTAATCGCTATCTGGACCGCGAGTTTGTTCGCCGTCTTTCAGACAAGACCTTGTACAGCTACGCACACAGCCTGCTGTACTTCATGCGCTGGTGGGAGAGCGTTCATCACACCGGCGATATCTCCTTGGCAGACCTCGCCGAATCGACCCTGCTCGATTACGTGCGCTACCAGTCCGGCCGACAACCTCAGCCTTCTGCCTCCACCATCAACGACCGCGTCGCTACCGCCGATCGCGCCATCCGCAACGAATTCCCGGAAGCTCCCTGTCAGGTGGCGCATGGCTTTCATCAGCCGTTCCTGCACCGCAGACCGATGGGTCTGGGCCGTCCGAGGTTCGAGTTAAGCAGGCTGCGTGTGAAGGAACCCAGCCTGAACATCGTTCCCCTCTCGGTCGATGAAGTCGCGCGCTTCTGGTCCAGTTTCCGCACAGCGCGCGACCTAGCCATCGTAGGTCTGATGCTCATGCACGGGCTCCGCTCTGCCGAGGTGCTGGATCTGAACCCGGAGGACGTGTTGCTCTCCGAAGCCCAGTTGCGAGTACGCGGTAAGGGCAGCAAACTGCGCTTCCTCCCCCTGGCACCGGAAACAACCCAGTTAATCGATCACTATCTCCGACTGGAAAGGCCTAATCCCTGCTCTGCTGCGCTGTTCGTTGTGTTGAAGGGATCCGCACGCGGCACACGCATGACGCCCGCTGGGCTACGCTCCCTGTTTCGCTACCATCGCCAGACGACGGGCATTCAGCTTGCCAACCCGCACCGCTTCAGGCACACCTTCGCCTCGGATATGGTGCGTGCAGGCATCAGCCTGCCCGCGCTGATGAAGCTGATGGGGCACGCCGACATCGAAACCACCATGCACTATGTGCAAGTCTCCCCGCAGGACGTCTTTCTGCAGTATGCCCGCGCAGCAGCCCAGTGCATCCGCCCTCTGACGAAGAGCGCCTTATGAAACGCTGGCGCCGCCCTCCTCTTCAGCATCCTCTGGCGTCGGCCTTTGAGCATGCTGTCGAGTCCCTCTGCACTGCACTCACATCTGGCAGCAGACGTCACTACAGCATGACGGTGCGCAATTTCCTCGTCTATCTGGCCGCCGAGCACCCCAAGGTCACCCGTCTGGAGCAACTGTGCCGCGATCCTCACACCCTCGGATGGATCTCCCGCATGCGTTCGCAAACACCACCTCTGGCGACCGTGACCTGCATAGGCCGACTCATAGCTCTGCGCTCCATCTTCAGCGAACTGGCATGGACAAGCCAACATGCTGAACTCGCTCGGCTGGTCCGCGACGAGGATATTCCGCGCACACCGCAGAGTTTGCCTCGCCCGCTTACCGCAGAGCAGGACCAGCTCTTACAGCAGGAGTTTCTCCGCCGTAATGATCTGGGTGGAAATGTCTTTCTGCTGCTCCGCCACACCGGCATGCGTATCGGAGAGTGTGCAGACTTGTCCTTCGATTGCCTTCGCTCCATCGGCCCGGATCAATGGGCCATACATGTACCGCTCGGCAAACTCAAAACCGAGCGCATGGTCCCTATTGATGCTTTTGCATCTACCCTTGTCCAACGGCTTCGATTCTTCCGATCCATCGATCCGCTGCCTCCCGATGGTCGGCTGCTGGCTCGTCCAGGAAGCAAAGTAGCTCTCGTTGTGCAACTCCGCGATTACCTGCATCTGGTCTGTCACACTCTCGGCCTCTCCACAAGCATCGTCCCGCACCAATTCAGACATACCTATGCCACAGAAATGCTGCGCTCCGGTGTAAGCTTCCCTGTCCTGATGAAGTTGCTAGGCCACAAACATCCCGACATGACCATGCGTTATGCCGATGTGACCTTGACCGATCTCCAGCGAGAGATTCAAATGGCTCGCTCCAAACCCAGACATCTGGCTCCGCAACCTAAATCATCACTCACACCTCTGCGCACAGGCCTCGACGGCCTCATCGATTCCTTGCTAGCCTCGCAACATGTCATGGTAATGTTCCGTCGCACACTCCCAAACGGCAGTGTGCGATCTTGCCTCGATCGGCTAGCAAACCGCCTCACCAAGATCATCTCCGAAACACGTAAACTCCTCACCACCTGAATGAAAATGAGCAGAGATTGGCCGGTTATGGCCAAAGAACGTTCCCAAGGAAGCGTGACGCAAGGCACTCAGAACACCAGAGCAGCCGTCGCTGCGGCACGTGACCCGCAATTCAAGAACAACTGCCACTCCGACATTCCTTGCCGCAGTTATGGATACCAGCTCGCGACGATCAGGCTTTGTCAGCACGAGTTCAGTCTCGAAGAATCAGCCTTTCGAGCGGTTTCTCAGGTGTCTGGCCAATGCTCCGAGCAAACCGGCCAACCGTTGAACCGGGTTTGGGATTCCCGGGAGTCTCTGGCAAGCTATGGGCAGGGTGGGGGAAGTATCGGCAGCAATCCAGGAATCACTTCAATCCTAGACCCTGCGGCGTTTCTCAATACGCATCTGTCCGGGACCGAAGAACCTGTCACCTCAAACCTCGCCAATAGACACATTGCCTGTGCGAAGAAAGAGAGAAGCACTCCGGGCTTGGCGACTATTCGGGAGTCGCCAAACAACTGGGATTTCATCGCTCATTCGCTTGTGGATTCGAATTGCCGGACAGGTCATACTATTCGAGGCACCTCGTTTCTTTTCTTTAACCAGAAGAGAAACGAGGCCGCAGGTTGGCAATCCATGGGGGCTGTATGCGTTCATTGCGTCTACTGGCATTTCCTGTTCTCCTGGCAATCCTAGGAATTGGGCTTAAAGCCCAGGGAACCGCCGCGCCACGTTTAGAGGACTTTGTAGGAACCTACGCGGATACCCCAGGTCACCCAGTGGAGATCCTGAACGGGGAAGAGTTTTTTGCAGTTCAGGACGAAGCCAGGTATCTTCTGATACCGAAGGGCGTGGATACATTCTCGACTATGTACGGACCAAAGCTCTCGTTCCAGCACGATGCGAATGGAACTGTGACGGGCTACGAACAAGACGGCAAGTTCCATCCACGAGTTTCGACCGCTGTCACACCGGACTCTGCCGCAATGGCGTGGCCGCGCCCCAAAGAGCAGGGACCTTCGAGCTATCGGTACACAGTGCCTTTGGACATGCATGACGGTATCGCTGTTGGAGATATTGCACGCACGCCCCTCGGGGCCGCGACAGCCAACGAAATAATGCGCGCCATTCTCGATGGCACTTACAAGGGGATACACAGCGTACTACTCTATCAGGATGGAAAGCTGGTATTGGAAGAGTACCTCTACGGTTACAACGCGCAACGTCCCCATCAACTCCGGTCTGCAACCAAGTCTATTGTCAGCGCACTTGCCGGAATCGCGATTGATCGAGGCGCCCTCTCCGGAGTCAACGAAAAAGTATTACCGGCGATGAGCTACTCGAGTTATGCCAACCCCGATCCACGGAAAGCAACGATAACTGCAGGCGACTTTCTCTCCATGAGTTCAGGGCTGGACTGCGATGACCATAGTTCTACATCTCCAGGCCGTGAGATGGTGCTCGATGACTCGCCCGACTGGGTGAAGGCGACGCTCGATCTGCCCATGATCAACGACCCGGGGACCAAGGGGTACTACTGTTCCGGTGGCGTATCCGTTGTGGGTCGAATGACGGAAGATTCAGTCCATCTACCGCTGCCGGAGTTCGCGCAGAGAAACCTTTTCGGGCCTTTGGGCATAGCTCGGACCGATTGGACCTGGAACTACGATTTGACCAACGCGGACAAGGAGTATTCGCAGATTCATTTGCGGTCGCGCGACATGCTGAAGTTGGGAATACTTTTCGAAGACGGCGGCCGCTGGCATGGACGGCAGATCATCTCCAATTGGTGGGTAAGTACTTCCACGGCCGAACACAGTCACGTTGACAGCGTCAGCTACGGGTACTTCTGGTGGCGCCACATGTTTGACGTGGAGTTGCCAGGTGGCGCGCAGCAGGTTGTCGTGATTGCCGCACAGGGCAACGGCGGGCAGAAGATTTACATTGCGCCCGAGTACCACCTGGTCGCCGTTTTTACGGGAGGCGGCTATAACGCCGAGTCCACTCCGCCAAACACAATCATGAAAAAACTGATTCTTCCCAGATTGCTGGAAGCCGCACCCCGTGGCACGGCATCATCGCCCCGGAAATAATGTGAGCTGAACCGGGAATACTCCGAATCGTGCCCGCCCCGCCAATGCTCTGGACAGGAACAGATTCGTACCGATATGTCGCCTTATCGACTGCTTTCATGGGTTACCGGGCGCTGGGCTCGGATGACCGGCTAACCACAGGCTGCACCGCCCGTTCCATGAACAAAATTTGATGGATGGGGCGGGTGGTAAACGAAGTTAGCAAGTTAGCTTCCGCTTCGCGGAAATCGCGAGTTAACGAGTTGGCGCGAGTTCATTCCGGCCGTATCGCGAGTTAGTGAGTTAGCGCGGGTTCATCGCGGGCCTAACTCGACACGGCGAGTCAGACTGCTCCTGACCCCTGATCCCTATTCCCTGCTTCACTAACTCGGCCGCCTCGGCCGGAAGTGGCAAGTGCCACCGGCGATTACCGGGGTCCAGATAGACGGGTCGACGGGCTGCTCGGAGGAACCGAGAAACAACATTCCGTCGGGCGCAAGCACGCGATGTATGCCGGCCAGCAGAGTCTTGCGCGTCTCCTGCGAGAAGTAGAGCATGACGTTGCGCAGGAAGATCACGTCGAATTGGTCACCGCTGCGGCTGAAGGGCAGCGGCGATGAGCAGAGGTTGGCCTGGCGGAAATTGCACATCTTGCGAATCGCCGGCTTGATTGTCCAGTCCTCTCCGGAGTGGTCGAAGTAGCGGACAATGTGCCGGGCGGGTAGGCCGCGGTTGATCTCGATGCGGTGGTAGCAGCCGGCCTGGGCGCGCTCGATCACCTCAGCGGAGATGTCCGTGCCCTCGATGCGGATATGCCAGCCGGTAAGGGTGGGAAACTGCTCATGGAGAAGCATGGCCAGGCTATAGGCCTCCTGGCCGGTGGAGCAAGCCGCGCTCCAAAAGCGCAACCTGCGCAAAGGCCGGCGAGACTCGATCAGCGCGGGCAGCAGCTCGTTGCGCAACAGCTCGAACGGACGGCTATCGCGGAAGAAACTGGTTTCGTTGATGGTCATGGCCTCGGCAATGGAGCGTTCGAGGGCGGGATTTTTTCTCGACTTGAGGTGTTGGACAAGTTCGTCAAGGCGGCTCATGCCCTGGTTGCGCAATAGCCTGGTGAGGCGCGTGTCGAATAGATAATCGCGCGACGGGTCGAGCACGTTTTGCGAGAGGCCGAAAACCAATTGGCGCAGGAAGCCGTAGTCCACGCTGGACGAATCTTGCATTTCTAAGCCACCGATTCCCGAAGCTGATGCATTCCCGCTTGCGCCCGGCTGGCGAGCCGGACAACTTCAGCGGCGATGGCGTTGAGGGGCAGCACCTTGTGCGCCAATCCCGCGTGGGCTACGGCGCCGGGCATTCCCCACACGGCGCTCGAGGCCTGGTCCTGAGCGAGCACGCTGCCGCCATGCTCGCGAATGAAGCGCGCGCCCAACATGCCGTCCGAACCCATGCCGGTGAGCACCACAGCCAGCACGCCCGCGCCGTAAACCGCGGCCGCTGAGCGGAAGAGCACATCGGCGGCGGGACGGCAATGGTTTTCCGGCGGACCCTGGCTCAGATGCACTGTGGCAGGCAGGCCGATGCGCACGCCGGGGAGAACTTCCATGTGCCAGTTTCCTTTGGCGATATATATTGAGCCGGCGCGTACCGGTTCGCCCTCGACGGCCTCGCGCACCTGCAATGGACAACGGGCATTGAGCCGCTCGGCAAACAGTTTGGTAAACAGCTCCGGCATGTGCTGCACAATCAGCACTGGAAGCGGAAAATTTGCCGGCAGACTCGGCAGCAGAATATCGAGTGCCGCGGGGCCTCCGGTAGAAACGCCGATGATGAGCGCCGTGGGAATCGAGTCCACCGGCTGGGCCTTGAACGGCGCCATGGGCGCGAGCAGCGGAATGCGCGCCGCGCCGGGAAGGACCGGTTGCGGCCGGTTGGTGAGCGCCTGAATCTTGGGAATCAGATCCTGCGTAAGTGTCTGCATGGCTGCCTCACGGCCAGCTTGCCCGGCGGGCTTGGCCACATAGTCAGAAGCGCCGCTGGCCAAGGCCTCGATGGTCACCTTGGCGCCGCGCTGCGTAAGCGAACTGCACATGATCACCGGCATTCTGTATCCCCGGGCGCGCAACTTTTTCAGTGTCATCAAGCCATCCATCACCGGCATCTCCACATCCAGCAAAACCAGGTCGGGGCGAAGCGTTTCAATCGCGCCCAGCGCGGCTTCGCCATCGGCCGCGGTGCCAGCCACCTCAAGGCCCGCGTCGCTTGTGACCACGGCTCGCAACAGGCTCCGCATCACGGCCGAGTCGTCCGAGATCAAGATTCTTGTCCGGCCGCAGGCCATCGCTCAGTCCTCTGCCAGGCCGAGCATGGCCAGCTTTTCCGTCAGGGCTTCGTCGTCGAATGGCTTCATGAGATATTCGTCGGCGCCGGCGTCGAGGGCGCGGAGAATGTACGCGTTCTCGGCTTCGGTGGTCACCATCATGACCTTCATGCCGCCATAACCCTCCGCGCGTAACTGCTGGAGCATCTCCAGCCCGCTCATCACCGGCATATTCCAATCCACCAGCGCAAGGTCGAAGGATGGGCGCTGCCTCAACTGCTCCAATCCGGCCTGGCCGTCGGCGGCTTCCTCGCACTCAATTCCCTTCTCTTCGAGCATGCCGCGCAGGTAACCCCTCACAAAGCGCGAATCATCCACAATCAAAGCTCGCATGGCCACCTCCTTTCTGATTCCGCGTCAAGCGGCCCGGGCCGCGCTCAGGCGCATGGGGTCCAGTTGCTCGGGATCGAGCATCACCAGCAGACTGTCCTTGAGCTTGTAAGCGCCCGCAAACAACGCTCTATGGCGCTCGTCAAGAATTGAGGGGTTGGGCTCGTGGTCGGTCGTAGACGCGGTCAGCACCTCACCCACCGAATCCACCAGCAAACCGAAGATTCCTCCCGCACTCTCCAGCACCAGAATGTCCTGGGAGCCATCTTTGGGCGGCATGCCCAGAAGCTGACGCAGGCTCACGGTGGTGAGCACGTCGCCGCGATAATGAACCAGCCCGCCGACAAAGGCCGGAGCCAGAGGCACCGGCTGCGGACGGGCCGAGCCCACAATCTCCAGGATATGAGTGATGGGCACGCCAAAGAGCGTTTGCCCCAGGCGGACCGAACACATCTCCACCAGCGCCGCCACCGGCGCTTTTTCCTTGACCCGCAATCCCGTTGCTGCTGTGCTCATGCGACTGTCTCCCCTATCTGGCTGCATTCATCAGGCTGCGCCTCGCCGGCAGGCAGCTCGGCGACTGCGCCCAGGTCCACCACGCCGGTAACGCGATTCTTCAAGAGCGTCACGCCGCCGGTGCGCTGCGTGGTACCGGCCTCGAACAAGTCGCCGCCGGCGGCTACATCCAGCACATGCGAGACGGCAATGCCCACATGCCGATTGGCCTCGCGGCAAACCACCACGATGATTTGCGCCTGCGGGTTGCCCTCCGCCGCAGCCAACACGCCGCCCGAATCCTCCACAGGCAGCAGTTGGCCGTCGAAGTTGAGCACTGGCCGGTAGCCGATGTACTCGATGCGCGAGAGCGGAAGCTGTTCGATACGCAGCACGTCAGCCAACGGCACCGCGGCCTGACGCCCAGCCGCTTCCACCAACAGGTATTCGAGGGCGCCGACAGCACCCGCATCGGTTTCGCCTTCATTCACACTGACGGCATCTTCTTCGCGCATGCTCACACCAGCCTTCAGCGCAATTGACCCTGGATCGAGAATCAGCGCCAGTTCGGCGTTGCCCAGCACGGTTGCTCCGGAAAAAAGGCCGATGGTTTTCAGCACCGCGGAGAGCGGCTTGACAACAATCTCCTCGGGATCAGCCAGCCCGTCCACCACCAGGCCGAAACGGCGGCCGTCGGCGTCCAGCACGGCGATGAAGTTATCCCGCTCAGAGGCCATCTTGTGCTCGCCGGCGGGCATCAGCAGCCGGTCAAGAAAGACCAGCGGCAACAGCTTGCCGCGCAACCGGTAGAGAGGCGCATTCTCAATCCACTCGATGGCCGCGGCGGCCTGCTGGGGAGGAATATGCACCAGCTCAAACAACGCGCCCTGCGGCAGCGCAAAGCTCTGGTTGAGGCTGCGCACAATCAGCGCGGGAATGATGGCCAGGGTGAGCGGAATCCTCATGCGCAGCGTGGTTCCCTTGCCCGCGCGCGAGTCGATCTCTACCTTGCCGCCGATCTTCTCGACATTGGTGCGCACCACGTCCATGCCCACGCCGCGGCCGCTGACGTTGGTCACTGCGGCGGCTGTCGAAAAACCGGGCAAAAAAATCAGTTGCAGCAGTTCCCGTTCACTTTGGCGCGCCGCGCGCTGCTCGGTAATCAGCCCGCGCTCCACGGCCTTCTTGCGGATTTTTTCTACAGAGATGCCGGCCCCGTCATCGTAGACCTCGATGATCACGTGGCTGCCCTCCTGCGCGGCCCTGAGCTTGAGCGTTCCCTCCGCGTCTTTGCCCGCAGCCTTGCGGACATCGGGCGGCTCGATGCCGTGATCGAGCGAGTTTCTTACCGCATGAGTGAGCGGGTCCTTGATGGCTTCGAGGAGGCTCTTGTCCAGTTCCGTGTCCTGCCCCTCGACCTGCAACCGCACGCGGCGGCCCAGCGATTGCGACAAATCGCGCACGATGCGCGGCATCTTGGAGAAAATATTCGATACCGGCTGCATGCGCGCTTTCATCACGCTCTCGCGCAGATCGGCTGTAACCATATCCAGACGGCGCGAAAGCAGCGTCATCCTGGGATCAGCCGAAGTGGCCTGCAAAACCTGATTGCGCGTCAGCACCAACTCGCCCACCAGGTTCATCATCCGGTTCAGCAGCGTCACATCGACGCGCAGCGTGCTCTCGGCAGCGGTTCCCTGCGCGCGCGAACGAACAGGGTCGCTCTCGGCCTCTACGGGAGCCGGCGCTGCAGCCTGAACAGGTGCGGCCTGAACGGGCTGCTCCGGGACCGGCGCAGGATCAGGCATAGCCGGCTGCGCGGGTGCAGGCTCAAGAGGAAGAACAGGAACTGAAGTTGCGCCGACCTTCGCATGGGCCATACGTTTCGCCCGCGCCTTCACCGGAACCTGCAACTTCTCCAGTTGGCTGATCAGAACCGCATCTTCACCCACGCCTTCGTTGTCGTCGGCTTCGATTGTTCTGAGGATGGAGCGCAGCCCGTCGAGCAGGTGCAACAAGCCCGTGATAATCGGACGATTCGCGGTCAGCTTGCCCTCGCGCAGTTGGCCCAGCAGGTTTTCTCCGGCGTGGGCCAGCGTTTCCAGCCGCTTGAAGCCCAAAAATCCGGTGGTTCCCTTGATGGTATGCACCGAACGGAAGATCTCTCCAATCAGTCCAGCATCTTTGGGCCGTTCCTCCAGATCGGTCAGACAGCGCTCCATGCGGTCCAGCCCTTCCTGGCTCTCGATAAGGAATTCCCTTGTCAATTCATCCATTGCGCCCACTCATCCGCCCGGCCGGAATGAACGCTCCCGGCACAGAGAGTACTCAAGGGGTTTATCGGAGAGAAAAGGCTCAACTTGAGGAAAGGAATTTCTTGCGGACACAGGAGTGGTCTTGCTGCTAATGCAGCGCCCATGAAAAACGCCGGGGCGTGCCCATTCAGGACACCGGATTGGTCAGAGGATTCTTAAGGCCCGTCCAAAAACTATGTCTTGAAGGGTACGGGCTTCAGCCCGTACATTGAGAGCCCCTTTTTGATTTCCGGCTTTAGCCGCTGAGGGAATGCAAACTGCCGGAGAAGCATACCTCAGGGGCTAAAGCCCACAATAATTCCTGCCTTTGATGTACGGGCTAAAGCCCGTACCCTTCACCTAAAGCCCGTGCCCTTCCCCTAAACCGAATTATTGGACAGCTTCTTAGAGTCTCTTCAGCTTGTAAACCGCGCCCAAATGCTATAGCCTCTACTTCCACGCTTTTGAGAAATCGGAGACCCAATGAACGATTCATCCTCGACGGAAACCTCGCTTTTGAACCTGCTGGACCAGGCGCGCCAGGCCGCGCTGCGCTCATACGCGCCCTACTCCGGCTTTCGCGTGGGCGCGGCGCTCAGGTTGACCGGCGGCGAAATCGTGACCGGGACGAATGTGGAGAATGTGAGCTACGGACTAACCATCTGCGCCGAGCGTTCCGCTTTGGTGCGGGCCGTTTCGCAATTCGGAGCCGACATTCGCATCGAGGCCGTCGCCATCGCCAATCTCAACGACGCTCCGAGCCCGCCCTGCGGAGCCTGCCGCCAGGTGCTTGGCGAGTTCATCCTGCCTGATGCGCCGGTCATTTTCCCGGCCACCGGCGGCGACCGCACCATGTCCTTCAGCGAACTGCTCCCGCTGGCCTTCGATATGAAGTTGAAATAGGGCGCGGAAAGCAACGGCCTGTGCGGAGATTCCTGATTGCGCCTGTTTAGTCCTCCACCGGCGTCGCCCACCCACTGGGGATGAAACTCTGGGTGCCCCATCCATTCCGCGCTGTTTGCGGAATGGGTGGGATCGCACAGACTTTCTTAGCGGTATTTGTATTGTTGAACTTGCGTTTTTGTTTCTTATCAGTAACTCACTTCCAGCACGTTGATCGAGTAGGGAGCGAAGCTGTGTTCGAACTTAGCTCCAGTGGTGTGAATGTGACTCTCGACCGGCACAACCGCTTCTGGATTCGCGATGCTGTTGGTTGCGTTCGGCGACTTGCCGCTCAAAGAGATCAGCGTCACCTCCGGCCCAACGCCAGGCACACCGTCGAGCGCGATGCTCAGCGGCAAGGCATCCGACCGTGCATTGACGACCTTGACGAACAGTTTGCGCCGCTTCTCGTCGCGCGTGACCGATGCATAGACCCGCGGGCCGGCGTCAGTAAGCGTTGAAGCGACCGCCTCTGTCCCCAGGTGATTGGCGAAGAGAACCTGCGCCCAATAACTGGGCGAGCCGTAGCTGGAGAGCGCATCGTAGCCGATCAGGTCCGTCGCCCACTGCATGCCGCCGGGGTTCACATTCACAAATAGAGGCGCATAACTCGCCATGATTACGACATCGCTGTTGCGCTCCATGCCGGTCATCCACGCGGCATCGCCGAGCGCCGCTTGCAGGTTGGGCGTTGGCTCTCCCTCGCGCGTCGCCCATTCGCCCACAAAGATTTTCGGCCCCTGGCGGTCCACCTTGTCGTAGTGGTTGGCGTCGGCAAACGACTGCTCTGCCGACATATAAAAATGCTCGTCCAGCACGTCCGGTTTCACGCTCTTGATCGGTGCTGTGGCAACCAATTGCAGATCCGGGTAGCGCTGCTTGATCGCCTTGTAATATTGCGCGAAGCGGCCGTCATACGATCCCGACCGGTCGAACCAGTCCTCGTTGCCGATCTCAACATAATGCAGCGGAAAGGGCGCGGCGTGCCCGTTCTTGGCGCGCTCGGCGCCCCACTTGGTGTCCACGCTGCCGGTAGCGTATTCGATCTCGTCCAGTGCGTCCTGAACGTACGGTTCGAGCGCCGGCCCTGGGTCCACATGCTCCTGACTCATCGAGTAGCCGGCATACACCGCCAGAACCGGCTCGATCTTCAGATCCTCGCACCATTCCAGGTACTCGAGCAGGCCCATGCCGTCAGAGGAGCGATAGTGCCAGGGGCTGGGATGAGTGGGCCGGTCCACGAGCGGTCCAATCATCTTTTTCCACTGGAAACGTTCCGAGATATGGTCGCCCTCGAGATAGTTGCCGCCCGGCAGACGCAGGAACTTCGGGTTCATGGCCGCCAGCTTCTCCATCAGGTCGATGCGGTTGCCATTGACGCGGTCGTGATAGGTGGGGGGAAACAGGGAAACCAGATTGAACCAGACCGTCGCGGGCCGCGCGATCGTCAGGAGCAAATGGTTGTTCGCTGTGACCGGGACCTGCGCGGTTTTGAGGGTAAAGGTATACTGCTTCCACTCGCCACTGAGCCCGGTGACTGTAGCGCTGGCCGCAGTGGCACCCGTCTCATCATTCACCAGACTGACGGTGATCGGTACCCCGGCGCTATCGGTCTTCGCGTAGAACGACCCACTGTAGGATGTCAACGGCCGCACCGGGATACCCCAATAGCCGTCGTTTTGTACGCCGGCCGGTGCTGCTTCCGTCGTCGAGGTCACACTGACTTTGAAGCTGCGTGGGAGAGCCGTGCTCGGCCCAGTCGTTTTGTCGACAGAGACATCGGCTACGGAATTCCCACGTGCCACCAGCGTCCAGTGGGCCAACGACTGCCAGTCGCTGCCGATGGTGCGGTCGCGGACCAGTTCGGCGTAGAGCCCGCCGTCGTAAGAGAAATTGATCTCCTCGGTCATTAGGCCGTAAAGCGTGGGGCTGACCTTGGCGGTGGGGTGATCCACCTGAATGGCAAGAGAGGGCGACTGGGCAAGCAGTCTCACGGACAGCATGAGGGCGACGAGGAGAGCGAGTACAGCGGATCGTTTACACATACGGAAACCCATTTTAGGACGGGAAGAAGTGTTTGGCAATAGGATAACGTTTTCCTAAACAACTATCCATGGCGTCAGAATGGGATTTGGCAAGACATCCGTTGGGTAATGTTTCAAGAACAAAAGAGGCCCCCAGCAAGCCGGGAGCCTCATCTTGTTCTGAACGGGTTTTGAAGCCCGCCTTTTATGCTGCTTTGAGGTCGCCCGCCGAACGGACCCGGTAGTGCTTCATGTGAATCGACAGCGTCTTCTCGATCTTGCGCAGGTCATTGCGCTCTGAGGGGCCGGCAAAGGTTGAAGCCACTCCATGCGCCGATGCGCGGCCGGTGCGGCCTACGCGATGAACAAAGTCCTCGGCCATCTTGGGCATGTCGAAGTTAATCACCTGCGCCACGTTGGCTACATCGATGCCGCGAGCGGCAACGTCGGTGGCCACCAGCACACGGTGACGCCCCTCGGAGAAGCTGCGCAAGGCCGAGTTGCGCTGGGCCTGCGAGCGGTCGCCGTGAATCTGCGTGGCCGAGTGTCCCGAGCGAACCAGACGGCGGGCTACGCGATCAGCGCCGTGCTTGGTGCGCACGAAGACCAGAAAGCTGCCCGTCTCCGCGCCCAGCAGGTGTTCGAGCAGCTCCTGCTTCTTGTCCTGCTCCACTTCAAAGGTGCGCAGCTCGACGTTTTCCGCCGGCTTGAGCACCGAGCCGATCTCGACGCGTACCGGATTGTTCAGGTACTTACGCGCCACGTCCTTCACCGCGCCCTCGAGCGTGGCGGAGTAGCACAAGGTTTGCCGCACGGCGGGCAGCGTGGCGGCGATGCGCGCGATAGCCGGCTGGAAGCCCATATCGAGCATCCGGTCCACTTCATCGAGCACGAGCATCTTGACTCCGTCCAAACGCACGAGCCTGCGCTTGATATAGTCTTCAAGGCGTCCGGGGGTGGCCACAATCAGCCGCGCGCCGCGGCGAATCGCGTCGAGTTGTGCGCGCTCCGCCATTCCGCCAACCACCAGCGCCACGGATTGCGCGGAGCTGGAACGAATGGCGAGGAAAGCCTGCTCCACCTGCATGGCCAACTCACGGGTTGGCAGGCAAATCAGCGCTACAGCACCTTTGCTCTCGGCCTTCTGCATCATCTCGACGATCGGGATGAGGTAGCCCAGCGTCTTGCCGGTTCCGGTCTGCGCCGTGGCCAGTATGTCGCGGCCTTCGAGCGCGGGAGGGATGCAGCCCGCCTGCACCGGGGTGGGAGTTACAAATTTGTTGGCGTCAAGCCGGCCCATAAGGGCGGGCGAAAGAGAAAACTCGGAAAACTGTGTCGTCAAAATTAAGTCATTTCCTGTGTGGGTCCCGGAGCCGCCAGAGTTGCTCGCGGCCTGCAATCGGAACCGGACATGGAGGCGCGCAGCCACTCATTCAAGAGCGCGTGCCTGCTTATCAATATGCGTAAGGGAGAACCGACGAGTCGAATCTAAGACTGACCGGCGAGACATTCAAGGGAAGAACGCCCGAGGCCCGGAGCTGCCACACGCTGCATCAATTGCCAGACGGCGCCTTGCCGGCCGGCTCCACGCTCCCACGCTTTCCAGCGTTTCCTGGTTTGCTTGCGCGACATCCTTTGGTTGAAGAAGCCGAACGCATAGTCTACTGCCGGGCCTGGTATGACCCATGGCAGATGCCCCCAGGATGGGAGACTGATGTGGATACGCTCCACCCCAAAAAACAAAGACCAGTTTTTTGGGGGCCCCGGTCTGTAGAGGCTTGGGGAAAACAGTGTCAGGCAAACTTGCCTTGGTGGGGCTCGCTGCCGCTCACGGCCAAATCACTGAGCGCAACTACAGTGTAGCACAGGTACGCTTTTTGACCCGCATACGCCCGCGTGAGTCAGCCACACCTTCAGATAGAGTGTTTCGAATCAATGCCCCAGCGAAGTGCGCTCAATACTACTTTTCACTTCACAATATTCTCGATCTCGCCGTGGCCCGCGAGATTTATGTGCAGTGTTACATCTCTATCCAAAACGTTGAATTTGGTCTCTTTCCTCCCCTCGAATTGGGGCCCTAACCACACCTCGCTAACCAGCGTGAAGTGTCCTTCAGGTATATCCGAGATCACATAGCTTCCATCTGGCTGTTTCATACACACTGTGTCCCGCTCCAGCATACTGAAGTGAAGGTCGTAACCTTTCGAGCCAGGGTTACTTTCTGAACCTGAGGGCCAGATGATAACTTTATATCGCGTTTCCCGCGTAACTTTGATTTCGATGCCAACTTGTTTGTCCCCTTCTCTGAGCGATACCTGCAACGCGCCCCTCTCCGAGGGTTTGTTGCCGTACCATGTCTCGTGATACCAGCCCCCGGGGCTTGGACGAGCCCAGAATCCATCCACGCAAACGAAATAGCTCCCGGCTGGAAGCTTCCTTAGCGCAAAATGACCTGCTGAGTCCGTGTAATTTTCAGACACGGGTGACAGTCTTTTCGATCCGTCCTCCCGTGTCTCCCAACGAACCGCCGCTACGAAAACGCCCGAGCCGACCGGCCTGCCTTCGATATCAATTAGTTGACCGCGGATGACAGCTTCGCGTGTCAAACTAACCTCGACTCCTCTCAGCCGCGTGGAGGAGTCCACTTTTAGCATCCCGCCGACCAGCGACGCATCTCGTCGATATTCCACCCAAACGAATCCGTCTGCTGTTGCCTGAATCGAATAGCTGCCAGGCTTCAGGCCCTGAAAATAGTACTCTCCGTTGCGATTGGTCTTTACAGTCCGGGGATTTCCTGGCATAGCGTCCCAGAGAGACAGCGCAACGGTTGCGCCTTCGATTGGTGCACCGGTGTCCGCTCGAACGACACGCCCAGCGATCTGAGCGTCTGGCGGTGGCGCCTGGGCTCGGAGGTTCGGGACAAGCGCAGCCACAAACAACAATACGGAGGCTCGATTCAGGAAAAATCTCATACGTCACCGCGGCAGTTGTGATTCGGGTTCGATCGGAATCCTAACACAAACCTAAGCTGGATGCTGGGCGGCGCTGGTCTCGATCCAACGTAAGCCATGCAGATCGCGGCGCAGGCGGGGCACCCGCACTCCAAAGCACGTAAAATACCTCTCAGGGAGAACGAATGTCGGAGTTGCCAACCATCATCGACCACGCCGCAAAGCCCGGCATTGCCCCTCAAGCCGAAACCAGCGAGACGCTCGATCCCGTGGATTGGACGAGCTTTCGCGCCCAGGCGCACCTCATGCTCGACGATATGCTCGGCTACATTGAGAACATCCGCGAGCGGCCGGTGTGGCAGCCGATTCCGGATGCGGTGCGGGCGCGCTTTCGCTCTCCTGCGCCGCGTGTGGGCGAAGACCTCGCTCAGATTCATGGCGAGTTCATGCGCGAGGTGCTGCCCTACGCTCAGGGCAACGTGCATCCGGGCTTCATGGGCTGGGTGAACGGCGGCGGCACGCCGGTGGGCATGGTGGCGGAGATGCTCGCTGCCGGGCTGAACTCCAATCTCGGAGGCCGCGATCATATTCCGATCGAGGTCGAGCGGCAGGTTACGCGCTGGGTGGCCGAGCT
>Ga0224528_1001182_pt1 | contig 17910 bp, 10 predicted proteins | sample CBST25metaG_2_FD_179888 | JGI IMG/M metagenome (GOLD analysis project Ga0224528, IMG submission 179888) | Peat soil microbial communities from Stordalen Mire, Sweden - C.B.S.T25 | ecosystem: Environmental > Terrestrial > Soil > Wetlands > Peat | place: Sweden: Norrbotten County, Stordalen Mire...
GACCGCCACTTCACTGCCCCGGTTGATGAGATCGCTGGCACCGTGGACGAAGTCTCTCCAGGCGGCATCACTCTGAATGAATATCCCGGCCGGCGCTTCCAGTTCTCTTCCGCGGGCATGAGTGCGGCGGACCTGTCAGCACGCATCTTGGGCGAGCATAATGACATGACCCGCAGTGAGGTGGCCCTCGAAGTGGATCGCCGCCGTGGCGCCGTGCAGGAATGACCAGGTGTTTCCGTCCTGCCTGCCCCAAAACCCCTCGCGCGCCCGCGCCGGAAACCGGCACTGGTCCGCCGCCACTTATCTGTTTGGCCGCCTGTCGGTAAGCCCGTCTGTCCGACGCCTGTATTACTCCCCGGCCCCGGAGCCGGTTATGGCCATATTTACCGTTTTGGTGCCTGCCGTAAAATGCTTCAATTCCGGTTTCACGTCGAGTGTAACGATTTGTATGTGAGACCTCGGGTACTGTATACAGTACCTTTTGATTCTTGCGACTTTTGACACACTTCGGGGGGATTACGGGGACACGCCTCCGGGTATAGGTAAACATGACCAAAATGGATAATTGTACTTTTTGAAGAGGGGCAAAATCACGTAAATCGGCACCAATTAGCTTCACAGATCTCCCAGGCCATCTTTTTTGCCCGCTAACAGCTGGAGTAATACCGCAAGACTCCCGTTGCCGTTGCCCACTCCGGATGAATTAACTGCGCAACACCCCCTCTGCTTGCCGTGGGCCGTTGCGCGCTCCTCAGAACGTGCCTACGCAACAGCTTGGCCAGCTCCGGCATACATTGCCGAAGACTAACATTCAAAATTGATCAAAATGCGGGAACCGATCAGTTCCGAAGGCCCAATTCAGCTCGTAGCCTGACCTCGAATTGGCCGGCATGGAGAATAGGAAAAGAATCAGTTTCTCCGCTTTTTTGGAGATTGGCTTTTTAGAACCTGTCCGGAAACTAAGGTGATCGGCGCAGGAGCAGGTGCGCGAAGGCGATGTATATCATGGTTTCCGCCGACGTGTGGCGGATTTCGTAGTCTTTGCTGAGGCGGCGTGACCAGTTTAGCCAGGCGAATGTGGGTTCGACGATCCAGCGCTTGGGAAGTACGCGAAACAAGTGTTGCTGGTTGCGTTTTACGATCTGGACGGAGTAGTCAAACATATCTTTGGCCCAGTCGATCAGCTTGCCTGTGTAGCCGCCGCCGGCGAAGACTGTGCTGATCGAGTCGAAGCGGCAGAACAAGCGCATCAGCACGGCGCGGGCCGCCACACGGTCCTGAATGCCCGCTGAATGCACAATCACCGCCAGCAGGTTGCCTTGCATATCTACCGCCATTTGCCGCTTGCATCCCTTGATCTTTTTGCCCACGTCGTAACCGCGCCGCTCCCTTTTAGCACCGTCGTGGCCGACTGCGAATCGATAATCGCCACTGTGGGCGTGGCGTTTCGCCCGCCTGCCTTGCGGCCCTGTTCGCGAAGCGCCTGTCCTATGCGCCCCCAAACGCCGCCGCCGCGCCAGGCGCGAAAATGCTCATGAACCGTCTTCCATGGAGGAAAATCGCTCTGTAACTGACGCCACTGACAGCCGGTCTTCACTACATACAGCAGGCCATCCACCACCCGGCGCTGCTCATGCTTCCGCGGTCGGCCTCCAGCGTGACGCTCACCTAGTGATTCGTTCAGCAGCGGCGCTAGCCTAGACCACTGTTTGTCCGTTAAATCACTCGGGTACATGACCCTACGCTATCGGCCACAACTCTCTCCGCATATTCCTTTCTTGATTCCTTTCGCTAGTTTCTGGATAGATTCTTATAGTTCACGGAAACAGATGGATGATTGGTTTGATCCGCTCCTGTGGAGGAGGACTTGCCCGGTCAGCGGCCATGCAGGAAATGTACGCAACTATTAACCAGGAGGATGGGCGCCGGGGAATTGAGGGAAGCAAAAAGGAGTGGCGAGTTTCCACATTCTTCGCTCGGCTCGCTTATATTCATCGCGGCGAGTCTGGAGGCGCCGGTTTGCCCGCTGCATCCTTGACTGCGCAGGGCGTACCGCCGCAGAGCTCGCCGGTGATTCCCTGGCCCTCGGTAATGGTGAAGATACGGTCAACCGCAGGCAGTTTTACCATCTCCTTTGCCCCGGAAGGCCAGTGGATCTCCGCGGTTCCCGCGTCGGTCGCGTCGCCCAGGCCAAAATGCGGGCGCCGGTCGTTGGCTGAAATATAGCTGCCGCTGGCCAGCACATCCTGGCGCATGCGCATGCCGTTGGCCTTCAAATACACCGTGGCGCAGGTGGCATCGCGCGGACTTCTGGGTCCGCCCACCAACTTCATCTCCACCCAGTGATGGTGGTCTGGGTTCACGTTCCGGAGCAGCACCGGCGGGCCGTCGACGGGATTGATAATCACGTCAATCTTGCCATCGTTGAACAGGTCGCCGAAGGCTGCCCCGCGCGCCGGAATGACCATGGCTAGCCCGGAACCCTTCACTGGCGGCACATATTCGAAGCGCCGATCCTTGCCTTCATGGACATTGTGGAAGAGCAGTGGCCGCTCGGCAAAGGTCGTGCCCCAGTCGTGCTGGTCCACCTGGGGATAGGTGTGCCCGCTGACCATGAACAGATCCAGCCAGCCGTCGTTGTCGTAATCCAGGAAGCCGTCTCCCCAACCGACAAAGGGAATCGTAGTCTGCGCGATACCGGTCTTATAGCTCACGTCGGTGAAGTTGGCATCTCCGTCATTGTGATAGAGCACCTTGTAGTCATCGCCGAAGTCAGTTACGAAAAAGCTCACCTGTCCGGAGTTATCGTAGTCGCCCGCAGCAATGCCCATCGATGCAATCTCACGGCCATCCTTGTTCAGCGCGAAGCCGGAGATATAGCTATCATCCTCGAAGGTTCCGTTCCCCTTATTGAGATACAAGAAGTTGGGCTCCGAGTCATTGCCCACCACCAGGTCCGGCTTACCGTCCCCTTTTAGACTTACAAAGATTGCGGTAAATCCGTAATAGCGGTCCTTGTCCTCGACTCCAGCTTTCACTGTCACATCGGTAAAGGTGCCGTCGCCGTTGTTGTGGAAGAGGTGGTCGGGCTCGCCTTGCAGGCCGCGCGGACCGCAGTTCACCGCCTCGCCTCGATACTGGCAAAAGGAATACCCTACCGCCTTGCTGCCGCCAACGGGAAGATTCTCGCGGTCGAAGTGAACATAGCCGGTCACGTAGAGGTCCAGCAGGCCGTCACCGTCGTAGTCGCCCCAAGCCGAGCCGGGTGACCAATTGCCCAGCGTAACGCCGGCCTTCTCTGCCACGTCGGTAAATGTCCCGTCGTGGTTGTTGTGATAAAGCCGGTTCTTTCCGTAGTTATTCACATAAATATCTGGCCAGCCGTCGTTGTCGTAGTCGGCAACCGAGCAGCCATAACCCCAGCGGTCGTTCTGCACCCCGGCCTTGGCGCTAACGTCGGTGAAAGTCCCATCGTGATTGTTGTGAAACAATGCGGCATGAGGCGGCTCTTCTTTGCCGTCCAGCGCTTGGAAGGTCGAGCCGTTCACCAGGTAGATCGACGGCCAGCCGCTGTTGTCGTAGTCGATCAGGCATACGCCCGAGCCGTTGGTCTCGACGATAAAATCTTTCCGCGGCACGCCCATCTTGTGCGTCCAGTTGGAGAGTCCCGCCGCCTTGGTGATGTCTTGAAAGACCACCGAGCCTTTGTCCACAAAGCCTCCGGCGGTGATGGGGCGCTTCTGCTCGTCATAGACCGGCGCGGCTCCAATGCCCCCGGCAATGCCGCCCATCCCTTGCGGCGTCTTGGGTGGTGCTGGCGACTGCGGTTGCATGGGCGCCGCCTGCGTCCACGCGGCGCTGGTCGTTAAAAGTGCAAACAACAGGGCGCCAAAAGGCCATCCGCGGATCGGCAGCAAAGATACTCCTCCAACGATAGAAGTGAATTGTAGCGGTTTAGCTCGGAATCCAAGTATGAGTCATATGTACTATATCCTCGAGGGGAGAGGCATGGCTAGATTGGAAAACGTTATCTTCGGTGGTTTTCGCGGGCTTCCGTGATCTACTGCTTCCCGGAAACTCCTCTTTCGCAAGCCACGATGGTTTCAATTCGCGAAGCAGGAGTTTGCTGCTTAGGCCGAGGTATTTCATGCACGCCAGACGAACGATGGCAATCCTTTCATTCGGAATTTTTCTTTCTACAGGTATCGTAACGGCGCAGGTCGCAGAGGCTCGGGAACCGGTGCTTCCGCGAGAAAAATTGGCGGCGGAAAACTTTGGCGCCGATGCCCCCTGGTTTCTGCAAAACATACCCTTTATGGAGATCGACGATGCCCCGATCCAGCAGATTTACTACTACCGCTGGAAGCTCTATCGCTCTCATATTCGCGAGATTGGCGCGCAAGGAACGACGGTTCTCGAATTCCTTGACGATGTGCCCTGGGCGATGGAGCCGTATACCGACCTGAACGACTCCTCGTCCTTTCACATCCTAGAGGGACGCTGGCTGCGGAATCCGGCCATCATTGACAGCCTGATCGATCACCTATATGTAGGCGGCGGAAACGACCGGCACTTCTCTGAATCCATCGCTGCCGCCACCGAGGCCAGTACGCGGGTAACCGGCGACCCGGAACCCGGCCTGCGCAATCTCGATGTCATGCAGTCCATCTTCAATACATGGAACGATCATTTCGATATACAGCGGAATCTCTACTGGATCGAACCGATTCTCGATGCCACAGAGTATACGATTTCTTCCATCGACGCATCCGGAGCGGGGTTTGTCAGCCAGCCCAGCAAAGAAGATAACCACAATGGTTTCCGGGAAGGTTTTGCCTTCCGGCCGACCATCAATGCTTACCAGTACGGCAACGCGCTGGCCATTGCGCGCTTTGCCCGCCTTGCGGGGAAACCCGATCTGTCCGCGGATTATTCGCTCCGCGCGGAGAATATCCGCTCCGCGGTTCTCGGCCAGCTTTGGAATCCGGATTTCCAGCACTTTACCGATCGTTACCAGCGATCCACTCCCTATGTGACCGAGGGAAATTTCATTCGCGGCCGCGAAATGGCCGGTTACCTGCCCTGGTTCTATGAACTTCCGCCCAAGGAAGCAGCTGGGCAAGCGGGAAGCGTGGACTATGCCGCCGCCTGGAAGCACGTTCTCTCCCCGGCGGAATTGGCTGGGCCGTATGGGCTGCGCACTGTCGAACCATCGTATCCGCGCTATCTGGCGCAATACCGATATGATCGCGCATCAGGGAAACCGGAGTGCCAGTGGAACGGACCATCCTGGCCCTTCCAGACCTCGCAGGCGCTGACCGCCCTGGCCAATCTGCTGAATGACTATCATCAGCCATATATTACGCGCGCCGACTATCTCAGACTGTTGCGCCAGTACACCGCGGAACACTTTCTCTCGCCGGGACACCCGGACATACAAGAGGACTACAACCCGGACACCGGCAAGCCGATTGTCGGCCTCGCGCGCTCACACCACTACAGCCACTCGACCTATGTCGATTTGATTCTCAGCGGCTTGATCGGCATCCGGCCGCGCGCCGACGATGTGCTGGAACTGAATCCGCTGCTTCCTGCCGACACGCCGGCAGGCGCACAGCCCATTCATTATTTTGCCGTGCAGGGAGTTTTGTATCACGGCCATGATGTGAGCGTTATCTACGATGCCGATGGCAGCCGTTATGGAATCGGCTGCGGCCTCTCGGTCTTCGTGGATGGCAAGCGAGTCTTCGGCCCCGGACCGCTGGCGCGCGCCGAGATTGCGCTCGCAGCGAAGACTCATAGCGCCGCGGCGACAATGATGCCGGAGGATTTTACTGTCAATCCAGGATTGCCTTATGGCCCGAAGGCGAAGGCATCCTCAACGATTTCGCCCGCGGCGCTCTCGCAAGCCATTGACGGCCGGATGTGGTTTTTCCCGGAAAATCCCAACGGATGGTCGCCCGATCCCGTCGCCAAGACTCCGAGCAGTTGGTATTCCATCGATTTTGGGCAGAACCGCGTCACCGGCTCAGTTGAGTTGTATTTCTTCTCCGATGGCAAAGACTATCACGCGCCCGCCGCTTTCGACTTGCAGTACCGGACGGAGAAGGGCTGGCAGAACATTTCGAACCAGCAGCGAACCCCTGAGCAGCCGTTGGCCAATGGAGTGAACCGCATCGAGTTTCCCGCTCTATCGATGCGGGAACTGCGCATCGAATTCACCAATCCGCCCAGTCCCGCGCTCTTTCGCCTGATCGAGGTCAAAGCCTTCGCGCCGTGAGATAGGTCCCCGCCGAAGCGGTCAGGGATTTACCTCAATCACTCCTTGCTGCATGGCAACTGAAACCGCTTCGGTGCGGTCAGTGGCTTCCAGTTTTTCTAGAAGATGATTTATATGATTGCGCACGGTAAATTGGCTGATCGACAGCACTCGGGCAATCTCTTTGTTGGTCAGTCCTTTTGCGATCATCTGTAACACATCTTTCTCGCGTGGGCTAAGCCCGATACGTCCTGCGCGCTCCTGGATGCGCGCGGCAATCCCCTTGGGGAAATGCAGCTTTCCGCAGGCCACAGTGCGAATCGCCTCGACAATCTGGAGCCTATTGGCGTCCTTCATCAAATATCCGCTGGCTCCGGCCTTGGCGGCCCGGTAAATGTCTTCCTCATAGTCGAAGCTGGAAAGGATGAGCACATACGGAGCTTGGTCGAGTTTCTGAATGGCAGGCAACACGTCTAGCCCGGACATCTTCGGCATGCGTAAATCCAGGAGTACGACATCGACCGGGTGCAGGCCGAGAAATGCCAGCGCCTCTTCTCCACCATCTACGCCACCCACCAGCCGGAATCCGCTCTCTGCTTTCAGCAGAGTTGCAAGCCCGGTGCGCACGATCGGATGATCGTCCACGATTAGAATTCGAATTGCATTCTGCTCACTAAGCTTTTCCATAGCGCCTCCTCCTCCATTTTCCCAGTCGCGCAGTGCGCCACCACCACGAAGAAAGCAGAGGCTGCGGAAGTACGGCACGCACCGCCACGGAGGTGCCATGCCCCGGCGAACTACGAATGCGCAGAGTTGCGGCAATGGCGTCAGCCCTGCGCTTCATGCCGCGAATACCGAATCCCGCGGTCTCACCCTGCGGAAAGAACCCATCTCCATCGTCCCGAATCGTCAGCTTGATCGAAGGCCTTCCATAAACCAGGCGCAACTGAATTGTCCGCGGATGCGCATGTCTCACAGCATTGGCAATCGCCTCCTGCCCGATGCGAAACAGCGTGTCGCCAATGCGCAGAGGAATCTGCTTCTCTTCGCCGCGCACCGATACTTGAATCGAAATCGGCCCATCCTGCACAATCGTCTTGGCGGCCAGTTCCAAAGCTGTTGCCAATCCCATTTGCTCCAGGTTTCCGGGCCGCATTGCGGCGATGTTGCGCCGCGCCTCGGCGTGTCCTGATCGCACCAGGTCCACGGTCGTTTCCAGTTGCTTGTGCATCGGGCTGTCCGGCTCGACCTGGCCGGAGAGCGCTTCCAACTGGAATCCCAATCCGGCAAAGCTCTGCGCCAGGGTGTCATGCATCTCCATTGCCAGCCGTTCCCGCTCTTCCATTACTGCGCGCAACCGCGACCGTTTTACCGAAGTGTAGGTCAACTGAATTCCGAGAGAAAACGTCAGCAAGCCGAGAATCAGCCCAACCACATGCGCCGCATTCCACCAAGGCGGAGGTTCTATCATCTGCGCATCTTCGACGGAACGCATGAGCAGCGCAAAGGGCATCTCATTCTGTGCATAAGATCGATCGGTAACGCAGATGCCGCGCAGGCGCAGGCGGCTTCCTACTTTGAGCTCGTTGAATGTTTCAGCCATGCTGGGAAATTCCGCAATCGCCACAAAGGATTGGTTTCCCTCATCGAGTTTCAACACCTCGGAATTGCCGCCGATCCGCTGTTCCGATACAAGCCTTCCTTCTGTCTCAATGAACTGCGCATCGAAAGCCCCAGTGGCAGCCTGAGCGGCAGTAACCGAGACAGGAGGAACAGGAGTATGCGACCATAGCAGCCGCACATCCGCATTGCGCAGCACGGAGCTGAAATCATGCAGTTCGGCGTCGCCACGAACTTCCACCGCGTCACCGATCTGAACGGATTTTCCTGCGTCTGCCTGGGGAATGGCTACTCCGCCAGTGGAATCCTGCACGAAGAGAACGGGCGAGACCAGCGTAACCACGCCATGAACGGTCACGCGGGAAGGCAGATTGGACGGCAGAAGCCTCAGGTTGGCAATCGGCAGAGCATGAAGATCCGCCTGATGATCGCGCAACTCGCGCCGGATTGGCTCAATGTTCCGCTGAAAAGCCGATAAGTCCGTTATCGGCGGAATCGTCGGCGGCAAGATTGGCTCAGGCGGCGTGTTGTTGCCGATCATGGTTCTCAAATCATCTCGCGTTGCCGCGCGCAAGTTCACTCTGCGCCATACGGCTCCAGTCGAATAGGACTGCAGGCCGAATCTGCCCGCGCGGATGCACTGCGGATCGTGAACCGCGGCGATAGTTGTTTCCCCCTTCTCCGTGGTGGCGCTGGCCGCAATCGTGCATTCGTAGGCGATGACCTTGAGGTGGTACCAGGTTCTCTTGTATACGCCGGGATGGACCGGGATGGCCTGGAATTCATGCCACCCATAGTCGGCGCGGCCGAGAATCAAGGTGTCGTCCAAGTCGCGTAAACCAGCAAAGTACCCATGATAGGAATCCACGCCCACTTCTTCATCCGTGGATCGAATCACGAAGCCAGCATCGCCGGTCTCGCCGAGCAGTTGCACATCCGCTTCCACCACATAGTTATGCCAGTGAGTATCTCCGTTCATCAGCTTGGCGCCACGGTCATCGGCGATATTCTGCATGACTCCGTGAACAACCTGCCAGGTTCCGCCAAAAGCTTGCCAGCCTCCCTGACGAGTCTGACTGTCTGCGGCGCGATCGAAATCGTCTTGAAAATATGGCTCTCGATGCTTCCATTCGAGATAGGCGAACTGGGCTGCGATGGCAGTTGCCAGCAGAAGCATTGCGGCAACCACCGGCCATAAGATCTGCTTTCTGGCCCACTTGCGCATCAAAGCATTTTCCTCATCACATGAACCAATTCAAGTCAAGAGTTTCCCTTACCGCGCTGGAGTCAATCGTCTCGCGAGTAACCAGTTGCGGCTGCACGATCACATACTGTTCGCGCAGGTTTCCGCTGATCTCGTCCGCCATCAACCTCATCGCCGAGCGGCCCATCTGATAGGTGTTGAGGATGACGACTGAATCAATCTCACCGGTGCGGACCGGCGCCAGAATATTCTGATCAAAGCCAATTAGAGGCGTGCTCCGGGTTCTGTCGAATTCAATCAAGGCATAAAACGCGCCGCGGGTGGAGGCTTCCGTCAGGGCAACGATGGCGTCCACATGCGTGCCTTCCGCCAGCAGCTTTTCCGTAACCTGCTGTTCCTGCGACACAGTGGGCAGCGCGAGGCTGCGGAAGATGACGTGGATATTGGGAAACTCCGCAGCCAAGGTCGCTTCCAGGCTACGCGCCCGCTGAGCGGAACTTGTCAGTTGGTTGCTGATGCCGAGAATGGCCACAGAGCCATGGCCATTCAGGACGGCGCCAATCCGGCGCGCAGCCATCTGCCCACCGGTACGTTCATCGTTCAGCACATAGGCGAGTTTTTTCCCCGGAGCCAGCCCGAGGTCGGTCCCCACCACAATTACCGGAGTACCATCCTGCACTGCCCTGTACACCGAGGTGCGCAAAGGCAAAGCCTCTACAGGAGCAACTATGACTCCCTGCACGCCACTCTTCAGAGAATGGGAAAGAATCGATATCTGCCCTTGCACATCGTCTTCTCGCATGGGCGCGTTCCAGTAAACGTTAAAACGATAGGCGGCAGCCTGCCGCTCGACTCCCGTGTGTTCGGCCTCCCACAGCCATGTTCCGCAGGTTCGCGGAATCACTGCGATCGTCGGCACCCCCCGCCGACAGCCGGACAAGGCCACTGCGGTCACCGAGAGAGCAAGCAGGAGTAGTATCCGAGTGTGACGGCCCGGCGCGCGGTCGATGCGGTTAAATATCATTTTCTTCATAGATCTACCGAAGCTCCCCAGGCGCCAGCCATGGTCCGGCCAGGAGTCTCGAAACCAAGTTGTACTCCATAGTACACCTGTACCATGTTCAGCGAATCTTCTCCACCTTTAGTATGAGTCCGCCCTTGAAAAGGGTTCCGCAAATCGCATGAATTTGCCGAAGACCATAGCGGCGAATGACAGAGGATCGGTTTCGAGGACAAGGCAGCGGCCAGCCACGTAAACGTTTGCTGAAGCCGCCGATCATCCAAGGGGCGCGTTGAGCATAGGTCAACTTTTTGTGCGCTTGCGCCTCCAGTCCATCCACACTAGGAGGAGACAGTGAACAAACTGTTCGGTTTCAACATTCCGGCGCTTCGCCGGATGCCAAGCGAGAAGGGTACGAGAGGAGTACGGTCGATTTATTGCGGATTGCTTTTTGCCGCATTGATCTTCACGGCCCTCCCGTCCTTTGCCCAATACAGCGCCAACATCCAGGGAACTGTCCTGGACCAGAACGGCGCGGCTTTGAGCGGTGCGCACCTGCGCCTCACCAATGCAAACACTGGCGTGGAGGCCAGCGCCGTCTCGAATGCCACCGGCGGCTACCGGTTCCTGAGCCTGGCCCCTGGGCAATACAAGCTGGAAACGCAAGCGTCCGGCTTTGCCAAGGCCACCGTGACTCTGACGCTAGAAACCGATCAGACGCTGGATGTTCCGGTCAATTTGTCCGTTGCCTCGGCGAATATCACCGTTGCAGTCACCGGCGAACCGCCCGTTCTGGATACCGCCGAAACCCGCAACCAGATGACGCTCGAACAGCATACGGTTGACGGCATGCCTCTTGCGGCCCGCGACTTAACCACCCTTATTACCATGGCGCCGGGCGTAACTGGCCTCGGCCTCGTGACCGGCGGCACTCCCGGATCTTCCAACGATAACTTTTCCACCGAGCAACAGACAGACTCCAGCGCTAATGGCCAAGGTGCAATGGGCAATATGTTCATTGTGGATGGCCTGGACATTACCAGCGCCATCCGCCCCGGCGTGCTCAACTTGCAGCCGAATCCGGATTCCGTCCAGGAAGTCAGCATTCAGGTCAACACCTACACTGTCGATTACGGACGCGCCAGCTCCATGCAGATGGTGATCACCACCAAGGGCGGCGGCGATAAATTTCACGGCAGCGCAAGCGACTACTTCAACAATCAGTCTTTGTGGACGAGCAGCGACTTTGCCAAGCAATCGGATTTTGCCAAGTATCACGGCAACAACATGTCGGGAACCGTTGGCGGACCTGTTTGGCCGCTGAAGCAGACCTTCTTCTTCGCTTCCATCGAGCCTCTACGATCTGTCGCGGCTTCGTCTGGCAGCAACTTCCTCTTTGAGGATCCAGCGGTTGTTGCCTGGGCCAAGTCCGCATATCCGAACACGGTTGGAACGCAGATTCTCACAACCTATCCGGTTAAAGTCACCAGTTCTTCGCCTTCGCTGACCATGACCCAGGCGGGAATGGGTGCGTATTGCGGCGGGGCGGGACAGTTGGCCTGCAACGCGACTGCCATCGATACCGGAACTTGGGCTAGCTCCAGCCCTCGCAACGGCACGCAGTGGAACGTGCGCATCGACAAGAACTTCGCCAATGACCGTCTCTATGGCGACATCTACAAAGGGAATCTCACCAGCGGCACTCCTGAAGCTCGGCCGGCGTTTAGCTGGGTCGCGAATACCTGGACCTTGGCTTGGCAGGGCAATGAAACCCACACTTTCTCCGCCAATACCATCAACGAAGCAAGCGTTGCCGGCATGCGCGTAGAGGGAATTCAGGAGTCGGGCGGCGAGTTCAAGGTTCCCTCGATTAACGTCAGCTCATTGAGCGGCACCGGTGGCAACGGTGCATTCGGCGATGGTTTCGCGCAGGGCGATTTCATCCAGCACAACTATCACTGGCGCGACGTGCTCACCCACATCAAGGGCAACCACACCATGAAGCTTGGGTATGAAGGCTGGACGGGCGACGATGTCGAAGAATTCCAAGGACCCCATGACCAACCTGCCTTCAACTTCAACAACCTCGGCGACATGATTGCCACAGACACCAGCAACCCCAATGCTGTGCAGCCCTATTCCGAGGGTGGCGTGGCCTACAACCCCCTTACTGGCGCGCACCAGGAGTGGGACTGGAATGCCGCCAGCAGGACCGGTGGATTATTCTTCGAGGACTCCTGGAAAGCGCACCGGAACCTCACCGTCAACTACGGCATCCGTTGGGACGACATGGGCAACCCCTACTCACGCTCGCCCGAGACCGTCTTTGGAAACTTCTATATGGGCCCTGGCCAGTCAATGACACAGCAGGTTGCCAGCGGCTTCGTTCTGCAAAAGAACCATGCGCTTAACCGCGCGATCACCGACATTCTCAGCCCGCGTGGTGGCGTTGCTTGGGATGTCTTCGGAAACAGCAAGTGGATTCTCCACGGCGGCGCCGGCATCTACCACAACTGGCCTACACCGGCTAATGTCCAGGAAGAGATGCGCGGCAACCCACCCGGAGGCATCTATCCGAACTTCTATGGCTCCGATACCAACCTGGCACACCGGCCGATCTTCGGTTTGGGCACAAAAGAAGCACCGCCCTTCGGCTTTACGTACCCCACGCTGTCGGCCCTCGCGCTCAACGGCCAAGGCGGATTCACCACTCTGGTAGTTCCAATCAACGGTGTCAACCCCAACTTGCAAACCCCGGTCACTTACATCGAATCTGTGAAAGTGGAGCACCCGCTCACGCGCTCCTTTGTAGCCAGCGTGGGTTACTCCGGAGCCATCTCGCACAAGTTGCTTTCCGGTGGCGGAAACCCTGGCAACGTAAGCTACGGCGTGGATATCAACGCTATGCCGAACGATCCGGGCGTCCTCGCTGGCACCACTCCTGTTCGGTACAACCAGAGCTTTGGAACCATCGGCTACACCAATAACACGGCCCACTCGGTGTTCAACGAATTTGTCGCCGATGTGCATGGGCGCTTTGCGGGCACAGGCTTTGTCGATGTCTCGTACACTCGCTCCTCATCCAAGGACAACTCTCAGGTCTATCCGGAAAACAGCAATCCGCAGCAGTATTACGGGCCATCCAACTGGGACGCACCCAATCGCCTTTCCTCCACTTTCAGCTATGAGTTCCGCGGCTTAAATGAAGGAAAGGGAGCAGTGGGACGCACAACCGGGGGATGGGGCCTGAGCGGTACTGTGATCGGACAATCCGGATACCCCTTCACTGTGGGCAACCCCAATCCTTTCAATCCCAAGGGTTACACCAGCGGTGTTTGCGGTGCTGGCCTGACTGCGTTTACAGCGGCATGCGGCGACTACAACGCCGATGGCGACAACAACGACTATCCCAACGTGACGTCGTACGCCCAGTTAAAAGGCAGGAAGAACTTCCTGCCGCTGAACAGGGGCGGCACTGGAGGCATCTTCCCCAACGAGGCCACACAATTCACTCAACCCACAGTGGGGACCGAAGGCAACGAGCAGGAAAACCTGTTCCGCGGCCCCGGATTCTTCGAGACGAATGCTTCCTTGCACAAACTCACGACCATCCACCAGAAGATCTCGGCGGAATTCCGTGTTGAAATCTTCAACGTCTTCAACCATCCGAATCTGGATGCCCCGGATACCAACGTCACCGATGGCGCATCCTTCGGCGTTTCCGGCGGTCAACATGAGCAACGCTGGATTCAACTCGGCGCCAACATCAAATTTTAGAAGCCAGGGGGTCCGCATTGGATCCCTCGTGCTTCCTCCTGAACAGTGGAGCGGCTGTCGAAAGCAGCCGCTCTACTGTTTTTTCCCGGATAGCAATAGAAAGAATCCATCTCAGTTGAGGCGAAACAACAAATGAAGAGCTACTCCCGCAGAAGATTTCTCTCTCTGAGCGCAGCGGCCACCGGCGCCGCACTTGCTCACAAATCGCTCCTGGCCTATGCCTCACCGGCGGGAGTTTCGAGTGCGCCCTCCGTCGCCATTACGCCCACGATCGGCGTCTTCGATTACAACCAGGTCGAGCTTCTGGAAGGTCCGATGCGCCAGCAATTCGACACCAACCATGAGTTCTATCTCCGTCTTGATGACGACAAGCTGCTGAAGCCATTCCGCCAGCTCGCGGGCATGAAAGCTCCGGGCGAAGATATGGGCGGCTGGTACAGCGTCGCCCCGGCCTTTCATGGTCCACCAAATCTTCACGGCTTCATCCCTGGCCACAGCTTTGGCCAATATCTTTCCGGATTGGCGCGCGCTTATGCCATCACCGGCTCCAAGCGCACCAGGGAGAAAGTGCAGCGGCTGGTGCAACTTTTTGCGCCCACCGTTTGCTCCGCTTTCTACGATGACTACCATCTACCGGCCTATACCTACGACAAGACCAGTTGCGGGCTGATCGACGCCTATCGCTATGCCGGAGATGAAAAGGCTCTTGCGGTTCACTCCGCAGCTACTGAGGCAGTGATGCCGCATCTTCCTGCAAAAGCGCTTTCGCGCAGGGAGCAATACGCGCTCCCGCACAAGGATGAGGCTTATTGCTGGGATGAGACCTACACGCTGCCGGAGAATCTCTTCCTGGCTTATCGTTTATCCGGCAGCTCGCGCTATCGCGAACTGGCCAGCCGCTTCATCGAAGACGATCTCTACTTCGATCCGCTCTCGCGCGGCGAAAATGTTCTGCCCGGCGAGCACGCCTACAGCCATGTGAACGCCTTCAGCTCGGCTATGCAGGCGTACCTCGTGCTGGGCAACCCGAAGCATCTCCTCGCGGCGAAAAACGGTTTTGATTTTCTGCGCGCGACGCAGAGCTTTGCCACCGGCGGCTGGGGTCCGGATGAGCTTTTCCGCGTTCCGGGCAGCGGCGAAATCGGCGCCAGCCTGACAAAGACTCATGCTAGCTTCGAGACTCCCTGCGGCGCATATGCCCACTTTAAGATTGGCCGCTATCTGATTGCGATCACCGGCGACAGCCGCTACGGCGACAGTATGGAAGCCGTGCTCTACAACACCATCCTCGGCGCCAAGCCGTTGCAGGAAGACGGAACCAGCTTCTATTACTCCGACTACAATACGCACGCACACAAAGGTTACCACCCCGATAAGTGGCCCTGCTGCTCGGGAACCTTCCCGCAGATCACGGCCGACTACGGCATCAGCTCCTACTTTCACGACAACGACGGAATTTACGTCAACCTATTTGTTCCCTCGCGCCTCAAGTGGCAGCAGCATGGCGCCAATCTCACGCTCACACAACGCACGGATTATCCGCACGCCGCGCACACCGAACTCGAACTGAATTCGGATCGCGATGTGACCTTCGCTCTGCGTTTGCGGATTCCCGCCTGGGCTGGTCCCAAGACCACGCTCTCCATCAACGGAAAGCGCGCGAGCGTTGATCTGACTTCGGGGCGCTTCGCCAGGGTGATGCGCACCTGGAAGAGCGGTGATCGCATCGCGCTGGAGTTCGACATTCCGCTAGCATTGCAGCCGGTCGATCCGCAACACCCGAAGCTGGTGGCGCTGCAACATGGCTCGCTCTCGCTGTTTGCCGTCAGTCCAACGGATGGGTCCATCACGCGCGCCAGCCTGTTGAGCGCACACCAGCGCTCTTTCGGGGCGCTCGACTGGGAAGCAGAGACCGGTGCCGGCAAGATAGCATTCAAGCCCTTCCAGGCGATCGGGGACGAGCAATACCGGCTCTATCAGGAGGTGTTAGACTGAGCCGCGGTGTAAGTAACGATGGAATTCCGCTTCGAACTATCATGGGAACAGGAGAAAGAAGTTTATGTATAGCGTTCTGAGGCAAGCAACAGTTCTTATCCTTGCTGCTTGCCTCATGAGCGGGCTAATTCCGTTTGCACTTGCCCAGACCGCCCCGGTCTCGATCAACGCGGCTGTCGACGCCTTGCAGCATGGCAGGAACGAGGATGCGTCGCGCATCACCGCCGAGTTGCTGCGGGTTGGTCCGCAAACTGGCAAACTTTGGACGATTCGCGCGTTGGCCCTGGAGCAATCGGGCAAGCCGGCAGACGCGCTCGCCGCCTATGAACGAGCGCTCAAACTCTCGCCCGATTTCCTGCCCGCGCTCGAAGGCGCCGCGCAACTCCGCTACAAGGCGCAGTCGGCGCAGGCCGCTCCGCTGCTTCATCACATCCTCTCGATCCAGCCGGCCAATCCAACCGCACATGCCATGCTCGGAGTGCTTGAATATCGCCACTCCGATTTTGCAGAGGCTGCCGTTCACTTTGCTGCGGCAGAGCAGGTACTGGATTCCCAGCCGTCCGCATTGATGGCCTATGCCATCTGTCTTGCGCGCCTCAGCCGCAACTCCGAGGCGATCGCTCGCTTTCAACATCTCCTGGAAATTCAGCCTTCCGATACCGCGGCGCGCTACGATCTGGCGCTCATCCAATGGCACTCCGGCAGCGGCGCCGATGCGCTGGCAACGCTTCAGCCCGAGTTCGATGCGGGAATCGCGGACTCCCGCACACTGCGCCTTGCCGCCGTAATTCACGAGGCCGCCAATGAAACACCGCAGGCTATCGAACTGCTGCGCAAGGCTATTGCCGCCAACCCTGACGATCCAGCCAACTATGTCGAATTTGCCACGCTCTCCTTCACACATGGCTCTTACGCGGTAGGAATCGACATCGTCAATCTCGGGCTGACTCGGCTTCCAAACTCGGATGCGCTCTACATGGCGCGCGGGGTCCTCTATGGACAGAACGGCGACTTCGACAAGGCCATGATCGATTTTGAGCACGCGCGCAAGCTCGATCCCCGCAATTCGATTGCCGCCAGCGCCGAAGGCATAGCCCAATCGCAGCGTCACAATCACGAGCAAGCTCTGGAAGACTTCCGCCGCCAGGTGCGTGAGCATCCCAAGGACGCATACGGATACTATCTGCTTGCCGAAGCCCTCTCCTGGTCGCCGCCGGATACAAAGCAGGAGAGCAGCCAGGAGAGTGTAGCAGAGGCTATCTCAGTGGCCCAAAAATCTCTGGAACTCAATCCGCGTCTGACGCAGGCTTACGACCTGCTCGCCTCGCTATACTTGCAAGCCGATCAGCCAGAGAACGCTGTCAAGGTATGCCGCGCTGCTCTCGTTCTCGCGCCCAAGGATCAGCAGGCTGTCTACAGCCTTATCCTGGCGCTCCGTAAGACTGGCGCGAAAGAAGAGCTTAAGGGATTGGTCCAGACTCTCACCGAACTTCGCAAAGAGGAGCAGGCGGAAAACAATCGCACCAATCGATACGGGCAGCTTGTGGAGGCTTCGCAGTGAATCTTCGCCAGTCGTGAAGTCCATTCATCGACACGGCAGGCCTCAGCCGGTAGGCCGTAACCCCGGCAGATGTTGCAGCAGAATACGCGGGACTCTATCCCCAAAGGTATGCCGTTGAAGCGTTTTCTCGCCAATTTGGAAATCCAACCTCTGCTCGTGTGCATTGCAGCATCCGCTTTCGTGACCGCTCTGGTCTGCGAGGCTGTGCATTTCGGTCCAGCTTCAGTGTCGGCGCAGTCTCAGACAGCCGCCGCAGGCAGTAATCATTCCGCATCGTCCAGTCCAGATAACTCGAAGCTGGCAGCCATCACGGTCGACTATCCGGAAGACAGCTCGATCTTTCCGCCGGAGATTACATCTCCAACATTTCAGTGGCGGGATGCTTCAGACAGCGCCTCTTCGTGGACTATTGATGTGACTTTCACCGACGGCTCGGCAACCATTCATGCGCAATCTGGCGGCGAACGGTTGCGCATCGGCGAGATAGACCCGCG
>Ga0224528_1001183_pt1 | contig 17899 bp, 15 predicted proteins | sample CBST25metaG_2_FD_179888 | JGI IMG/M metagenome (GOLD analysis project Ga0224528, IMG submission 179888) | Peat soil microbial communities from Stordalen Mire, Sweden - C.B.S.T25 | ecosystem: Environmental > Terrestrial > Soil > Wetlands > Peat | place: Sweden: Norrbotten County, Stordalen Mire...
ATTCAAGGCCGCTACTGGCAACTTGCGGGAATCAATCCTTTCCATATCTCTTTAGACGATGAAAACTCATTCATGTTGCATTATTTATGGGCCGGATCAATAGGACACCGACGCAGCATTCAAATCTGCACCTACTCTCGTTTTTTTTGCTGTGGTGACAGCATCGAGTGCATGTTCAATGTCAATGAGGAGATCGTCGATATGCTCAATTCCAGCGCTGAGGCGAATCAGACCATCGTTAATCCCGCGTTTTTCGCGGATTTCACGTGGGATGCTGGCATGCGTCATAGAGGCAGGATGGCAGCACAGGGACTCGACACCTCCGAGACTTTCCGCCAGAGAGAAGACGCGCAGATTGCGGCAGAATGTTTCTGCAGAAGTGTATCCACCCTTCAGGACAATAGACAGCATTCCGCCATAGTACTTCATCTGCTGTGCGGCCAGCGCATGTCCGGGATGTTGCTCCAGGCCTGGGTAAAAGACAGATTGCACCTGCGCGTGATTTTGCAGAAACAGTGCCAGATCCATGGCGTTATCGCAATGTTGGCGCATACGCACAGCAAGCGTCTTCAAACCACGATGTGTCAAATAGCAGTCGAATGGGCCAGGAACCGCACCACGGGCATTCTGAATAAAACGAATCGGCTCTAGCAACTCCTCTTTGCGAGCGATGACAGCACCACCAATGACATCGGAATGTCCCCCGAGATACTTGGTCGTACTGTGGACAACAAAATCAGCTCCAGACTCAATAGGCCTCTGTAGATACGGAGAGGCAAAGGTGTTGTCCACCGTTAGAAGGAGATGATGAGCTGAAGCCAGCCGACTGATCAGAGATATGTCGATAATGTCGAGCAGCGGATTGGTAGGAGTTTCAATCCAGATCATCCGGGGTTTCTGAAGTGACTGCACCGCATGCGCATAAGACTCAACGCGAGCATCAGAGGCAAATGCCACCTCAATGCCAAGAGGACGGAGAATTTTATCCAGAATCCGAAAAGTTCCGCCATAAAGATCGTGTGCTGCTACCACGCCATCGCCCGGGCGCAGAAGATCAAAAACCGCAGAGCAGGCCGCCAGTCCCGAAGCAAAAGCCGCTGCAGCTTCACCTGACTCGAGAGACGCAAGGCAATGCTCCAGATTCTCCCGTGTAGGATTATTGGAGCGGGAATATTCGTAGCCCAGATGCTTTCCGGGTGCCTCCTGCGTGTATGTTGAACTTAGATAGATTGGAGGAATCGTGGCTCCGGTCGCAGGGTCTTTTTTCTGACCGTCATGTATGGCTCGTGTCTCAATGTGCATGGTCCTCCGCTATACCTCGGCTTCCTCAGAGTTGGATTCATAAAAGGTGATCAAATCCGATCGGGTAATGATTCCCTCAATCTTCTGGTCACTATGCACGGCCACTGCGGAGTTCCCCGCCAAAAGCAGGCGATAGACCTCTTCAATCGCCACATGCGAGGAAAGCAGAGGAAAAGGTCTTGCCATTACACCCTGCAGCGTGGTCTTCTGGCAATCGATTCCCCGATGTTGCGCGTGAACGATTGTTACTTCCTGAATCGAGCCGACGATTTTGTCATTGTCCATTACCGGCAACTGGGAAATGCCGTGTGCACGAAAGATATCCGCAGCTTTTTGCAGAGAGTCTTCCGGACGCAAAAAATAAATTTTGTCTTTGCGATGAAGTGCCGTCAGAAGATCGCCTGCGGTTTGATATATACCCTCTGCCGTATCTGCAAATCCATTCTCGACCAGCCACTTGTCGTCGTACATTTTGGAGAGATAATTTCGTCCCGTATCCGGGCACAAAACGACGATCACATCCTCTGCAGTGCAACGCAAAGCATAGCGCATAGCCGCACCCAGTGCTGTTCCACTGGAGCCGCCAAGCAGAATGCCTTCATTGCGCGCCACCCGGCGAGCAGTCTGAAACGACTCAGCATCACTGACCCGCATCCACTCATCTATCACCTGCGCATTCAGCGTGCTCGGAACAAAATCTTCTCCAATTCCCTCAACCTTCCAGGAACCAGGCGTTCCTCCACTCAAGATAGAACCTTCAATGTCTGCCCCAATCACCCGAATCTTTGGGTTGCGTTCCTTCAGATAAGCACCAACCCCGCTGATGGTTCCCCCTGTACCTGCCGCTGCAACAAAAACAGTCACTCTGCCTTCCGTCTGCTCCCAGATCTCTGGTCCGGTTGTTTCATAGTGCGAGAGTGGATTCGACAAATTGATAAATTGCCCGGCCCTCCATGCGCCTTGAATTTCGCGGGAAAGTCGTATGGCAACACCGTTATAGCTTTCTGGAGAATCAGGCGGAACATCGGTTGGAGTAATGACAACCTCTGCCCCATAAGAACGCAGGAGACGCACTTTATCGCTGCTCATCTTATCTGGCAGCACAAAGATGCAGCGATAGCCTCGTACAGCACAGACCATCGCCAGACCGACACCTGTATTTCCTGCGGTGGCTTCAATCACCGTGCCACCCGGCTTTAGAAGCCCTTCCCGCTCAGCATCCAGAACCATGCGCAAAGCAACGCGATCCTTGGCACTGCCTCCGGGATTTAGCGCCTCCACTTTGGCATATATTGCCGACTCCAGATGCTGTGTGGTACGCCACAACCGTACCAAAGGTGTGTGCCCAATGGCCTCGAGAATATTGCCATAGGTCCCATGATGAGAAATCTCTGTTAAAAGCATATTGACCTCTTTTCGTAGTGAAATGCGCATCGCATTTCTGATATAGCCTGCTTGTGCTGTGCATCCATCAGGCCATATGCGGAAGCTCACACCATTCGGAATCAGGCACGTCTCGCGATTGCGAACCACACCTGCTGCCACATCTGGATTGATCACGCGGCCCATTGCATCCATTCAAGGCGAAGGGGTTGTTTTGCTGCAACCACCATTGCGCATAAGGAAACGAGGCATGTTCCTGTATCGATTTGCAGAATCGTTTGACAGGAAGAATGCGCAGAATATTCCTCCCGATCGTCAGCAGGCCATCATAGCCAAAGCCGTCATTGGAATAAAACACCTGCAGAACAGGAATGCCAAGATTAGCTGCCAGAAATGCCACCTGCGTGCCATGTCGTGTCACTACGAAATCCGGCTGAGCACGCTGCAGTACCGCGTATTCCTGAAAGTGTTGATCATTGCTAACTGTGTAATTTTTGATATCTCCGTATGTTTTCACCACGTGCGCGAGAACATCCTGCCGTGCGTCGCGGCCATCGTAGACTGGATCATGATGGTAGGAGTAGCTACCCTCAATCTCCACACCCAGTTCGCGCAGATTGGCAATCAGACCATGTGCAAAAGCTGCTCCGGCAGCGACAAAGCCTTTTTTCCCTTTGAGCCTGTTGCGCAGAAAATCAAGATCTTTGGCTATGCGCCTGTGCTCGCTCTCGATAACCGCTTCAACACGATCACTACGATTCAGCACGCGCGCTACTTCCCTCAGCCACGTGTCGGTAGCCTGCATACCATAAGGAATGGTGGCCCGGATCTCGGGAACTCCGTATTCCTGCTCCAGGCCTGTAGCCAGATAGGAGAGTGCAGAGCACATGGTAACGGTTGCCGAAGCCTCCGTAAGCAAAGCCAGGTTTTCAAGTGTGGTGCCGCCCATCACCAGATTGACGCGCAGGCCGAGCTTCTCGAGCAGAGGGGTGAAAACATCATGGCCTCCCAGATGAATTACGTTGACCAGATCTTCCTGCTTTTGAGCTGGCTGTTTATTCACCAGCTGTCGGAGAATTCCGTGCTCGATCACATCCCATCCCGTGCTCCAGTGTTTGGCCTTAAATCCCTCGCAATGCAGGGGCACTATGGTCACATGCAACTCTTCCTGCATCTGCGTGGCAAGGCTGTCCACATCGTCACCAATAATCCCCGTGGCGCATGAGGTAGCAATGAAAATAACACGCGGATGATGGCGTTCATATGCATCTCGAATCGATTGTTCAAGCTTTCCAAGGCCACCGAAGACCATGTCACTCTCATCGAGATTGGTGCACATAGAGCGCGGATCTTCCACGTCCCAGCCACGCCGCTCTGAAAGATCACGATAATTTCTGCTGGTAAAAGACTGCCGCGCCGCGCATCCGATGGGCGAATGCTGAATGAGCACAGAATTTTTGATAATGGTCGCCTGCGAGACCGTGATGCTTTCACTGCACATATTCGCCTGCGTGAATGAGCTTTCAAACTCGGTCAGCGAAGACGCAGATGAGCAGCCACTGCTCTGGCAAAAGGAGCGCGACTGTTCGCAAAGCTCGGAAGCCTTTCCATCCCATCGAATGATGGTTCCCAGCCTCTGCTCGCGCGTTTCTACCACGGGTGTCTTCAGATTGATTGCCATGATTTCCCCTGCTTGTGATCAGGCCGTCGTGCTGGCACGAACAACCGTGGTATAGATCTTTTCCAGAAACGACAGCGCACCGCGATATCCGACATACGATGCGGAAAGAACCACCTCGTCCGTGCTGGGATATCCAATCTCAACCAAAGTGCATTTAAGCTTTCCGGCCAGTGCACCTTCCCATGTCGTTCCAAAGATAATCGGATTGTGGTATTCCAGATTTGTGCTTAAAACTCTGTTATGGATACGATATCCATCTTCTTCAAATTCGACATCCGTACTGATATCGCTAGCGATATTCTGGAATTCCTTCCGAATCAGATCGCGATATTCATCCGGAGGATTTTCCGTAACAATCTGCTTTCCAGGAGTTATACCCAACTGATTGACCAGAAACTTCGTGACGGCTAGGTTGTATGCACTTTCGCTGATGACCAGTGAGAGTGACGGGAGATGGTACTGGCAGGTGTACCCCGTATAAAATCCTGCAAATTCGCGCAGGTAGCTGAAATAATTCTTCTCCTCATCCGCTATAAATTTCTCACTTTTTTCTTTGTTTAGGCCGGCAAACTCCACCACCTGGTGCAAAAAGGCTGTGGTCTGATCCGCTCCGATGGGAATCACCGGAACATGCAGGAATGGCTGCCCATACTTCTTTTCCAGATGTTTGGCCGTATCCAGTCCTAGCCATGGGGAGAGCACAAGATTAAACTGCGCCTGAGGAATCGTCTTCCACTCCTTCAGTCCGCCCGACTCCCGTCCAAAAAGGATATTCACTTTGAATCCGGCGCCCTCAAGAATTCTCTTGATTTCACTTAGATCGCCACGCCAAAAAGTATTCTGATAGGGCAGCAACGACCAGACATTGATCAGTCCCTGTTCACGCGGTCCATCATATTCCCCTACGATCTGGTCAACAATTGCGCGTACAACGATCTCGTGGCTGGTAAAGTTGTTTCCCTTAAATCCACCAGTTTCCGCAAAGGCAATCGGAACCCCCAGACGCTGATATTTGCGCACAACATTTCCGACATCATCACCAACCAGTTCAGAGATGCATCCTGTCAAGACGACATACAGTTCCGAATCCATGATCTTCAATGTAGAATCGATCAGCTCATCCAAGCGATCCGCACCACCAAAAACGACATCCTGTTCCGTCTGGTTCGTGCTGGGAATATAGAATTCTCCACCCTGGTAACCATTCAGTCCGGCAATAGCTCCCATCTGCTTCAATGCACACCCTGGACCGCAATGAGTTATCGGAGTGGCATGAGGAATCGCCAGTACACTGCCAAGTGATCCCATCGAGCACACATACCGCACCTGCTCAATCGAGTTTGTCTTCTCAGGAAGCACTTCAAGTACGGCAGCATTTGAATCATCAGACGGCAAGCTCGTCATAAGCTTCTACCCCTCTCTCTTCGGTTGCGTTTACCTTCGCGAATGGATTCGTCTGCTCTAGCCACCAGGACTTATACGGAACAGAAGTATGCTTTGCAAGACTCTGGCTGAATTTTCTGGTTGCAAGAGTGCGCTGAATCAAATGCCCCATATTCAGCAGGCCATCATAGGCAACGCCATCATTGAAGAAACGAATCTGAGCCCCGGGAATACCCAGTCGGGCAGCCAAAGCCCCCATATTGTGGCGAGCAATGATGAAATCTGGATTTGCCCGTTTGAGAGCTGCATGCCCCTGAAAGTGCTGGGCAATACTGACGGTATAGTTCTGCACATCCCCATAGGAAGCAATCGCCTCAGCAAGCATGTCCTGCTCAATATTGTTGCTGTCATATATCGGGTCGTGATGAAAGGACATCACGCCAGCGACCTCCACGCCCAGCTCACGCAAATCCGCTATCAAGCCATGCGCAAAGGTGGCACCCGCAGCAATAAATCCGCGCTTGCCGGATAATTCCTTGCGCAGCTTATCCAACTCCGGCTCGATGCGTGCGCGTTCTTCTGCAATGACCTTCTCCGCCAGTTCTTCGCGGTGTGTCACGCGGCCAATTTCACGCAGCCAGTCATCGGTCGCCTTGAGCCCATAAGGCGTTGGCACCTTGATCTCAGGAATTCCGTACTCCTGCTCCAGTCCGGCGGCAAGATACGAAAGCACTGTGCACATTGCGGAAGATGCAGCCGCGCTGGTTAGTTTATAGATGGTGTCCAGGGTGGCGCCGCCCATCACCAGATTTGTACGCAGCCCCAGCTTTGCCAGCAACGGAGAATAAATGTCAGGTCCCCCCAGGTGCATGATATTGATAACATCCTCTTCTTTGCGGGGAGGATTTTTGTCAACCAACTGGCGCAACATAGCATGACCGGAGATATCAAAGCCAGAACTCCAGTGTCTGGCGCGAAAACCTTCGCAGTGCATGGGAACAATCGTGGTTCCCAACTCTTCCTGCAGGCGGGTTGTTACGCTGTCAATGTCGTCTCCGATAATGCCCGTTGCGCAAGACGCCGTCACGAAAATCACCTTCGAGTGGTGGCGCTCCCAGGCATCGCGAATCGACTGCTCCAGCTTCTGCACACCACCGAAGACCATATCGTCTTCCGTAAGGTTGCTGCACAGCGTGTACGGATTCCTGTAATTCCAGCCCCGCTGAATCGTCATATCCCGGGAGAGGCGGGCAATAAAGGATTGCATGGCAGCGCACCCGATGGGCGAATGCTGCACCACGGTCGAGTCTTTGACCATAAAGGCCTGCGTCACCGCAATGCATTCGCTGCACATGTTTCCTTGAGTAAATGGAGCATCCTGCTCGCACAGTTTTTTTCCGCCACCGCCACAGCAGGACGCTTTCGGTCCGCAGGTAAATTGCGAGTCGGCAACCAACTCCGACGCTGCCCCTTCCCAACGGATAATTGTCCCCAGCCTCTGCTCTCTGTTAGGGACATCGGAAATACTGAGATTAAATGCCACGGCTCACTCCTGCGGCTTCAATATACACGGCATTCTGTGTGTGTTTTTTTTCATTGGCAATCAACTGTCCGGCCCAACTCGCAGACCACTCACGCAGTTCGGCGGGAGAAAGGGGGGTGGGCACCTTCGACTCCGTATGCTCTGCAATGCGGAATGCCAGGCGGCGATATACCTTGGCCTGCTCTGAATCCGGAGCGGCTTCGATCGTTGTCTTTCCGCCAAGCTCCGCCTGCGTCACCGTCAAAGAACGAGGCACATATTCCATTACCTGTGTTTGCGTCCGTGCCACAAAGTCGTCAATAATCGCGCGCTGGAATTCGTTGTTGATGGAATTGGCAATCACGCCACCCAACAAAGCTCCACCATTGTTGGAGTAGCTCTGAATGCCGCGGAAAAGGTTGTTCGCAGCATAAATAGCCATGAAGTCTGAGGAGGAAACGGTAAAGACGTGATCGGCAATTCCTTCACGAATAGGTACCGCAAATCCACCGCAGACCACATCTCCCAGAACGTCAAAAATCACATAGTCGAGATCCAGCTCTTCGAAAATATTCTGCTGCTTGAGCAACTCCACGGCGGCAATGATTCCACGCCCGGCACAGCCAACGCCTGGCTGAGGGCCGCCGGCTTCTACGCAATAAACGCCCTTATAGCCTTGGAAGACTGCCTTGTGCGCATCCAGTTTGCGATTCTCGCGCATGAGTTCCAACACAGAGGGGATGTATTCGCCGTCCCGCAGCGTATTGGTTGAATCGCTCTTGGGGTCGCATCCAAACTGCATTACCTTGTATCCCGCTTCAACCAGAGCGGCACTGATGTTTGAGGTAGTGGTCGACTTGCCGATTCCACCTTTACCGTAAATGGCGATCTGCTTGGCTACTTTTTGGCTCATGTTTTTCTTCTCCGTATCTTCTTACTGTGGAAACAGCAGAATGTTACCCGTGCGAAAAAGTTGACTCCATGGAATCGCTTTGTCCGTATAGTTGGCTGGACAAATCTGTGAGTCCTGGAACTCCAAAGGCATCCGCACGGCAGCGCTTGCAGTGGCCAAAGACATTGAGGTGAAGTGCCGCCTGCGCTTTTGCCTGCTGCACCTGCTCTACCGTAGGAGCCGAAACCGATGCCAGATTGTGCTGCGGAATGAGAGGAATAATGTTGACCAACGTAGCTCCTGCCTCAGCAGTACGCCTGGCAACTTCACCGATATGACCTTCGTTCAGTCCAGGAATTAGAACCGCATTGATTTTGATCACGATGCCGTGAGCGGCAGCTTTGCGTATTCCGTCCAGCTGTCTTTGGATCAGCAGCCTCGAACCTTCTTCCCCGTAGTAGTTCTGCCCATGAAGAAACACAAAGGGAGTAATTTTCTGCTGAATTTCCGGGTCAACCGAGTTCACCGTAACGGTCAGCGTTTTTACACCTGCCTCCACAAGCTGTTCCAGACGATCAGGCAACATAAGCCCATTGGTGGAAACGCACTTGATTAAATGAGGAAAGCGCTTATGCAGAAGCGCAAAGGTTTGCACAGCATGGTCCGTAAACAACGGATCTCCGGGACCAGCAATTCCGACGACCTTCAAGTCCGGACTGATCGCCAGCGCCTTTCCTACCAGTACAACGGCCTGATCCGGCGTCAGCAGTCTGCGCGCTACTCCCGGCCTCTGCTCGGATTCGTTCTGGATGTCACGTTTGCAGAAAGCACAGCTGATATTGCAGCCTGGACTTACCGGAAGATGTAGACGAATACTTTTCTGATGGTCGCTTTCTCGAAAACTGAAGCATGGATGCTTCCCTTGCAGATCTTGCAACTCCTGACTCTGAGCGATCACGCGCATCTGATGACCAGCGCACATGGAATCCTGCTTCCCATGCAGAGATCCGGAGCAGGCGTCATCGCATTTCTCCATGCCATGCGCGCGCAGAAGTTCTTCTGTTGTGACTATCGAATCCACTGAAAGTTCTCCTCTAGGGGATTGACTGGTTTTTGCAACAAACCACTTCCAAGCAAACGCTTCAAGGACTCATCAATGAACCCGGGAATTACGATGGCATGAATTCCAAGCATTGATAGTCTGGCAACAATGGGGCGTCCTATCCGCGCGGTAACTACGGCCTTGCAATCGGAAATCAGACGAATGGCCTCCTGAAGACGATCTTCTGAATGACCATCCTCTGCGCCGTCTTCTGCTGACCCACACAGGGGATCGAGCTTGCGAATCTCCACCAACTCGCACTGATTTTCAGTACACTCGTAAATCAGAAATTGGCGAGCATGTCCAAAGTGATCCTGAATGACAAGATGGTCATGGCTTGCAACTGCAATTTTCATCGCAACCCCGCAGAATCTTATTCGTTTAAATATGGCGGGCAAGGCGCAAACAGGAAATAAAAAACCTCACCCGCAGAGAGTGAGGTCAGATCGCGGAAACTACAATACGGCAAAATCTTAGATTACATATCCGCTCAAATCAGAACATCACCCGCTGTCATCGCAACCTGGCGACAACAAGTATTCAGCGAGCGAATTTTCTGTTTTGTAGACACTGAAGAATCTATAGCAGGCATTTTTTTTAATGTCAAATCGATATTGCAATCTTTATCTCTTGAGGACTTTCACTTTCACTCACAACACTGAGTTTAACAATCCACTTATTCTGCAGAAAAATAAGCATAAAGTTACGCGGCGTGATGGTGGTCACAGATTTCCCGATCATCCTGGACTATTCCTTGCGTATGAAATTACGTCACAATTGCCGCTGTTGTTGCCTTTCAGCATCGCTCGATCGCTGAGCAGCAGCGCATTCGTCATTTCTACCGAAAACAATTTGTGCAATGTTGCCTGCGGTTTTCTGTAGTCGGGAAGACTGTGTGCTTTGTTCCTTGCATCGCATAGCTTTTCCTCCTGCACAGACCTGTTACCAGACAACGCAGAAGTGTTTTTCCTTCCGGTCAGACACCTCTCTTATCTTTCTGCGCTATGCGCAGCAAAGCTATAAACATAAGGCAGCAGGATGCTTCTGACTGTAGCCACGCGAGAAATCATGAATAAACCATGGGCATTTGACACACTCAAGGTAAAGGCTGGCTATGATTCCCACGATCATGGCCTCTCCGTTTCTGTTCCGATCTATCAGACCGCGTCGTACGAACTGGAGAGCGCGGAGCGCGCACGACGGCTGAACAGTTTTCAGGAATCAGGGCATGTCTATTCACGACTCTCCAACCCTACGACAGAGGTGCTGGAAAAGCGTCTTGCCGCGCTCGATTACGGTTCTGCCGCCATTGCCGTGGCATCGGGAATGGCGGCTGTTACCTACAGCCTCTTCAACATCGCCGAGGATGGTGGAAGAATTCTGGTTACAGCCAATCTCTATGGTGGAACGTTCAATAGTTTCAAAAAACTGTATCCAAAGTTCGGCATTCATATCGACGTGATTCAGGATGCTTCTCATCTAGATGTCATTAACCGACAAATCACACCGCAGACAAAAGCCATCTTTCTTGAATCGATCAGCAATCCGGATGCGGAACTCTACGACACCGAAGCGATTGCTGCCATTGCTCACGAGCATGGAATTCCCTTGGTTGTGGATAATACCGTTGCCACGCCCTACCTCTTTAATCCGCTGGAGCATGGTGCCGACGTCGTTGTTTACTCTTTAACCAAAGGCATCAGTGGCCACGGAAATTCCATCGGTGGGGCCATTGTGGAAAATGGAAAATTTGACTGGGGAAATGGAAACTTCCCACAGTTTACCGATACCGACTATAACCTAAGAGATATTGAAGGAAACGCCCGATCCATTCTGCAGGTATTTCCGCAGACCCCCTTCACGGCGCGAATCCGTTCCGTCTACGTTAACTTCTTTGGCGCTGAGCTGAATCCCTTTGGATCCTATCTCACACTACTCGGTCTTGACACCATCTCCGAGCGGCTAAGTAAGCAGGTCAACTCTACGGAGTTGCTAGTCGGCTTTCTGGAAAATCATCCTGATGTTGAGTGGGTGCATTACCCGAAGAGCCGTAGAAGTAAGTATCAGAATCTCGCAGAAAGATACTTCCCCCGTGGCGCAGGCGCTGTGTTTTCCTTCGGCTTCAAGGGAACAGAGGAAGAGAGGGATCGATTTCTCAACGCGACAGAGATCTTCAGTTATCAGGCCAATATTGGAGATGTGCACTCCCTGATTATCAACATCTATGAAACGACACACAGGGAGTACACGCCACAAGAAAAGAAGGTGGCTGGCCTAACACCCAATACGATCCGCCTCTCCATTGGTCTGGAAGATGTCAACGACCTGATTGCGGATCTTGATCAGGCCTTCAAACAGGCAAAAAGCTGTTGCAGTCAGCAAAACGAACTCGAATCGGCAGAAATCTGCGCCGATTAATACTGCATAAATTCATTCCCTGTTTGAGAGGATTGTCATGAAGCGGTTTGCTGCCTTTTTGGTTTCTACTATTTTTTCCCTACCTATACTAAGCGCGCAGCAGACATCGTTCTATGGAACGGTGAAAGATTCAAGCGGCGCCGTCATAGTGAATGCCAAGATACAAGCCCGCAATGTTTCCGGTGGTCCGTTATTTACAGCCATAACCAACAACTGGGGAGATTATCAACTTCCTGCGATCAGCGCGGCCACCTACAAGCTTGTGTCCACTGCCAGCGGATTTAAGCTGGTAGCCAGAACCATCACTATTCTGGTCGGACAATCCCTGCAGGCAGATTTTGTACTGGGCCTGTCTGCCACTTCAGAGCAGGTTGAGGTTTCGGCTGATGCTGCGTCTCTGGACGTGACCACCTCCCAGGTTGCTGGCGTAATTGATCCCGGCAAGATGACAGAGTTGCCGTTGAATGGCCGCAATTATCTGCAATTAGGAACAGTCGTTCCCGGCGTACGTGTCAATGCTGTCACGAGCAGTCTTCTGACCAGTTGGAATGTAGGCGGGCAGCAGATCAATCTTGATGGCCAGCAGACCCTTGAAAACAGCCGCTACATGGCGCGCGAAGCCGTTCCCCTTTTCAGCCGCGATGCCATCGCTGAGTTTCAGGTCATCACCAACCGCTTTGATGCAACCCAGGGTGGTTCCGCACAAATTATTCTCAACCTGCAATCCAAATCAGGAAGTAATAGTCTGCACGGCAGTGCATTTGCCTACTTTCGCAATGACGCCTTTGACGCCGCCGACCCCATTACCAAAACGGTATTGGCCTACAACGATAGGCAATACGGTGGCACCGTTGGCGGGCCCGTTCAAAAGGACAGAACCTATTATTTCGGATCCTATGAAGGTGAGCGTCAGCCCTACACTCTGGTTCTTACTCCCTATGGATTTTCCTCTGTATATCCAACCTGGACGCACCCTGCCACGAATACGGTCGATGAATACCTTGCGCGTTTTGACCATGCCCTGCGCCCTCAAGATCACCTTTCTCTGCGCATCAGTGCCTACAAGCAATACACTCCGTTCGTTGTTCCTCCAGCAGGAGGCGAAACAAACCCAACTTACCTGAGCGATCAGAGAACAAACGGTTATGCTCCCCTGCTCACCTGGACTGCCACCCGCGGCCCAAATATCGTGAACGACCTGAAGATCGGTTTTAATCACACAGGCCAGCAGTTGTCGCCATTTTTCAAAACCATGACCCTGGCTTTTCCCAGCACCTCAATCGGTGGCTACTATTACGATCCCGATCACAGCAACAGCGAGAAGCAAAGCTATCGCGATGATTTTTATTGGCTGCATGGCAAGCACAGCTTCAAACTTGGCGCTGAATACAGCTACGTTCCCTACCACGGCGCTTACAACATGTATAGCCGCGGCGTTGCGGTCATGAGCCAGGATTTGACAAACCTACCGGCCTATTTCCCCAACCTTTTTGAGGAATCGACCTGGGACCTTACCAGTCTGAGCAAATATGTATCAAGCTATACTCAGGCCTTTGGAACCGAACAGTATAAGATTCCCGTGCAAAATGTCGGGCTATGGATTCAGGACGACTGGAAAGCCACTAGACAGCTAACGCTCAATTTTGGAATTCGCTATGACAACAACATTGGTGTGTGGGATCCACAAGCCGTATTGAAGTCGGGCCTGAAGCAGCAGGAGCATGGCGACAATCGTGACTTCGGCCCACGCATCGGATTTGCCTGGTCGCCGGGGAATAGTGGCCAAACCGTTATCCGTGGCGGAGCTGGTCTGTACTATGCAAACGTGCCGGTAAATCCCATTCAGGATGCTGTGCTTTTCAACGGAGAAAGAACCGTGCTGCCTACGGTGACGGCAACCACAGGCAGTCCTGTGAATTTGGCCGCACCTTACGGATCAACAACTGCAGCGCAGATTCTGGCCAATCCAGATGCATGGAAACAGACGGTACAGGTAATGGCTGCGAGCGGTCTGGAGACCCCCTGGAATGCGGAAGTTTCTGTTGGCGCACAGAGTGAACTCTTCAAATACTTCACGGCCTCCGCAGATTATCTGCACAATCGCACGCATCATATGTGGATGCGCTCAGACACGAATCTTTACTACGATGCAACGACAGGATACAACAAGAATCCCAGTACTTATGGCCGTCCTAATTCGACCTACGCTTCCATTCTGACCTTTGTAACTCCGGGCAATGTGGGCGCCATCTATGATGCATTGTTGGTCTCTGTGCAGCAAAAAACTGGCATGGACTGAGCACCAATGTGGCATACACCTTGAGCCGCGAGAAAAGCAACGGACCGCTCGGCCCCTTCGGCTACGCAAACAACCCCTTCAACTTCCATGAAAATTGGGGCAACTCGCCGGACGACCAGCGTAACACGCTGAACGTCACAGCAAACTATACCTGGAAATTTGGCCTTCACGGAGGTCTGGTCTATCACTATGGATCGGGTGCCAATGCCTATGTGACTGCGGGCAGCAGCCCCACCGGGCTCGGGGCATACACGATGAACCGCACCTATTGCGGTGTGGATGCCACAAACTCCTCATGCCCCACAACTCGTACGGTGGTCTACAACGATCCCAGACACAACCATCTTGATTCTGTATCCGGATTCGACATTACCGATCAGGGCCAGTTCTACGGTCGTTCCATTCATCATGCCGACATCAATCTGGCCAAAGACACCCGTTTTTGGGATCACGCCAAAGGAATCATTCAAGTGGAAGCATTCAACGTCCTTAACCATACGAACTACGGTTCCTACAATACCGTGATCACATCAAGCACATTTGGAAAACCAACTGCTAGCACCGATGTTCTGTTCTATTACGCACGCATGTTGCAATTCTCTGCGCGCGTAGAGTTTTAACCAAAATGCATTCCAGCCGATGCAGAGTTTGAACGCGAAATAGGCTGAACATCAAATCATTTCATCCAGGATTATGAAATTCGGAGACAATGCCTATGCTTACGCGCCGCAACATGCTGATTGAAATACTTAGCACTGCACCTCTACTGTTGATGGGCTGCAAGCATGGAATACGGCCCGGAAATGCAAAACTGCGAGTGGGTTCCACCATGCAACTGGAGCCCATGCTATTTAAACAGGTGGGATTAACTCCGGAGCAGCTCAACATCGAGTTCATCAGCTTTTCCGGGGGAAATCTGGTTCTGGAAGCCATCAACGCCAAAGCTCTGGACGCTGGCGGCATCAGTCAGATTCCTGCAGCGTTCGCCATTGTCGAACATGCCAACCTGAGGATCATCGGCGTTCTTCGAGGTGACATCAATTCGCAGGTATTGCTTGTTCCCAAAGATTCAACGGCTCATGCCTTCAAGGACCTGCGCGGTAAGCGCATTGCCTATGTCCAGGGAACCACCTCGCACTATATTTTGTTGAAGCTTCTGGCTCGTAATCTGATGACGCTTCACGATGTCGACGCCATCAATCTCAGTCCATCGGATGGTCAGGCAGCCTTTACCGCAGGCAAACTTGATGGGTGGATCATCTATGGTTATCCGGGCCTTATCGTGCAGAACCGCTATGGCGCACGTGTATTGACAAATGCTCAAGGGATCCTCACCGGCGACTACCTCTTTGCCGTGCGTAAAGATCTGATCAGCGATGCCAATGTCCACCATCAAATCGAGAATTACCTGATAGCCAATCAAAAGGCTTTCGCGTGGCGGGCAAGCCATCCCCGGGAATTTTCAGATTTGTACGCGAAGGTGATCGGCGTTCCGGCAGAGATTATTCTTCAGAGCATGAAGCAGGAAAGTCAGCCTTATCAATTTGCCCGTCTGAACCAAAAGGTAATCAACGATACGGCTGAGGTGATCAAAGCCTTTGCGGATGCCGGACTGTTGACGTCGGTCAACGATATTTCAAGTGCCTTTGACTTCAGCTTTCAAAATGTTTTGCGCGCTTAAATGGAACAGATCAGAGATGGATGGTGAAGGGCGATGCGTGTATTTTCCGAATTGAAAAACTGGTATTCTTCCATAATAATTCTGATCCTCTGGCAAGCTGGATCTACTCTGGGCATAATTCCCAGTCAGATTTTATGCGGCCCAAATCAGATTGTGCGTACCTGCGTTTCCCTGCTGCTCTCGGGCGAATTGCTGCAGGACATTTATGTATCTCTGCTTCGTGCACTGGCCGGACTGGCTTTGGGATTGCTGGCGGGTATCCTTCTTTCCCTGGTATCCAGTCTCTTCCCATGGGGAGAATCCATCATCGACATCCCAGTACAAATGGCACGCTCTCTCCCCTTTTTGGGGCTAGCACCACTATTCATTCTATGGTTCGGCATTGGCGAGGTTTCTAAGGTTGCACTGGTGGCAATGGGAGCTTTTTTTCCCATTTACATCAATCTGTTTGCCGGGGTGCATAGTACAGACAACAAACTTCTGGAGTCCTGTAGGCTTCTTGGGCTTTCGCGTTGGCAGCGAGTCTGGCATGTGGTTCTTCCATCCGCGCTGCCTTCGTTCCTGGTGGGATTACGCTATGCTTTTTCAATTGCGTGGCTGAGCCTGGTGGTGGCCGAACAGGTGAATGCGGATAGCGGAATTGGCTACCTAGTTATGCAGGCCCGTGAGTATATGCGAACGGACACGATGGTACTTGGACTTGCCATTTACGCTCTGCTCGGATGGATCAGTCACGCCTTTGTCCAGCAACTGGAAACACGCCTTCTGTCCTGGCGTCCAGCGATTGCGAGGTAAGTTTATGCAAATTCCCGCGGTACCTGTTCTTGATGAAAAAATGACAATTCCGTTTCCAGCCAACCATCCACATCTGGAACCAACGATCCGCATTCGCGGTCTGTCCCGCGTATTCGGAGAGCAGACCGTTCTGCACAATCTAGATCTTGATCTGTTCGCGGGCGAGTTTGTTGTTCTAGTTGGTCGCAGTGGATCCGGCAAGACGACTTTGTTGCGTACATTGGCCGGTCTGGATACAGGCCCCTCCAAAAGGGTCGTGGTTCCTGGCTCTGTTTCGTATGTATTTCAGGAGCCGCGCCTGCTGCCCTGGAAAACAGTTTTGAAAAATGTTGCTCTGGGCCTGAAGGAAAAGGAATCCCTCACTCATGCCACACAGGCGTTAGCGGAAGTGGGTCTGAGTGACCGTCTTCAGTACTGGCCTTCGGTGCTCTCCGGTGGAGAGGCGCAGAGAGTGTCTCTGGCAAGGGCGTTGGTTCGAGAGCCAAAACTTCTGCTTTTGGATGAGCCTTTTTCTGCCCTCGATGCCTTCACCAAAGCCCACATGCAGGAGATGATCATCTCCCTCTGGAAGCGTCATAAGCCTATTGTCCTGATGGTTACGCATGATCTCAATGAGGCACTGCTTCTAGCCGACCGCATTCTGGTTCTGTCCGATGGATACTTGCGTGCAGAATACAAGGTCACCGAACCACGCCCACGCATCGTTTCCAAAGTAGGCCTTGTGCAACTGCGAGAGAAGATTATGAGAGAATTTGATTCTCACTAACTTCTCTGTATTCCATAGATTTATCTGGGGTGAAATTACTGATCCGGCCCAAAAGAAATGCATAGGTTTCCATCCTTTGCGCCAAGGAAAATACACAAAGACGGGGCACGGTATAGCAATACTTCAGGGCCAGACCGGTAAAGTCCGGATCAATAAAACGTTATTTCAGTAGCGTCTCTGGCCACTATTTTCACTTCTTGGAATCCAAACATACTCAAGAGTTTTCCGCTTCAAGGCTTCGTCGGGAAGCCTGCTTGCGGTAGCGGAACGCGCATGGAACTGCTCACTGAAATTTGCAATTCTGTGGATGCTCGGGTAGCATCACTCCTAATGCAGCATCCTTTTGCACATCTCTGTTGTTGTCGATAAGGTTTCGCCAGAAACCGACCCGGCTGAGCGCGTAAGTTTGCACAGCAGATCGACAGTGCAAAGGAAACTTCTCCCGTTTCCTGCTCTCCCCTAAAAGAACAATACATGTATGTGCACGCAGCCAATTTGCAGTGGGAGGGGCGGTGTCTCTGTTTCCGCTTTTGCGCAGCTTCTGTGTGCCGTCTGCTTTCCTTCAGGAGCGCCGTTTTGACGAACATGAGCTCTCGTTTCATTCGTAAATATTTTGCGACTGCTTTTGCAGTTGCTTTGCTGGCTCATACGGCCTACAAGAGTGGTGCGCAGGAT
>Ga0224528_1001185_pt1 | contig 17894 bp, 16 predicted proteins | sample CBST25metaG_2_FD_179888 | JGI IMG/M metagenome (GOLD analysis project Ga0224528, IMG submission 179888) | Peat soil microbial communities from Stordalen Mire, Sweden - C.B.S.T25 | ecosystem: Environmental > Terrestrial > Soil > Wetlands > Peat | place: Sweden: Norrbotten County, Stordalen Mire...
ATGGCGAACTCGGGTCGGCTTTCAATGACAATCTTGCGCTTCTTGCCGTTCTCTTTTACAGAGGATGCGGTGATAAAGAGATTCTGTGCAGTACGCTCGATAAGGTGGCCCATGCGCTCGTACTCCTATCGCAACTCAGCCTGCTCGAACATTCGTTTCGGCCAGTTGTATGTTTGGGGCGACGCATATGAGATGGGCGTCGTTGCGGTCGGTGGAAGGGAAAATTGAAAGCGTTTGTACTTTCCACTTTCAATCTTTCCTGGAAACTCTGGTCGGCTACGCGACACGCATGGTCGATAGCCCAACAAGGAGTGAGGTGTGACATCGTTATCACAGTGATCGTGGTAGCCTCCTTTTCCATTTGTCGATTGGGACCGCAGTCTCAGTAAGACGGATCGCACTCAGAATCCGCTCAAGGGAATTCATATTTTCTTTCACCCGTCCACGATTCCCGTTGCAGCCGCCCATTTCGTATAAATATTTACGAACACGGTTGGAGATCTTATGTTGCTGTCGGGCCGCGATGATGCACTCTCCCAACCAGGGTGAGCCGCCGAGACACAGAACTGATGCCAGCTTGACGACAAACGCAAATCGAGCTGTAGGCGGCAGGAACATTTGACGCATGAGGACGATCATCAAGTTAGACCGCCTGCGAAACAAAATGTGCCCTGCAGAAACCCAACTTTGGTAATGAGGGTTGCGCCTCAGGGCCAGTTCACAGAAGGAGATTGCCGATTGTCAGGACAGACTCCATGCCGCGCTCTATGCGATGACCGCTGTTGGAAGGCTGCACTATGGGGCCGGTATCCATCGCCAGCATGATGAGGCGCCGCAGGTTTGCGGATTGTTCAGCCTGACTGAGGAGCGCCATTGAGCCGGAAGCGATGTCGTGGGTCGCGTCCCAATGCAAACCCAGGTTGTTCTTGCGTGCAAGCTCGACGGCAAATTCCTGCAGAGCGACTTCGCTTCCAGCCAAAAACGGCTGTATCGTCCCGAGGTCGTAGAGGTATGCCGAGGCGCTACCTGCCCACTCTTCGGCGCTCAAGCCTTTCAGGTGGTTCTCGCGGCTCAAGCGATCCAAGACGCTGTTGAGGGATTTCTCCACCTGAGACGCGGGCACATTGCCGGCGTCGATGGAGCGCAGTTCTCCGGCCCAATCGTAGAGGTCTTGATAGATATGGTGGTGGATCGCTTGAAGGTGGGTGGAGTCAAAGCCGCCTCGAAGAGGCGTTGCCTGAAGCTCAGCAAGGCGAAGAACCGTAGAATCCGTCGCTGCTCTGGAAAGAGCGGCAGGGTCCGTGATGCCGAGCCTGTTTCTGAGTACGCCGGTGCCGGGGATTGTGAAGTCGGTTGCGTCAATCATCTTCGGTTCTCTCCTCTCACGGGTGAAGCTGGTGCAGGCGATTGGCGGAGCGCCGCAATGACCCGCCCCAGATAGCCGTTATCAATGCCGCGTCGGGTGTCGCCGCTGTTGTAGCGAGAGATGGCGTGCCGGAGCGCTTCCTGGCCGGGTCCGTAGGTTTTGACCTCAAGCTGGTATGCACTATCGAGGATCTGCCAACCGGCGCGAAGATTGAAGCATGGGTCCAATAGCGACTCGACAGAAAGCCCACGATGCTGGGCCTCCGCTGTACTGACCTGCATGAGGCCCAAGTCAACGAAGATTCCGCGGCGCTCGAAGTAGTCGAGCCATTCCAACGCTTCGCGTTGGGTGGCGGGCTGGCGCTTGAGTCGCAATGTGCCCTCCGGTAGGTGCCATTGCTTGACCAGCGCCCTCGGAAAGTCGATCTGCATGGCATTTGGATTGCCGCCGGATTCAACGCTGATGATGGCGCTGAGCGTGGTGAGCGGCACTGCCGGGAGGCAGCGCGATTGGAGAGCGGCAATGTCCAGCCGTTGAGCGGGGAGATTAGCGGCCGTGCCTAGCAAGAACACTGCGGTCATGATTTTCATCGGTTGCTTGCCTCGTAGAGTGGGATTGCCCAGAGGTCGGCCCAATCTTGCGCGGCCATATGCTGAATCGCTGGGATCGGCGTGTTGGCCGCCCAGTAGACATTTGAGGGCGCAAGCAGCATGACAGGGTTGTGCGCAAGTGTCTGGATGGCTGGCCAGAAAGAGAGTTGCTCGTAGCAGACCAAAATTCCGGCACGACGATTCCAAACGCGAATGGTTGATGGGAAGCGAAGCATTAGCGGGTATCCATTGCGCTGGTCTCCCACGCGCCACATACCAAACGGCACAGGCACACGTTGAGCGTAAGAAAGTCGCTCCGTATAGCCGCGGGAGAGGAGAACATTGCGATTGGCTTCCGTGTTCGTGATCGGGATTGTGGTGCCGATCAGCAGGCCGGTGCGCTGTAGCTTGAGTTGCGCGAAGGTGGAAGCCCAGCGTGCTTCGTGCATTCCATTCCAACTTGGAATGATCGACTCCGGGAAGACCAGCAACGTGTCGGGATGGGCGAGCGCGATTTGCTGGATCGCCCGCTCCTCGAATTCCAGCCGGGAGTCAATAGCGTCGTGAGCTGGCTCTCCGCCGAAGTTGGTGTTGACGGCGAGAATATGGGGATCGGAAACAGGGCGATGGAATCGAGCGTGAGTTGCGACGGATGCCGCAAGGAGAACGGTAAGGGTCATGGCTGTGCCGAAACGTCTATACGCCGCTATCAATACGACGACCAGCCCCAGACCAAACCAGCGGGTTCCGGGAAACCAGTGGCCAGTTGCGATCAGCGGATGGGCGACGGTTACAAGGCTCAACGGAGGCAGCGCCAACGCCGTGAGAGCGGCGATTGCGGAGACCGGCAGGTAATGGCGGCTGTAGAAGCCCAGCGAGGGAGCCGAGCCGAGCGCGACTAGCGCAGCCCAGATGGCGAGGGGCAAAACGAAGTTGTGGCCCGTCCGAAAGAAGCCCTGAGCGGCGGGAATGACACTCCAAGTGGCGGCTGCGTAGTAGAAGACGGCGCAAAGCGTGTCCAGGCGCCGGCGTGAGTGAAGGTATACGAAGGGAAAGAGCAAGGCGAGATAATTCAGAGCGGGGTCGCCGCTCCATCCTGCGCCCCCGATTGCGGCAGAGGTAGCGAAGAGGACCGCTGTCCGGGCCTGATCTGGAAGATGGATGCTCGGAATTCTCCATCTCGCTCTGCTTGGTGAGGCGGTTGCTGTTTCTGTAATGTTCATTGCTTTCTGCCCCCTGGATTTCGTTTTCAATTCGGATTGGTGGTTGGGTGGTACGAACGCTCGACGAGCAAGGGACGAATCCAACTGTGGACGGAGCGCAACGGGATTGGGCCGAAGTACCTGGAATCGAAGCTCCGGGGACTGAAGGAGCTGACGACCCAAAACTCATCTTTTTGTACGCGGTATGTCCCAGCCGGAAACGGATCAAGCTGTCGCCCGAGCGAGTCGCGGTCAATAGCTGCGGTATTCGGCAGCGGTTGTCCGTTGACAATGACGCCGGAGGCGGAGATCTCTACCGTGTCACCGGGCCATGCAATCACAGGCTTGATGAGAGGCGAAAACCCATCTGGGCAGGTACGCATGGGAACTCGATAGTTCGGTTGGCCCAACATCCGTGGCCATCGAACATCGGGGCAGAAAAACACATAAGGCGCTGGGTCGTGAGGAGTACTCGATGGATCGGCAATCTCGCGGTAGATCCCAAATGGTGCAGAATGCGTGTAGTTGAAGATGAGGCCGAAGCTGACCCACGCTACCATCGTGCCTACGGCGGCAAAGGCGATTGGAACAAGAACACAACTCAGGCGAGAGAAGGCGCGAACCGCTGAGCGGAGAGGCCGGCCAGCCAGGCCAATCTTAAACAGGCCAATCATGGACGCTCTCCTGAAGGAATGCTGGAATCTGCTTGGCGTCATTGGTGCGGCGAATCTCGTTCTGGTGGATGGCCGCCGTTTCCGATTTCGAGATGGCGGCGATACGAAATGCGCGAATCACATGAATCTCGAAGATGGTTCCGGCTTCGCGGGCGGCGCCCTGTCCGTCTGTGCGGGGCCGTGGCTCGCGCCGTATGAGCTGACCGGTGACGTGGATGTTGTCGCCCTTCTGGAAGGTCTTCGCAACGATGGCGCTCTCGCCAAAGAACGTGATGGGAAGGAATTGGCGGTGCTCTACAGTTCTTCCCTGCGTATCGTAGAACCAGCTCTGCGCAAGCCGTGCGCGCACAAACTGACGGCCTCCGACATCGGAGACCGAAGGCTGGTCGGTAAGGTTCCCGGCAAGAATGATCTGGTTAAGAATTTCCACGGATCTTCTCCTCGATTGCCTGGTTTGCGACGGCGGCATGGGCAATGGCCGCAATGTCGAGAGTGGGCGGCGAAGCTGCGGCGGGCTTAATGGGACTTGGTGTAGCTGCGGTTGGGAAGTTGGGCGGCTTCAACTTCGTGCGGGCCAACAAGGTGTCGTTCAAAAAGTAGAGGCTTTGGACGCCATAGATGGGCGCGACGCCGTTGATGAAAATGAGCATGTCACCTGGCGCGGTGATCCTGCTGTTCGGATCGTTCGTGGCCTTTGTTGGCGGCTTGATGCGGCGTATCTCATCGACGGTGATGAGGGGCCGCTGGACCTGCTCCACGCTGCGAAAGATGTGCTTGAGGTAGAAGTCGGTGCGTTGGCCGCTGTAGTTCACCGTTTCCTTCTCAACGGTCATGTTGCCGCTCAGCTCGGAGAGGTTCTTGCAGGTCTGGAGGTTGTCGGTCTGAAAAGCCGCTTTGATGTAGCAGTTGTCGGTGATGGACTCGTTCGGCCCGTACTCGTCGATGATCTGCGTTAGGGTCTGCGCGATGAGGTACGGCTTGATTTTGTACCCGGCCATGAGGCTCATTGCGGCAGAGAGGTTGGGAATCTTCCTCAGTTCCGGAAACTCATCGAGCATCAGCAGGAGATGGTGACGGTCCGGGTCGAGCTGTTCCATGAGGCGATTGAAGATGAGCTGAAGCATCAGCCGGACAAGCGGCCGTAGCCGCTCGCGGTCCGGCTGCGGGATTTTGAAGTAGAGGCTCATGGGAACCTCGCCATAGACGAGATCGCGAATGACAAAGTCGGAGCGGGAGACGGTCTTCTGAACAATTGGATCGTCATACAGTGTCATCGGGGTAACGATGCTCGACTGGATGCTCGAAGCCTCGCGGTCCGCCCGGTTGAGCTGGCGCTGGACGGCCTTACTGACGTAAGGATGGGTGAAGGTTGGCTTGCCATTCACATCAAACCACTGAAGGCGCGGCGCGGACTTCCCTCCGGGCATGTGAACGGTTTTCTGCATCTCGGTTAGCACGTCGGTGAAGTCCATGCCCGGCTGTGAGTAATGAGCAAGCACGTCCGGTAGCGTAGGTTGGCGCGGTGCATCGAGGTTGCGGAGGACGTAACCGAGATGGATGATGCCCGCCGAGACAAGATCAACAGCCGCGTCCTCAAAGTGCTTGTAGAGGCTCTCGTCGTCGCCGTGCCGGATGACGGCGTTCGCAATCGTCTGAGCATCGGCGATCTCGTAATCGGTCTCCCAGCGAATTTCGGCCAGGGGGTTGTAGCAGCAACTCTCATGTGGCAGGGTTGGGGCAAATTTCAGAACACGTTGCCCAATTGCGTGGCGAAACCCCGCGGAGTGGTCCCAGTTCTCTCCCTTCAAGTCGTAAACAAAGACGCTCTGCCGCCATTGGCAAAGCGTCGGGATGATGGCAGAGACGCCCTTGCCGCTTCGACTGGGAGCGAACAAGAGGACTGGCTCCGCTCCGGAATGCAACAAATAGTGGACTTGTTCTGTGCCGGGATCTCGCCAACCGCCGATGTAAACCCCGTCCGTTGCGTCGAGCAACCCCAGCTTTTGAATGTCTTCGCGCTTGGCCCAGGTTGCGGAGCCATGCAGGTTCATCAGGCTGTCCGTGCTTTTGCGGTCCCGAATGAGGGAGAGAAACCAGTAGGTCAAATAGGCCAGAAAGAGACCGCCTACGATGGTCGCCCCAAATGCGATCCAGATGTCTTTGCGAACGCCGGAGCCGATGAGGCGGCTGCCGGCGTAGTGTTTCCAAAGCACGAGAGCCGCAAAAGGCTGGAAGACGGCTGTGCCGCGCACCCACAAGATGGGGTTGCCCATCTCGACTGGGTTGTTGAGTTGTATCGCAAGCCACTCGGTTGCGGCGCTAGCGGCCAGAACAAATGCAACCAACGCTCCGACGACGGATCGAAGATTCCAGCCTCCCTGCCATTGCGGGCGGTTAGGGAGAACGTACCCTGGCGGCGTTGTCGTTCCATTTCTCATGGAATGCCTCCTGGTTATGGAGTGTACATTCCACTAGAAGCGTTTGCAAAATCAGAATCCCCTGTCTCGGGTGCGGTCCATCATCCTCGAACGGAGCGTCTTGTTGAACTCCCCCATCCATCCCTTGTCGGATTCGCCTACCGAGAGATTCATGGCGCGCATCCGGCGCACAATCGAATCCAGCGCCTTTCCATCTGCAAGAATGTCCTTGTCCTTGCCTGCCGTGGAGGCGTAAAGCTGGTCGGGGTTGCTTCGTAGACTGTCGATCACGACAATATTCCCTGGCTGGAGGTCTCCCCGCGTCCAAGCCGCGCGGAGTGCCGCGTCGTGGCGGATAATCTCGATCCTGCCATCTGTCGTCTCGAAGATGGTCTGAAGCGCGCCAGTTCGCTCCTCCTCGCTATTGAGCAGGACGCGCCCGATGAGCTTCTTCGATGCGAAGGAATACTCCATTGGCGCGTGTGGGTCGCTGATAGCGACTCCGCAACGGAAAAGCGTCCGCGCCCGGTCCTGGATGTCCTTCATTTGTTGGAGCTGACTGATGAAGTCGGACCGCACTTGCCAAAGTCCGTTAGCAAACGGCTTTGCAAGCCCAAGCTGGGCGAGATAACGGAGGCGGGTTCTCTCGAAGGCGTTGGCCACATCGCCGAAGTTCCGGTAGGTGTTCTCGCCGGTCTGTGGAAGCAGTCGTACTGCCAGCTTACGGTCGAGCGAAGTGACGCGATTGGCGGTCAACTCAGACTGTTTTTGGTGCTCGATCTCCTCAAAGGTGCGGGGGCCGAGCTGCCGGGTCAAGGATCGTTGCGCTGTCTCACGTAGTCCGCGGCGGATCAACTCGCGAGGAAGAATGAGTTCCTCCCCGGAACGGAGCTTGCCGCGCACAATGATGTGGGCGTGCGGATGGTCCGTGTTGCGATGGATGACTCCGCCCCACTCAACCTTGCCATCAACGTGGCTCTCAATATGAGCAATCAAATCCTGGGCAGTCTCGCCAAAATCCGCTTCCCGGTCCTCTGGAGAAATGACGATCTTGAATAAGCGCTTGTCGCCGGCCTTTTGCCAGTCCCCGGCAACTGCGCCGAGGGAACGTTCTTTTGCCACCCCAAGTTTTTCTGCGCCCTGATTCTCTTGATCGCCCTTTGCGCTTTCGCGCTCAATATAGCAGCCGTGCGCCTTCCATCCACCCGGAGTGCGGGAACTGGAGTAACGCACGTTCACGATCGCCCGGCGCTGGAAAGCTGATGCCTTGGGCATTGAAGACGAGTGGAGGGATGCGCTGTTCCCTTGCGTGCCTCCGGGGGAACTGCGGCTGACGATGCGCGCGAGGCGCAAGAGATTTCGGGCTACCCCGGTAATGCGCGGGGTCGAAGTGCGGGACTGCCGGACGCGGCCTGGGCGAAGTTGGCCACTTAGTTCTCCCTCGCCGCCGCCAAACCGTTGCTCTTTAGGATTCCGGGGCATCGATGGTTATCCTTCGTACACGCCGCTTGGGGGTTCTGGAGGGCCGTCTTCCAAACCCAATGCGCTCGGGGAGTAGGCACCGGAATCCCTGCGCCGTTGAAACTCCCGCGCCGCAGTGAGGTTTACCTGTTCGTAGATCAGGGCAGCTCGGGCGCGCGCCCCGGCCAGAAACGACTGTGGCACTTCGGGCAGTGCCGTCAGAGCGTACTTGATATAGCTGTCGGTCAGCGCCAGATGGAGCTGAGAGACGGTTTCAAGGCTCTGGAACCTGTGCGTGAGATTGTCGGCAAGATTGCCGAACAAACCGTAGACGAGCTGTACAAGATCGTCGCGCTGGTCCGCCGCAACTGTGACCAGATAATCAAAGACTTCGTTATCGCTTTTCGCATGAAGCTGCGCCTTGATGGCTGCGACGCGCTCGGCCTGGGCTCGCTTGAGGCGAATGGTGTACCGGACGATTCCTGGGGGTTTAGGTCTCGACATGGCCGAACTATACCGCAATGTACACCGCAATAGCAAGTTGACGCACGACGATCCTCTAAAGTACAGCGTTGCGTCACAGATTGCCGCTGAAGGCAAAGAAGATGCATGGAGAGAACCTTCAAAGCGCGTCTGCGCTTTATGTTCCACTAATACACCGCCCAATTAAGACGGCTGCCGAACAGCCCACCCCCCGACGGTCTTCGACCTTCGGAAAACGCAGCCTGCGGCTGCAACAATGCCCGGCACGATTAGACACTTCGCGGCATTTCGCAGCACTCCACGTTTTTCGTCCGATTTGTGCTTGGGAAGGCTGCGCAATGCTGTACTGTGCTGCGGAATGCTGAATTGTGATACAAGATGACGCTTGCGGATCTGCCCATGCTCTGACATACTAAGCGCGATGTACATTGCACATGACAAGCGGCCATTGGAATTGAAGACGCTAACCGATCTGTTCTCCACGCGCATCGGAGCGTCATTGCTCAAGTCTCGCGCCCTAAAGGCGCTATTGCCGGAACTCAAGGATGCGCACCATATCGGACTCACTTGGAAAGAAATATGGGAAGCACTTAAGGAGTGCGGGTACGCCGGAAGCTACCGGCAATTCGCCGCAATGATCCGAAAGCTAGCATCACCGGATCAGAAATCACGAAGATTCACCAAGAACCTCACCCCTCCATTCGTGGAGAAAGAGAAACCAAAACCCGTCGCCCCAATTGGCGCTACAACAAGTGGTCACAAGGAGAAACCTGAATGGCAAATACAGAGAGAGCAGGAAATGGCGAGACTGGATCGCGAAGCGGAACTGAATCGCCAACGGGAAGCGCAGTTGCAACCGAGGAAGGTCTTCAAGCCGAGCGTTTTTGTGGGGCGGAGCGAGGATTGAGCGCTGCCCTGGGAATGAAACCGAAGCGGGTGGTCTTTCCAATTGCCGGAAAGGGCGGAGTGGGAAAGACGACCGTGATGGCAACATTGGCAGAATGGTATGCGAGCACTGCCTATACCGCCGAACTTTTCGATATGGACCCGGACAACAAAGCGGAAGGGTGCTTCAAGGCGCTCTTCGCCAAGGCGCACAAACTGCCGGCACTGGAGAGCTGGACCTACGACAGACTGTTGGGAATCTCCCTGGAGTCGAGCGCCGATGTGATTCTGGCCGATCTCGGCGCCGCACAGGGCCATCGGATGATCCCCTGGTTTCGGGACTTCTATAAGGTGATGCAGGAGTCTGGGCTCGATCTCCGTTGGACCGCCCTTGGCGTCGTCGATGCCGATATTGCCTCTGCCCGGTCGGTAATTGAATGGGGAGCCGAGTTGCAGAACACGGTGGACTATGTGATTGTCCATAACCATTTTCAGGATGGAGTCGCGTCATCCTGGGAGAATCCAAAGTTGGAACCGGACGTGACGGCCTTTCGGGAGGCGTTCTCGCCTGTCGAAATTCGAATGGACGCAAGACGGCCGGACTTGCAGCGGATGATGCGGACAATGAATGTCACTCTCGGGGACGTGGGTGAGCGCAAAACCAATGTACCGGAGTTAAGAGCGCCGGATATGACCCTCAGGGCAAGAACGTACCGCTTCCGCGCCTTCAGCCAGTTCACCGAAGCGAGAAAGGTGCTTCTCCCATGAGCACAGCCCCTTTGGCCGCAAACGACAAATCTGCCTGGATTCGTGACCTCGTGTATCTCGCCTTCCCTGAGGGGGAGGCGAGAGAACGGGTTCTCTTCGACCTGGTCAAGCAGTTCTCAAAGATGGACCCGGAAGATCCCGAATGGCTCCGCTACAAGCTGAGCGTGGTGGAGTGCCGCGCGCTCGAAAACGTGGCGCGGGGGCTGAATGATGCGGCGGCGGAACAGGCTAGACTCCGCGGCGTGACCCGTGAGATTGCGGATTTCGCGGCTACTCAGATGAAGGGGACCATCGAAGAGGCTGGGTTGACAACACGGCAACTTCTGGAGGATGTTCAGGCCAGCCTCCATGATTCCATCGCCGGGGAGGCAATTCTCAAGTGCTACACGGAGGAAACACGGCAGCAGTTTGCCACCGTCATCAAAACGATTATTGAAAACACTCTGACGCGGGCGCTCACTCTCTCCCAGGAACGCATGGACGACTGGGTAAAAAAGACGTTGGAGCAGTCCATCCGCGACGCGCAAAATGCACTCGCGTCGGCGACTGAGGGCTTCCGGGCAAGGCTCGGCGGTGCCTGGGGCCGGTTGCTCTGGGCCTGTTTCGGCGGCGGGCTGGTGGCTGCGGCTTTCCTGGTGGCGGGTGGGTTCTGGTTGGGACGGAATTGGTAGTCTGAGCGTGAAGCAAGATCAGATCTCTAGTCGCCCTTGGGCCAGAATTCGGCCAATCCGCAGGTTTGACCGGACACTGGGTCGTTGACCATTATTAATCTGGCCTTCTCGCCTGTGCCGGGGCGGACGGGCGAATCTCTTGACCTAACGCGTCCGTAGCGCCGCACTTCAGCCTGGGAAGCGTCGGAAGTTTCGCCTCCTCCTGGTCCTCTACCAATACTTGATGCCACGCCTTCCCCAAAGTCTGTTCACTTCATTTACCAGACTTCGGAGGGACTCTTTTCCTCCCCCTTCGAGTTCTAGTCTGCGTGGTGTTAGACCTCGCGATGCCTTTGCATGCAGGATATTTCGAACACCCATAAAAGTGACCATGAGGTCCGTGTCGGATAACAGTTTTAGCGGCGCATTTAGGGCAAGGCGGCCCTTCAACAGGGAAATCCTCGGTTCCCGGATCAGACGGCGACGAAGCGTTCATCCTGCCGACGCTCCGTTTCCACCCGCAGTCATCTTCGCACTGCCAGAAGGGACCATAGCTGCCAGTTCGGTAGGTGGTCCGATGACCGCAATCTGGGCAGCGGGGATTCTCTGCTGTGACAGATAGCCCATCAGCCCTTTCAGGATTTATGCCGTTTGCAAGCGACATAAATGCCGCGAGTTGCAAGGCCGCTGGCTTCCCTGTAATACGCGCCATCATCTCATCAGTTCGATTCGTGTGTGATAACGGATTTAGCGAACCAAACCATATTATTTCGTCGTCGATAATGACGACTTTCTCATGTATTTCCCATCTTGTGTCAACGACACACCCCATCGCCTCCAACCCGTTGAGAGCATCCCGGCCGAGTTCTTCTGGAATGCTTCCATTTCTTTTCGGAGGCCGAGTTACGCAGCGAATTTTGACGCCTTCAATCAGTTTTCGACGGAAGAGCGGTTCAAAGGCTGCGACACGGCGCGGTGTAATGAATCCGGAGTATATGGCAACACTCTTTTTCGCTTGCTCGATGTCCGCGCCGCAAACGGCTTCAAAATCCGTTTGCCGAAACAGACCGGAGCGCAGTGTTTCCTGGTCAAGCGAGAACGGACGACCTGCTCGCTTCAAGTCTTCAGCAATCGGCCACATTGAGAGGACATCGCGAACGTCCACCACACGACCGTTGTTTGATGCCTTGTATAGAAGTTCCCGCAGAAAGGCATCCGCTGGTAGTTTGGAATCCAAATAGCTCAAGTTGGCGATGAAGATAATGTGATGCTTAGCCCGGCTAACGGCTACATTGAACAGCTTTGCTCCTGCATCATCGGAATCTCCAGCTTGTGCAAACAAGCTGACGTACCGCTCTCCGAGACTGTCAGGAATGTCGATGATCATTGCTGACTTCTGGTCACCTTGATAGCGATGAACCGTCCCAACAACTACGTCACTTCCTTCTACCAGCTTTTTCAATACATCTCGCTGCGCGGCGAATGGTGTGCAGACCCCTAAGCGGCCTTCGCTATACCGATCCCCATCATTTCCAGATTCGACAGCGCTACCGACCAAGAATCCACTTTCCCTGAAATGTCGCACTAGGTTCCTTATGGCCAGAGCGTTCATAAGGTTGTAGCGCGATGATCCGTGCCTATTAACAAACGGTTGAATCGGTGACGTATCAACAACGGTCAATTCACCATCGAAAGGAGAAGGGGGCGAGGGAGGAGGAGTCTCAAGGGGATGATGAGTGAGCAGATTTCCGATGTACATTTTGTCGGTAATCAAATCACAGATTTCATCCTTCATCCGGTATTGTTCCGTTAGCATTACTGTGCGGTTAGGATTCTTCCCTGAGATTTCTCTTCCTCCATGCGTCCTGAAGTTCTTGGATATGCCCGCTTCGTGAAAGACGTCTTGACCTATCAACTCCAGGATGGCGCCTTGTTGTGTAGGTATGATCGGTGAGAGTTGGCGAAAATCACCAGACACAATAACCTTTTCTTTGCTCAACCCGCTCACGTAATACACCGCAGGCAGCATCACCATGGAAGCCTCGTCTATGATGACGACGTCAAAAGTACCAAGTTGTTCCGGCGATAGATAGGTTTTGGTTACCGTTGCACCGATGATTCGCGCCTCCGCAACCACCGCCTTCTCCATGCTCTCCAGTGTCTTATTGATGTCGGCCAGTTCCCGAAGAACTGGCGCGACCTTTTTCTCCTCTTCCTCCACACTGGACTGAGCGGCGGCCTTGTCTTGACCTCGCAATCCGTTCATCAGATTTTCGTATCGAGCAGCAACTGCCTGTACGCGCTCGCGCCGTTTTGGATCATCCAGAGCAAGACGGAACTCATTAAGGCGCATCTCTGCCGATTCTCTGTTTGCATTCACAGTTGATAAATCAGCACGAATCTTCGCCTCTGACCGCATCAGCAGGCCGCGCAGAACGCTCGCGTGAAGGCGTTCTTCTAATTCACGGTCAATTCTGTTTACGGATTGCGATAAATCTTGTTGAACTGCCAAACAGTCGGAAACTGATTTCTCAAGGAATTTACGCTGGTCAACCAGATTTCTATGTTCGCTTTGCGCCAGTTCCATTCTCGTAAATTCCTCCAGAAGTCTACGCGAACTTTCAGCAGATGAGCGAATGCTCTGGATGTCCCTTTCCAGCATGGCTTTTTGCCGCTGCAGCCCCACGGATTTTCGCTCAACGATACCGGCAAGGGTCACATAGTCCCTATAGCCTTCCAAGTCTTTCCCGGTTTTTCCAATTCGAAGTACCCTACCGCCTTCCAATGCCGGGTGCGATTTGCCGAGCGATTTGCAGAGGCTCAATAAGACTTGATCAACAGCCTGATTGGTGTTCGAACAAATCAGGATGCGCTTCTCATCATTAAACAGAAGATCCGTAATCGTGCTGAGCGACTTCGTCTTTCCTGTTCCCGGTGGACCCCACAAGTAAGTCACGGTATTGGCAACAGCATGTTCCACGAATTTCTGTTGTTGGGCATTCAGATCACCTTTCGAATTTTGCCCATTTACTCTGACAGCGCCAGGGAGTTGAGGCCCGCGATTACCCAAAACATCGTCTGCAAGTGTCTGGTTCAACTTTGCTTCGCCGCTTCGCACCTTGTCCATGCGGTCCGCCAGCGCCTCAATCATGGCCGTGTTGTCAATGCGAAGAACGCATGTATGGATCGTGGCCCCGATGTCCTCGTCAAAGGAAACAATGAGCTCTTGTGGAAACACAGACACGATTCTGCCATCACAAGTCCTGCTTCCTAATGCGATAGTGACCTTTGCGCCTTCAAATAGTTCGGCGTCACCGTCGAAAGTGAAACGGTACCCAAATTCACGACCATCAAGTGCTATTGATTCACCATGATCCAAGGTAACGGCGCGCATCCCCGCGCCTCGACGCTTCATGTCCTTAACAAGAGCTCGGAGCGCGGCAACATATCTCTCTATTCGTGGAGCGTTCTGATTTGCATCGATCTCGAAATCGCGTTTCTCGGGAAATGTCCAACGACTTGGCGCTCCAGCTACGACACCACACGGACGGATGAAACTAATACTTCCACGAATCGGCGCGACGGAGTCCGTTTCCTCGTCCAAAGCCATGTTGGCTGGTCCCGTATTGTCGTTCGTTGATGCGAAGTCAGCTATCTCAGGAAAAGACACTTTACTATCAGCAATATCGTTGAAGTCTATTGATATGTCGCTCTGCTTTCTGCAAATACCTTCTGGCAAATTATCGTGGCTTGCAGATTCTTCGAGTCTCGCCAATAAGTCATCAACCTTCCCAAGAAGGTTCTGCATACTCCGCGTCTTGCGGTAAGCAAGTTCGTCACGCAAAGTCTTTAGGGTAGCAATCTCCCCATTGCAAGACTCAAAGATCGTGGTGAGCTTATCACCGCTGTGACTGAAATAAGGTCTGGTGGCCAAGGCGCTTCACTCGGATCCGGGATGAGCCCAGAATGATGTGGGTTTTACGGAAACCATGATTCTACCACCAGCGATTGTGGTGTGATCGTTGGCTTTCCAAAGGAACGCTATGCCACTATCAATCATAGATTTGTACCCGACACAACGATGGGGGGCTCCCTCGGGCCGCATATTTCATTTGGAGGAACCCTTGAAGAAGCAGAAACAGTAATCCAGTCGCAACCCCGCCGCCGCTCCCGCCTGGAGCGATCCGACGGGCCGTTCCCGTTTGCACCGCCGCCGATTAAAGGACAACGGAGACTCATCTTCAAATGAGGAGGCAGAAGAGGAGGCGAAGGATGATGAATAGAATCCTGTTCTGGATCGCCATCGAGGCTCGCATTACTCATGTCGCGAGCGTGTCGCAGTTTTTTCAATGTTTGTCAAGGCAGTCATGTTGTCCGGATTTGTACTGATAAGCGTGCAACTGCCCTATGACAGACAGGATGAAAAGGAACAGTATTTGTTCCTTGGGACTCGGCTTAGGGCAACGAATCGGTGTATTCCATGTTGCTGGCTGCCCGAAACAGCCTGTTTGGTTTTCGGTGATGGTCGGATGATTTGTGCAGAAAAATGCCCAGAGGCGAGTGGATCGCCTCTGGGCAGTGCGGCGGGGACTACTCTTCGTCCGCCCCGTCTGCCGGATCATCCGAGGCTTCGACCTTCGAGAGGCGCCTCATGCTGGAAGCGTGGATCTCGGCGATGGTGTGCTTGAACGGCTTGCCCTCGACATCTTCCTCGACCGTCCGGTACTTGATCTTCCCCTCCAAGCTGACGAGCTGCCCTTTCAGAAGCGTCTTGGCGAAGTTGGAGAGATTGCCCCAGGCGTAGACGCGGTGCCATTCGGTGCGGGTTTCGTACTCGCCCTTGTCGTTCTTCCAGCTCTCGCTGGTGGCGATGCTGAGGACGGCGTATTCCTTCTTGTTCTGCGCGGTTTTGACTTCTGCATTCTTTCCGAGACGGCCGATGAGGATGACTTTGTTGAACATGGTTTGTAGCTCCTTTTTTGAAGTTTGTCCGCTGGATGCGGTACATGCTTGCCCGGAGGGTGTGCCGTCGCGGCCCACTCCCAAGGCGAGTGGAAGAGATTTGTGGAAGGGGACCAGAGCTTGCCTCGGGGGAGGAGTCCACATCTGAAAGACAAGAATCTCTGGAGGGAGAGCGTGCGTCCGCTGGGCGTGGGTGCTTTGAGCGCGGCACGCTGAACGCAAACGGAAAGGCAAACTGAATTGGAGCTGCGTGTTTAAACTCCTCAGATTCAGCAGTCGGGATTGCAGAGGTCTCGCCGCGGCGGGAAGGGGCCGGACCAGAGGAGACACTGGCGGCATGCAGAGCTGGAAGGCAAGAGCGGGCATAGGCAACTGGAATGTGCCTAGCGTTGTGCCCATGATCTCGCCTTCGTCATCGTGCGCTTGATGTAGGCAGCTTTCCTTGAGGGGTTGGGGTCGCGGGAGAGGTACTGGCTGTCGAGGGTTGTGGCAATCGCATCATCCGGCATCCGTAGCGATAATGCGGCGACGCAGAAGGCGAGGTCGGCGGCGGCGGGCCGCAAGTGGAATTTGGGTGCGTTGCGAAAACGCTCAAGGGAGAGCCAGGAGTGAGACGGCCTTCCCGCTGTGGCAGCGGAGTTGGCACTGTATTGAGCTGCGCGCGCTTCCCGCTCCTGTTCCTGGAGCTGGTAGAGCTTCGTCATTTCCAGTCGCACGTAGGCGGCCTGCCGGAATCGCACTCCGGTCGCGCTACGTAGCAAAACGTAGGGATAAAGGCCGTTGTCCCTGCGGTATTTGGGCTTGCAGTTGGTGAAGCCGGGGAGACGGCCAAAGCGCCGCCAGTCCGCCGCGCTGGGGTCCGCACCGTACCGCTTGGCAAGGTTCTGTGCAATGAACGTGGACATAGGCGCCGGGTATAACTCGTCGTGCTTCAGCCAGGCTTGGAAGTTGCCGAGGCTGGTCTCGATCACGGCGCACGGCTCAAGGCCGTCGCCGGTGAGCTGGGCAACAGAATCCGAATTCAGGTCGTCGAGGACGCTGAAGCGGTGCTCTCCTGCTGGCCGAATGTAGATGTGTGCCCCGCGCGCATTGTGGGCCTTGAGGAGCGAGAGCCGAGAGATGACGCCCTCCGCGGACAGATTGGATAGACCGGGGAGCATTCCCCGGTCGCTCAAGACACCGATGTCGTAGGCCGGCGCGTCAAGCGCGGCAAGCATTCTTTGGACTGCAACGAGCGTTCTGTCCATGCTCCGATTCCCCCAACCAAAACGTTGATTTGCCAAACCCTACCGGAATGGTGTTACGATACGTTTACTGCAATGTACATCGCAGTGTGAGACGAAGGCAAGCCCGGATTGATGGTGGATGTGAGGAGCCGATGAACCCACACTCGCAGCAGGAGTCGCACTCGGATGAAAAGCAGGAACGGCTCAAAGAGAAGCTACGCGATGAGCTGGGGCCAGTGATTGTCGGTTTGCTCGACAGGTCGAGTGGCCTTGAGGATATCCTCGTTAACGAGGATTCCCGCATCTGGGTAAAGCGGACCGGGTCGCCCTTCGAGCAGGTTGGCGAGCTTTCCAGCCGCCAGGCGCGAGGGGCAATGATGACGATTGCCTCGATGCAAAAGACGACGGTGACGGAGATGCGGCCAGTCCTGGAGACGCAGCTCCCTATCTGGAAGTACCGCTTTGCCGGTTTGATCGAGCCGGTCGTTCCATCGCCGTCATTTGCAATCCGCGTCAAGTCGGACAAGAAGCGAAGTCTCAAAGACCTACAGCGGCAAGGCATCCTGACGACCAAGGATGACCCGCGAAACCGCCGCTCACAGCAGGAAGACTTTATTGAATCGGTCAAGGATCTCGATCACCTTGAGGTCATTCAACAGGCGATCGTTGCCCACAAGAACATCCTGATCGTCGGCGGGACGGGCGCGGGCAAAACGACGATCGCCAACGCCATCCTCGAAGAGATCGGCGCGCTGACGCCGGGTGACCGTGTGCTCGTGATCGAGGATACGCAGGAACTTCTACTCGACTCGGCAAACAGCCTGAGCATGTTGGCGACAACTGAGTTCGACCAGTTGAAGTGCCTGAAGGTGGCGCTGCGACTGAAGCCGGACAGGATTGTGGTCGGAGAGGTCAGAGACGGTGCCGCGGCTCTTCCGTTGCTCAAGAGTTGGAATACCGGGCATCCGGGCGGTGTCTCGACGCTCCACGCAAATAGCGCAACGGAGGCGCTTGACCGGCTTGAGGCTTTGGTTCGGGAGGCGACGGACGCCCCGCAGCAGCGCATGATCGGAAGCGCCGTCGATCTCGTGATTTCAGTAGTCAACGATCCCGTTGCGGGCCGGAAGGTTCAAGAGGTGGCTGTTGTCACCGGGTATGAAGGTGGGCGCTACCTCATGACGCAGGTTTGATTGTCGTGGCTCTGCGCGGT
>Ga0224528_1001188_pt1 | contig 17828 bp, 19 predicted proteins | sample CBST25metaG_2_FD_179888 | JGI IMG/M metagenome (GOLD analysis project Ga0224528, IMG submission 179888) | Peat soil microbial communities from Stordalen Mire, Sweden - C.B.S.T25 | ecosystem: Environmental > Terrestrial > Soil > Wetlands > Peat | place: Sweden: Norrbotten County, Stordalen Mire...
GTTTACGGCCCTGCGCGGCGGAATGCAGCAGATGGTCGATGCGCTGACCGCGCGCATCGATCCCATCTCGGTGCGCCTCCGCTCACCGGTGACATCGCTGGAAAATACCGCCGAGGGTTGGCGCGTCACGGCCATGGGACACGCGGCCGTCTACGACGCGGTGATCGTGGCCACGCCCGCCTGGGCGGCTGGGAAACTGCTCAAGCCGGTCGATGCGGCGCTGGCCGAAGACCTCAGCGCCATCCCCTACTCCTCGTCGATCACCGTCAACCTGATCTACGACGAGCAGAAGCTGGGCGCGTTGCCCGAGGGCTTCGGCTTTCTGGTGCCCGCCGTCGAGGGTCGGACGCTGCTGGCCTGCACCTTCGTCCACCGCAAGTTTCTGGGCCGCACCCAGCCGGGCAAGGCCGTGCTGCGCGCCTTTCTGGGCGGCATGAGGAACGAGGCGCTGCTTTCGGAAAGCGACGAGACCCTGCTGCACATTGTGCGCCGCGAGCTTGGCGAGATTCTGGGGCCGCGCGCCTTCGACGTCGCCCTCAATCCCGAGCAGGCGCAGGTGACGCGCTGGCGGCGGGCCATGGCGCAGTACGCAGTCGGCCACAAGGAACGCACGGCGCGCATCAGCCAGCGCGTGGAGACGCTCAGCGGGCTCCGGCTGGCCGGCAACGCCTACGACGGCATTGGCGTGCCCGACTGCATTCGGCTGGGCCGCAAGGCCGCCCACGATCTGCTGGAAAAGGCAACGCTGGCCGCACTGGCCCGCTAGAGCTTCGCACAAAAGAAGAGGCGGTTCCACTACCTGTACAACAAGGAGTGGAACCGCCCGTTCATGAGCAACCGATCGCCGCGAAAAAAATTTATTGGTTCGCGAGTTCTTCGGCCTTCTGCTGTGCGCCATAGGAGTTCTTGGGCAGCGGCGCACCGTGCAGCGTGGCCCAGCACCGGCTCAACGATGCGCAGACAACCAGCACAACGCCAACCAGGAACAACGCCATCAGCGCGGCATCAAGCGTGCCCTGCAGAGCCGTTTCCGGCTTCTGCGCCAGCGGCCAGAAGATCTGCGTGATCGACAGAATGGCCGCAGCCACCGTGGTGAAGCCGACCAGCACCATCGGAATCAGCGTGATCCAGACGTACTTCGCCTTGCCGCTGTTGACCAGGAAGCTGGAGCAGACGGCCAGAGCCACGGTCGCCAACAGTTGGTTGCCGGCGCCGAACAACGGCCAGATCGTCGAGATCGAGCCGGTATAGATCAGGTAGCCCCAGGAGCCGACCACCAGCAGCGTCGAGATGACAATACCCGGAATCCAGTTGGGATTGTTGAAGGGCTTGTAGACCTTGCCGAGCAGCTCCTGCACCACGTAGCGGGCCACGCGCGTGCCGGCGTCGACCGTCGTCAGGATGAACAGAGCCTCGAACATGATGGCGTAGTGGTACCAGTAGCCGACAAACTTATCCATGCCCGGCAGGCCACGGAAGATGTGCGCCATGCCAATCGCCAGCGAAACACCGCCGCCGGTGCGCCCGGCCAAGTGCTCGCCCACCTCGGACGAGAGCCTGTTGAGGTCGATGGTGTGGAGGCCGAGATTGCCGAAGATCGTCGGCGAAACGTTGATCGCGTAGTAGTCGCCGGGGTTCAACGAGCAGGCGGCAACCAAAGCGACGACGGCCACCAGCGATTCGGCAGCCATGGCACCGTAACCGATGAAGCGCGCGTCCGTCTGCTTGTCGAGCATCTTCGGCGTCGTGCCCGAGGCGATCAGAGCATGAAAGCCAGAAATCGATCCGCAGGCGATGGTGATGAACAGGAACGGAAACAGCTTGCCGTGAATGATCGGCCCGCCGCCCTGCACGTAGTTCGTAAAGGCCGGGAACTGCATCTGCGGGTGCAGGATGAAGATGCCGAGGATCAACAGCGAGATGGTGCCGAGCTTCACATAGGTCGCCAGATAATCGCGCGGCTCCAGCAGCAGCCAGACCGGCAGCGCCGTGGCAATCGCACCGTAGATCATCAGGATCAACGTGATCTGGTGATTGGAAAACGTCAGCAGGTGCGCGTAGGAGGATTGCGCCACCACGTGGCCCAGAAACACCGCGACCAGCAGCAGCGCGACGCCGAAGATCGTCGGCCCCTTGACCTTGATCGTGCCCGCTGTACCCTTGAACATCCAGACGCCCATAATCATGGCGATGGGAATGATCATGGCGATGGTGAAGACGCCCCAGGGGCTGTTCGACAGCGAGTTGACGACCACGATGCCCAGACCGCTGACCGTCACCAGCAGAATTGAGAGCACGGCCAGCATGGTCACCACACCGGCCACCGAACCTACCTCAGTGCGGGCAATGTCGACCAGCGACTTGCCCTCGTGGTGCATCGAAGCCACCAGCACCGTAAAGTCATGCACGCAGCCGCCCAGCACCGCGCCCACCACGATCCACAAAAAGCCGGGCATGTAGCCGAACTGCGCGGCCAGCGTCGGTCCAATCAGCGGACCGGCGCCGGCAATAGCGGCAAAGTGATGTCCGAAGAGGACCCACTTGGGCGATGGAACGTAGTTGCGTCCGTCCGCAAGCTTATGCGCGGGCGTGACCTGCGCATCGTTCAGGCTCAGTACCCTCGCGGCAATCCAGGCCGAATAATATCGATAGCCAATCGCATAGAGACATAAGGCTCCTATAAGAAGTGCCAAAGTGTTCAATGCCGTTCTCCTTTTTTGTGACCGTAACGGAGCCCGCCCCTGCGGCGCACTACCGTATGGCTGAAAATTTAAAGATCATGTCAATCGCCGCCGTAGCCTGATTGCGATCGTGGTGCGCCGCGCCCTGTGGGCCAAAGGACCGCTGTCCGGCGAAATCGCCGCGAATCTCCGGCCGAAAAGTCAGCCAGCGCGTGGGTCGATACCCCAGCCCGAGCGTCGCTTCCCCAAACTCGCCAGCCGTACCGGTATGCACGCCGTGCGGGTCGTCGAACCACTCGCCGCGCGCATTCAGATCCAGTTGTTTGTCCAGGTTCACCACCGCCAGCGTCGAGACACCGTAGGTCGGCGAGGTCTGGCCACCGTTGGCCTTGTCCTTCGTCGCCCAGGAAGAATCGTACTGGAAGGTCTGCTGCACGCGCTGTGACCAGCGACGGCGCAGTTCAACGTCGAGCACCGTCTGCCAGGAATCGGTGTGGCCCGTGGCAATCGACGCCGGCTTCGGACCGGTGAAGACCGAACCGAGCAGCGTGGTCGCTGTGCTGTTGCGAGGCCGATAGGTCACGCGCGTCACGTAGTCCGGCGCGCGGCCACGCATCGAGAAGATGGTGTTGTAGCCGATCACCGTGCCACCCAGCAGGTCGAGCGAGGGCGTCGGATGCCAAGTGGCTACGGCCGAGGTCGCCGTCACCTGGAAGTTGATCCAGAAGTAGGTCTGCGAGTAGATCGGCCGATAGGGCGCCATCAGCGTCTCGTACCCCAGCGGCATGTTCTGCCTGCCCAGTTGCAGATCCCAGGGGCGCTTGCCCGGTACATGCACCGAAAGATACAACTGCCGGAAGTCGGTGCCCATGTGCTTGCCCTGCGGACCGAAACTGTTCATCGGCCGCAGCAGCGCCGCATCCGATCCGCCGTAGAAATCCGTACGGAAACCCCAGGAAAGATGATGCGGATCGGTCGGCCGCTCGACGATGCCCCAGGCACCGTTCAGCAAAAACTCATCGCCAAAGCGCGTAGGCTCAGGCGCTACGTTGAGCAGGCCACTACCGCTCGTCGTCTCGCTGTAGCCTCCATCCACCCACCCGTAAGCGCGCACACGGTGCCCGGCAAGCCAGCGGGTCGCCGCGTCTTCGCGAAACAACGGAGTCAGATCCTCCGGATTCGACGAGCGCTGCGCCTGTGGCCCGGCACTGTTTCCGGTTGCGACTCGTGCCAATGTGGGTTGCTGCGCATGGAGCACACCCACGAAAAACGCCAGGCAAATTGCAGCCTGGCGTCCAAGACGTAAAGTGCATTGTGCAAAACCGTTTGCCGGATTACATTGCCGGCGCTTCACGCTCAAGTTCATCCATCTTATATCCATAGCCCATCTAGTTCAGCACGTGACTTATTGGACCGTACAGATGCAAAAATGCTCAATGGGTATGCAAAAATTCGCATCACAAATTTTCTCGGCAATCCCGATGTAAATCTATGAATAATAAAGAAATAGATCTCGTTCCGCTCAGGGAAACCCTATACCGTATCCCGGTATAGAGGAGATCAACCAGCACGAAGAGACAAAATCGCATCCTGTTTTGCCGCGCGCCAGGCCGGAAGCAGGCTCGCTCCAAGTGCCACCAGCACCAGCAGCGCTGCAACCGCGAACAGCAGCCAGGGATCCTGCGCACGGGCACCGTTCATTACTGAACCAAGCAGCCGCGTCGCGGCCAGCGCCACCGGAATGCCGACCACCGCGCCCGTCAGCGCCGGCACAATCCCAGCGCACAGCATCAACGCCAGCACCTGTGCACGTGAGGCACCGAGAGCCATGCGAATCCCCACCTCGTGCCGCCGCTGCCGCACCGCGTCGTCGACGATGCCGTAGATACCCACCGCGTCGAGCACCAGCGCGAACAACCCCGAAACCGAGCAACAGCTTCATCAATACGGATTCAGCAGCAGCGCATAGACCGCGCTGAAGACCGCCGTATTCGCGCCGATGCCAATGCCGAGCGTCAACACCACGGCCAGCGCAAAGCACGGCGTCTTGGCCAGCGCATGCAAGACAAAGCGCAGATCCTGCCAAAGATGGTCGAGGCTGCTCCAACCCCAGATCTCCCAACTGCGCTCACGCAACAAAGTGGGATTGCCGAAGCGGCGTAGTGCGGCCGCGCGCGCCTCGCCTTCGCTCATGCCCTCGGCACGGTTGCGCTCGATCTGCTCCTCGAGATGAAAGCTCATCTCCTCGTCCAGTTCGCGTTGCATGCGCCGCCGCTGCAAAAAGAAGATCGCACGCCGCATCCGTTCACCCATGCTCTCCATCGATCCGCGTTCCTCTCGGCTTACGCCGGTTGAATCACGCGCGTGATCGCATCCATCACGCGTGTAAAATCGCTGACCTCTTCGCGCAACTGTTTTCTGCCCGCAGCCGTGAGCTTATAAAACCGCGCGCGGCGATTGTTTTCGCTGAGGCCCCACTCGGCCTTCACCCATCCCTTGACGAGCATCCGCTGCAACGCCGGATAAAGCGACCCTTCCTCGACGCGCAACACCTCGTCGGAAAGCCGTTGAATATGCTCGGCAATGCCATAGCCATGCAAGGAGCCGCGCTGCTCAAGCGTGTGCAGCACCAACATGGCAAGAGTTCCAGGAGGAATTTCATTTTTTTCCATAGTTATTCTATCCATAGACAAGCTACTGGAAAGATCATAAAAAAAGCAAGCGGCCTTTTCTCGACCTCCAGCGGGCCTGTGAAACACCCGCCGGAGTGAAGGAAGAAAAAGCCGCTTGCAAAAAAGGGGAAGCATCTCAGCGATTGTTTTCAGGCATGGGCGATGGCGCGCGAGGCGCGTCCGACCGAGCGGCCGGGGACCAGCCGGCTTGCACTCGATCCGCCGCCATTGTCGTCAATGTGGAACTGGCGAATCAATCCGTCGAGATCGTTGGCCAGTTCGGAGAGATTCTTGCAAGCCTCGGAGGTCTCGACGGCGGCCACCGAATTTTCCTCGGCCAGTTTCGAGATGTTGCCCGCCGACTCGGAGATCTCGCGCGAAGCGGCGGTCTGCTCGGTCGCCGCCGTGGCGATCAGGCTGATCATATGTTCCATGCCCTGCACCTGTTCGATGGTGGACTGCAGCGCGCGTTGCGCGTCGGCGGTTTCGGTCATGCCGGACTCGACTTCGAGGCGGCTTCCTTCCATCACCTCGACGGTCAGCCGCGTCTCGTCCTGAATGCTGCGAATGGTTCCAGCAATCTCTTCGGTCGCGGTCTTGGTGCGCTCGGCCAGGCGGCGAACCTCACCGGCGACCACCGCGAAACCGCGTCCGTGTTCACCGGCGCGGGCAGCTTCAATGGCCGCGTTCAGCGCCAGAAGGTTGGTCTGCTCGCTGATCTCCTGAATCACGCTGACCACCTTGCCGATGTCCTGCGAACGCTGCGCCAAAGTGTTCATGCGATCAGAGACCGAGGCCGAGGTCTGCCCAATCCGATCCATGGTGGCGTTGGCTTTTTGCATCACCGCGCCGCCCTGGCTGGCCGAATCGGCCGACTGACGGCTGGCGTGAGTGGCCTCCTCGGCATTGTGGCTGATCTCGCCGATGGTAGCCGTCATCTCCTGCGCGGCGGCGGCAATCTGATTGGTGCTCGAAGACTGCGTCTTGGCGTTGCCACTGGACTGGTTGGAACGCACGCTGAGTTCTTCGGTGGCCGCCGAAAGCGTCTCGGCTCCCTTGGCGATGCCGGACAACACTTCGCGGGTGGACGCAACGCTCTTGTTTAAGGCATCGGCGAGGCGGCCCACTTCGTCGGCGCTGTGCACCTCGACATTGACCGTCAAATCTTTTTCCGCCATCCGCTCCAGAGCCTCGGTCACGGCGATCAGCGGCGGCGCAATAAACTTGTTCAGCATCACGCCAATAAAGATCGAAAGACCTACAGCCAGAATCATCGTTGCCCAGGTAATCGAGCCCGAACTCTTGCCCAGATGCGTGGCGCGGATGCCCTCATCTTCTCCGTATTTGCTGTTCAACGTGATGTCATCGTCAATGTGTCCCTTATAGGAGCTGAAGAGATTAAACGTATCGTCGCCTGTCGCCAGATGCCGCGCCTCATTGACTTTGCCAGCGTCGATCATCTGGATGTATTGCTCGCTGTACTGCAGATAGCGAGCGATTTCATCGCGGAAGGTCGTATAAATCTCGCGTTCGCCCGGATAGCTGACCATCGGCTCATACGTCGCCAACGCCTTCTGGTAACCGGCAATATTTTCCAAGCGAGTCGCTTTGTATTTCTCGACGCAGGTCGGCGTATCGCAGAGAGCAATAAATCCGTCTTCTCGACGAATCGCCGTCGCGTATGCTCGAATCTGTCCCAGTACCTTGATTGAAGGAATAGAGTTCATGGCAAGGTCGTTGACCATGGAATTCAGCTTGGAAAAGCTGACGAGGGCCACAACGCCCAGAATGGCCGTGAGCACACTCACCATGCCAAAACCGACGAACAGTTTACGCGAGATAGGCATATCGCGGAATGCGGACATAGAAACGCTCCCTTTTGCGTGCAATCCCGTTGGAACAACGGGTGGAGAGCCTCAACCGGCTAGCCAATGCTCCATCCCCGTTATCGGCGAGCGAGAAAGAAGACTTCAGTCCACTCATACATCAGAAAGAAGAATTCCCATAGCGGGAAACAAGAGGCAGAAAGCTCCGATGTGAAACAGTCCGCGTGCTCTGACTTCAATGCGCAGGACGAGAGCAGAGCACGAAAGTACTGAGGACGGCGCTGCCTGTGCGGACCGGCTTAAACTTTGTGACAAACCTTTCGCAGAGAATTTCGGCGGACCACAAAGCCGCCCGTGGAGGGCGCGCAACCGGACGAAAGCCATGAGGAACTGCGCCGGTTGACCGTATACTCGACGCTAGAGATACACCATGGCAAACGAAACGATTCTAACCAAAATTCTGGCGACGACGAAACAAACGGTGGCTACGGCCAAGAAGGCCACGCCCCTCTCCGAACTTGAGCTGCGCGCCGAGCAGCACAAGCCGCGCGGCTGGGCCAAGGCGCTCAAGGAGCGCTCCCGGACCGCTCCTGCGGTGATTGCCGAGATCAAGAAGGCTTCGCCCTCGAAGGGGCTGATCCGCGCCGACTTCGATCCCGAGTGGCTGGCCCGGCGCTACAAGGCCGGTGGCGCCACGGCGCTTTCCGTGCTCACCGACGAGCCATGGTTTCAGGGCAGTCTGCGCAACCTCACCCTGGCCAGCGCGGCGGTTCCCCTGCCCTGCCTGCGCAAGGACTTCACGATCGACGAGTATCAGATCGTCGAGGCCCGCGCCAGCCGCGCCGACGCCATTCTGCTGATCGTCGCCGCCCTCGACGACGCCACGCTGAAGCATCTGGCCGAGGTAGCGCACGGCTTCTCGCTCGACACGCTCGTCGAGGTGCACTCGTCCGAGGAATTGGACCGCGCGCTCGATGTGCTGGGCGGCGCCGACGCCATCGGCGTGAATAACCGCGATCTGCGCAGCTTCGAAGTCAAGCTCGAAACCTCGCTCCGGCTCGTTGAGCGGATTCCCGCGGGCGTGGTGCGCGTGGCCGAAAGCGGCATCCAAACCTCCGCCGATCTGACGACGCTGCGCAAGGCCGGCTTCGACGCCTTTCTAATCGGCGAAAGCCTGATGCGCAATCCCGACCCCGGCGAGACACTGGCCACGCTACTGGCCGGAGTAAAGGCATAAGGCTAATCGATGAGCCTCTGGGTCAAAATCTGCGCCAACACCTCGCTCGACGACGCGCGCGTGGCCGCTGAGGCCGGAGCCGACGCCGTGGGCTTCGTCTTCGCCCCCAGTCCGCGCCAGGTCACCATCACCGAGGCAGCAGCCATCACGGCCGGGCTGCCGGAGGCCATTGAAAAGATCGGCGTTTTTGTCGACGCCAGCCTCGTGGAGATTCTTGAAGCCGTCCAAAAGGCAGGCCTCACCGGCGCGCAGTTGCACTTCGATGCGCCGCGCACGTTCACCGCTTCCCTGCGTCAGGCTCTCGGCAAGGAAAGAAAAATCCTGCGCGTCATTCACTTCGATCACTTCGATCCCGGCGCGGTTCTCGACAACGAAGAGAGACTCGGCGACCCGAGCGTCGATGCCGTGCTCGTCGATGCGCGCACCAGGACCGCCGTCGGTGGAACGGGAAAAACCTTTGACTGGAAGTCGGCGAGCGAGACGCTGTTGCGCGCCGCCCGCCAGCGCGGCACGCGGCTGATTGTCGCCGGCGGACTCTACCCGGGCAACGTCGCCGCTGCAATTCAGGCGCTCGCGCCCTGGGGCGTCGACGTGGCCTCGGGTGTCGAGGCCGCTCCGGGCAAAAAGAATCCGGCCGAAGTTCGCGCCTTCCTCGCAGCAGCGCACTCTTAGAGCGATCCCCTTCAACAGGGGCAAACCGCGCGCAGGGCTTCGCGCTCATCGTCTAAGGCCTTTCCGCTCAACGAGCTTTGGGGCATTTTCCAGCGCCCGCGTATAATGAACCTTGATTTAGAGATATCTATCTCTACCGGGCGGGCGGAGTCGCTCTTCCCGCAAAATGGATGTGCGATGGCAGATATTAAGAAGAAACTTCTCGAAGAAATTGAGGCTTTGGAGCACGAACTCGCTCACGAGCTGCCTGCCGAAATCAAGAAGGCCGCGTCTCTGGGCGATCTTTCTGAAAACGCTGAGTATCACATGGCCAAGCAGCGACAGGAGTTTGTCAATGCGCGGCTGGGTCACTTCAAAAAGCGTATGGCGGAGCTTTCTCTGGTGAATCTGGCCAACATCCCCCGGGACAAGGTTGGACTCGGCTCGACGGTCGTCGTCTACGACACGACCAAGGACGCCGAGATCACCTACCAACTGGTGATGAGCGAAGAGTCGGACGTGACCAAGGGTTTGATCTCGACGACCTCGCCGATCGGCCGCGGACTGGTGGGCAAGCGGGTGGGCGACATGGCCACCATCGTTACGCCCAACGGCAAGCGCGAGTTGGAAGTCCTCAAGCTCCGCACCATTCACGAAGACGAGAACGGCGTCAGCGCCATCCTCTAACAGAACCAAGAAGGACGAAGCACATGATCACCTGGACCAGCGCATTTGGCCGCGCCTGCGGCTGGCTGCTCGACCGCATCGTGCACGGTCTTGCACTGACGCGCGTTTCGCCAAACGCGCTGACCTTCATCGGGCTGGTCATCAACATCGTGGCGGCGTTTTTCTTCGGACACGCCAATGCCTCGAACGCCGACCGCATGTTCCTCTACGCCGGCCTGGTGATCTTCGGTGCCGGTCTGTTCGACATGGTCGACGGTCGCGTGGCGCGGCGCACCGGCCAGGTCACGGTCTTCGGCTCGTTCTTCGATTCGGTGATCGACCGCTACTCCGACGTGGTGCTGTTCTTCGGCGTGCTGGTCTACTACGGCCGCATCAACCGATTCCACTACGTGGTGCTGACGGCCTTCGTCATGGTCACCTCGCTGATGGTCAGCTATACGCGCGCCCGCGCCGAGGCGTTGATCGGCAAGTGCAAGGTGGGCTTTCTCGAACGGCCCGAGCGCATCGTGCTGGTGATCATCGGCGCGGTCTTCAATCACTGGGGCGCAATGGCTCCGGTGCTCTGGGTACTCGCGGTGTTGTCGACCATCACCGTCGCCCACCGCATCGTCTACACCTATCAGAAGACCAAACATCTGGCGCCGATCGGCTGACCCCGGCGCAGAGCCACACAGAAAAGCCGCGCAGATCGCGCGGCTTTTCTGCGTTTGCTCATGAAAAGAATCAGCCCTTCTTCTGCTTCCACTCCTCATACGTCACGCGCGGCATGGTGAAGAAGGCGTCGCGGGTGCGGACATAGTTGCCGAGTCCGTTCATGCGGCCCACCGCGTGCAACTCCTCCGCCTTCACGTAGGGTCCGGCCGGATCGACATAGCGGTCTTCGACGAACACAGCCACGACGCGACCGAGAATGATGCTCGCCTTTCCGAAGTCCAGCGAGGTGTGCAGACGGCATTCGAGCGCAGCGTGGGCCTGAGCAATACGCGGCACCTTCACCGATTGCGAGGGCACGGTTGTGAGGCCCGCGATCTCCAGTTCATTGACGCCGCGGGGAAAATCAACCGCGCACAGATTCATCGCCTCGGCCAGATCTTCGGTGACGACGTTGACGACAAACTCGCCGGTGCGAAGAATATTCTCAGCCGTATCCTTCGGCACAAAGGCCTCGCCCGGACGGTTGGCCACACCAACACCCACCAGCGGTGGATCGGTACACAGATAGTTATAGGCGCTGAAGGGCGCGGCATTCAGCCGCCCGTCTTCATCGTGCGTGGTGATCAACGCAATGGGCCGCGGCGCGACCAGCCCGGCCATCAGTTTATAGGCGTGGCTTGCGGGCAGAGCTTCCAGATCGAATTGCATGCGGGGCAACCTCCAGGACATCTGGTGTGATCCTACGCCAAAGATAAAACGCCCTGCCCGAAGGCAGAGCGCTCACATACTTGCAGACAAAGCGCCTAGCAGCGCACCTGCTTCTTCACCGAGCAGGGCACGGTGCGGCTCGGCTTCCACTGTGCCAGGAATCCCGTGACCGAAGAGGATTGCAGCGTGCGCATGGCCTCGAACTCGCCGCCCTTCTGGCTATAGAGCAGCGTTCCGCGCTCGTTCAACACGGCCAGCGCCGGAACGCCCTTGTTCAACGGAATCTCAAAACGCCTGGCGATGTCGAGGTTCTGGTCCATGTGGCCAATGTTGACATGCACCAGCACAAAGCCCGCCTCAAGTGCCTTCAGGTTCGCCGCATCGTGGAAGTAAAGATCGAGTGCGCGGCAATCCGGGCACCAGTTGCCGCCGAAGTCGACCAGCACGCGCTTATGCGTTGCCGCGGCCTGCTTGAGCGCGACGGCCAAGTCGCCATGGGCCTGCGCGGGGTCGGGATAGATGTCGTGCGGCGCGCCGAACGCGGATCCGACGGCAAGCGCCGCCAGCAGCGTGAACAAAATATATTTAGCAAATCGCATAGGGGAAATTTCCTCCATTTTCAGTTTGACACAACCGTCAAGGGGGGCTTCCACGGCACCGTCGTGCCTTCCTGCTCTATACACAGCCCATGGGTAAACTTATACTCTTGAAAATACATGGATCATGTCGAACAAATTCGCTCGCGTCTGGAAACGACGCATTTCCCGGATCTGGGCACGATGATGGAAGGTTATGCGCGCGCAGCCGTCGAGAGGGCACGACTCGACTACAAGCTGCGGCTCGACTACAGCTCTGAGTCGATTGAAGCGCTGGACGATGCCGTCACCCGCGTCGGCGACAGTCCCGAACTGCATCTGGAATTCGAGGTCAGACTCTGGGGCAGCTATCTGGGCGAGGTGCTGCGCCGCCGCTACGCCGGCCTGTGGGAGCTGACGCCCTATCCGGGAGGCCTCGCCGCCGTGCCCGCCGTGGAAGTGCGCGGCTCCAAGCTCTTTCCGCTCATGAAGATCTTCCGCAGGCTGACGGACGGCAATGAGGAGGACCTGAACAGCTTCTTCCAGATGGTGACCGGACGGCTGGGCAAACCGGCGCGCGTTAATTAGGCAAGAAAGGCCGCAGGGCGGTACACTGTGAGCAAGGTTTCAGACAGTGTGTCCCGATCGAGAGGACGCACGGAGGCTTCGACCATGGGCGATCTACTTCAGCCTACACATCTGCTTCTTATTGCGATTGTCCTGATTGTCTTCTTCGGCGGCCGCAAGCTGCCCGAACTTGGCAAGGGACTCGGCGAAGGGCTGAGGGGATTCCGTGAAGGCCTCAAGGGCGAGCCCACGCCGCAGGCTCCGGCCGTGCAACAGGCCGCCGCGCCTGCACCGGCGCCGCAGCCACCCGCTGCCGCTCCCACGACCACCGAGACCAAGCAGAGCTAGTTCAGCTCCAGAGATACGGCAAAGGCCCGCGCATTGCGCGGGCCTTTGTGCGTTGAAAGGCAGTACTACAGTTCGTAGTTCACAGTTCATAGTGGACCGTGAGCAGTCTATGAACTTCTTTGGCTGTTCACTCCGAACTGTGAACTATGAACTGTATGTAGTACTTCTTCACAGGCTCAGCAACAGCACCGCGGCCAAAGCCAGCGCCATGCCCGCGATCTGGCGCGGGTGGGGCCGCTCGCGCAGCACGAAGGCCGCCAGCAGAATCGTCACCGCCGGATACAACGAGCAAAGCAGCGCGGCAATGTCCAGCCGACCCAACTGCGTGGCGCGAATGTAAAAGATAGTGCCCACCGAGTCGAGCAGGCCGGCAGCGATGCCGAAGCGCCAGAAGCCGCGCCAGGATTGCACCTTTGGTGGTGCAATCAGCAGCGCCAGCAACATCGCGCAGCTTCCCGCCGCCCTCGCCGAGGTCACGATCCACAAAAAGCTGCAACCCGAGGCCAGCTTGAACAGGATCATCTGCGCACCGAAGCCGCAACCGGCCACCGCACCAAGCAGCAGCGCCCGCGCCGGTGTCCGCTCGCCTGCCCCAGCCGGAGTGCGCGTAATCAGCCAGATGGCGGCAAGCCCCAGCCCGAGGCCCGTCAGCACCGAAGGCCCGGGCAGCCCCTCGCGCAGCAGCGCGTAGACCACAGGCAGCAGCGCGGTCAGTAGCCCCGCCACGGCGGCCGTCAGCCCCATTGCGCCCATCGCCAACGCGCGATAGAACAACATCAGCGAGAGCGCGCCCTCGAAGCCGCCAACCACGGCAAAACCCAACGCCGGGTCGCGCGGCAGGCCCTGGCCCGTCGCCACAATCATCGCAACCAGCACCAGCAGCGAAACCAGTTGGCCCGAGATGACCACCAACTGCGCCGGCGCGCGGCGCGTTCCCAGCCCTCCGAGAAAGTCCGAGCCGCCCCAGGAAGCGGCCGAGGCCAGCCCGAAGCCCGCGACGCTCACAGCCGCACCACGCACGTCTTTGCCGGATGTACCCGCACGGAAATCTCCATCAAAAATCCGCCTTCACGAAAACGGGCCGACTCTTCACGAGAGTCGGCCCGCACGAAGATGAAACCCGAAAAATTATTTATCCTGCGACGAGGGGTAGTAGCCCTGCTTGGCGATCACCTCGACGTTGGGCCGATTCACGCGCACGTCGATCTTTCGGTACCGATCGTCGTAGACCGACTTGTGGCTCATGTAGCCGAGCTGATAGCGCGCGCGCGCCTCTTCGGTGATCTTGGCATAGCTCTTTTCGATGCCGTTGGTGCCGCGCTCGGAATCGAGATCGCCGCCCGTGGCCGCCGTGTACTTGAACAGAATGTTGTCGTACATGGTGAAGGGCAGGTGGATGCGGCTGACGTAGCCCTCGCCCCAGCGCGCTGAATCGCCGACTGCCGTCGCATAGACGGTGATCTTGTTGGTCTGCAGGTAGCGGATGACCTCTTTCGTGGTGGCCTTCGAGCCGTATTCCTTGCCGTCGGAGACGACGTAGATCACGCGACGACGCTCCTTGGGCCGCGCGACGAGTTCCTTGGCCGCCGACAGAATGGCGTCGTTCAGCGTATGGATCTCCTTGGGCAGATTCATGAAGCTGCTGTTGCCCGCCGAACGGCCCGGCTGCAGATTCGGATCCACGCAGTCGCCGTTCTTGCGGATGTTGCAGCCTGCGAAGGGACCGCTGTTGGTAGGCACCTGCATATCGGTGCCGATGGCCTTGGCCAGCGCCAGCACGGCGGGCAAACGCTTGCCCTGCGCACCGGTGAAGGTCGTCCACTCCTTCGCGCCATTGCTGTAGGTGAAGACCGCCGCCTCGTCGTAGGGCGCAAGAGCACCTTGCACCGCGCCGAGCGAATCATTCACCTTGGCCATCACGTCGGAGGTCAAGCTCTGGTCGATCACGAAGGCAATCGAGAGCGGAAACGAATCGACGGTGAAAACGTGGGTCGGCACGTAGGTGCCGTCCTCGAAGATGCGGAAGTCTTCGGCATGAAGCCCGGAGACCAGATTTCCCTTGCCGTCCTTGACCGTCACCGGCACGTCAACATAGTTGACGTTGATGCTGAAGGTGGCCACGGCTTCGACGCCCTCGCCGGGAGCCGGCGTCACCACGGCGGGTGCGGCGGCAGGCTGCGGCGCGGCAGGCGCGGGCGACTGCGGCGTATCCGAGGAAGACGAACTGGTGGGCGCGGCCGTCGAGGCAGGCGCGGCCGGAGCCGTCGTTCCCACACCCGGCGTGATCGGTCCATTGCCGGTCAGCTTGGGTGCCTGCGGAAGCGGAGCATCGGGCACTGCGGATTGCGGCTCCTGCGCACGCGCCGGCATCGCCGGGCTTGCGCTCAGAGTCAGAAGCGAGGTCAACGCCAATACCGAAAGGGCACACTTCACAGGATCTTGTTCCTCCCAAGCCGCAGCCGGAACCCGCAAACTAAAGCGGGAACGCTCGATTGCTGCCAGCCCAGATAAGCTGGTACAGCTGCACCTCACAGAGTATCAGACGCAGCAGCGCGTAGCTTGTTACGCTGAAAGCCGGAAATGCCGGTTACGTCCTCGGCGGTCCGATTCCATCTGAAGGACCAGAATGCACTTTTTTCGGCAACGCGGAGGAGACAAAATGCGCGCTTGGATCTTTTTTCTCTTGCTGCTCTCAGGCTGTGCGGTTGCCGGATGGGCGCAACTGGCTCCCTCGCCCGACGCGCCACCGGTCAGCACCGCCCCGGCCCTGGCCGAGGACGAGGCCGATGCGCCGCTGCTCAAGGTCCAGGTCAATCTGGTCGATGTCGTCTTCACCGTCAAGGACAAGAGCGGCGCGCTCGTCCCACACCTGACCACCGGCGACTGCAAAGTCTATGAAGACAAGGCCGAGCAGCAACTGAAGAGCTTTGTCGCCGAGGCCAATCTGCCGCTGACTCTCGGGCTGCTCCTCGACACCTCCTCCAGCCAGAAGCGTGTTCTCCAAATCGAACAGGAAGCAGGCAGCCAGTTTCTCAACCGCGTGCTGCGCAAAAAGGATCAGGCCTTTCTGCTCTCGGTCGACGTCAATGTAGACCTGTTGCAGGATCTGACCAACGATCCGCACCGGCTGACCCGCGCCCTCGCGAAGGCCGAGATCAACGCCGGCTTCAGCCTCGGCTCGGGCCCGGTACCCACCCAGGGCGCACCGCGCGGCACCGTGCTCTACGACGCCGTCTACCTGGCGGCCCAGGAAAAGATGGCCCAGGAGCAGGGGCGCAAAGCGCTGATTCTTCTTACCGACGGCGAAGATCAGGGAAGCCGCACCAAGATCGACGGAGCGATCGAGGCCGCCCAGCGCGCCAATGCCATCGTCTACGTGATTTTGATCGCCGATGTGGAATCGTATCTGAACCAGGGCTTCGGCTATTCGGGTTACTCCGCCATGAAAAAGCTGGCCGAGGAGAGCGGCGGCCGAGTCATCAATGTCGGGAACAACGGCAAAAAACTCGCCGCAGCCTTTGACCAGATCGAGGACGAGCTGCGCACGCAGTACGTCACCACCTACATTTCAACTAACAAGAAACAAGACGGCGGCTTCCGCAAGGTTGCGGTGGAGTGCAAGGGGGACGGGCTGAAGGTGATGACGCGCAAGGGCTACTACAGCTCTTCAACAGAAAAGGATCATTAGAATTTTCCAGCTTTTCCGGAAAAGAGGGCAGAGCGCGCCCGTACTGCCGCAGAACAAGTCAGCGCAATGTCCTAAATTGAGTCACATCGTTACGATATTCACAGCTAGAACAAAGGACTTCCTTCTAAAATGTATCGTTTCGATACATAAAGTTACCCGAGTATGGCCTCTCGTAATCTGGCGCCTAAATTGCAGTATCCTTACTATCGGCTTAGGTGAGAAAAACTTTAGCGGGTTTTTATTGAAAAGTTCACCCCTCCCTAGATACCGGTAAAGGAGAGAGTTTCATGATGACCAACTGCACCGCCAGTGAAGGTTTTGATATCAGCCCACGCTTCCGTCATTCTGTCGAAGAGAGGATCGCGCGTCTGGAACGGGATGCCGACACCGATGAGTCTTACCTCGCCTTTCTCGACAACGACGACCATATCCGCCGACACTTGAAGCTGGTCGCCAGTCAACGCTCCGAGGCCCTGCGTATGAGGCTGTTTCTGGACCGCGCGCGAACCCGGTTGCCACGGCCTCTGATCGAGATCTGAGGCGAGGGAAGCACGATCACCCCGCGCTCGCATGAGATGGCACGACGTACCTCCTCCTATAGAAAAGCACTTCCATACAACGCACTTATTCCTTCGAGCAACGGCATAGACACGAAAAGGACCGCCCGGCAATGGCCGGGCGGTCCTTTTTTATTGCGTGCTCAACGCATCTCTACGGTTGCGGATCGCGCAGCTGCGGCGGATCGCTCCGCGGCAACTGTCCCTGTGGTGCGCCCATCACGTTGATGGTGGTGGCGGCAAAGCCCGCAGCCACGGCCTTGCCCTCGGCGCGCAGCAGGTCGCCCACGGCAATCTCGTCGAGCGTCGCCGGCTCACGGCGTTTGCGCAGGCTGGTGTTCTCGTCGAGCACCAGCACGTAGGCCACGCCGTCCGCCGAGCCGAGCAGCGTGATCTTCAGTCCGTCGATTGAGGCGACCTTGCCCATCACCCAGCTTTTGCCGTAGCCTGCCATCCGCTCGCGCATCTGGCGGGCGCGCTCGGGGTCGACGAGTACGATAACGGTGGCAATCTTCGTGGCCGCTCCGGTTGCACCCATCACAGAGATGTCGGCGCCCGGCTTGATCGCCTTCGAATCGATGCTCTCGGGTCTGGCGTGCTCGGGCGACAGAGCCCCGGCGGAATCGCCTTCGCGGCCCGGACGGCTGCGCTCGTCGATGGCCTGCTTGAGGAAGCGCGTCTGCGCATCGTAGCGCACGGTGTAGCTCTGGCCGAAGTAAGTCTGAATCGTGAAACTGCCTTCGGCCACAGCGGTTACCGTACCCGTCAGGCCCATACCGAAGCCACCGCGCGCGCCCGCACCGCCGTCCTGCGCCCACACCGGCGCGGCCAGAGACAACGCGCACAGCCAAAGCGAAACGAAACGAAGTTTCATCGCAATACCCCCGAGCGGATCGGCCGCTCATCAGGATAGACGCGCGAACGCGCGATGGTAGACAGTTTTTATTGTGCCGCCGGAATGCGCAACAGCAAAATGT
>Ga0224528_1001189_pt1 | contig 17806 bp, 12 predicted proteins | sample CBST25metaG_2_FD_179888 | JGI IMG/M metagenome (GOLD analysis project Ga0224528, IMG submission 179888) | Peat soil microbial communities from Stordalen Mire, Sweden - C.B.S.T25 | ecosystem: Environmental > Terrestrial > Soil > Wetlands > Peat | place: Sweden: Norrbotten County, Stordalen Mire...
GCATAATGTGGGGTTCCTTTACATTAAGTTTGGTCTCGTAACCCTATTCTAATGTTCTGAATTCCCACACTTAAATATGGTTAAAGCTGGAATTTTGCAAGAGGCTCAGCTGTCTTGCATTTGGCGGACCAGGATTCCAGAGGCAGCCTTCTATCCCTAAAGGCAGCCCTCCCTACTGCCTACTCCCTATTCCCTCCCCCGACCGCTGACCACTGTCCACCGCATCAGCTATGATTCCTATTCGACACCCATGGCCTCCACACCTCCATCTTCGCCGGAACAGCACGAACTCGAGGGCGACTACCGCCCCGCCGACCCCGCCAACCCAGGGGCGCTTCTCGATCCCATGAATATTCGCGTCGAGCCCGCGGATCTTTCCTATCTTATGAAGCTGGCCGAGACGCTCAACACCACGTTGGACCTGGAAACGCTGCTCCGCCGCACCTCAGAACTCGTCCTGGCGGTGATTCCCTATCGCATCTTCGCCATTCTGCTGCTCAACGACCGCACCCATGAGTTGCGCGTACGCTTCCAGATCGGCCACACCTCGCACGTCGAGAGCTTGCACATTCCCATGGGCCGCGGTGTAGTCGGCCAGGTGGCCCTCACCCGTCAGCCGGTTCTGCTCAACGACGTAACCACCGCGGAGAATTACGTCCAGGTCAATCCCGAGGTCCGCTCCGAGCTTGCGGTCCCCCTGATCGCGAAGAACCGCCTCATCGGCGTCATGGACATCGAGAGCGAGCAGGCCGACTACTTCCGTCCCGAGCACCTCCGCCTGCTCACTCTCACCGCCTCACGCATCGCTCAGGCCATTGAGAACGCACGCCTCTACGCCCGCGTCTCCCGTCAGGCACAGACGCTCTCGGTGCTCAACGAGATTGCCACCGAACTGATCTCGATTCTCGACCTGAATCCGCTGCTCGAACGCGTCGGCCAGCTTCTCCGCCGTCTGATCGACTACCAGATGTTCTCGATCCTGCTACTCGACGAGAAGGGCGAGACGCTCGTCACGCGCTACTCCTGGCGCTTCGGCTCTTCAGAAGCGCCCATGCGCCGCATTTCCATCTCCAGTGGACTGGTCGGCGCCGCAGTGCGCGAATGGCGTCTCATCAACGTTCATGACGTTCGCAAGGACTCGCGCTATGTGGCCATGAATCCCGAGACCCGCTCGGAGTTGATTGCGCCTCTCTTCCACAAGGGGCATATCATCGGCGTCCTCGACCTGGAGCACACCCGCGCCAACTTCTTCAATCAGGAACACGAGCGCATGTTGACCACCCTGGCCGCCCAGGTGGCCATCGCTATCGAGAACGCGCGTCTTTATCAGGCCGTTCGCAGCCAGGAGCGGCAACTGGAACGCGACATCGCCATGGCCCGCGAGGTCCAGCTTCGCCTGCTGCCATCTACAGCGCCCGAGATGGAAAACGCCGAGATGGCAGTGCGCTTTCTCCCCGCCCGCGGCGTCGGAGGCGACCTCTATGACTTTGTAGACTACGGTCCCGGCCGCACCGCCATCGTGCTGGGCGACGTGAGCGGCAAGGCGGCGCCCGCGGCGCTCTTTGCGGCCCTGGTCAGCGGCATCATGCGCTCCGCCGCGCAACTGCGCCCGGAGCCGGCCGAGTTGCTCGCCTCGCTCAACGACTCCCTTCAGGAGCGCAAGCTCGAGTCGCAGTATGTGACCATGCTCTTCGCAGTGTGGAACGACGAGAATCGCACCCTCCAAGTGGCCAACTCCGGCGCCGTGCAGCCACTCTTCTGCCGTGCAGGGGACTCGATTACCGTCCGCGCAGAGGGCTTTCCGCTAGGCCTCTTTCCTAACGTCACCTATGAGGAATTCTCCGTGGCCACCCAACCCGGCGACGCGATCGTCTTTGTCTCCGACGGCATCCTCGACGCCGAGAACGCCGAAGAAGAAATGTACGGCCAAGAGCGCCTTTCCGGCCTGCTCTGCAGTCGCCGAGGCGCGCCCGCCCAAGAGATCGCTGATGCCATCCTCGCCGACGTCTCCCGCTTCCAGGGCGGCCGCGACCGCTTCGACGATGAAACCATCATCGTCCTCAAAGTCCGCTGACTCGTTGGCTCACACAAGGACTCTAAAAAACTCCTGCACCCCCGCCGTCCTTGCATGAATCCAAAGCTGCACAGGAGAAGCTTCCCCTATGTCCCAGAAAGTTGCATTCATTACCGGTGGAAACCGCGGCCTCGGTTTCCAGACAGCACTTGATCTCAAGAATGCCGGCGTAAAAGTCGTCATCGGTTCGCGCGACCTCGCTCAGGGCGAAAAGGCCCTTGAAAAACTCCGCGCTGCCGGCGTCGATGCCGCGGTGCTCGAATTCGACATCACCAAGCCGGCCGATTACCTGCACGCCTACGAATACTTCAACTCCCACTACGGCCGCCTCGACATTCTCATCAACAACGCCGCAATCGCCGCCGGCGCCTTCCCCGGCATCGGCCCTGAGCACTCCGCCGCCGAGGTTTCGCTGGACCTGCTGCACAAGGTCTTCGAAACCAACTTCTTCGCTCAGGTGGCGCTTACCCAGGCGCTGCTGCCCTTGCTGAAGAAGAGCCCGGCCGGCCGCATCGTGAACCTTTCCAGCATCATCGGCTCGCTCACTCTCCACGCTGACCCCGCCTCCCCCATCTACAACGCCAAATCCTTCGCCTACGATGCTTCCAAGACCGCTGTCAACGCCTTTACCATTCATCTGGCCTACGAGCTGCGCGACACCAAGATCAAGGTCAACTCTGCTCACCCCGGCTGGGTCAAGACAGATATGGGCGGCGAACAAGCACCGATGGAAATCAGCGAGGGTGGCAAGACCAGCGCCGCCCTGGCCCTTCTGCCCGACGACGGCCCCAGCGGCGGCTTCTTCCACCTCGGACAGCCGATTCCCTGGTAAACACGTAGCTTTCCACGGCAATCTGTCCTGACGAACAAGGCTGGGAGCTGACCCGTCCCAGCCATTCCTTCCACGTATTCTCTTTTTCTTCGCCTTCCGGATATAATCTTCCTATGGACTTTCAACTGGTCTCGAGCTACAAGCCGAAGGGCGATCAACCGCGGGCGATTGACGAACTGCTCCAGGGTTTGGCTGCCGGCGAGAAACATCAGGTGCTGCTCGGCGTCACCGGCTCGGGCAAGACCTTCACCATGGCCAAGGTGATCGAGGCCTCCAACCGCCCCGCGCTCATCCTGGCGCACAACAAGACCCTGGCCGCCCAGCTTTATCACGAATTCAAGCAGTTCTTCCCCAACAACGCGGTCGAATACTTCGTCAGCTACTACGACTACTACCAGCCCGAGGCGTACATCCCCGCCGGCGACCTTTACATCGAGAAGGAAGCCACCATCAACGAGGAGTTGGACAAGCTGCGGCTTTCCGCCACCCGCTCCCTCTTTGAGCGCCGCGACTCCATTATTGTCAGCTCTGTCAGTTGCATCTATGGCCTCGGTTCCCCTGAAGCGTACTACGGCATGTTGCTGCTGCTGGAAAAGGGCCAGCACATCAGCCGCAAAGACATTACGCGCCGCCTAGTTGAAATCCTCTACGAGCGCAACGACGCCGACTTCCGCCGCGGCACCTTCCGCGTTCGCGGCGACGTGATCGAGATCTTCCCCACCTACGATGAGCTGGCTTACCGCATCGAGATGTTCGGCGATGAAATTGAATCGCTCTCACAGATCGATCCCCTCTTCGGCACCGTCAAGCAGAAGTACGCACGTCTGCCCATCTACCCCAAGAGCCACTATGTTGTGCAGCCGGAACGCAAGGCCGAGGCCATCGATTCGATTGTCTCCGAATTGAACACGTGGGTCGCCGAGCTCGAATCCCAAGGCCGCATGGTCGAGGCGCAAAGAATCCATCAGCGTACCCGTTTCGATTTGGAAATGATCAAATCCATGGGCTACTGCCACGGCATCGAGAACTATTCGCGCCACTTCTCCGGCCGCCTGCCCGGCGAGGCTCCGCCCACGCTGCTCGACTACTTCCCCCGCGACTTTCTGCTCTTTATCGACGAGAGCCACGCCACCATTCCCCAGGTCCACGGCATGTGGTTTGGCGACCGCAGCCGCAAGCAGAATCTGGTGGATTATGGATTTCGTCTGCCTTCGGCCATGGACAACCGCCCGCTCAAATTCGACGAGTTTGAAAACCGAGTGCAGCAGGCGATCTACGTCTCGGCTACACCGGGACCTTATGAACTCACGCGTTCCGCCGGCGTTGTCGTCGAGCAGGTGATTCGCCCCACTGGCCTCATCGACCCGGAGGTGGAGATTCGCCCGGTCAAAGGACAGATCGACGACCTGCTCGCGGAGATTCGCGACCGCGCCGAGCGCAACGAACGCGTCCTTGTCACCACGCTTACCAAGCGCATGTCCGAGGATCTGGCCGGTTACTACACCGAGGTCGGCATCCGCTGCCGTTATATGCACTCCGAAATCGAGACGCTGGAGCGCGTCAAGCTACTGGCCGGTCTGCGCAAGGGCGAGTACGACGCCCTGATCGGCATCAACCTGCTGCGCGAGGGGCTCGACCTGCCCGAGGTTTCGCTGGTGGCGATTCTCGACGCGGACAAGGAAGGCTTTCTGCGCTCCGCCGGCTCGTTGATCCAGACCATGGGCCGGGCTGCGCGCCATCTGGAAGGCAAGGCGATTCTCTACGCCGACCGCATCACCGATTCGATGCGTCGCGCCATGGACGAGACCGACCGCCGTCGCACGATCCAGCGCGCCTACAACGAAGAGCACGGCATCACGCCGCAATCGATCGTCAGCCACGTGGACATGGGGCTGGCCCAGATTCTCAAAGCCGAATACGGCGAGGTGTCTGAAGAGGAGACGGCCGGAATTCCGGAGTTTGCCTCGCAGGCCGAGTTGGAGGCTTACATCGAGAAGCTGGAGACACAAATGCGCGAGGCTGCCAAGAAATTCGAATTCGAGCAGGCCGCACGTCTCCGCGACACCATCAAGGAACTGCGCGAGAAGGAGTTTCTCTTCAGTTAGGCCGAAGTTATTGGTTTGACTCAATTGGGTTGACACAGAACAAAGCAAAAACAACTGCAGATCCTTCGCTTCGCTCAGGATGACAGGTTTTGGGTAGGGAAGGCTGATTGCTCCAAACGGAGTCGAAAGACCTGCTTTTGCGTGCAATAAAGATTCCGCAGGCCTATCATCGGACTGCGGAATCTCTATCTGTTACCAGTGCGGTCTAACTCTTGACTACCGGGAAGATGGTAACTCGCAACTGTGTCGAGCCATACGGTTGCAGGGTGATTTTCTCCACGGTCTCACTTACCTTGCTGATGCTCACGTCGGGCAGGCAGGGAGTGAATTTCTGCGCCGTGTTGTCCGGATTCGTCTCGAGTTCCCAACCCTCGATCTTTCTGGCCGGCGCCGTCAGGCTGATCGGCGGGTTTCCCCACGGATCGAGCGCTTCCTCTGCCGTAACTGTCCGCTTCTTCACTTCGATTGCGCTTTCCAGCTTTGCCTTGTCCAGCGCCAGGCCATAATTCCATGCGCTAGCTGGCGTGGCTTCAAGGCTGGGAAACTCCGGCGTTGTGTACTTACGCTCGACCTTCGAAGTCCATTTCTCCTTGATCGGCATGGCATAGACGATTGGCCCGCGCTCGATGCCCATTCCGTTCTCCGGCCATTCCGTAACTTTGAGCTTCATGGGAAGCGTCAGAGTGACGATATCGCCGGGCTTGAAGCTGCGGCTCAGGACCACAAACCCTCTCTCCACGCGGGGCATCGAGATTGCGTTGCCGTTGAGCGCCAGCTTCGGCACTGTGCACCATCCCGGAATTCTGAGCGAAAGCGGGAAGCGCACTGCGCCGCTGGCGTTGATCTTGAACTGGATTTGCTCGTCGAAGGGATAGTTCGTTGTCTGCACGATCTCTACCTTCTCGTTGTTGGCGCCTACTGTCGCGCTCACCTTCGATGCGCCGTAGAGCACCGCGGCCAGTCCGTCCTCCTTGCTTTTCATCCACATACGAATCGCATAGTTGGGGAAGATGCGGTGCACGTTTCCACCGCAACATGCGGTTCGTTCTCCGGGATTTGGCTGGTAGGCCATCATGTGCCCGCCGTGCTCCATCACGTTGTGGTCCGAGTCCAGCGTGGCCAGAAACTGGTTGGGACAAGAGAAGTATTGCAGCGACTTCCAGTCGTTCTTGATCGCGCCCGGCGCGGCATTGAAGCAGGCCCGCTCCACACGGTCCGCCCAGACTCCATCGCCCGTTGCCTGCAGCATGTAGCCCCAGGACCAGGTGTGGTCGGCAATGTCGCAGGTCTCATGCGAGTCCAGCGAAGTGATGGTCCGGAACCACTCCGAGGTAGACGGAATTCCGTCGATCAGCATGTGGTGGTCGAAGATGCGCCGCTGGCCGGCCAGGGCAAACTTGAGATACTCTTCCTTGCCCGTATACATATACAGAATGGCCGGCTGCTTTACCGTTTCCGCATACGTCACGCCGTGCGCATTGATCGGCGTATTGGCATAGACACGCAGTTCGGAAAGGTCTCCGTGGTCCGGATCGGCGGCGATTTTCATATAGCTGCGCCAGGCGTCCTCAGCCAGAGTCAGCAACCGCGCGTCGCCGCTCCGTTCATAACACCACAGAATATCTTCGATGTTTGTCACATTCCTCTGCGGCGCGCCATACGAAGCCTTATCTCCGAGATAGTGCTTCCTCACGGCTTCGACAATTTGCGCGCTGGTCACGCCCGATAGCTTGCCCTGGCTATCCGACAGGGCGCCCAGGCCCCGGAAAAACAGCGTCTGCGGCCAGCGATGGAAATCCCCTGTGGGATCTTTAAAGAATTCTGGCCCGAGATAGCCATCGTCATCGGCATGGGAGAGTGTGTACTGGATGCGCCGGCCCACCTTCTCCAGCAGTGCTTGATCTCCGAGCACCAGCGCCAGACGGGTCGCTCCGTCGATCCAATAGGCGTTCTGTTCCCACGGCCACCAGGATTCGCCTTCCTGCTCCTCGGCCCAGTACTCGCGCGTAAACGGCCACGAAACGTCCGGCAGCTTCGAGCCCAGTTGCGCCGCCTGCTTCTCCAGGTAGCTGCGCAGCCAGCCCTCGGGCCGCACAGCTCCTGGCGCCAGCGAGCGGAATGCCGCATGAGAAGCAACGCCCGGCTGGGTCTCTTCGCTTTCCAGCAGGGTTCCTGTCCCCATCATCAACGCCGAGCTCATCAGCGCCAAACGTACAAATTCCCTGCGGCTCAATTCGGTCTTCGGAAGTCCCAATGTTGGCTCCATCGTCGTCCCTTCTTGTGTGTGCTTTTCATTCCACACTTTTGTTTTGCGAGGAAATCCTAGCAGACTCGTCGCGTTTCCCGCGGCTTAAACTGTGTAACCAAGAGAATTCTCACCGCCTCCATCCGCTCGGCTCCGTGACAGGGACAACCAGATAGCGTTACCCTGAATAGTATTCGCGATCGGCGCACACAAGGAGCCATCTACCCCCCATGCCTATTCAAAAGACTTCCAAAATCTGGCACAACGGCAAACTCATTCCCTGGGAGGACGCCACCCTCCACGTCATGAGCCATGTGATCCACTACGGCTCCAGCGTATTCGAAGGGATTCGCTGTTACACGCAACCGCAAGGCTCCGCGATCTTCCGTCTCCCCGAGCACATGCAGCGGCTGCTCGACTCGGCCAAGATTTATCGCATGGATGTGCCTTTTACCCTGGAGGAACTCTGCGCGGCGGCGGTCGATGTCGTCGAAGCCAATGGCGTGGCCTCCTCCTACATCCGGCCCATCGTCCTGCGCGGCTACGGCGAAATCGGCGTCAGCCCCAAGGGCTCGCCCATCGAGGTCTACATTGCCAACTTCCCCTGGGGCAAGTACATCGCTGGCACGGGCGGCGCGGACGTCTGCATCTCGAGTTGGAATCGCCTGGCGCCCAACACCATGCCGGCCCTGGCCAAGGCCGGAGCCAACTACATGAATTCCCAGCTCATCCACATGGAAGCCGAAGTCAACGGCTACCAGGAGGGCATCGGCCTGGACGTGAACGGCCTGGTCAGCGAGGGCTCCGGCGAGAACATCTTCATTGTCCGCAACGGCGTCCTCTACACCCCGCCCTTGGCCAACTCCGCCCTCTCCGGCATCACCCGCGACTCCGTGCTCACTATCGCCCGTCACATGGGTCTGACGGTCACCGAGCAGGCTCTGCCCCGCGAACTTCTCTACATCGCGGACGAGGTCTTCTTCTCGGGCACTGCCGCCGAGGTCTCGCCCATCCGGTCCATCGACCGTATCGTCATCGCCGATGGCAAGCCCGGCGAAATCACCAAGAAGATTGCCGACGAGTTCTTGGGCATCGCCAACGGCCTCAAGCCCGACCGCTTCGGCTGGCTAACCCCGGTCAAGGTGAAGTCCGTCGAGCCCGTTACAGCCTGAGCATTTGCCTTTCAAATCCATCAGGGGGCGGCCGAATTTGGCCGCCCTTTTTCTTTTCGCACGCCGCGCGCCTCCAGAGTCGCAGAAAAACCAGGAGTAGTCTGAAATCTTGGGGATTTCCTCATCCCAGAGCCGGAGTTCGTCGTGAATCTGATGATTGTCGAAAGCCCCAACAAGGTGAAGAAGATCAAGACCTTGCTCGGATCGGGGTGGGACGTTGCTGCCAGCGTGGGCCATGTGCGCGATCTGCCGAAGAAATCCCTGGGCGTGACCACGCCAGACTATCAGCTTCAATATGAGTTCACGGAGCGCGGCAAAGGCGTCGTCGACGGCCTCAAGTCCCGCGCTTCACGGGCCGAGACCGTTTATCTGGCCACTGACCCAGATCGCGAAGGGGAGGCCATCGCCTGGCACCTGAAAGAGACTCTGAAGCTCAAGAAATACCAGCGCGTCACCTTTAATGCCATCACGCAGGATGTAGTCGATGCGGCTCTGCGGACCCCTCGGCAGTTGGACATGAATCTGGTCCACGCGCAGGAAGCTCGCAGAGGAGCGGACCGCCTGGTGGGCTACAAGGTTTCGCCCGCGCTTTCGCGGCAGACCGGCATTGCCCGCCTCAGCGCGGGCCGGGTTCAGACCGTGGCGGTTCGCCTGGTCGTCGAGCGCCAGCGCGAGATCGAAAACTTTAAAACCACCAAGCACTTTGGAGCCGAGGCCATCTTTGAGGATGGAAAATGGACCGCGCAGTGGGATACTTCGCTCTTTCTCAAAGAAGGCGAAAAGTACATCCTTGACCCCGCCTTGGCCGAGCAGGCCGCCCAGTGCCGCGCCTTCAAGGTGATCGCCGCGGCAACGAAGAAAGCGCACCAGGCGCCGCCGGCCCCGTTCACCACCTCCACACTGCTGCAGGCCGCCAGCGTCTCGCTGGGATTCAAACCCGACCAGACCGCCCAACTGGCGCAGAAGCTCTTCGAACAGGGACTGATCACCTATCACCGCACCGACAGCCAGAACTTCTCCGTCGAAGCCCTGGCCGAGATTCGCGCCTTTGCCCAGGCCAACGGCCTTCCCCTTCCTGCACGGCCGCGTACGTGGAAATCAAAAGCGGGAGCGCAGGAAGCGCACGAGGCCATACGTCCCACACACCTGGAAGAGCGCGCCGCCGGCGAGGACGAGGCGCAGCGCAAACTCTACGCGCTCATCTGGAGCAGAGCCGTCGCCTCCCAACTGGCCGATGCCGAATACAGCGTGAACACACTGCGTCTGGAGTCCCAGCAGGATGCGCAGACCTTCATCTTCAAGAGCACCGGCCGCACGCTCGTGGTCCCCGGCTGGCGCGGCCTCACCGCCAAAGATGCCGCCGAGGATGCCGACGACAACGCCGAAGGCAAGGAAGTCGACAACGGCAAGGTTCCCGCCCTTCCCATCGGGTCCACGCTCGAATCAAGCAGCACCCGCCTCGTGCACAAGCAGACCAAGCCGCCCAACGGCTATACCCAGGCCAGCCTCATCAAGAAGCTGGAGAGCGAGGGCATCGGCCGCCCTTCCACGTATCCTGCCATTTTGAAAAATGTCATGACGCGCGGCTATCTGGTCGAGGGCAAGAAGATTCTCTTTGCCTCCGACCTGGCAAAGCTCCTCATCGACTCCCTGACCGGAAGATTCAAGTTCGTCGAATACGACTACACCCGTTCCCTGGAACAGGAACTGGACGATATTGCCGCCGGCAAGGCGCTCTACCTGACGGTGGTTTCGGCTCTCGACTCGCAACTGGATGCCGAGCTGAGCCAATTCCACATTGTACGATCGCCGGAGCCCGCTCATCGGCCCGAGTATGCCTCGCAGCGCCCTGCGGGCGAAGCGCCCCCCGCAGACAGGCCCGGCATTCCCTGCCCCAAATGCAAGATAGGCCGGATGCGCCGCCCGGAAGGAAAGGACTTCTTCGGCTGCGACCAGTTCCGCCAGGGGTGCACCTTCACTGTCAGCGCCATCGTCGCCAAAAAGAAACTCACCGACAAGCAGATCGAAAGCTTGTGCACCAAGGGGAAGACCGCGCTTCTGAAGGGCTTTACCAGCAAGCTGGGCAAGCCCTTCGACGCGTACCTGGTTTGCGATGAGACGACCGAGTGGAAAACCAGATTCAAGTTTGAGCCCCGGTAGGCAGGATCGAACCATCTGTGGGCCCTGACCTGCCACCGGCAAGCCGATGGGAAGAAAGCGGGGCCGCTCCATGCAACCCCGCTCTGTTCGCTTTCGGCGGCCGACAAAGGTGCGTTTTCCCTTTGCCAAGGTACTGCCAATGATCGTCCGTCAGTGAATCATGTTGATGGTCTCCTGAGTCACGCTGTCGAAGGTGGTTACCGCTTTGGAGTTTGCCTCGAAGGCGCGCTGCGCGATGATCAGGTTGGAGAACTCGGCCGAGATGTTCACATTGGATGCCTCCAGCTCCGAATCCTTGATCGAGCCGAGACCGTTTGTTCCAGGAGCGGCGACCGATGCCGTACCGCTGGCCAGTGTCGTTGCGTAGTCGCCATTCCCCTCGAGTTGCAATCCCTGCAGGTTGGTTACATTGGCCAGCGCAAGCATGCCCACAGCCTGCTTTTGCCCGTTCGAGTAGGTGGCCGTGACGGTGCCGTCGGAACCGATGGCGAAGCTCTCGTAGGTGCCGGTCGCGTAACCGTTGGCCGTATTATTGGACTCGGTGGAGGCCGCGGGTTCTCCCGTGGAGGAATTCGTGCCCAGCGCCTCCTGGGTAATGCTCGACGTGCCATTGGTACCGACTAGGTTCCATTTCATGCTCAGGTTCGCTGCTCCGCTCGACAATCCGCTGAAATCCAGATCGATCGACGAGGTGTCGCCGCTCGCTGTGCCCACATTGGTGGTCACTCCCCCCGTTGTGATCGAGGCAAGATTGCCGCTGCTGTCGAAGCTCATGGTGCCAGTCACCGGGGTCGAGACACCCGAGGTGAAATCCGACGCCGGCAAAGCAGCCGAGTAGCTCCAGGTGTTGTCTCCCGTCTTGGTATAGGTAACCGTGACAGTATGTTGGCCACCCAACGAGTCGTAGACCGGGACTGTGGCCGAGAACCCGGCGGTCGAGGTGGTCGCAGACGCATTCAGGTTCGCCGTCATGCTGAGACTCGTCGTTGCCTGCGCCTGCTGCACCTGCCCGGTCACGGGAATGTTGATCGCAGTTAACGACGCATTGGTATCCACCACTCCATTGACGGCGGGATAGCCCATGACGGACTGGCCGCTGGCGGTGACCAGGTTGCCGTTCGAGTCCTGCGTAAATGTGCCATCGCGGGTGTACAGATTCGAGCTGCCATCGCTCACGACAAAGAAGCCGTTGCCATCAATGGCCACATCGGAAGAGGTGGTGTCGGTGGTGTTGTACGACCCTTGCGTAAAATTGGTCTGGTTCGAGGCCACTTGTGTCCCCGCGCCAACCTGAATTGCATTCCCCGATCCAGTGGTGCCAATCTGCTCGTAGAAGAGATCGGAAAAGTTGGTCGTCTGAGCCTTGTAGGCTGTGGTGTTCATGTTGGACAAATTATTGGCAATGGTGTTCAAAGCCGTCGAATCGGCTTCGAGACCTGTAAGCGGAATAGAGAAACTTGCCATGGTCAATCTCCTCTCGATGCTGGAGCGGTGAATGCGGGCCGAAGACGGCCAGCGGTTGAACAGAAGTGTCCGGAGCTCTTCACTCCGCCCTAGAGCGAGTGCGCGTGGGACTGCCCATTCAGCGCCTGCGCTACGCGCTGCGCCGCGGCCTTTGTCTCCGGAACACTGAGATTGCCGGAGACGTTTCCGGCTTGCGCTGAAACGCTGCCGGAAGCGACTGTGCCGGTGTCGGCGGCCTGCGCCCCGCCTGCTTTCTGGGCGGTCGCGCCGGAAGCACTCGAGCCCACGTGGTTCGCTGCCGAACCGGTCGTGGAGACTCCGCTGGAACCGCTCGATGAACTCCCCAGGTCAGTGGTAAGAGTCTGGTTGATGCTAATCAGTTGTTCCAGGCTGTTCACCTGAACAAGTTGGTTGATGTATTCGTTGGGGTCGGTGCTTGCCGTCGGGTCCTGGTTCTTCATCTCGGTCACCAGAAGAGTCAGAAAATCATTGGCCGTAATGGTCGCGGAGGAGCTGCTTGAAGTGGTCGTGCTTCCGCTCGTATCCGAATCGCTCGTCGATCCGGTCATCGGAGTCGCGCTCTTGCTTACAAGCGTTTGTCCGTTCGCCAGGTGTTCGTTCCAGATTCCTGCCGTTGCTGCCATATGCCCTCCCTGCCTTGCTTCTGCCCTGCGCTCTTGCTCGCCGGGGCTGACCGGGTCCAGTTCTTCTCCTCGAACCCGTCGCTCGTGCCTGCGTTCAACTCAGGCCAGCACTGAAATGTGAGTTCCTCCCCACCTAAACGCCGAGGTATTTCCGGCCATCTCTTCAAGGACTTGCGAAGAGGCCCCCTGGGACGCTATCTCTGCACTGGTTTGGTTCACGGACAGGCTTGACGCCGCGGCTGCCTCCCCACTCCTGTCTGCATTCCGGCCGGATTGATCAGCCTGCCCCTGTCCTGCATCGGCGCCTGATCCTGACCACCCGGTCTCCGGCGCTGCCAGCGTGAGAGTCTCCACCGGCGTGTGGTGATCCGTCAGGTAGGAGTTCAACCCCGCCAGATGGCTGCCCAGCGCCTGAGCCGCGTCGGCAGAACCAGGCACCAGGGAGGCATGAACGCCGCCGCTGCCCAGATCCGCCCGAACGCCCACCCAGCCAAGTTCCGGATCCTGAATCCCCGCCTCGGCGCGCTGCGTCCCCGCGTGGGTCCAGGTTGACCGGCTCGATCCGCCCTCCGTGTCGAGCGCATCGAAGGTCTCCTTCAGGCTCGATCCGGACGCCGTGCTGCTGGCTTCTTTCGCCGCATCGCCGGTTGTACTCGAGGCCCCTCGAATACCGGCCGGGTCGCGCACCATTGCAGTCGCGTCCCCGCCCGAAGTCGGGGTCTGTGTCCCATGAATCTGACTTCCCTGCTGCGTCAAACTTGACTTGCCGGCCTCGCGCGACGGCCGCAGAGTCTCGAGGCCCCGGCTCTTCTCGGCAGCAGCCCCCTTCGCCGCAGTGGAAACAGCCGCCTCGGTCGATGTGGTTGCAGTGCTCCCAGTACCCGCCTGGACCTGGATCGAATCCGAGCTTCCGCTTCCCATCGATAGAGCCCCGACGCTTGCGGACTGACTTTGAACTGCCGGCGAATCCGGGCTTTGTGGCTGACCAGCGGAGTTGCTCCGGACGATCGTACGCAGTGGACTCGCAGGCTGGGAGGAGGCGATTTGACTGGAAGCCGTGGCGTCGCCCTTGGGCGAGGCGACGCCACTGTCCGTCAGCACGCTCGAAGAACCGCTTGAAACAGGTGAGGCGCTAAGTCTTGAAAGAGCCACCGTCTGTGCGCGCGCAGCTGGACCCGTCCCTCCTGTGGATGAGGCTGTCGTCGTGGACTCCACGGCGTGGGAATCGACGCTGTTGGCAGGGAGCGTAGCACCCGCCGAGGAATCCCGGCCTCCTGCCGGCACCGCAACGGCCGCACCCTGGCCAACGGATTCGCCTTGAGCGGAAGTTTGGCCGCTTGCTTCGCTTCCTTTCAGCTCCTGTGACGGACTTGAAGCCTCGGTTACATTCGTCTTTCCTGCCTGTGACTGGGAATCAGCCCCCGGCAATTTCTCATTTGCATTGAGAATCCCCAAGGAAGTTGCGCTCAGGCTGCGGGAACTTGGTGAAGCGTCTGCGGAGGCGCCGGAAGAACTGGGACTGGCAGTCCGTGCCACGCTGGCGACCCCCGCCGAATCGGTTTCGGAAGATGCTGTCTGCACGGCACCAGTGGATGAAATCGGGCCGGCAGTTGCCGGGGCAGGCGCAACCAGTACGTCTGACCCTTGGGTGCTCTGGATCGCCTCGGAGATCGCTCCCGTCAGGCTGGAAACAGACTTCGCATTCTTGGCCGCGCTGGTCGTCCGGTTTGCATCGGATCGGTCGGTTGCAGCCTCGGTTGTCGACGTTTTGGTCCCAGCTTTCGCCACAGTTTGCCGGGTCGCCGCGGAAGTCAACTGGCCCGCCAGGGCTTGCACACCGAAACTGTTCGTTGCCGATTGCCCAATCCCGCTTGCTGGTTCGCTTTCGCCTTCCGTGGTCAGAGAGGCTTGCCAAGTCGCTCCACGAGCCGAGTTCGAGGTGGTTGATGCACTACCGTCAGCCGCCGCCGTGCCCGGCGCCGCAGCTTGAAGCGCCGTCTTCGTCCCAATTGCATCTGTTCCGGCGACTCCAAGCGATGCCAGCAGAGACTGCCAACTCGATCCGAAACTCACCGGTGCGGCTGCCGACGAGGAAGACTGCTTCGCGGCCATTGCACCGGACCGGCTCGCGGCCAGATTGACTGCGGGATTGGCGCCGAGCGCCGCGCTCCCACCGATCTTGCCTTCCATGGATGCCGCAACTGTCATGCACGGGGTAAAAGCAGATGGCGTGCCAAGGAAGGGAGGGAGAGGGTTAGAGGGTTGTCACAATTGGGACCGCAAATCCCGATTCAGGAGGCTCGAATGCCGAATATGTGGATTTTCTCTCAAGTTTCTGCATGCAAACGGACGAATCGCCTCAAGAGCGTCTTCCGGCCGGGTCAATCTCCGTAGAGTCGGACTCGGGGGACTCGGTCTGGCTCCGACGCAATCTGGATCGATACCATTCGTCGAGTGCCTGCTGGCCGCGCCTCCCGGCCTCGGCCGCTTCTTGCGCCTCGCTTGCGCTTAAAAGTGCTTCGGCCTGCCGTCGCTCCACTCTCCTGTCCAGAAACTCCTGGCGTGCCAAAGCCACCTGCCCCTCCATAGTCTCCAGGCGCGGGGCCAGCGCGGCAGCCTGAAGACCGGCGACGCGCCCCTCTTCCAGGCCGGCGACCCGATCCACCAGTTGACCCGTGCGGATACCGGTCTCGACCAGTCGGCGGCCGCCGCGGTCCCGCTCGGCAGCTGCCACCAACCCCTCCTTGATCCTGCTCCTCTCGCCGAGTGCCGACTCGAGGGCTAACCGGCCTTGCTCTTCTTCCAATCCTCGTATGTGCAGCAGGCGGCGCAGCGCGCGCGAAACAGCCATCGATCAAACCTCCGCGGCCAAGGCGGCAAGCTCTTTCAAACAATCGGCAAAGCGAACCTGTTCGTGCGCCTGCTGCGTCAGGAAGGCGCGCATCGGCTGCCTGGCGCGCAGGGCACGATCCAGATCCGGATCCGAGCCGGGTTTGTAGGCACCGATCCGGACCAGATCCTCGGAACGTGCATAGACGGCCATCAGTCGGCGCAGCAACGTAGATTGTTCGCGGTGCTCGGCCTGGGTAACGGCCGGCATCAGCCGGCTGATCGAGTCCAATACCTCGATGGGGGGATACCAGCCCTCGGCAGCCAGTGCGCGGGAAAGCACCACGTGGCCGTCCAGCAGAGAACGCACCGCATCCACCAGCGGATCCTGCTGGTCGTCGCCTTCCATCAGCACGGTATAAAACGCCGTGATCGAGCCGGTACGAAACTGGCCAGTTCGCTCCACCAGCCGTGCCAACCGGCTAAAGACCGAAGGCGTGTAGCCCTTGGCCGTGGGCGGTTCGCCCGCCGCCAGCCCGATCTCCCGCGCCGCCATGGCGAAACGGGTCAGCGAGTCCAGCACCAGCAGCACATGCTTTCCCTGGGCGGCGAAGGATTCGGCGATGGTGGTGGCAGCCAGGGCCGCCCTCATGCGCAACAGCGGCGACTGGTCGGAGGTCGAAACGACCACCACCGAGCGCGAGAGACCCGCGCCCAGGGAGTCGCGGAGAAACTCGGCCACCTCGCGCCCACGCTCTCCCACCAGACCGACCACCGTGACATCGGCCTCGGTGTTGCGCGTCATCATGCCGATCAGCGTGCTCTTTCCTACCCCCGAGCCGCCGAAGATTCCCACTCGCTGTCCTCGGCCCACTGTCAAGAGCGCGTCCAGGGCCCGAATCCCGGTTCCCAGCGGAATCCGAATGGGAACCCGGTCGAGAGGAGGCCGCACCACCCCTTCCAATGGGAGAGCTTCGGAGACGGCGGGCGGCCGGCCCTCGTCGATCGGAGCGCCCAGGGCATTCAATACTCTGCCCATCAACGCCGGACCGACCTCGATCTCGGGATGAACACCCAGCGCAGCCACCTGATCGCCAAAGCGTATTCCTTCGCTGCTCTCGACCGGCATCGACAGGACATTGGAACCGCGAAAGCCGATCACTTCCGCCAGATGCGCGTGGCCGCACTGATCCTGAATCTCACAGCACTCGCCCACCGAAGCCAGCGGTCCCGCCGACTCGATGGTCTGACCTACCGATTCCAGCACCTGCCCGCGCCAGCGCCAGGGTTGGACGCGCTCCAGGCGGGAAAAGTAACGCGTCAGCAGCGGGGTCATGCGTCTTTCTCCCGGTCCGCGCTTTCATTGTTCTCAGCGGGTTTCGGAGAGCTTCTTCGGCTGCCCGCGCGATCGAAGAAGCCGCGCTCGATCTCTCCCAGTTGAGCGCGGATTCCCAAATCTATCGAACCCACTTCGGTCTCCATCGCGCACTCGCCCACCCGCATCCCCTCTCCGGCAACCACCGTGGGTTTCAAGGCCAGATTGGGCACCAGTCCAATGGCCTCGGTCCACAGTTCCAGTTCCTCTTCGGGCACCCGCAGCCGTACCTGCGTCGATCCGCTCAGTTGGCCCAGTGCCACCCGCACGGCCCCGGTCAGCAACAACGGGTCCATCTGCGATTCGCGACGCAGAATCCGCGCCGCAACCGCCAGCGCCAGCTCCACGACTTCGCGCTCGACAGCCTGCAGATAGCGGTCGCGCTCCTGGGCAAAGCCATCGATCAGCTCCGCCGCCTGGCGCACTCTCTTGTCTTCCGCAGCAGCCTGCGCTGCGACCTGCATTGTGCGCTCGGTCTGCTGTCCCTCCTGCCGGCCCCGCTCACGGCCAGCCTCGAAGGCTCTGCGTGTTTCCTCCTCGAGACGCCGATCGAACTCGGCGCCCGCTTTGGGTTCGGATCCCGAGCCAGGGGCGTCTTGGTGCGGCGGCTCGGGTTTCAAAAGCGCGCCACCCGTCCAGCCATCCCAATCCGCCGGCGGAGGCGCATCGGGGTCGGCCGGATACTCGAAGATCTCGATGCATCCGCCCGCCCCGCTTCCCGTGATCCATTCCTCTTGCTGCAAGCATTGCCTCCTCAGTGGTCAGTAGTCAGTGATCAGTGGTCAGTGATTGGCGATCAGTAGAGCCTCTTGCAAAATCCCCCAACCGGCAGGTGGAAAAGGGGATTTTCTCCTCTGGCCCGGCATTTTGATCGTTGACCAGCGGGTTTGAACCGAGTCTTTGGCA
>Ga0224528_1001193_pt1 | contig 17760 bp, 18 predicted proteins | sample CBST25metaG_2_FD_179888 | JGI IMG/M metagenome (GOLD analysis project Ga0224528, IMG submission 179888) | Peat soil microbial communities from Stordalen Mire, Sweden - C.B.S.T25 | ecosystem: Environmental > Terrestrial > Soil > Wetlands > Peat | place: Sweden: Norrbotten County, Stordalen Mire...
CAGGCCCAAGCATCCGCCCCAGCCCACAGCGGTCTGGATCAATCCACCCAAACCAGCCACCGCGACAGAGCCAAATCTACACTAAACTCTGACGAAACCTGTCTCAAAGTCGTTGACACGCTCCGGTCAGCGTCTGCTGCAAGAGCGGCGCACAAACATCAACAGCGAAAACCCCGAGTTTGGCGAGATCAATTACTTTCCCGGCGGCATCACATCCAACTACCAGTCTCTGCAATTGAAGTTTCAGCGTTCCATAGCTCCCGGTATCCAGGCGCTGGCTTCCTATGTGTGGGCGCACGGGCTGGATTTTGGGTCGACGGACCCGGAGTTCCCGCTCACGCATGGAAATTCCGACCTTGATGTGCGCCACAATCTACAAGCGGCGCTCTCCTGGGATGGCCGGAAGCTGTCCGGAAACTGGCTTCACCGAAACCTTATTGGGGGCTGGGGAACGGACGGTCGATTCACGGCAAGAACGGGCTTTCCAGTCAACCTGATGGGGAATCTCTTCTCCGATCCTGGAACGGGGGAACGATATTACAGTGGCGTGGACCTGATACCCGGCAGGCCCTTGTACTTGCATGGATCTGAATACCCTGGGGGTCGCATCTTCAATGGCGGACCCGCTGTTACCAATCCAGCCTTTGATCTCCCGGCTGGCTCTGCTGCCGGGAACGCGCCTCGGAACTTGCTGCGAGGCTTTGGCGACTTTCAGGTCAACGCTGCAATCCGGCGGGAGATTTATATTTACCACCGCCTGAATCTGCAACTCCGCGCCGAGTCGTTTAACCTCTTCAACCATCCGGCTTTTGGCTTTATTGATCCTGTTCTGAGTAACGCGCTCTTTGGCCAGTCCACACTGCTGTTGAATCAAAGTTTTGGATCGGCAGGACCGCTCTATGAGCCGGGAGGACCACGGTCTCTCCAGTTTTCTGTAAGGCTCCACTTTTGACAGGCTGTGTCTTTTCATCGTTATTGATCCAGCATGCAGAATGCGAACCAACGTGAATCTTTCCGATCTCGCCTTCCGGAATCGTTACGCGTACCTTGGCCACATCCAGATCGAGGACCGAGAAGACCGGCACCCTGCGGCAGCCTGCTTATCCTCAGTGCGCGCGCCTCTTCTCGATTGGCTTCCATAGCAAGCGGAGGCTCCCTAATGCTACTGTGTGACAGAAGCAAAAGCTGCCACTTGGGTCGGCAAGAGGAACCGGCGAACTGTTTTCCTGCTCAATGGCGCCGAAGGATTGTGCAATGACAGATAGAGATGTCCTCGTTGTCATCGACGTGCAAAACGATTTCTGTCTTGGTGGCGCGCTGGCAGTCGCCAATGGAGACTCTGTGATCGAAGTCATCCACCGCGTCGCGGCGCGGTTTGAGCATGTGATTCTTACCCAGGACTGGCATCCGGCGGGGCACTCTTCGTTTGCATCGAGTCATGCGGGGAAACAGCCGTTCGAACAGGTTGAGATGAGTTACGGAGTGCAGACCCTGTGGCCTGAACATTGCATTCAGGGGAGCAGGGGAGCGGAGTTTCACCCGGCGCTCGGACTGGCGCAGGCAGAACTGATTCTGCGCAAGGGCTTCCGGCCGCAGATCGATTCATATTCGGCGTTCTTTGAGAATGATCGGGTCACGCCGACCGGGCTGGGAGGCTATCTGGAAGAGCGGGACCTGACCCGCGTCTTTCTGGCTGGGCTGGCGTATGACTTTTGCGTGGGGTATTCGGCGCTGGATGCGCGGCGGCTAGGACTGGAGACGGTTGTGATAAGTGACGCCTGCCGCGCCATTGACCTCGATGGGTCCGTGAGCAAAATCGAGGCCGGGTTTGCCAGAGCCGGCGTCGCGTTGGTAGAGAGCGCGGCAGTTGCAGGTTGAAGCGGCCTGCGGGTCAAAATCTGGGCAGTGAATTATCTGGCGGCAAGCGACCGGGCCAGGCCGTCGAGAATGTCGTGCCAACCCTGCTCGGTGCTGGCGGCCCACTCTTCCAGCACTCCGTCGTGGGTCAGGGTCAGCTCGCAACCCCTTGCGGTGGGAACAAGGTCGACTTCGACGTTCGAGATCAATGGCGAGTAACTGGGAACGGCAAAGGTAAAGATAAGGCGGTTCGGGCGGTCGATCTCGACGTACTCTCCCTGATGCTCCACGTCCTCCCCCTCGCGCCGCTCGACGATCACGAAAGTACCTCCGGGGCGGGCGTCCATCTCCACGCGCACCATTTCTCCGTCCGGCGTGGCAAAGAGCCACTTGCCTGCGGTCGCGGGATTGAGCCAGGCGTCGAAGACGTGTTCTGGCGAAGCGTCGAAGTGGCGGCTCACGCGCAGGACTCGTGTCTCCGTTGTTGCCATTGCCGACCTCCTCTAGCAGGTCACCATGACGGTGGAGCAGCCTGGCCGGAGGGGCTTCCATTGCACCAGGAACTGGGTCACGGACGAGGACTCCATGTGGCGCATGGATTCAAACTGGCCATTCTTCTGGCTATAGAGCAAGCCGCCCTTCTCAGTGAGGACGGCGAGAGCGGGCACGCCCTTGTCCAGGGGAACGTCGTAGCTCTTGGCTATGTCCAGATTAGCGTCCATGGTGCCGATGTTGATGTGGACCAGGACAAAATTCGCTTCGAGAATGGGCAGGTTCTTCGGATCGTGGAAATAGAGGTCCAGCACCTGGCAGTCGCCGCACCAGTTGCCGCCAAAGTCCAGCAGGATGCGCTTGTGGGTAGCGGCGGCGGTTTTGAGGGCTGCGGCCAGGTCGGCCTTGGCCTGCGCGGGGGCGGGATAGATTTCGCGGTTGGCGGAGCGGGCAGGGCCGACGCTCAAGACCAGCAACGCAGCTAGAACGAGTAGCTTGACGGTTTTCAACAAGGGCATCTCCACAACTGTTTCCAGTCTGCCACAAAGGCGGTGGCAGAGAACCATTTCAAGCGCCGGTTCCGGCACCGGTGCATTTATCCTGTAGGTTAGATGAAGAATTCGGCTGGATTGCGCAAAAAATTGGAATCGTCGCCTTTTTCCGATCTGGGAGCGATGATGGAGGGCTATGCACGCGCGGCGGCGGAGTGGGCCAGGGATGAGTTTGGGCAGAAGCTGGATTACTCTTCCGACTCGATCGACACGCTGGACGACATTCTGGTCCTGGTGGGTGAGAGCCCGGAGCTGGACCTGGATTTCGAGGTGCGGTTGTGGGGCAGCTACCTGGGCGAGGTGCTGCGGCGGCGCTATGCCGGAGGCTGGGAAATGACGCCTTATCCCGGCGCTGCGGTTTCGGTTCCAGCCGTGGATGTTCGTGGTTCCAGGCTGTTTCCGCTGATGAAGGTCTACCGGCGGCTGACTACGGGCGAAGAGGAAGACTTGCGCGCCTTCTATGCGATGGTGACAGAACGGCTGGGCGCGCCGGCGCAGGTGAATTAGGGACTGAGGGTTTGGGATGTGCGCCTCCGCTGCGCGGGCATCCGGCTTTGTGCGACAATATCCACTGAGATAGCGTGGCGGAGCAAGCGCGGCGCGCGGAGGATGAATCAATGGGCGATCTATTGCAACCGTGGCATCTGGTAGTGCTGGGTGTAGTGGCGTTCCTGCTGTTTGGCGCCAAGCGGCTGCCGGAGCTGGGCAAAGGATTGGGCGAAGGATTGAAGGGCTTCAAGGAAGGCATTCGGGGCGTGAGCGATCCGACGCCGCCAGCGCCGACCGTACAGCAGACCGCGGCTGCCGTGCCGCCGCCTCCGGCCCCGGTCGAGCCGCCTAAGTAACGGAGAATCGCGGCAAAGCCGCCGAGCGGGCCTTCGAGCCATGCAGGCGACCTTAAGCCGAAAAAGTGTGCACCGGTTGGTGCGGAAACACAAAAGGCCTGCGCGAGAGCGCAGGCCTTTTGTGTATTTGGCGTTCAAGGACCTAGCGAATGTCCTGCGCGGAGGGATAGTAGCCGTTCTTGGCGATGACATCCAGGCCCGGCCGGGTGACGCGTACATCGATCTTGCGGAATTTGCCGTCGATGACCGGTTGGTGGCTGTAGTAGCCCAGTGTGTACTGGTTGCGAGCCTCCTCGGCGATCTTGGCGTAGCTCTTTTCGATGCCGTTCAGGTTGTTCTCCGAGTCCAGCGTGCCGCCGGTGGCGAAGACGTAGCTGGCCAGCCGGTTGTCGTACATGGTGAAGGGCAGGTGGAGCTTGCTGATGTAGCCCTCGCCCCAGCGCGCCGAGTCGCCCACCGCGGTGCCGTAGACAGCGATCTTGTGGCCCTCAAGGTACTTCAGCACATCCTTGTAGGTGGCCTTGCTGCCGTATTCTTTGCCGTCGGAAATGACATAAATAATGCGGCGGCGTTCGTGGGGACGGGTGGAAAGCTCCTTTGCCGCGGCCAGGATGGCGTCGTTGAGGGTGTGAATCTCCTTGGGAATGGTAATGAAGGAGCCACCGCCGGCCGAGCGTCCGGGTTGCAGGTTGGGATCGATGCAGTTGCCGTTCTGGCGGATGTTGCAGCCGGCCAGGGGGCCGCTGTTGACGGGCACCATCTCTTCGCTGCCGGTCGCCTTGGTCAGGGCCAGCACGGCGGGCAGGCGTGCGCTTTGGGCGCCGGTGAAGCCGGTGCGCTCCTGGGAACCGTTGCTATATGAGAAGACCGCGACCTCGTCGTAGGGGGTGAGCGCGCCTTGAATGGCGCCCAGAGAGTTGTTGACCTTGGCCATCACGTCGGCGGTCAGGCTCTGGTCGATGACAAAGGCGATGGAGAGCGGGAACGGGGCCACGGAAAACGTGGCGATGGGCTCGCGGGTGTCGTTTTCGAAGATTTTGAAGTCGCGGAAGGTGAGCCCGGCGACCAGGTGCCCCTTCGAGTCCTTGACGGTGACCGGAACGTCGACGTAGTTGACGTTCACGCGAATGCGGGTGGTGGTCTTTTCAACGGCGTCTTCTGCTCCCAGTATCTCCGGGGGGGTGGTCTGGACTTCGTCCTTGCCCTGGGGTGCGGGCGTCTGGGAACTGGGCGCGGGCTGCTGGGCCGAGGGGTTCGAAGAAGAAGTGGGCCCCGGCTGCTCGTTGCCGGCGCCCTGTCCGGGGGTAATCGGGCCACTCATGCCGGACAACGGCGGAGGCGCCTGGGGTGTGGGGGCGTCGGGAACCGCGGATTGTTGCTGTTGGGCCAAAGCCGCCGGGCTTAAAATCGTGCCAGAACTCAGGAGCGCGGCCAGCGCCATTGCTGTTAAACCTAGCTTCACAGGTATATCGTCCTCCCAGACGCCGCAGATGCAGTGGTCAGTAGTGAGCTAAAGCCGAAAACCGACCCATTTTTGTTGGCAAACGCACTGCAAATGCACTGGCCTGCCGGCCGAAATCGGCCAGTAAGGCTGCACTCGTCAGAGTATCAGACGCGCCGGAGGGTTGCAGGTTGCGTGCCGCGAGAGAAAGACTCCGCCTATGCTTACTTCAGGCTGAAAAAATCGTCTGATTAGGCAGAATGCGAAATCGTCGGGCAATTGCGGTGGTGTTGTTGGGCGCGGCGGGATGGGTTCCCGCGGCATGGAGTCAACTTGCGCCCTCGCCGGACGCACCCCCGGTGAGCACGGCTCCGTCCGCACCCGAGGAAGAATCGGTGGCGACGATCAAGCTCAACGTGAGCCTGGTGGACCTGTTCTTTACCGTCAAGGACAAGGGCGGAAGCCTGGTCCCCCACCTGACCAAAAACGACTGCACGGTAACGGAAGACAAGCAGCCGCAGACGCTGAAGAGCTTTGTAGCCGAGACCAACCAGCCGCTGACGCTGGGGATTCTGCTGGACACCTCGGGCAGCCAGCAATACGTTCTGCCGCTGGAACAGCAGGTAGGGAGCCAGTTTCTGGAGCGTGTTCTGCGCAAGAAGGATGAGGCATTTCTGCTCTCCTTTGACGTGAACATGGACCTGCTGCAGGATTTCACCAATAGTCCCCGTCTGCTGGCGCGGGCCATGGACAAAGCCGAGATCAACACCGCGGGCGGCAATGGCGCGGCAGGCATTCCCGGAGCCGGCGGCGGAACGGTGCCGGTGTATGGAACGCCCAAGGGGACGCTGCTCTACGATGCGGTCGACTTGGCATCGAGGCAAAAGATGAACCAGGAGACGGGTCGCAAAGCGATGATTCTGCTGACCGACGGCGAGGATCAGGGATCGAGGACCAAGATCAACGAAGCCATTGCTTCGGCGCAGAAATCCAACGTCATCATTTACACAATTTTGATCGCCGATCGCGGCTTCTACGGGGGCTTTGGCTACAGCGGCTTCTCGGCCATGAAGAAGATGACCGAGGAGACGGGCGGCCGGCTGATCGATGTGGGCAACAACGGCAAGAAGCTCGAGGCGGCCTTCCAGCAGATCGAAGATGAGTTGCGCACCCAGTACGTGGCCACCTATACGCCTTTGAACACCAAGCAGGACGGCAGCTTCCGGCGGATCGGGGTCGAGTGCCGCGGGGATGGGCTGAAGGTGCAGGTACGGAAGGGCTATTACGCGCCTTCGCCGGAGAACTGAAGCAATTTAGATTCATGTTGGCTTTCCGGTTTCTGCAAAGAGCAGAATCGAAAATGCTTCCGTCAGAGCCCCAAGATCCGAGATGTGTAAAAATCCATCAAGGGATACGTAAGTACCTTGTTCTAACGCGCTTGGTTACCCGAGGACCCGCAACACGGTAATCTGGCGCTGGTAATTCTCCTTCGCTAACATCGGCTGGTGTAAGAAAAACTTGAGGCCGGCAGCAAAAGCTCTTCGGCCTCCGGCGTTTTCCTCGTCAGGAGCTTGCCATGAAGACTGATTGCGCCACCAGCGACAGCTTTGAGATCAGCCCCCGGTTCCGCCGCACCATCGAGGAGCGGATTGAGCGCCTGGAGAAGGATGCGGAGTTCGACGAGGCGCAGGCGGACAATCTCATTGACGGCGACCACATCCGCAGGCAGATGCGTCTGGTCGCTGTCCAGCGTGCCGAGGCTCTGCGCATGAGGCTCTTTCTGGATCGCGCCAAGCCCCGCCTACCCCGTCCGCTGACCACTCTCTGAAAGGTTCTTCCAGCAGAGCCGTTGCAGCGTTCCGTGGAACCAAAACCAACAAGAAATCCGGCCCCAACGGGTTGAGCGGCTACTGCCGCGGAGCGCGCTGCAGTCACGCGCCACAAAGTGGGCGCTGGTGATGGAACTCTTCCGGCTCAGGCGGCGGAAGAGTCCCAGGCCCAGATTTACAAGGTAATGACGATTTTTCCTATCTGTTGGTTGCTTTCGAGGTACTTATAGGCCTCGACGGTTTGATCGAAGGGAAAGGTTCGGGCGATCTTCGGTTTGAAAGATCCATCTGCCAGGTGATCGTAGATGTACTTCTTCATCGTCTCCCACTCCGGGCTGCCACGCAGTTCGCCGAAGGTGTAGCCGAACATGGCGATGGTCCGGCCAAAGGCAGCCATGGGGAAGGGCGTTGGCTTGCCGGAGAGCCCGCCATACAGGAAGATGGCGCCACCGTTCGCCGTGGCCTGAGCGAGGGTGTTGATATAGTCGCCGCCCACCGGATCGAAGACGATGCGCGCACCCTTGCCACCGGTGATCGACCGCACCCTGGCCACCAGGTCCTCCTCTTCCGTGGCGATGACGTGGTCGGCGCCAAGGGCCAGGAGCTGTTCCTTTTTGGCGGAGGTGCGGGTGGTCGCGATGGAGATTCCGCCCTGTGCTTTGACGATCTGGATGGCCGCGAGCCCAACGGACGAGCTGGAAGCGGTGATGAGGACGAAGTCGCCGGCAGCCACTTTGCCGAAGGGCACGAGCGCGCCGTAGGCAGTCGAGTACTGCATCCAGACAGCAGCACCCTCGACTGCTGAGAAAGAGCCTGGAACGGTTGCGAGAACGCTCGACGGAACCACGGCCTCTTCCCCAAGCACCGGGTACTGGTTCATTGAAAAACCAGGAATCGTGCCGAAGTGCTTGCCGACGAGTGTGGGATCGGTCTCGGGACCAACGGCGATGACCTTTCCGAACGCCTCGTATCCGAGGCCGGAGGGCAGGTTCACCATTTCCATGTACAAACCGTGATAGTACATACTTTCAGCCCGGTTAACGCCCACTGCTTCCACCTTAAGCAGAACTTCACCGGGACCGGGCTTGCGCTCGGGCCGATCTTCCATATGAAGGACTTCGGGACCACCGTGCTGGTTGAAACGAATAGCTCTCGGCATAATGCGGACCTCACCTCTCGAGAAGAAGATGCGGACTGCCTGAAGCGCGTCGCAAATCTTGCGCGGGCTCCAACGACGCTTCCGCGACTCAAGACGGCGATCCAAAACCACCAGCGACCAGCCATCTGAAAGTCCTGTTCAGGGCCGGATCGAGAGCTTTTCTCCCTTATAGGTCACAGCCTTTACCGCCGCGCCTTCGGCAATGCCGACGCCGTGGTCCTTGCTCACCACAATCACATGGAAGGTACGCTGAGAGAGCATTCCGGGGAAGCTGCCTTCGCGCGCGGCAAGAGTGAGCGTCTTGGCCGTATCGTCCCAGTGAATCGGGATGGTTGCGTGGACGCCCTTCTCATAGCGGTAGCTGTCGTTCTCGTCCTCATAGAGCGTGAAGTCCCCGTCCGCGCCGGGATACACGCGCAGCTCGATGGGGTCGGCCGGCTTTTCGGTCGTCCACTCCATCGTCGGGCCCATGGGAACAATCGATCCCGCCCGCACAAACAAGGGCAGCTTGCTCAACGGCGCCTCGGCCTGGATGCGTTTTCCGCCCTCGACCTTGTCGCCGGTCCAGAAGTCGTACCAGGTGGCCTTGGGCAGGTAGACGGTCTTGGTGGTTGCGCTTGGCGTGGTGACCGGGCTGACCAGAATCGCCGGGCCGAAGAGATACTCGCCGCCGGTGTTCTGCGCTTCAACGTCTTCACGCCAATCCATCACCAGGGGCCGCATCAGGGTTCCGTGCTGGCTGGTGACCTGCCACGCCTCGGAGTAAATGTACGGCATCAGGCGATAGCGCAGCGTGTCGTAATCCACCAGGATCTTCTGGGCTTCCGGACCATAGGACCATAGCTCGTTCTCGTTGGGAGTGCGCGTTCCATGGACGCGGAAGATCGGCGAGAAGGTACCGAACTGGAACCAGCGTATGAAGAGCTCGCGAAACTTGGGATCGTTCAGATTGCCGCCCGAGATGAAGCCGCCGATGTCCGTCGTCCAGTAGGGCATGCCGGAGATGGAGTAGTTGAGACCGGCGGGAATCTGGCGCTGGAAGGTAAGCCAGTCGCTCAGAACGTCGCCGGACCACGCGGTTACGCCGTAGCGCTGCGAACCGGCATACGCCGAGCGCGACAGGATGAAGACGCGCTTCTCGTCCGAAGCGGCGCGCTGACCGTCGGAGACGCCGCCGGAGTGGAAGAGCGGGTAGATATTGGCAAAGCGCGCGCCGGAACCAAGATGAAGTTGGTTGGTGGTGAGGATATTGTCTTCGCGGCCCTCGGTCTCAGGCTCGTCGGTGTCCAGCCACCAGGCATCCACACCTCTCTGGAAGAGCGCCGTGTTGGCGTTGGCCCAATACTGTTTGCGCGCGTCCGGGTTGGTCGGGTCATAGAGCGCTTGACCGAGGGGATGGAAACTGACCGCCTTGGTCTTGTCGATGAACCAGCCGTTCTTGTCGAACTGGTCGTAGACCGGGCTGCCAGGGCGGAAGTAAGGCCAGATGGAAACCATCAGGTGGAAGTGTTCCTTGTGAAGCGTGTCGATAAGGCCCTGCGGGTCGGGGTAGTGCGGGTTCCAGGTCATTTCGCCCATGGTGATCCACCAGAACCAGTCCTGCACGATGTTGTCCACGGGAATGTGCTGGGCGCGGTACTTGGCGGCCACGGTTTCCAGTTCCTGCTGGGACTCGTACTTGTTCTTGCACTGCCAGAAGCCGTAGGCCCAGCGCCCAAAGAGCGGAACCTCGCCGGTGAGTTCGCGGTAGTGGCCGATAATCTGGTCCGGCTCCGGGCCGAGGATGAAGTAGTAATCCACCCGGTCGGCAACTTCGGCGCTCAGATAGAACATGTGGACGAAGCGGTTGTTCACGCGGCTGCGCGATGGGTTGTTCCAGAAGATTCCGTAGCCGTTGGTGGAAACCAGCAGGGGAACTGCGATGTTGGTGTTTTCCTGAGATAAATCCACGGTTTCGCCGCGGTAGTTCCACACCCCGGCCTGGTGCTGGCCGAGGCCATAGAAGCCTTCATGCGAACCATAGATACCCAAAAAAACTTCGGCATGAAATGTCTTTTCGCCGTTGACTTCGACGGGCCGGAGGGAACGGTAGCTGTCGGTGGTGAGCAGCTTGCCGCTCATGCCTTCGCCCGTGGTGCCCGGTCCGGTTGCTCCGGCGCCGGTGGTGCCTTCGGTGCTGAGATATTGAATGGCCCCGTCGGCCCGCCCGATGACCACCTTCAACTTTGCTGTCGAGAGAGTGACCGCCCGGTCGTCCGAGCTGACATCAAACGGTGCGCCCGGCCAATCCTTCTTGACGACAACCCCGTCGGAGGGGCGCGCTGGAGCGGCATCCGTCAGCGGGGAGTAGGTGACATGCAGCACCTCGGCCGATTTGACCTCAAGGCGCAGCACTCCGTCCTTCTGACGGAGTTCCAGGCCGTCGGCCCGCTTCTCGAAACTGACCACAGGATTCGGCGTATTCCACTGCGCCAGCGCACTTGGCGCCGTCCAGATTCCCAGCCCTGCCACCAGACAAATTCCCATCAAGCGAAAACGATTTATCACTGAAATTTCCTCTCCCGCCGCAATTCCAACCGCACCAGTTTACCCTGCCCAGGTTTCCCCCGTATCGTGAGGCCATTCTCTGCGATGCCTGGCTTCTGCAAGGCGGGCGGCGACCCTCCACCTTGAATCTCTTCCGCTTTCCCAGTCATCCTTCCTAACATGAGCCACGTACTTCTTTCGCCCTTCCATCTCCGTTCGGTGATCTTCCCCAACCGCATTGGCGTCTCGCCCATGTGCCAATACTCTTCACCGGACGGTTTCGCCACCGACTGGCACCTCGTTCATCTGGGCAGCCGCGCCCAGGGTGGGGCCGGGCTGGTCATTCTGGAAGCTTCCGCAGTGGTTCCCGAGGGCCGCATCTCCTCGGGCGACCTGGGAATATGGAAGGACGAGCACATTCCCGCGCTGGAACGGATTGTCCGGTTCATCCACTCACAGGGCACAGTGGCGGGCATTCAACTGGCCCACGCCGGGCGCAAAGCCTCCATGTCCGTGCCTTTCAACGGAGAGAAGCTCCTCTCGCCCGGCGAAGGTGGCTGGCAGCCGGTGGCTCCCAGCGCGCTGGCCTTCTCGCCGCTTTATGCCGTTCCCACGGCGCTCGATCAGGCAGGCATCGACGCAGTGATCGAGGCGTTTCGGCAGGCGGCGGACAGGGCGCTCAAGGCTGGCTTTGACTTGGTTGAGGTTCACGCCGCCCACGGCTACCTGCTTCACCAGTTTCTGTCTCCGCTGGCCAACCAGCGCACCGATGCCTACGGCGGCAGCTTTGAGAATCGCACCCGGCTCGCGCTTCAGGTGGTGGATGCCGTCCGCAGTGTGTGGCCGGACCACCTGCCCCTGTTTGTGCGCATCTCCGCCACCGACTGGGCCGAGGGCGGTTGGTCGCCTGAAGAATCCGTTCAACTGGCTCGCCTTTTGCGTGAGCATGGAGCCGACCTGATCGACGTTTCCACCGGCGGGCTGGTTCCCAACGCCAAAATCCCGGTCGGTCCGGGATTTCAGGTCGAGTTTGCCGCGGAAATCCGGCGTGAGGCACTCATGCCCACGGCCGCCGTGGGTTTGATCACCCAGGCCGCCCAAGCCGAAGCAATCGTGGACCAGGGCGAGGCCGACCTGGTTCTGCTGGGCCGGGAATTGCTGCGCGATCCCTACTGGCCTTTGCACACGGCCGCCGGCTTTGGAGATGCTGCCAGTTGGCCGGAGCAGTATCTGCGTGCGGCGCCGCATCATTCCCCGGCGCGCAAAGCCTTCGCGCGTCCAGAGCGCCCGTAAATAAGCGCAGGTCCGGGGAGGTTTCTTGCCAATCCGGGCCTGCGAATGCTTGAGATCTCAATAAAAGTGAGCGCCTTTGGCAGATTTTGCTTCACAAGCGGTGCAAATTCTGGCCTATACTGCGTCTAGAGCGGCTCCACTTGAGAAATTGCGGAATACCGCTCCACTTTGCCAAGGCCATGCCACTTTCCCAAAAGCGCGCTCCAGATTCGCCCGCGATTCCCGACCGCCTCTATTTCAAAATTGGAGACGTGGCCCGCATTTGCGAAGTCGAGACCTATGTCTTGCGCTTCTGGGAGACGCAGTTTCCGCAACTCAAACCCAACAAGAGCGGAACCGGCCAACGGCTTTATCGACGGCGCGACGTCGAACTGGCCCTGGAAATCAAGCAGTTGGTCCACGGCCAAGGCTATACGCTCTCAGGCGCCCGGCAGGCGATGGAGCAACTCCACCGCAAGCGCAGCCCTCAAGAAGCGACCCCGCCTGATTTGCCGCCGGCTGGCGATGAAGCAAGCCAGCAGGCTCAAAGCCTGGCCAGCACGATCAACCGCGCCCGGGCCGAACTCCGCGAGATTGCCGGTCTTCTGGCCTCCCCTGATCCAAAGCCTGCCCGGCGCCGCTCTCGTGTGGTTGAGCTGCCCCCATCCTCCGGCAGCCTCTTCCCTGCCTAGCCGACCGGATCAAGGACCACACGGGCCTGCGCTTACGAGGCAATGGCGAGTTCGACCTCGGGAGCGATCACCCGCTGGACACCCTTGCGCGGCCCGCGCTTGCGCGCGCTCATCACCTTGATGCGTTCCAGAAGCTCCTGGGGGCAGCAGTTCTTCTTGGCCAGCAGCGCATCGGCGGCATGCATTTCGCCGCTCATCCGCTGCGGATCGCCGAGCAGGATCATGGGGATGTGAGAGGCAATCGCCTTGAGCCGGTCGATCATCTGGCTGCCATTCATCTGCGGCATGGAGTAGTCGGCCAGCACCAGGTCCACAGGGGTCTCGGCAAAGATCTCGATTGCCTCCTGCCCGTTGGTGGCAGAAACCACCTTGTAACCGTTGGTTGCCAGCATGAACTTGAGTACGGAAAGTTCCTGTTCGTTATCGTCTACGCAGAGAATGATTTTTTTAGGCCGCATGGCTTGAGTCTTTGCTCCTTCGTGCAATTTGTTTCGTCGCCAGAGAACACTTCACCTGCGCCCGCTCAGAGGGCGGGTTGGCGCGATGCGTTCCAAGGCTCGGTTGCCGGATACGAGTCCGCCTTTACCTGGTAGGTGATGCAGACAGATTGCCTGGCGTGTCGTGCGCGCCCTGGCGGGCGTGACGGTCATGCCATCTGGCAACCGGTCTTCGAAACACAGGTAGTAGGTTTCGTTCGCGGTCGGATTATGTTTGAAACCTGGGGGTATAGCGGATCTTCAGTTGTCGAACACCGAAACCAGAACCGTGCAACGGCTACTCCCTTGACCGGGTCCCCGCGGCTGATTCGCCGTTGGGATGGAAGCTGATGCCGCCTTACACGAAGTTGGTGCGCGCTCGTGACTTGAAGAACTGCTTGAAGACCGGCAAAATCACCGGCCAAGTTCCTTCAACGAATCCCAAGACTACGGGGCTATTGCCGTCGGGGAAAGAGGGAAAGGAAAGCGAAGATAGGGTATGAAAACTGGGGTGAAACAAGGATAACGCGGTCACATGCAATGCAGCCGTGCATTTGCGTTGATGAAAGCCTGTTGAAAGCATGTGCATCACGGCAGGAAAAGCTGTCCTTTTGCCACAAGAACGGTGCTGCCTCCAACGCGCACATCCGTGACCCTCGCGAAATTTCCCTGTGCAGAAAGGAACAGATCGCTGGGTCGTCCCATTTCTACACCCTGGCGGACGTGGATGCGCTCCCCGGATGCGACGGCGCCGGATTTGACCAGCCAGGCAATAGCGCATCCTGCCGCTGAGCCCGTGGCCGGGTCTTCTCCGCCATAAAACTGCATGCGTGCGCGATATGGGGGCGCGGGATCGCCGGTTGGCGCGAGCGCAAAGAACCAGCGCGCATTGCGTTCCCTGAGCCACTTCATGGCCTCCTGCTGCGCCACCTGAAGCCGCCCCAGAGCCTCCACAGTGCGAAGCAGCACGATGGCAAAGGCACTGCCTGTAGAGACGATCTGGGGCGCCCAGCGCGGGTCCAGATCGTCCAGGGAAAGGCCCATCAGGCGCGCCACCTCACCAGGCTCCAGTTCCGCGCCGAACTCCGGATCGCGTTGCGTCATCTCGCCCAACAGCTTCGAGGAACCGGAAGACGGACCTCCAAACCGAACCGGAACCGGGCCCACGTTGACCTTGAGCGTCACCGTGTCTCCCACAAAGCTCTCCGGCGCCTGCATGCGCAGGACACTGGCCGTTCCCAGGGTGGGGTGGCCGGCGAAGTTGAGTTCCTCGCGAGTGGTGAAGATGCGCACGCGGACTCCCTCGGCGCGCTCCAGGGAGGCCTCGCGGCGCTCGACGAAAGTAGTCTCGGAAAGATTGAACTCACGCGCAATGGCCTGCATCCGCTCGGTGCTCAACCCGGCCGAGTTCCTCACCACCGCCAGCGGATTGCCCGCCAGCGCGGTATCGGTGAAGACATCAACGATGCAGTATTCAAGTTCCAGAGGTTCGGGTCCTGGAGTCGTATGCATACGTCGATTATGGAACAGTGGAACTGTCTGCGGAGGGCCGGCATTGCAGAAAACAAACGTTTTGTCGACAGGCGGCCCAGGATTGATTACCGGGAATGAGACGCAGCCTCTTCGCCCTATCTCGGAATGCGAAATAATAGGGAGAATGCAGAACACACCAGACCCGGCGGATGCAGTTGGGATCGATTTTGGGACCACCAACAGCTCCGTGGCACTTGCGACAAGAGATGCACGGGTCAAGCTCGTCACCTTTCCCTTCGGCGAAACAGAGACGCCCTCCTTTCGCTCGGTTCTCTACCTTGAGCAGTCGAAGTCGGCCGCCGGAGCGCGACGAATTCACTCCCTCACCGGCCCCGCCGCCATCGAGCGCTATCTCGATGCAGAGGAGAAGGGGCGGCTCATCCAGTCGCTCAAGTCCCATCTGCCCAGCCGCATGCTCACCGGCACTGAGGTTTTTGGCCGCCGCCACAAACTCGAAGATTTGGTCTCTCGGATGCTGAAGGACCTGCGCAAATCCGCAGAAGCGCAATTGGGAAGGCCGATTTGCTCCGCCGTGGTGGGGCGCCCGGTCCACTTTGTCGGCGCAGAGACGCCGGAGGACGATGACTTCGCCGTCTCCCGGTTGCGCGAGTCGTTTCTGCTGGCCGGGTTCGAGCATGTGGACTTTGAACTGGAGCCCATCGCTGCGGCTTACGCCTATGAATCCACGCTGGATCGCGACGAATTGATTCTGATTGGCGATTTTGGCGGAGGAACCAGCGACTTCTCCCTGCTGCGCGTGGGGCCTGGGGTGCGCCGCCGCGGCCGCACTCCAGAGGATCTGCTGGGCAATAGCGGCGTGGGGTTGGCCGGCGACGCCTTCGACGCACGCATTGTGCGCAAGCTGGTTTCGCCCGCGCTGGGATCCGACTCCGAGGCGCGCTCGCTGGACAAACTGCTGCCCGCCGTCCCGGCCTGGATCTATTCCAGGCTTGAGCACTGGCACCATCTTTCGTTTTTGCGCACTAACAACGTGCGGGAGATCCTGAAGAGTGCGCGCCTCAGGGCCCTGGAGCCGGAGAAGATCGAGGCTCTTATCGCGCTCATCGATGAAGATCTCGGTTTTCAACTCCACCAGGCCGTCCAGCAGGTAAAGTTCAAGCTCTCCTCGAGTCAAACGGCGGAGTTCCGCTTCCGCGACGGCACCATGGACTTGCGCATTGCCGTTTCGCGCCGCGAATTCGAGTCATGGATCGCTGAAGAGTTGCGATCGATCGAGGAGTGCATCGACTCGCTTTTGGAGTCTTCCGGCGTGGACCCGCGCCAGGTGGACCGCGTCTTCCTTACCGGAGGAAGCTCGTTTGTGCCCGCGGTGCGCCGCATCTTTGCGACCCGTTTTGGCCGGGAACGCATCAGCAGCGGGAACGAGTTCACCTCGGTCGCCTACGGCTTAGCACTGCGCGGCAAGGAAGCCGCATCGGACCGGGGAAAAAGCGCCAGAACCCTCAGGCCGGTTGTTTAGTCCGGCTTCGGGACTTCTTTCCATGGCCGGTGCGACCCCGCCTGCTGCTGGAGGCGAGCTCACGGGGTGCAGCGGCGCGAACCCGGCGACGTTGCACAACCGGAGGTCTGAGTGTGGCGCTGACCCGCTGCTCGGCCGCTACGGAACTCTCCAGATATGCCGGGTCAAGCATGGCAATCACCGAGACGGCGCGGCTGCGGTAGAGCCTGGCCCATTGGCTGTGAATGAGCGACTCCTGCACGGCCTCCCAGTGCCCGCGATCGGCTTCGGGGGTTCTTTCCAGAGTCTCCCCTGGGACAGAATTTGTGGCGTTACCGCTGTTGATCAATTGCAGAAACTGGCTGAACTCCTCCAGGTTGACGCCCATCTGGTAAACCAGCTGGCTGAGTGCCATCTGCTGCGAGGCCGTCAGCCGGTCGAAATCACGGCAATAGGCCTGGGCATTCAAGACGGCCTGCACGACCGAGACGCGCAGCAGCTTTGTCGCTTCTTCGTCCGTGATTTCGGGCTCCAATGTCCGGATGATCCTGGCGCGATGTTTTCTTGCTGCCCACAGCGCAGGATGTTCGCTGAATTGAGCCAGTATCCTCTGCAACCGCGCGGGGTCCAGTCCCGCGGCCCTCCAGAGTTCGGCCGAGGAAGGCTCGAGGAACGGATGAGGATTGAGTGGATCGCGCTGCAGGTGCTCCCTTGCCGGCAGGTCAAGACTCACCCCGGCTCCGATCAACGGCCGCTTGGTCTTCGGGTCGGGATACGCCGCCAACACCCATCCCTCATGGCGGCGATCGCGGAGCGTGTTCATCAGCTCGCGCACGTCGAACTTCACCTCAGAGTCTTTGAAGTTGCGCAGCAACTCAACGGCAGGCGCAACGCCCCCAGCTTCGAAGGCGGAGGGTGACTCGAAGGTCGCCGGAGCAGAGGGCTGGATCCGATCCTGGGGTGTCCCCACCGCGGGCGCGGAGGTCTGTCCAATTGCCGGAACTCCCATCGCGAGAAGCAGGAGGACGATGCCCAGGGGCTGTGCTGCGGCTCTCATAGCGTGGAGGATTCCTCTCTTGGATCTCTCTTCTCCTCCACAATGACCCAAAGCCCGGCACTGTGCAATCCCCTAAGTGGGCTACGCCACCAAAAGGTAATAGGCAAAATCTAACTGCTGTCCTTGCTGCCAAATGAACTACGGCTTCGCGTCGCCGCTTGGATTCATTCTGGCCTGGTGCTGATAGCGCGCCAGGGTTCCAAGGAGATTGCCGACCTGTTCAGCCTTCCGTCCCGGTGCCAGATTGATATATCCCTGGCCCTGCCGACTTGCGCGAGAGGGTCAACAGGATGATGTGCAGAGCTAGCTTGAATTGCCGGCGGATGTTTAACTGGTAGACGGTGCGGAGATAAAGGCGAATCTCCTTTGGAGAAAGAACGCGGAACCGTTGGCGGGCCTTGCCGATGAATCGTGTTGCCACTATCACGGCCGGATTGATCGTCACCAGAGCCTCTTGCAAAATTCCAGCTTTAACCATATTTAAGTGTGGGAATTCAGAACATTAGAATAGGGTTACGAGACCAAACTTAATGTAAAGGAACCCCACATTATGCAGCTTACCCTCTCCGGC